>Ga0364866_10692_pt1 | contig 17788 bp, 14 predicted proteins | sample ExccelAu500001D3_3_FD_206913 | JGI IMG/M metagenome (GOLD analysis project Ga0364866, IMG submission 206913) | Enriched cells from Trout Bog Lake Hypolimnion, Wisconsin, USA - BchlTB.Aug13.5000.01.D3 | ecosystem: Environmental > Aquatic > Freshwater > Lake > Hypolimnion/Profundal zone | place... | reverse complement strand
TAAGCGTTAGGGGCGGGGTTATAAATCCCGTTCCGCGTAAGTGTTTGATGGTTTTCACTTTGTTCTACCCATCCTACGGACTTAATAATTTATGCGATAACAATATAGTTGTGTTTTAGCGAGATCATTAACTTGCTTGATAGTTTCTGGTTCCCAGTCGGGTATGGCAAAAGATGAGGATATCAATAAACTTCCAGGACGCATGGCTGTTTGTAGCTTGGCTCCGAGTTCGGGCATGACTGCTGGAGAAAGGAATGCAAAGATTACATCATATTGATTAAAGTCGCAGTTCCATAGATCACCTCGGTAGCAGCGACTATTGGCATAATGACGGCTACGCCAGACGTTTATCGCCCAAGGTAGCGGTGCTCGTTCCCAAGCATTAATGACTAATTGAGGGTGCTGCTGTGCTAGCGGTACTGTGATTGTCCCTATGCCCGCGCCTAGTTCTGCAAAATGTTGAGCTGATTCTTTCGTTATGAATTGACTGACGCTGTCTACGACTGCTGTTGATGACAAAAATAACGGTACATCACCTTTAATGGTACCCCAAAAGACTAGGGTTAATAAAATGAGTGTTAACAGATACCAGTGGGCGGATAGTTCTAAGCTATGCAGAGTCAATGCACTAGGTAGGAACAGTATATGAATAATTAGCCACCAGCGCCGTTGGTGTAATAGCGTAGAGCAAAGCATGGCAGTGCTGCTTTGTAGTATTAAGAACGATTCCAGTCCTGAATAGGCTATGGGTAATAAAGGATTTATACCGATCGCTGTTATTAAGCCAAATAGCTGAGCCAGCAGTGCTTTATATAAGGTCATAGGTTTATAGCTTCCTAAGTTCTTGCTGTGTTAATTGCACAGTCTTTGAGAAAATTCCTTGTTTAAGTTTAAGCATCTTAGAGGCGTATTGCATACGCCTCTAGGCAATAGGCCGGAAACGCTTTCTCGCTTACGAGACTGTGAAAGTCTTATTCCGGCCTACAGTATAAACTCGCAGCTTCTTAAGCAATATCAGCCAAATTACCTTTAGTTTCTAACCAATGTTTACGATCGGGTGAGCGTTTTTTCGCTAATAATAAATCCAGCTGTGCCTTAGTTTCATCATTTTCTGTGATGGTTAATTGCACGAGTCTACGCGTATCGGGGTTCATGGTGGTTTCGCGTAATTGGCTGGGATTCATTTCGCCCAAGCCTTTAAAACGTTGCACATTGATTTGGCCTTTTAATTTTTCGGCTTTAATTCTATCTAAAACACCTTGGCGTTCTGCTTCATCTAGCGCATAAAAAACCCGTTTGCCGACATCAATGCGGTACAAAGGCGGCATGGCTACAAAGACATGACCTTGTTTCACTAATTCATTAAAGTGTTGATAAAACAGGGCGCAAATTAAGGTGGCAATGTGATTACCATCTGAATCAGCATCTGCCAAAATACAGATTTTGCCGTAGCGCAAATGCTGTAAATCTTTAGAGCCGGGCTCTATACCTAAGGCGACGGCAATATCATGGACTTCTTGGGAAGCCATCACTTGGCTAGATTCTACTTCCCACGTATTTAGAATCTTACCTCGCAAGGGCATAATGGCTTGAAAGTCCCGTTCACGGGCTTGTTTTGCCGAGCCTCCTGCTGAATCACCTTCCACTAAGAATAATTCGGTTCTGGCAATATCTTGCGCTGAGCAATCAGCAAGTTTGCCGGGTAACGCAGGGCCTGAGGTCAGGCGTTTACGGATGATTTTCTTATTAGAGCGTAGTCTTTTTTGTGCGCTAGAAATAATGATGTCGGCGATTTTTTCGCCTTCTGCAGGATTTTGATTCAACCATAAACTAAAGGTATCTTTAGCTACGCCTGAGACAAAAGCAACGCATTCCCTAGAACTGAGTCGTTCTTTAGTTTGGCCTGAAAACTGCGGATCTTCTAGCTTTACTGATAATACAAAATGGCAGTTTTCCCAGACATCTTCAGGCGCTACTTTAACGCCGCGTGGCAAAATATTTCTGATGTCACAAAACTCTCGCATGGCTTCGGTGAGTCCTGCGCGCATGCCATTAACATGAGTTCCACCTTGTGCGGTAGGAACTAGGTTAACGTAACTTTCGTTAAGAATTTCGGCTGGGTTTTCAAGTGCCCAAACGATGCCCCATTCTACGGCTTCATGATTAGCGGCCATATTACCCATGAAGGGCTGTTCTGGAAAGAATTCAATGTCGCCTATGCGATCAAGTAAATATTCTTTAAGGCCATCTTGGTAGCACCAAACGTAGCTTCCCTCTGTTTGATCAACATTTAAGGTGATTTTTAAGCCAGGGCATAAAACCGCTTTGGCTCGTAACACATGCTTGAGTTTGCTGACGGAGACTTTGTTGGAATCGAAGTATTTTTCATTAGGCCAAAACTTAACCGAGGTGCCGGTATTGTTGCGGCCAACTGTTCCTGTTTCGGTGAGTTCGGTTTGTTTTTCACCATCGGCATAGTCCATACGATAAACTTTGCCATTGCGTTTAACTTCAATTTCTAGTTTTGCTGACAAGGCATTCACTACCGATACCCCTACGCCATGTAAGCCGCCTGAGAACTGATAGTTTTTATTTGAAAATTTACCGCCAGCATGGAGTTGGGTCAAGATGACTTCAACGCCAGGGATGCCTTGTTCAGGATGTATGTCAACAGGCATGCCGCGACCATCGTCGCTGACTAATACGGCGCCATCTTTATATAAAATGACTTCGATAGATTTTGCGTGACCAGCCATGGCTTCATCGACACTATTATCAACCACTTCTTGTACTAGGTGGTTAGGTCGGGTGGTGTCGGTGTACATGCCGGGGCGTTTTCGTACGGGTTCTAAGCCACTTAAGACTTCGATAGCCGACGCATTATATTCGTTACTCATTAGTTTTACGTGCTCTTGAATCGTATTGTTTCCGAGGGTGCTGCATTAAAGTTACGCTTTTGCGGCTTATGCTGGCTGGGTATTTAAGATTTTATCATTTCCACGCTCTGCGTGCATCGCTACAGAGAATAAGCTGCGACTAATGAAAAGTTACTTAATATAGATCTTAATGACTTAAAGTTTTTTGTTGAGTTGTTTAAAATCAGATAATATCAGTGATAATAATTGAAGGCTAGTAGGAGCCTAGTTACTTGAGTTGCAGATGCTAGGCTTAACTTTTTTGCCTTTAGCCCTTCGCCTTTTGTCTGCGCCTAGTAGAGGTCTGTCTAAAAATGAGTATTTAAGCTAAACTGCCACTGACTTAAGTTGTTGACCTATTTCAATAATTAACCCCTCCCTGCCAACCTACATTATCTATAGTAATCTAAGAACCCATGTTTAAACGCTCTGCAATTATTTTGGCCATAAGTCTTGCTCTATTTCCTGTATTACCCCAGGCGGTTGAGATCAGTAAAATAGAATTACCGGATATGGGTGATTCCTCGGGCACGTTAATATCGCCTGCTGAAGAAAAGGAGTTTGGTGAAGAGTTTTTTAGAAGCTTGCACTCACAGATTACGGTTAATGAAGATGCTGAAATCCAAGAGTATATTCAATCGATAGGTAGAAAGTTAGCCGCTAATAGCGATAATCCCGGGCATCCGTTTCATTTCTTTGTGGTTATGGAAAATGATATTAATGCTTTCGCAGGCCCTGGTGGATATATCGGTGTTAATTCTGGCTTGATTTTAATGACTGAAGCCGAAAGTGAATTGGCGTCAGTTATTGCGCATGAAATTTCACATATTACCCAGCGACATTTATTTCGAGCTGCTGAGGCCTCAAGTCGTTTATCTATTCCAACGGCGGCGGGAATGTTGGGCGCCATCTTATTGGGTACACGTTCTGCTCAAATGGGGCAGGCAGCTATTATGGCCATTATGGGAGGTAGCGTGCAATTTCAGATTAACTTCACGCGCGAAAATGAAGCTGAAGCCGATCGAGTCGGTATGCAGACCTTAGCGGCTACGCGTTTTGATCCTCGCAGTATGCCTACTTTCTTTGAGCGACTTCAGCAAGCTACTCGATTTGCAGGGCAGGGCGTACCCGAATTTTTAAGGACTCACCCTGTTACCGAATCGCGTATTTCTGATACACGAGGACGTGCTGAAACTTATCCTTATAAACAATATCCAGACTCGCTGGCTTATCAGTTAACTAAAACCAAGATTCGTATTATAACGACAGCGGACCCACTCTTTTTAGAGCAATATATTAGGTCCAAATTAAACCAAGGTACCTTGGAGCAGCGTACGGTCGCGCTTTATGGTTTAGGTTTGTTCTTGTTAAAGACTGAAAAATTCAAAGAAGCAGAAGCGATTTTCCAAGGTTTAACTAAGCAATATCCAGAGCAATCACAATATTCATCTGCACTAGCTAAGACCGCTTTGAATGCTAGAGATTTTAATACAGCGGCACTACGCTATCAAAAGTTGACCGAGCAATTTCCTGATAACTCAGCGCTTAAGCTGGAATACATTAATGCCTTGTTAAAACAAGATAAAGCCGATCTAGCTAGAAAATACTTACTTGCACTCAGTCCTCAAGAACAGCAAATGACTGTGTATTGGAGTTTATTGGCAGAAGCTTATAACAAAATTAATCAACCCGCTGAATCTCATCGCTATCTTGCTGAATATTACTTTGCTATGGGACAAACTAAAGATGCTATTTATCAGATTCGTATGGCTTTAGAATCAAAAGGACTGAGCTTTCAGTTATCTTCAATTTTAAGTGATCGCCTTAATTTCTTTCAAAATCAAGAGCAAGAAGCCAAAGCGAATCGCCGATAGCCTCAGTAATGCTTGTTATTTATTAACTGATGTTACGCAGTAACGTTGTTTTGCTCTCGAGACTGTGAAAGTATTCTTTTTATTCCCCCTCTTTAGCAAAGAGGGGGCAGGGGAGATTTGATCTATTAAAAAATTATTATTAAATATCAATAACCTATGACTTAGTAAAATCCCCCTCGATCCCCCTTTTACAAAGGGGGAAGCTAAAGTCATAACACTTTCACAGTCTCTCTCGTTTGCCGCGACTAGCACCGCAGGAGGAAGCGGCAATCGAGCCGCCTTCGGGTGCGATAACCCGATTAACACATTGTCGCGATAGCGACCTCATTATTATTCGTTTTTTTAAAGCGCTGAATGGCGGCTGCGTAACATCAGTTATTTAATAGAATCACTTGCTTTTTGTAGGCCTTTAATAAGCTCTCGTCCCAGCGTAATGCTGGGTATTTCAATATAATAGTAAGACAGCAAAGAAAGCAACTGAACACTAAGTACTGTTAACAACCAAGCGCTCAGCCAAAGCCAAAGATGATTACTGCTAAATAGCTCTAGCTGAGTTAATAGATAGGGTGTCAGGCATAGCAAAATTAACATGTGTATTAAATAGGCGCTATAAGAGACTTTGCCTAATTGACGCAATATTGGCTGCTCTAATAACGCTTGAGTTCGATGAGAGCTTAACGTGTAAATAATAATCAGTCCTGCGCCTGAACCCGTCACTAGCCACATAAAAGTTTCGCTAAATAGATGGTTGGTGGTACTAATAGCCGTATAAAAAAGCAAACCTACCAAGAGTATCAACCTACGTAAGCTAGGTCTTGGCATTAAGTAATTTGCTATAGCGTTGTAATAACGAGCAATTAATAAACCCAAGGCAAAATGTAATAGAAACGGTGATACATCTAGCAAGAACACGGCAATTATAGAAAATAAAGCTAGCCATAAAGATCCTTGTCGCGCGAGTAATAAGCCTATGGGTAACAATAGCGATAACACTAATTCAATGGTTAAGGTCCAGGCTTGCGGTAACAAAACAACCATGGCGGGTAAGCTCAATAAAAAACTTTCCCGCAACATGGCTATCGGCGTTAAAGGGTGATTACGCCACATATTAACGATCCATTCACTGGGCGGTAGGGCTGTTTTTAACAATGGGCTATTAATTGTGTATAAATAAAAGCCTGCGCTAATAAGCAAGATCAGCACATAAGGCAACCAAATCCTGAAAAGTCGGCTTGTCATATAGGGCATTAGCTTAAAGCTATTCAGGTCAGCTTGATGTCCTGCGCGAAAGTACTTAAGTGATAGCACTAAGCCACTTAACACAAAAAACATCGATACTGCCGCACTTCCATCCCACCAAATATGCAGTGGAGAATAATCTAATAGATGTTTACAAACACTATCTTCACAGGGCAAATCATAAGCAGTGACAAAATGATCATTAATGACCGTAAAAGCGGCAAGACCCCGGATGGAGTCCAAATAAGTGATATGTGTTTTAGCGGGCACAGACATTAGATAGCAGACTAATTTAATAAAGATGAGTACACAGCAAAAGCCTTATAGGTTCATAGAAAAGCGGGGAAGCTTTCTAGGCAATAGAGCCCATAGTTGAAGCTTATAAAACGAGGCTACCAACTTGATGCTGGGCAAGGCACTTAAGTGTGTCGGGTTACGCTGTCGCTAACCCGACCTAGACCCTATGACACAGTTTTATAGGATGCGCTGAACAATAGTGAAGCGCATCATTCAAAATACAGAGATGCGCTTCACTTTCGTTCAACGCATCCTATGGGGCTGTTTTATTTGTTGCGAGCTGTTTAAGAAAGCTTCTTATATTTCAAACGCTGAGGTGTATCAGCATCACTACCTAAGCGGCGATGACGATCGGCTTCATAGTCTTCGTAATTGCCTTCAAACCAAACGACTTGGCTATCACCCTCAAAAGCTAAGATATGCGTAGCGATTCTGTCTAAAAACCAGCGATCATGCGAAATAACCACCGCGCAACCAGGAAAGGCCAATAAGGCGTCTTCTAAGGCTCGCAAGGTTTCAACGTCTAAATCATTGGTAGGTTCGTCGAGTAACAATACATTGCCGCCCGACTTTAAAAGCTTGGCCATGTGTACGCGATTGCGTTCACCACCTGACAAATCGCCAATGCGCTTGCCTTGATCGGCACCTTTAAAATTAAAGCGTCCTACATAAGCGCGTGAAGGTGTTTCATATTTGCCGACTGTAATTAAATCTAGGCCGTCAGAAATTTCTTCAAAGACCGTTTTCTTAGGATCAAGATCGTCACGCAACTGATCGACATAGGCGAGTTCAACGGTTTGTCCTAAGGTTAAAGTGCCAGTATCAGGTTTTTCAAAGCCAGCCATCATACGAAATAAGGTGGTTTTACCTGCGCCGTTCGGGCCGATAATGCCAACGATCCCGCCGGGAGGTAATTTGAAGCTTAAGTCATTAACCAACAATTTGTCGCCAAAGGCTTTGCTAATGTTCTCAGCTTCAATAACGACATCACCTAAACGAGGTCCGGGTGGTATATAAATTTCTTGAGTTTCATTACGTTTTTGGACATCGGAAGAGGCTAGTTCATCAAAACGCGCTAAACGGGCTTTACTTTTAGCATGACGGCCTTTGGGATTAGAGCGCACCCATTCCAATTCTTCTTTCATGGCTTTTTGGCGAGAAGACTCTTGTTTTTCTTCTTGCAATAAGCGGTTACTTTTTTGCTCTAGCCAGCTAGAGTAGTTGCCTTCCCATGGAATTCCAGAGCCTCTGTCTAATTCCAATATCCAGCCGGCGACATTATCTAAGAAATAACGATCATGGGTGACTGCAACGACAGTACCTGGATAATCATGTAGAAAGCGTTCTAGCCAAGCGACCGATTCAGCATCTAAATGGTTGGTCGGTTCATCCAGCAATAACATGTCAGGGTTAGATAAAAGCAAACGGCATAAAGCCACGCGACGTTTTTCACCACCCGATAGTTTAGTAACATCAGCGTCCCAATCAGGTAGGCGTAAAGCATCGGCAGCAACTTCGAGTCTACGATCTAAATTATGGCCATCGCAAGCATTAATAATATCTTCAAGACGCGCTTGATCTGCGGCTAATTTATCAAAATCAGCATCAGGATCTGCATAAGCAGCATAGACGGCATCGAGTTGGGCTAAAGCATTTTTGACTTCAGCCACCGCTTCTTCAACATTACCACGTACGGTTTTTTCAGGATCCAATTGTGGTTCTTGTGGAAGATAACCAATGTTGATGCCTTTTTGCGGAATAGCTTCGCCTTCAATTTCCTTATCTAAACCGGCCATAATACGCAGCAGGGTAGATTTACCTGAGCCGTTTAAGCCCAAGACACCAATTTTGGCGCCGGGAAAGAAAGACAGTGAAATATCTTTAAGGATGTATTTTTTGGGCGGTACAATTTTGCCGACCCGATTCATTGAATAAATGTATTGCGCCATGATAATGTTTGTTCAGCTGGTTATAGTAAAGTGAGAGATGAGTTATTTAGGCTATTGTTTCATGTTAAATCATAATTATTATCTACATATCGTTCCTATGCTCTGCGTCAATGCCCAAAGTTAAGCTTTTGTAGGCCGGAATAAGACCACCCAAGCGCAGCGCGGGGTGGCGTTTCCGGCATGGGAGCCATACTTATGCCGGAAACGTTCAATCGCTTATGCTTGAAAAGCCTTATTCCGGCCTACAATATGTTCAAATATTTCTTAACTGTGGGCAGTAACGCAGAGCGTGGGAACTATAAAGATTCAGAATTAAAGCTATTATTTCATGATATATCACAATTATTAAGTATTGATTATCGGCTAGCTTTTTTTGCTTTAGGTCGGCTGTTTTTATCACCGGGTTTAGGCTTTTGGGTACGCATAGTGGCTTTGGCTGCCGGCTTTTTAGTATGACGAAAATCTTTCTTGCCAGTAGTTTTATTTGGCGCATTTTTCTTGGGTGCATCCATTACTTTTAATGAAGCTGGCTCATAGCCGGTATCTTCGATGCGGGGAATTTGGCGCTTTAAGAGCTTTTCAATTTCTACTAACTGCCAGGCCTCTTCAGGGCAGACCAAAGAGATAGCAACGCCACTTGAACCTGCGCGTCCGGTACGGCCGATGCGGTGTATATAATCCTCAGGGACTTGGGGTACGTCGTAATTGATCACATGCGGCAAGTCTTCAATATCCAAACCTCGAGCAGCAATGTCTGTTGCGACTAATACCGATACTTTGCCTGTTTTGAAATATTCTAAGGCTTTATTTCTAGCGCCTTGGGTTTTATCGCCATGTAAGGCCACGGAGCGAATACCATCTTCAATAAGTTGTTTTTCTAAGCGGTCAGCGCCATGTTTGGTGCGTACAAAAACCAGCACTTGTTTCCAGTTGTTACTGCCTATCAAATAAGAGAGCAGTTCGCGTTTATATTCTCGGCCTATGCCGTAAACTTGTTCCGAAACATTCTCGGCAGTAGCATTTTGTTTAGCGACTTCAACTTCAACGGGATTATTTAATGCAGATGCGGCCAAGGCTTTAATGGCATTAGGTACGGTTGCAGAAAATAACAAGGTTTGCCGTACTTTAGGCAACAACGCCATAACTTGCTTAACATCGGGCATAAAGCCCATGTCCAACATGCGGTCAGCTTCGTCTAACACTAACATTTCTATATTAGCGAGACTGACATTACGTTGCTTAATATGATCGATTAAACGACCTGGGGTTGCTACGATAATGTCACAACCCCTACGTAATTGACGTGTTTGTATGCCAACACTGGCTCCACCAATGATAGGTTCCACTTGCAAGGCTAAATATTTGCCATAGGTTAAGACACTTTCGTAGACTTGAGCTGCAAGCTCTCGGGTAGGCACTAATATCAAGGCCCGAACACGGCGCGGATTCTGATGAGGATCACTGTTTGCAGCTAAGCGTTGTAATAAGGGCAGAGTAAAGCTAGCTGTTTTCCCAGTTCCAGTTTGAGCGCCGGCTAAAACATCACGGCCTGCTAAAATGAGTGGGATAGCTTTTTCTTGTACGGGAGTGGGTAAGGTATAACCTTGATCGGCAATGGCTTTTAGAAGCTCATCTGTTAAGCCGAGTTTTGCGAATGTCATTAAAAACCTCTGAAAAATAAAACGAGTCTATAAGCTTGAGTGCGGACTAAAAAGTGGGGCGCTTACTGAAAACATGAAATAGTGTAAACTAAACACCGATCTATTAATGAATGTAACACAATTATTTTGCAATACGGATGATTTTCGGGTTTTATTGTAAAGTTTGTCATCAATAGGTCATTTATATATAGTATTTTCTAAGCTATGGAGCGTCACCGAAATATCAACCACTTAGGCTTTAGATGAGAGCCTATTTACCGATAAACCCAACGAAACCTTATAGACTATGACTCAAAAACCTATTGTTTTAAAAGAGCTTACTCCCCCTATTAAAGTCTTATTTACCGGTTATCTTTGTACTGTGGGCATCGGTTATATGTTTGCTTTAATTCAAATTTTATTTACTCACGGTATGGCAGATGGCAAATTTGGCTTATCTGTTGATGATATCGTTTACAGTTATTACGGCAACCGTTCAGGTACAGTGCTAGAACAACAGCTTAATGGTGCTATGAAAGAAAATGCTCCAGAACAAGAGCGTTTTAAGATCATGGAATGGGTTAGATCCGGTGCCGATGAATATGATTATAAAGATGATGGTATCGAAAAAATAATACAAACACGTTGCGTCATGTGTCATAACAAGGACGCCACTAGTTTGCCTAATTTTACTACGCTTGAAGGTTTGAAGCCTTATACAGCCCAGGATACAGGTGCTACTTTTGCCTCATTAACACGGGTTTCCCATGTACACATGTTTGGTATCAGTTTTATCTTTATGTTTGTCGGGCTTATTTTTAGTTTTTCAGAAACCACGACTAATCAATATAAGTGTATTGCCATCGGTATGCCTTATGTCTTTTTGGTGGCAGATATTTTATCGTGGTGGCTAACCAAAATTGATCCCGTGTTTGCATGGCTGGTTATTTTGGCGGGTATGGGTATGGCGACTTCATTTATCTTTATGTGGGTTATCTCACTATTAGAAATGTGGCTGTTTACAACGGTATTCATTAATCGCCTAGATTCTAGTTATTTAAAATGGCGCGATAGTAAAGAACCTTCAGCTATTGATCAGTTATGGTCGTTGGCAAAGATTCTACCTAGTAAAATCAGGCCGCTTGCTGTGACGGTAACGGAACTATGGTTGAAACATGTTTGGCCAGTTATTGTCGGTTTGTTTAAGAAATAACGTTTGGCCTTAGGTATAACTCATACCGATCGGGAGTTATACCCTTAATCGAAATGTAAGGACAGGTCGCGACCTGTCCCTACGGTCTGATATGCGCCGATAATGCGATTGATATTAGTTAGTTGTAGGCCAGAATAAGGCTTTACTAGCGTAAGCGAGTAAAGCGTTTCCGGCATAGGCATTGTTTCTGTGCCGGAAACGCTAGCATGGACTGGCCTAGCATGGTTTTATTCCAGCCTACAAATGCTTAACTGTGTGCAGTGATGCTCTGCCCAGACATGATATTTTTATTGACCCCCTAAATTAACACCCATAGCATGAGCTCACTGCTTTCCTACAATCTCATCGACTCAGCATTGAGCCAATGCAACCCACCTAAGCATATTTATATAGGCTATAGCGGTGGCGTCGATTCTCATGTGTTACTGCATTTATGTGCCGCTCATCCTAAGCTTAAGTCCAATATTACCGCAGTTTATGTGCATCATGGTTTGCAAGTTGCAGCAGATGCATGGGCTGTTCATTGCCAAAAAACGGCAAGCTTATTAGGCGTTCATTGTCAGGTGTTACGGGTGAATGCAAAGCCTACGCTTGGTGAAAGTCCCGAAGAAGCCGCCAGAAATGCGCGTTATTTGGCACTCAAGACCTTAATGAATAACGATGATGTTCTACTCGTTGCGCAACATCGAGAAGATCAATTAGAAACAGTATTATTGCAATTATTAAGAGGCGCTGGACTACAGGGTTTGTCAGCGATGCCGGAAAGCACTGCTTTTGGGCTAGGTCATTTATTGAGGCCTCTACTCAATACTGCTAAATCGACTATTGATGCTTATGCACAAACACATAACTTAAACTGGGTAGAAGATCCGACTAACCAGAGTCATGACTATGATCGCAATTATTTGCGTAATGCCATACTACCCTTATTAAAACAGCGCTGGCCTGCTTGTGATAAAACAGTAGCTAGATCAGCGAGGCATTGTGCTGATGCTCAAGTATTTATATCAGAAATGTCTGTGCCATTGTTTTTGACCGTTTTCAATAGAGATGACCAAACTTTGGCTATTAGCCAATTAAAATCTTATTCGGAACATGAACAAATTTTAATCATCCGACACTGGTTTCAATACCTTAAGCTAAAAATGCCCTCACAGGCTTTTGTGAAAAGAGTGCGGTCTGAACTATTAAACGCTAGGCTGGATAGTGATCCCATCATAGCCAGACGACATTATTGTGTGCGGCGTTATCGCGATAAGTTGTATTGTTTACTTAGTTCGCTAACGCTTCCGTTTGAATCAGTTAGCTGGCCTAAAGACTCTTTATCATTGACTTTAAGTAATCAGGAAATTTTGAGTTGCGAACCGTCCTCAGCAGGTATTAATCGCTCCCTATGGCAACAAGCCATTGTTACCGTTAGTGTAAGGCAAGGGGGTGAGAAGATAAGATTGACTGGGCGTAGTGGCCACCATACTTTGAAGAAGTTATTTCAAGAGGCAGATATTCCAACATGGGAAAGAGAAAACTTGCCATTGATATATTTAGATGGTCAATTAGCAGCGGTCGCTGATTTATGGATCAGCGCTGATTTCTATAGCGTACAGCCGGATAATTGCCTGAAAATAGGTTTACAAAGCTCTTTTTGATTTAAGTAGATCGGGTTAGCTAGCCTAACCCGACTACAAAATCTTCATTGTTAGCAACTTTGTAGGCCGGAATAAGACCAGCCAAGCGCAGCGCGTGGTGGCGTTTCCGGCACAGTATCGTGCCTATGCCGGAAACGCTTTGCTCGCTTACGCTCTCAAAGTCTTATTCCGGCCTACAGTTTTCCTAGTCCTTAACTCTGGGGCAATGACGTTGAACGTGTTGATTTAAGTAGATTGGGTTAGCATAGCCTAACCCGACTACAAAATCTTCGGTGTTAGCAACTTTGTAGGCCGGAATAAGACCAGCCAAGCGCAGCGCGTGGTGGCGTTTCCGGCACAGTATCGTGCCTACAGTTTTCCTAATTCTTAATTCTGGGGTAATGACGTTGAGCTTGGAAATAATATGAACTGTATATCCTGGTTTTTCACATGTTAATGCGACTACTAAGCTTATGAATATGAATACATCAAAACCAGTCAACCCCGCTCGGTCAGAAAACATCACTATGCTATTAAGTTTGCTGGGTATCAGTGGCTATTTGCTGCTGCTTGCTTTGGATCAAGGGCATGATATTTATAAGCTATCACTTCAGGGTGGTCTAAGCTCAGCGCTTGCTAGGCTTTACCAAGGTGACCTACAATTTTCGTTTAGTTTAATGCAACTGCCCTTGTTGGCTGTGTTGATCTTATGCGGGTTGCCATTACTTTATAAAATGACTGTAAGAGTCTGTCAGGGTGATTTTGGCGCTGATTTATTGGCGGGCTTATCTATTATTACCTCTCTGTTCTTGCATGAATACCTGGCGGGCAGTCTAGTGGTATTAATGCTCTCGAGTGGCGTAGCGCTGGAAAGCTATGCGGTACGCAAAGCCTCTTCCGTGCTAGATGCCTTAGCAAAGCGTATGCCATCTGTCGCTCATAAAAAGCTAGATGATCAACTCACCGATATAGCCACAGAGCAGGTCAATATTGGCGATGTCTTATTGATATTGCCGCATGAAATCTGTCCGGTTGATGGCACAGTTATTGAAGGCACAGGGACTATGGATGAATCCTTTTTAACCGGTGAACCCTATAGCATGTCAAAAACGAACGGGTCGCAGGTTATATCGGGTGCCATTAATGGCGATGCAGCCTTAACCATACGCGCCGATAAATTAACCGTCGATTCTCGTTATGCGAAAATCATGACGGTGATGCGCTCCTCAGAACAATATCGCCCCAATATTAGACGGCTAGGTGATCAACTGGGCGCCTTATACACACCAATAGCTGTAATTTTGGCTTTAACAGCTTGGGCTGTTAGCGGTGATGTCATTCGTTTCTTAGCGGTATTGGTGATCGCAACGCCATGTCCTTTGCTAATAGGCATCCCTGTGACTATTATTAGCTCTATTTCACTGGCAGCACGACGAGAAATTATCATTAAAAACCCTGCCATTTTAGAAACCATAGGCAGATGTCGTACGGCAATTTTTGATAAAACCGGCACGCTAACTTATGGCAGACCAGTATTAACGGCGATAATCCCTACAAGTACTTATCAAGAACCAGAGATATTGCTCTTAATAGCTAGTTTGGAGCGGTATTCTAAACATCCGCTATCCAGTGCCATCCTTCAATCCGCTGAAAAAGCTAATCTATCGCTATTAAGTGTCACACAAATGACAGAATTGCCCGGTGCCGGCCTTAAAGGTCAGGTATCAGGATTACAGTTACAGATTACCAGTCGTAAGAAATTAGCCGAATTGCATCCAGAACAAATTGAATTGTTGCCCGCTATGTCGGGTGGTTTGGAATGTATCGTCTTGATTGATGAATGCTATGCGGCAACTTTGCAATTTAGAGATGAAGTTCGCTCAGATAGCACATCCTTTATTAATCATTTAGTGCCTAATCATCTTTTTGATAAGGTCATGCTGGTATCTGGCGATCGAGAATCAGAAGTCCGTTATTTGGCAGAAAAAGTCGGTATTAAAGAGGTGTTTTATAATCAAAGTCCTGAGCAAAAATTGAACATAGTTCGCGAAGAAACCAAAGCAGCAAAAACCATCTTTCTAGGTGATGGTATCAATGATGCGCCGTCATTAACGGCCGCAACCATTGGTATTGCCTTTGGTCAAAATAGCGATATTACTGGCGAAGCCGCCGATGCGGTGATTATGGATAGTTCACTATTAAAAGTAGATGAGTTGTTTCATATTGGCGCAAGAATGCGAAGCATTGCCTTACAAAGTGCCTTAGGTGGTATGGTACTGAGTTTGGTCGGTATGGGCTTTGCTGCCTTGGGTTATGTGTCGCCAGTCGCCGGCGCGGTTATCCAAGAAGTCATCGATGTGTTAGCGGTTTTAAATGCTTTAAGAGCCGCGTTGCCACCTAAAAGTTTGTCTGATTTTTAACAAGTTTTGCAACTGTTCGGTGCATCCTTAATCCATGTAAGACGTCACTTATGAGAAATAAGTGTCATAACTTTCCTTTTGAGGAGTGTCTTTGGCGCGCCTGGGATGGTTTTAGATATTCTAAGGCGCACCTGTGATCTTTTAAGGAGCAAAATAGCACAATTAAGGAGCTACTTAGGTGAGTCGATACCTCGTCCTCGCCTTATAAGGATAACCTTTATTACTCTTGGGGAGTTTGTTATGTCTATTAGGGTATCATTGGAACAATTAAGCTGCCTATTATGTCTCCCAAGATGATTCTTGCAACAACAAAAATACTCCCTATTTCCCATAATACGGTACTTAATGGATCTAAGGTGAACCTAATAACTTCTGAGGTGAACCTAATAACTTCTAAGAATATACTTAAGGCAGCCAACACGATTACTTTAGCGTGAAAGATGATCCTAAAAACAACTAATACTGCCATTAATAGTCGCTAATGTTCGTAATCCAGAGTTAAGGTTATTGTAGGTCGAGTTAGCGATAGCGTAACCCGACCTACATGCTAAATTGCAAATGGAATGGATTTATGCAAAAAATCCTCAGACCTTAAACTGCGGTGGTCTTGAGTATTTAGATGTCGAAATTCATCGCAAATTACAGATTACATTAGTAGAATAGCCTAAAGTTAATTCATTCTGTTTTGTTATGGAAGTTAAGCTCAATCAATTAGTTGTAAATTACCTATTTATATCTTGGAGTGTTTGTACATTTACAATCGCAAAAGCCAGTGATGCTGAAGTCGTTACTTTACCGGAAATTGTTATAAGTAATGATACGGCTGACAACTTCAATAGCCCAGCCAGTTCCAGCACTGTATTTAATCGAGCTGCTTTAGATGCTTTAAATAGAGCGGATGTTAACGGAGTGTTACAAGGCCTTCCTGGTACAATCAATTCACAAGCTAGCGCTAGTATGCCCAGCAATATCATCTTAAGAGGGGCTGCTGGTGGCTTAGGTTTGGTCAATTTAGATGGCGTACCTTTGTTTGGTAACTTTACCGCCTTCTTTCCTTTAAGCCATTACCCCTTGGATTTATTCAATCGTGTCTCCGTTGATCGTGGTAATGATCAAGCACAAAGCAGTAGTAGAACCCTAGGCGGCTCTATTAATCTGACTAGTCGACAATTAAATGATGGACAAGCCTTTTTGCATAGTGAAGGCGGATCTTATGGTACAGTGCGCAACAACGTCGGGTTAGGTATGCAAAACAAGCTAGGAAATTGGAGCTTTGCCGGTAGTCAAACTAATATTTTTGACGGTATCAGTCAAGTCAGCCCCAGTAATGGTGGCAATAACGAAAGCAAAAACACACAATTAAGTACTGGCTTATTGCGTTGGACTAAAGATTACAAAGCGCTTAGTTTAGAGAGTATCTTTATTACGTGAATAACCGCGAAGGCTATGATGGTCCTGGCTTATTAGCGAATGGCAAAAGGGGTTGGGCATTAGATCCTAATGGCTTACTCAAGCAACAAACCTGGGTAGCTCAGAGCCAAGTTTTTTATCATGTTTCTGATCACTGGGATAGTTTCTTGCAAATTGGTTTTACTGAAGATAAACAGGATGGAAGAATAGGGACGCTAGCTAATTGTTGCTCAATGAATTTAACCACTCAATTACTACTGGCACATTGGCAAAATACTCACAAAATAGCTTTAAATAGTCAAAAAGACAGGGCACTGAGTTTTATCTGGGGCGTTGATGGCCAACAACAACATGGTGAAAATCTTAATAATCTATCTAAAGTTAATAGCTTAACTAATAGTTTATTAAGTCCTATTGCTCGTGCAGAAATGCGTTGGGGTAATTGGTTGACGACTGCAGAAACTCGCTTAGATCATTATGATCAATTTGGCGGTGATCGTGTGCTGTTTAATGTCAATAATAGCTGGCGGTTTTTACCCACTATGATGGCATGGACAAAAATGGGGACAGGTTATCGGACTCCGGCGATGAATGAACTATTACATCCCGTCTTTGGTAGCATCAAATTAGCGCCAGAAAGTAATTTTGGCGGTGAAGTAGGTTGGCGTTGGAATCCGAATAACTTATATGAAGTCAGTGTCTCCAGTTATTTACAGCATTATCAAAATTTAATTGTTTTGCAACAAACTGCGGCTGGCACTATCGCAAGTGCTAATGTAAGTGAAGCACATATTTTTGGTGTCGAAACTCAAAATAGCTTCAAATGGAATTCAAGTTGGAAAAGTGGTTTTAGTTATAGTTATATGCTTGCAAACAACCCACTTACCGGTTTAAAAGTCAATGGCCGCCCTGAAAACCAAGGTTCTGTCTGGACAGAATGGAAGGTACGTGCTCCCATAACTCTGAGAGTTGATTTAACTTATCGTGAAGGCTATTGGTCGGATCCACTCAACACTATCCAAGTTCAAGCTGCACCCCGCGTTAATGCCAGTGTTAATTATCAAGTCACGCCTAAAATTAAACTGACCTTGCGAGGCGAGAATATTACTGATCAACGCACACCCGATTTATATGGTTTTAATTACCCAGGTGCCGCTATTTATGGCGGTGCTTATTTTGATTGGTAAGTTTAGGTAGGGTGGTTGG
>Ga0364866_10661_pt1 | contig 17855 bp, 14 predicted proteins | sample ExccelAu500001D3_3_FD_206913 | JGI IMG/M metagenome (GOLD analysis project Ga0364866, IMG submission 206913) | Enriched cells from Trout Bog Lake Hypolimnion, Wisconsin, USA - BchlTB.Aug13.5000.01.D3 | ecosystem: Environmental > Aquatic > Freshwater > Lake > Hypolimnion/Profundal zone | place... | reverse complement strand
TGTCAGGCTGGTGGAACCGACGTCCGGCCGGGTGACGTTTGCCGGGGCGGACCTGGCCCAGGGTGCTCTTGCCGCAGCCGCTTTCGCCGACCAACCCAAGTGTTTCGCCCGGAGCGATGACAAAACTGACGCCATCCACCGCCTTCACGAATTCGCGCGCCCCGCCAAACCAGCCGTCTTTCAGCGGGAAATGAACTTTAAGATTCTCAACTTGGAGCAGGTTCATGCCAAAAAAGGACGACTGGCCATCCCGGAAAGGCACACTCTTTCAAAACTGGGACTCAGCCATGCCAATATCATTTTGAAACAGGATTTATTCATTAGTGTCATCTGCCCATGCCTCATACGGTTGCGCACATGGGATCTTGCAAGGAAATGTCGAACCTTGCGGACAGATCCAGGCTCGCAAGTAAAACCGCCGCGCCGGGTGGCGCAGGGCCTGGCTGGGTGAATGATTTCAACAACCTTAATCATTTTGAGAAGTTAGGGGCAACAGCCAATGGCGTCAATATGGCAAAGCCGCCCTGGATTTGAAGATTGCACCTTTGCCCGCCGCCATGATAATTAAGCCGGAATTAATATAATGAACGAATGGAATATTCAGTCCCGGGCGCATGCCTGCGAAGTGTGCAACCAGCCATTTGTCGACCAGCAGGCCTATCATACGGTGCTGTTTGACGAGCCGGCGGGTTTGCGCCGGTCGGATATTTGCGAGGCTTGCGCCAGCAAAGTTAACGACCAACGCGGCCGTGCCGGCTTCATCTCCCAATGGCTGGGCACATACGAGGCCCCGCCGGCCCAGCCGGTCGAGGCCATCCAGAAGGACACCGCCGACACCCTGCTGCGAAAACTGGTGGAATTAAACGATCCCCGCCACGCCCCCGCCGCTTTCATCCTGGCCGTGATGCTGGAGCGCAAACGCCTGCTCAAGGTCAAGGAACAATTCACCCGGGATGGCCGGCGCGCAGGGAAAGGTGATACGTTACGTTCGGTTCCAAGGCCGCGGCGTGGGTGCCGGCTACGGCGGGTTTCATGCCAGGAATGTCCTGGCCGTAGTAAAATGATTTGATTTTTTCGGATTTGGGATCGCCGATTAGGTGCCAGATCGGCAGGGCGTTGTGGTTGGTCTGCCATGCGTCCAGCGGCACCACTTGCAATTCGGTCAGTTGAGAGCGGGCGTTGAGGCCAAAGGTTACCGGTACGGTTTCGACCTGGTCGCCTTGGCGTTGGTGCCGAAAGGGGCTCGAGCGGCTGACGTGATAAATCTGGATCACTTTGGGCCGGAACCAATCGGTGAAGTAGTGGACATACACCACGGAAAGCCCCAGCAGGGCGACAAGCAGCAGCCAGTTGTTTTTAGACATAAATGTTTGAATGGAGCGGAACCGGAAACCGTGAGTTCATGACAAGATGATAGACGAAAAAATCCATGGAATGGTTATGAAAAAAATTAAAATAATGTTTTTACGGAACGATCCGTCGCGCCACCCGCAAACGGTTACGGGCTTTACCCTTATTGAGTTGCTCGTGGTCATTGCCATTATTGCCATCCTGGCGGCCATGCTGCTCCCCTCCCTGGCCCGGGCCAAGCGGGCCGCCCAGAGCATCGCCTGTTTGGATCATTTGAAACAACTGGATTTGGCGGCGCGCATGTACGTGGACGAAAACAGCTCCACTTATCCGCCGCGAAACGATGCGGACCGCTGGCCCGACAAGCTGTTCGCAAATTACGGCCAGAATACGAACGTGCTCATTTGTCCCAGCGATCCCAATCCCACCAACTTTCCCGCAGCCAACAAGGCCGACAGCGCGCCGCGCACCTATTTTATCAATGGGTTCAATGACTATTTTGCCCAGACCACCATCATGACCCAGGCTCAATTTGATGACCAATACATGGCGGGGAACTGGCCTTATGGCCTGAAGGACAGCAGCATCAGCCTGCCATCGGATACCATTATATTCGGCGAGAAGCTTTCCACCTGGCCGGATTTTTACATGGATTTCTACGAGCAGTCCACCGCCGGCGAGGGCAATGACACGGAGCGGTCCAACCCGGTCGAGCACGGTCCAGGTTCCAATTATGCGATGGCCGACGGCAGTGCGCGGTTCATCAAGAACCCCCTGGCCCTATCGCCCATCAATCTCTGGGCCATCACCGCGGCCGGTCGCACCAATCTCTCGGTAAATTACTAAAAACTGGCTCACCGTTTTAAGACCAGCAGAATAACCAGGTCAAAGGCGAAGAAAATCACGATGATGATTTCGAGCCACAGCATGCGCTGCTCATTCACTTCGGCGTGAACCACACTGTAGAGTTTGTCCAGTTGGGCGAGCCGCTGTTCCACGCTGGCCCGCCACTGATCCAGGTAAAACCGGTCCCGCGCGCCCAGATAAACGCGGGCCAGGTACCAGTCGCCGAAGAATTTCGTGATATGGGTGACCTCATCGGTCAGCTTGGCCACATCCACGCGGAAGCGCCGCAAGTGCCGGAGCGTTTTGGAGGCCGCCCCAAACATCGGCATGGCCCGGCGGTCCAGATCCGCGTACGCCCGGTCGAGGTAGGCATCCAGCCGCCGGTCCATCACGCGAAATTCCTCCAATTGCAGATTGGCCAGTTCCAGGGCGTACAGCACGTCGTCTGTGTAACCACTCAAGTCCACCACTAGCGCCGCATCCCAGTCAATCACTGCGAGATCGGAATTTTCAAAGGAGCGCTGGATGCGCAGGACCTCGGTGATCTGCGACTCGCTCAACTTGCTGGCGGCGGTTTCCGTGAGCAGCCCAGCCACCGCACGGCGATGCTCGCCCAGCCAGAGGTTTACATCGCTTACCCCGTCCAGTTCCGTGAGGCAAAACACAGTGTAAGCCTCAGGCGGAGGGGGGAACTCGGTTTTGCCGATCATCAAATCCGTGAGGCTCTCACACACCTGCGCGCAGAGCTTTAAGGCCACGGAATCCAGGGTTTCGCCATCCTCCAGGCGCGGATTGTGGCTGGGCATCAATTCTTCGAGCGCGGTCACGGCCATGTCCACGCGCATCATCACGGTGACCACACCCACGTCGTACACGCGAATTAAAAAGCTGACCTCGCGGCCGCCCAACTTGGCCGGCAGGGTGTGCGGCTCAATGGCCAGCGGTTTGTAGAGCGGCATGTCCTTGGGCAGGGTCCGGTCCATCCGGATTTCGAACGGAAACGGTTTTTCCGAGAGGATCTCCTGCACGCGCGAAGTCTCGATTTCATTGGCCACATCGAACGCATATAAATAGACGACTTCACCTTTCATGATGCCTACAACCTACGCCTCTCCGGGGGTTTGTCGAGGAATCAAAACCGTTCGCAGTCATGCCGCCCGGCATTTTGCCGGAGGGAGCCGCTAGGGCTGGTCCTTGAGCCAGACCTTGGAGTCGCCGAATTCACCACGGGACCGAGTCCGGTGGGTGTGGCTGTGGGCGGCCGCGCCGCCGGCGTAATCCACGCCAGATGCGTCCGCCGCCGGGGACGGTTTGGGCGCGCCGCGATTATTGCGGGCATAATTGGGAATCGCCAGGAGCGGACTGCCGTCCGCCCACGTTCCCTGCAACGCCACCACGCCATCGAGCAAATCACCTTTCCATACCGGTGTCAGCGGGGTGGATCCCAGGGACTGGTCAATGCGCGGCTGGTCGGCGGTTTCCACGTTGTAAATGAGCGGGCCATAGCGCATTGCCACCAACCCGCGGTCAGCTTTGATGCGGTCGTCCGCCTTGATGCGCTGGGCCACAAGGGGCAGTTCCAGCGTGATGGTATCGCCCGCCTGCCACTGGCGGGTGATGACAGCGTAACCATTAGTGATATTGGGAACCAAGGGCTGGCCATTTACGGCCAGGGAAATCAAGCCACTTACGGCCGGAGTTTCCGTATAGAGGCGGCTGGTGTCCCGGTTGGGCACACGCACATAAACCGTAAAGATTTTGGCGGACTTGGGGTTGACGGTAATGGCCACATGACCATTCCATGGATAATCGGTTTTCTGCACCATCTCCACGTCGGTGCCGGCCACCTTTTCAACTTTAATGGTGCTGCCAATGAAGAGGTTGACGTAGAGGCCATCGTCCCCTTTTACATAGGTCCAGGTGGGAATCATCAACAAAGTGCGCGGGATGTTGCCCACACAGCACGGGCAGACATGCCAGGGGCCGCGATTGCCGCCGATCAATGGATTCGTATATTGAAAATTATTGCCATCCAGATCGGTTGAGCCCAGGAGGGCGTTGTAGAGGGTTTCCTCATACAGATCCGCATATTTCGCGTCGTGGTAGGCGAGGTTAAGTTTGTACTGAAAGAAGATCAGCCCGCAACTGGAGCAGGATTCGCAATAGGCTTCATTGGGCAGGGAAAAATCCGGGCCGAAGCCCTCCGAAGTTTCGCCACTGCCCACCCCGCCGGTGACATAATATTTTTCATTCACCAGGTTGTCCCAGAGGGAGGCCACGGCGCTGGAGTAATCGGGGTCGCCGGTTTCGGCGGCAATATCCGCCATGCCGGAATAAAAATACACCGCGCGGACGGCATGGCCCACCGCCTCATATTGTTGAATGGGCGGCAGGTGGCTTTGATCATACTCGTCGCCGCCGCGGCGGGAATCCAGCAGGAAACGGGCGAGCTGGATGTAGGCATCCCCCTGGCCGTGGCCCTCCTGATCATTCACAAACCGGCCGAAACGGACCAGGGCCTGCTCCATTTCCTCATGCCCGTCAAACCAGGCGCGCTTGCCCGGACCAAGATTCGCCACCCAACAATCTGCCAGGCGGCGGGCGGCATTATAAAGGCGCTTATCCTTCCCTCCGGTCAGGGTGTAATGATTGATCGCGGATTCGATGAAGTAACCCCCGACGTAACCCTCGTGACCGCCCCGCATGCCGGGCCACCAATGTTCCGGCCAATCGGACCGGGGCGCGAGCGTGTAGGCGGTTTGCAAATAGCCATCCGGTTCCTGGGCGGCGAGAATTTTCGGGATCCAGTCCTCCAAGGTGGCTTTCATTTTCGCCTGGGCTGCGATCATGTCCGGGTCGCCGCGGGGATCCACCATAAGGGCCAGGCACATGGACTCGACGGTTTCATGGACCCAGGCATTGGCGAAAACATAGCCTTTCTGGGGAGCGTGCGGTTCGCCGCGCAGCGCCTTGGCGGCTTCCACGAAGTTGTCAATGCCGCCCTGGCCTTCGGTCAGGTTGGTCCGGTTAATCATGTCAATGCAATGGGGGATCCAGTTCACGATGAGGGCGCGGGCGCGGGCGTTCCACAGCGGATTATCAATGGTGTAGTGGGTCGTATAGACCACATCCAGCCGCCGCGCGGGCGGGGGATTTTCCGCCCGGACATGGAGGGTGGAATGGGTGGTCAAGGCACCGCTGCCCGCAGTCAACTGGAGCACATAGTTGCCGGGGGCGGAAAAAGTCGCCGTGGTCACCGGCGCGTGGGCATCGGCAAAGGTCACTTCGCCCGGTCCGGAAACCTTGGTCCACAGATTGTCCGCTGGCTGGGCCGGCTTGAGATAGCGAACCCGGCCCGATAGATAGGTTTTGCCGGCCAGGATTACGGTGCGATCCACGCCCGCCACCACCGTGGGTGGGAAATCCGGCGATTTGCCGGAATCGTTCACGCGCCACTCGAGCAGGCCGGTGGAGAATTGTTCGCTGCCATCCATTTCGAGACGGAGCCGGGTGGTTTGCACTTCGTCAAAGGTGGTGACATTGAACTGGTCGCCAGCCACGCCCAGTCCGGCGGGATGGCCCACGGGCACAAACGCCTGGCCGTTCCAATACAGCAGGCGGCAGGCCTTCGGCAGCCGCACGCCTTGATGGTCGTCCCACCAATAGACTTCCACCTGTCGGGTGCTTATGGGTTGCGACCAGTCGTACTGCACCCATTGGGTGCCGGTGCGCGGCCAGTTGCCGTAGGAACCAGGGCCGCGTTCGAGGGAATTTTCCGGCGCATTGCCGTCATTGAGCGCTCCGACGCTGGTGTCGCCGGAAACATAGGAAGCCGATGGGGTGGCCGCGAGTGCGAGGTTTACGTTGGTGGTGGTTTCGGCCACCACCGCACGCGCCAGCATGAGGCTGGCCAGAAGACAAACGCCCGCCAGGCATTTCCGCAGGATGGTACCGATATCCTTATTTTGCCATATCGGCTTGGGTGATATTAATGTTTCGGTCATAAAATAAAATGCGCCTGCCAGGGTGCTGCCGCGTAAAATCATTAGAACTCAAAAGTTCCACAAGGTCAGTGTTTTGGCAATTTATTCCGACAGGGGTGAGCGGATGCGGGGACAAGCTGTCCCCGCCCCGAGGCAGGCGCCTTGGGGGGCGGTAAAGGTGTGTTGCACAGCAGTTGATCAAAATTTTTTTACCTACAATTACCTACAAACGCCTACAATCACCTTCATTTACCTGGGGTGAGGAGAAGACAGGAGCCGGAAGCCAGGAGGCAGAATGGCCTTGGTGGGGACGGTTCTGGACCTCCCATCACATCCTATTCACGGTGGTGCTGTGCCCGAGAGTGGCCCTCTCCCGGGAACCTCAATAGTCCGATTTGCCCGAAACAGGCTTTGGGCTTTGGGCGTGGGGGAGACGGGAAAGCGGAAACCGGGAATCCGCCGCCGGGTTAGGGGACCCGGGCGATTGCATTTTGCGGGCTCCCCCCGCTCCCCAATTTTTTTATTTTTTTCTCAGCGCAATTCACCGTAATTTACCGCAACTGGCCGTATTCGGGGTTGCCGGGCAGACCGACTTCCCAGCGCAGGGACTTCAGAGCCTGCTTCCGCCTTCGCCTGGCCATGGCGGACGAGCACGTCGTCTCCCACCATTATTAGGTTGTCAAAGAACATGGCAACTGGCGGGCTTTCACGCGGAAATCCGACGTGGCGCATGCCGGTTATCCCTGGCTTCCCCGGATATTGGGCTCGGGCAGAGACATGAAACCGCCTAAGCTACACGCATAAACAGTATGCAGCTGGTGAGTCATCCTGTCAAGGGTGAATATGCAATTATATTATAGAACGGGCCTTCAGCCCTTGGAAATTCCACGGCCAGATTACCCAGGCCGCTGGCCTGGGCTGGTATGAAGCCGGGCCTTTGGCCCTAAAATCTCTTCGCTGCAATCATTATGCCCCTGCGGGAATAAGCCAAGCCTGTCATCATCCCGACCTTGCCCCCAGAATCCGCCTTCGTTGAAGCTACGGCGGACAGGCTGCCCCCGGAGTGGCAGTGGTTAGCGTAGGATAATCGGATCGACGATGGGGGGTTCGGAAGCGTCGTAGGCGGGGGGCACATGGTCTTGGGCGAACGGCAGGTCGTCATCGGCGTGCACGCGGTTGCCGGCGGGGTCCACGATGGTGGCGGTGACCAGGACTAAAAGATGTTTTGATTTTTGGCCGGGCTTTTCCACCGGTTCCAAGGTTCGAGGATCAAAGGGGTGGCTCAGAAGCAGGGTCTGGCCGTCGTAGAGGTTTGCATGGGCCATGAACTGGCGTTCCATTACGGTGGCCGGCATAAGGGGCAACGGACTTTGCTCAGGCACTCCATTCACATAAATTATTACATTCCTGACGCCGGGGCCGTTGGTCTGCGGAAAGGATCCCGCATACACATCCGAACTGGCCTTTATTTGAAGATTCACTACGAAGCCGTCCGACATTACCCGGGGAATCACGTCAAACACGGGGCCGAATTCGCGTTTGGTCAGGTTGAAAACGTTTAATAAATTTGTGCCGTCAATACTGCTCAACCCTGGCGGAGTCAATGCCTGGGGATTAATACCGTCAATGACCGTCATCACCTGCGTCACCCGCATTTGGGTTTGCCTTCCGCTGGTGGTGGTGACTTCGGGTTCGGCGAGTACGGTAACGCCAGACAGGTGACGGAGCTGTACCAATAATATGGCGGCCGCTCCCGGAGTCAGGATGCCTACCAAATTTGGCTTCGTTTGGAGATTAGTGACCGTGGGTAGAAAGCGAAGATCATCATTCGCAATTTCGATGAAGCGGGACTTGAGGTGGAGTTGCGGCTGGAGATTGGTGAGACATATCTGGAACAACTTTTCAATGGTGGCCAAATCTTCGCTAGTGGCCTTCACAACGAGAGTTACCTGCCGCGAATTAACTTTCTTATAAATCGTGAACTTGGGTGCCTCCGGCGTCACTCCCGACCGGCCAAACAGGCGCTGCAACGCAGGCACCAAATCGTCCGTCGCCAGAGGAGTCGATTGGCCAAGCGCTTGCTGCAGACTTGCGGCAAGTACCTCGGGATCCACTTCATATGACCGGTCGATCAGATTCATGGGCGGGCTGGCGGTCAGGCTGGCGTTGGTGGTCGCTGGCGCGGCGGGCAGATTTACCCATACATTTGGCAGGTCAACCCGGTTTTCACTGTGGCCACTGGTGGTGGTGATTTCCGGTTCGGCCAGTTTTTCAACCCCGCTGCGCTGCTCCATGGCATGGAGGGCGGCTTGAAATTTGGGATTGCTCAGAATGCCGGCGTTGGTCGCTGCCACCGTTTGATTAAAATTAAGACCCTCACTTGTCACATGATTAACCGTCATATTTGACATCCGCATTTGCGTTTGCCTTCCGGTGTTTGCGGGCACTTCGGGTTCGGATAGTTTTTCCGCCCCGCCCGATGTTTGTGGCGATTGGTTTAAAAGGATGATGGCATTTTCCACTTTCTCCAAATCGGATTCAGTGGCTTTAATAAACAGCAAACCCAGCCGGTCTTTATAAAACATGGCTTTAGGTGGATTTAGGTTTATGCTATGGGCACTAAAGTATTCCCGCAGGTGTTGAAACAAAGATTCCGACGGGGATTTGCCGGCCAAAGTATCAACCGGTCCAACGAGCCCCAAACCATGCTTCAAGGCATCCACGTTGATTTTAAACGTCCGGGTGAATAAAGGTTCCGACTCGGCTGACTTCGGGGAAAAGACCACGGCATAATCTTGAATGGAGTATTGAATGGGACGGTCGGCCACTAGGACTATGGCATCCAGCACATCCGCGAGCCGGACATCGGTGAGGGTTAGCTTGATAATGGTTGAGCCCACATCGACTTGCTCCGACGGCGCGGTGGCGGCAGCCGCCGGAGGCAAACCGGTAGCGGGATCCACGTTACCAAACAAATCCGACTGGGGATTGATCAAGAAATTAACGCCCTTTTTTTCCGAGTCACGAATTTTGGCCTCTTCCGAAATTCGGCGCAGCACTTCACTCAGCGGCAAGCGATCAAAGGAAACGGTGTCCAAGCGGATGCTTTCGAGCTTTTGCAAGATGGCTTGGCGGTCGGGAGTGGAGAGTGCCTGGCGAGGCTTTTTGATCAAATCCAGATAGTACTTCGCCGCTGCATTGTCCGGGTCCATCGCGAGCGCTTGGTTGAATTTCGTTTGCGCCTCATCCAATTTGCCCATCTCGTAGAGCACCATGCCATCCTGCACCAGAGTGCCGACCTGGCTTTGTCCGTCCGTGATACTAGCCGAGTTCATCGCTGCTGGAATGTAACCCGGAGCGGACCAAGGGATTGCTTTGGAGCTGGAGGGTGCGACTTCCGAAGCGGTCGGGGGCGGCAGCGGCGGGGCCTCGCCCATCGGCAGAGCCACGGCGGAGAAGGTCACAATGGCCAGCGCGGACAGCCCGCCGAGTCCCGCCCGGCGAGGCACGGGCAAATTTACCAATCGCTCTATCCGCTGGCGCAGGGCGCTGCGAGATTCCAGGATGCCCACAAGCCCCAGGCTGGCCAGCGGACGTTGGAGGGCAAACTTCGCCACGGCCAGCAGGGTGGGCGCATAGATTTCCGCGTCCGCGCGCAGGGCCACCATCACCGCGTCATCCACGGCCTCCTCGCGAATGCGGCGGAGCCGGGCATTGGCGAGCCAGACCAGCGGATGCCACCAGTAGGCTATCTGGAGCAGCGACTGGGCGAAATTCACCCAGACATCGCCCCGGCGCACATGCATCAATTCATGCAGGAGCACGGCTCGCAGTTGATCGGGCGTGAGAGTTTCCGCCAGCGAGTGGGGCAGGAGAATGACAGGGCGAAATAATCCGCAAACGGCGGGCGACATGGTGTCGTGCGTGAGTTTTACGGGCACACTTGAATCGAATTTTGCCAGCTCCCGAGCCTCGCCAAGCTGAAGGTTCAACCCGGCGCTTGGAATCGCCGCGCGGCTGAGGTGGACCACCTGCCGCCAGCGCAGCAGGAGCCAGCCCAGCAAGGCCAGACTCACCGCGCTGGCCGCCAGCAAGCTCCACGCCGCCGGGGTCAAGGCCGGGCGGACCGGGACCGGCTCCGCCACCTGTGGCAGCAGCACCTCGGGCATGGGTAAATCCTCGTGGGTGATGTTGAAATTGGCCGATGGAATTTGTGGCGCTGGCAGGGGAACGGGAGCCAGGCGACTCCACCACCACGCCGGACTGGTGGGCGCGGCCAGGCTGGTGGGCAGGACCAGTTTCACAAGCAGCACCAGCCACAAGCCATGCCGCACCGAGGCCCGCACCCGGTGGCGCAGCCCGAAATCCAGCACCAGCAGCACGAGCACCAGCAGACTGGACTGCCAGAGCATCGCGCCGGCGAAGCTCAGAAAGGCCCCGCCCCACTGGTTCAGGATGTCGCTGGCTGAGTTCATTTTACTTTTTAGCTGCCTTCTTGCGGGACTTGATCAAGGCTTCGAGGGCATCCAACTCGCCGAGATTGATCGGGCCGGCTTCAATCAGGCACTGCATCATCGGGGTGAGGGCGCCGTTAAAGGCATGCTTGAGGGTGTAGAGCAATTCGCCACGCTGGGCCTGTTCCCGCGTGACCGCCGAGCGGTAGCTGGTCATCTTGCCCTGCTTCGCCGCGCGCAGCAGGCCCTTGGCCACCATGCGATCCATCATCGTGCGGGCGGTCGAATAGGTCCAGCGTGTCTCGGCGAACAGGGCTTCCTGGATGGCAGGGGCGGAGCAGGGCTCGCGGTCCCAAACGGCCTTGATGATGGCCCATTCGGCTTCGGTAAGTTCAATGGCAGGCGGGTTCATTGGCATCATATTATCTACAACTGTAGAGAACGTCAAGCGAATTCTTTACAGGTGTAAATAATAGAGCGGGACTGGAAAATGTGGTGCAGGCTGGTTTCCCAGCCAAAGGCCCTGAATTCAATCTCTTTGTGCTTTGACAAACAATTGGCGGTGCCACTTTCGGAGAACGCCTACAAATGCGCCGTCCAAACGTGTGCCCAGTACTTCAGCGAAGGAGCAACCCTTCTTGACGGCCAGCCAAAGTGAAATGGCGAAGATGACCCCGAAGAGGGTTTGGTTTTGCCAGCCGTCCAAGGCCCACTGATGCCTCCAAAACCAGATGGGATGGCGGAATAGCGGCTCAGAATAGCAAATGGGCCAGAGATCACCTGGTGCCGGCCCGCGCGAGCCGACGAGATCACAAACTAAATGCAGATGATAGGTGAGCAGGCACAACCCCAAAACGCGCCAGTGCTGCCGGGCAAACAGGGTCAACAAAACCGAAACAAGAATCGCTCCCGGCCATCCGTGAAGCAAAATATGATGATATTGCTGGTAATAGGCAAACGTGCATTCCTTACGCGAAACCCATGACTTCGCAAAGTCAGCAAGAATACCGAGTCCATCAACATCCGGGAGGACACCCGCAAGGGTCACCAGCTTGCGATCTCGCAGATTGTTGGTGGTTGCGACGGCAACCAACCAACTACCCACCAGATGTGCCTGCGGAGTCATTTAAATCGGGAACCTCCAAGTCATTTTTTGTTTATGTCGTGAAGAAGTTTTTTTGACTTTGGCATGATTTTACACCCGGTTATTTTATCATATTTCAGGGGCTTTTTAGTTTCCGAGCAAGTTTTATCTTAAAAAGCAGCCTTGAAGGCCAAATAACAGCGGTTTCACAGGACCCGCTCCCGTTCGTGGAACGAACCTGCCAAAGAGGCCATAAACGCATTAGAATTGGATGGAATATCTCAAAGTATTCAATCCCCAGTGGTGATTACTGGACCGGTAAAAATTGGAATGAACCACCACATTTCACGCAAAACCGTCACGATTTCCTTTTCCGAAATGTACGATTTAATGACGACTTAATGGGCGTTAACTAATACCGCTAACTCCGCATAATCACCGTCGTCTTGCGGCGAAAATTGGTCCAGGAGAAAGTGGTGCGCACGAGAGGACTTGAACCTCCACGCCTTTCGGCACCAGATCCTAAGTCTGGCGTGTCTGCCATTCCACCACGCGCGCGCCTTTGATTTTAAACGACTTGCGAATTGCTTGATCCAACAATTGCACTTTGTATCCCAGTTTTGAATCCCGCGCAAGCAAAACACGGGACAACCGTCAGAAATGTTAACGTTAAATACGAGTGAATTTACAGGGTGAATTCTTACATTGCATAGACGTCGTCTCGTCCACGAAACAGGCTGCGGAACAAATTTACTTTTTCTTCCGGGCTGGATTTGGAATTGATCGTTGCTTTGAAAAGGTTTGCATCCTCTGGCGCGGGTGGTGGAATCGGTATTCCCACAGCCGAAAGCCCCAACTTCTGTCGCAGGTCGCGGTTTTCCGCGCGCAGGCGTTCGCACTCCGCCCAAACCTCGGCATAATTTTGGCCTGTGGAATCGAATGGATTCATGTTTGGTTTCCGCCAGCGTTACCAATTCAGCCTTTGGTAGAATCGTTCCACCGCCGCAAAATGCTTATGAATTTCAGCGTCAAGGCCGCATTCCTCCGCCATCTCTGAAAAAGGCACCGACCACAAGGCGGGTGGTGGGGTCAGTGTGGTCGGAATGACGTGCGTTTTGCGCCGCTGGAAAGTTTCACGAATAGACTTTCCAAGTCGGCTCTCATTGAGTTTGACTTTTTCGATCAACAAAACCAAATCCACCAGATCTTTTACGCGGCTGTTTTCACGTCCGGTTCTGGGCAGCGTGTAGGCGTGCAATTTTTCGGCAAATTGCTCTTCCGGCGAAACCGCTGGCACCCGGGCGCGGGGCAATCCGGCAAATTCAAACCAATCCCGGCCTTCAAGTATTTCATAAGGCTCACGAAGCACATCGCCCGAACTGACATCCATGTGGAATTGAGCAAACCGGCGGCCAGCCATCTGCGCCACAACGGCAAACCGTGCGCCACCGTAAGGCGCTGCATCAAGGTCAAGAGTTGCGTCGCCAATGGTAAACTCAAAACCATCAGCCAGATTGATTGCCGCAGCCTCACGCAGCATGGCGGTCACGACCTTAATATTCCACTTCTTGGGAGTTGCCACCGATTGCCGAAGCGCAAGGTCAATATCCCGAGTCGTGCGTGCAGCGCGTATGCGCAGTTCCATGGCGTAACCGCCCTTCAGCAGCCAGGGGGCATTTTCATTCTGGAATAAACGGCACAACAACCGATCAAATGCCGCCTGCCTCCTCAACCGCTGAATGTCGTCACCCGCCTTGGCGGCCAATACCATGATTCGGTCTTCTAGGGCGCGCCGCAGAGCGACGGGAGTTTCGTAACGATTCATCTAAATAGCTTTCCAGCGACGGCAGAAAACATCCGATTCGCCTTGGCAGCCTCCATCTCACCGTCAAGAATCAGTCCGCGCCGCCGCGATTCCTTGACCAGCCGCCGACATTCTTCCAGCGCCAAAATATTTTTCACCAGCACATCGCACAGTGCGCGGGCCACCCGACAAATCGGCATTCCCCGCATGAGCGTGATTTCCGAAGGCGTCAAGGTGGCGTGATGCAGGACAACTGCTTTTGGCGTCTGGCTATTCCGGCGAAAACCGATCGGTACCGTTAGGTGGACTTTCGGTGGATTAAAATCACCCAGATCGAAATAGCTCAACGCCGTTTCATGCGAAAGCACCCCAACCGGCTGGTCATCACGCCCGCGCGTCCAAAGCAGATATGCCGGTGTCAATCCGTCTTCCGCTGGCGACAGATGAGTCAGCCGATAAATGCCGCGTTGCACCCGCTCCCAATTTCCCGCACGGACATGATAGGTATGCGTGTTGTCCGCATAACCGGCAGCAATAGCTTGTCTCGAGGTAAAGTAGCCCTGTTGGGCTTGTGAAATTTGCGTCAGCGCACTGAACGGATCGCTTTTTCGTTGTTTTATCACTGCACATAACCTCAATAAATTTGAGGATGTGTGCAAGGCTTTTCCGCAGGCAAAAGTGACTATCGCCGCATCGACACCTCTCGAACGGTCGAAATATCATAAATTTCAATCGGCATGGTTTCGGCGATAAAAGCTGTTGAAGGGCAAACCTTCACTTGAATGGGTAGGGCGCGTTCAATTTTGCACTCGTACAGGATGAACGTCCCTTAAGTCCATTTAAGTTCCTTGGTATCTTTTTTTGTATCCCGCGTGCTTAAAAACAAGGCCAAATTGGTCCAAACCAGTCCCGAAATCGAAAATTTTAATTTTTGCAGTCTATTGCTGTCCAAGTGATTACACACGAATCCAAGGGGTTGGTTTAATCCCAAGTCTGGCGTGTCTGCCATTCCACCACGCGCGCGCCGGCGGCGGTTGCCGCCCGTCGGCACCGCTCATGGTAATATGGCTGAATCCATTGGGGCGGCAAGCGGATTCGGTGGTGAAACTACACCCAGCGCGGTTCCCGTCGGCCGGGAAAGCCGTGTTCAAAGTTTGACTCCGGCCGGAGCGGGGCTTTAAAATTAGCTTTTGAATTAAAGTGAAAATATTGATTACCGGGGCCTGCGGATTTGTGGGTGGCAGCCTGATTCAAGCCGTAAAAGAAGCGGGATGGGATTGGGAATTGACGGGCTTTGACAATCTCAGCCGCCCCGGCAGCGAGGCACAGCGCGCGGGCTTGCGCCGGCTGGGGATCCGTTTGATTCACGGTGATTTGCGGTGTCAAAGCGATGTGGACGCGCTGCCGGAGGTGGACTGGATTGTGGATTGCGCAGCCAATCCCAGCGTACTGGCCGGGGCGGACGGTAAAACTAGCAGCCGGCAGTTGATGGAGCATAATTTGACCGGCACCCTGAACATGCTGGAGCGCTGTCAGCGCACCAAGGCCGGGTTTGCGCTGTTGAGCACCAGCCGGGTTTATGCGATTGAACCCCTGGCGAGTTTGCCAGTGACGGTGCGGGACGGGGCGTTTCAACCCCTGCTGGCCGACGGGGCTCCGCTTGGATTCAGCGCGGCGGGCATTGCTGAATCCTTCACGACTGCCGCTCCCATCTCCCTCTATGGTGCGTCCAAACTGGCGTCAGAGGCGCTGGCTTTGGAATATGGCGCCACCTTTGATTTTCCGGTTTGGATCAACCGTTGTGGAGTGATGGCCGGGGCGGGCCAGTTTGGCCGGCCCGACCAGGGCATTTTTGCCTATTGGTTGAATTCCCATTTGCGCCGAAAACCGCTGCGATACATCGGCTTTGACGGGTTGGGCCACCAGGTCCGGGATTGCCTGCATCCGCGCGACCTGCTGCCACTGGTGAAATTGCAATTTGCCGAGGCCCGCAATACGACCAAGCCCCGGCTGATAAACGTTTCCGGGGGCCTGGGTTCGGCCATGTCCCTGCGGCAACTGCAGGCGTGGTGCGATGCGCGGTTCGGGTCCCACGCGGTGGCCAGCGATGCGCGGCCGCGCCGGTTTGACCTGCCTTGGGTGGTGCTGGATTCCCGGCTCGCCTGGGAAACATGGGGCTGGCAGCCGGTCACGGGCACGCCCGCTATTTTGGAGGAAATTGCCCGCCATGCCGAGACGCATCCGGACTGGCTGGAGACTTCCGCGCCGGATTAACGCGATTTCCCGGGATTCTTGAAGATCTTTTACGATGGACACCTTTCCACGATTGCTGGTGGCGAGCGAATTTGGGCCGAATGCCCCAGGGGGAGGCCCGGCGGTGGTGCGCCAGATGTTGCGCGACTGGCCGGCGGATAAATTATTTTGGTGGAGCTGCCGGTTGGAGCCGCCCGGCAATTTTGGCCAGCAGCTTGCGGCCCAAGCACTGGCCGTGATCCCGGAAAAATTGTATCCGCACCAGCGTTGGTGCGCGCAAAAATCCTGGTTGCTGGAGCGGATTTGGACCCCTTGGGCGGCGCGGCATTTTCAACGGACCTGCCGGCAATTTCAGCCGGAGACCGTTTGGATCATTCCCCATGCCTGGGCGATTCCGCCCCTGGCCAGGGCCTTGTCCGCGCGCCGGATGAAGTATCACGCCACCATGCAAGATTTCATGGACATGGGCAATTATGTGGGGCGCCATGGGGTGGACCTGACGCAAAGGCTGGTGGGGCAGGCCGAATGGCTGTATGCCCGGGCAACGACCCGGGATGCGACTTCGCATCCCATGATTGCTGAATTGCACTCCCGCACGGGCAAACCCGCGGCCCAAATGCTGCATGCCGGCATCGAATCCGGGGAACTGGCCCGCCTGGGGTCAAGGGGAGCCAAAACTGACGGAAGCATTCGGATTGCCCACGCGGGCACGATCCAGGTGCCGGAAGTGTTTGCGTTCTTCGTTTCCGCGCTGAGGGAGATTCGCGGGCGGCTGGCCCGGCCGCTCACCTTGGAATTTTATGGCAATCATAGTTATCGTTCACAGCCCTGGTTTGATCCCGCCTGGATGAACGAGCATGGCAATTTGCCGGCGGCGGAATTGTCCGCCGCCTTGCGGAGTTGTGACTGGGGATTTGCGCCGATGGCGTTGACGGATGCGGATCCGCGCTATAACCGGTTCAGTTTTCCCACCAAATTCATCAGTTATCTGGCCGCTGGCCTGCCCGTCATCACCGTGGGCCACCCGGAAAGCAGCGTGGTGAAAATGGCCGCCGCGCACCCGGTGGGAATTTGCGCGACCACCCGGGACGCGGCGGCTTTGGCCGGGCAGTTGGTGGCGGGACTGTCCGAGCCCGATCCGGCTGCGAAATATCGGGAGGGAATACGGCAGTGCGCCGAAACGGAGTTCAATGCCAGCCGGATGCGGGCGACCCTGTACGCGTGTCTCCGGGAATGTGCTTTGGTTGCTCCGGGGGACAAACCCTAGGCCAGGCGAGGGTTGGATAAAATTGGAGGGTTACGGAGGCTTATGGGCGTGGCATTTTTTAAATTCCCCAGCCTCGAAGCGATCACCCCCCCCAGATTACTCCGCCAGGTAGTCAGCGGCCATGCGGCTTGCCTCACAGTCTTTATCCAGCGTGGCTTCGGTGCATGGTTTGCGACTTGAAATCAGCTTCCTCCGACATTGATTTCCTGGGATTTCGGCTTTCCAGATGGTTTGCGTTCCCCGTCGGCGAATTATTTTAGACAAAAACCACCGGTGGTTACGCTTCTCCTGTGACAGCGAATGTCAACCTTCGCCGAATATTCCGGAGGGCTGGGACGAATTGATCCACCGGGTGCCGCGGCGGTTGCCGGACGCTTTGAGCCGGAAGACGGCAATCAAAACTCATGAAAAATAGAAACCTGCTTCTGTACAGCCTGGTGTTATTTCTGGTTCTGGCCGGTTTGTTAGCGCCCGCCATTATTGACAATTTCGAAAATGCGACGTTTCATCGAATCCCGGACGATCCTGTGGCGGATGCCCGGACTTGGATCGCCGCCATACGTTACATTCTTGGGGTTAATTAAAGGAGGCGGGTTAATTCGCGCCGGGTCCCGAAGGCCGTCGAGAACGACCAAGCCACCTGCCACCCTCAATTCACGGTGGCTTTGCTTCATGCGATTTGCGTCAATGCCGCTCAAAAAGTAAACGGGCGGTTAAGTTCGTTTGCGAACTTCACCGCCCGAGGTGGTCACGTCATTAATCCCGCGCTGGGCGCGGGCTGCTGAATTATTTCAAAGATTTGACGTGCTTCACA
>Ga0364866_10683_pt1 | contig 17975 bp, 13 predicted proteins | sample ExccelAu500001D3_3_FD_206913 | JGI IMG/M metagenome (GOLD analysis project Ga0364866, IMG submission 206913) | Enriched cells from Trout Bog Lake Hypolimnion, Wisconsin, USA - BchlTB.Aug13.5000.01.D3 | ecosystem: Environmental > Aquatic > Freshwater > Lake > Hypolimnion/Profundal zone | place... | reverse complement strand
GCCTGCAGAGGAACCTGTTGTTTTAACATCTAAAATGACTGTAACTGAAATTGAAAAGAGTTTCAGCAGGTATTACGGACTAAATACACAGATCCTGCGTAAATCCGGCAATATCTGGCTGGGTACTACCGTAACAGACAACTGGACGCTGGAAGAACAAAATAAACAAGGAGAATCACTTAGTACACAAATCAACGCCAAAACGAATTAATTCTGTATTTTTTTCAGTTTTTCATAATTCAGAATTACAATCCGGCTCACATTCACGTCTACCAGTTTCTCATCTTTAAGATCGCTTAATGTGCGGATGGTGCTTTCTGTGGCAATCCCGGCCAGATTTGCCAGGTCTTCCCTGGAAATATTGATGGTAAAATTGCTTTCATTCTCTTTTTTATAGCGGTCGTATAAAGTAATCAGCGCATCAGCTACTTTTTTACGAACAGAATTATAGGCCAGTTTTATCAGCTGCTCCTCTTTTTCCTTGAGGTTATTGGACAGCATTTTGATAAACTTTTTAGATACTTCTGCATTTTTGTATACCAGGGCATAAAACTCATCTTTTGGTATCAGACAAACATCAGAATCTTCCATAGCGGTTGCAGATTCTGCATATTTACCCTCATCAAACAATGCCAGGTAACCAAAAAATTCCCCTTCTTTATATAAACCGGTAATCAGGTCCTTTCCAAAATCGTTCAGTTTATGGGTTTTGATCTTTCCTTTACTTAAAAAGTAAATTCCCTTGGGATAATTTCCTTCCTTATAGATCTCTTCCTTTTTTCTGAATGTGCGTATTTCCCCTTCCTCTGCATATTTTTTTAATACTTCCAATCCTTTTACTTCATTCAGAAACTCATTTAACCCTACAATATCTTTTGAAAAATCTTTCCTCAATATTTCTGATTTTCTTAACCTGCTTTCCACCGCATTCAGCAATTCTATATCATCAAATGGTTTGGTTAAATAATCATCCGCACCCATTTCCATTCCCTTACGCAGATCTACCCTTTCTGCTTTGGCTGTCAAAAAAATGAAAGGAATTGCGGCAGTACTTTCATTTTTAGTAAGCATATGCAATACGCCATATCCGTCCAGCAGGGGCATCATAATATCACAAATAATCAGGTCAGGCTTTTCAGACTCTGCCAAAGCCACCCCTTCTTTCCCGTTTTTAGCAGTAATTACATTAAACTGGGCCAGTTCCAGTATTTCAGCAGTATTTTCCCGCATATCGGGATTGTCTTCTATCAATAATATTTTCTTATTCATTGGTTCCATTATTTTTTGGGATAAGAATTTTAAATGAAGTGCCTTCGTTTAATTTGCTTACAAAATCAATATTCCCGTTCAGTAATTCAACATATTTGGCTACAATATTAAGCCCTAAACCTGTACCCTGTATATTGGTTACATTGATTGCCCGGTAAAATCTTTCAAACAAATGTTCCTGGTCTTCTTCGGGAATACCAATACCATGATCTTTGATAATCAATTCAATCTGAGCGTCATTCACCACAGAATACACTTCTATCGGAGAACCTTCCGGAGAGAATTTAATGGCATTGGAAATTAAATTAAAAAGGATATTTTTTAATATTTTGCCATCCAGTACCACTTCACAATAACCCTTGTGGTTATAATGAATAATCTGGCCTTTTTTGGCCACAGCCTGTAATTCCTGTATAATTTCAGAAATAAAATCGTCCAGTTGAAATTCTTCCGGAATGGTAGAAATCCTTCCTTCTTCCAGTTTGGTTAAGGATAACATATCATTGAGAATCTCTGTCATATGTGTAACAGAGGATTTAATCCTGCTGATATGCCGCACCTGACTGTCCACATCATTTCTTTCCCCATATTTTCTTATCAGGGAAAGTGATGATAAAATGGTAGCCAATGGGGTTCTGAATTCATGGGATGCCATGGATACAAACCTTGTTTTCAGTTCATTCAGTTCTTTTTCCTTTTCAAGTGCAGAACTTAATTCTTCCTGAGAACGCTCTAACTCGTGTAATGCTTCTTCCAGTATCAGTGTCCTGTCTTTTACCCTTTTTTCCAGTTCATTGGTCAAAAATTCCAGTTCCAGCTTTTGCTTTTTCAGGATCTCATCATTCATTTTCCTTACCGTAATATCTATAATGAATGCAATAACAAATTTACCTTCCTGGTTCTCAAAAGGGCTCAGGCTGATTTCTACCGGAAATTCCTCCCCGTTTTTTTTCAGTCCGTTCAAATCCATGCCAATACCCATTGAACGGGCATGCGGGTTCTTATTATAATTATTGAGGTCTTTATGATGTTTTTGGGTATACCTGGCGGGTATTAAGAGTTCGATGGGTTTGCCAATCAGTTCTTCTTTGGAATAGGAAAATAACTTTTCACTGGCAGGGTTTGCCAGTACAATTTCACCTTTTTGGTTTACTACAAGAATACTTTCAGCCGCAAATTTAAACAATGCGCTGAACCTGTCTTCTGATGACATAGGAGGTTTTTCAATTGATTGATGTAATAAAAATAACTAATAAAATTTATTTTTTACAAATCAATTGATAAATTCAGTTTTTGGTGTTTTCAAATATACCTTTTACAGAACCCGGATTGATCAGTCTAAACCGTTACTGAAGCCAATGTAAATCGCTCCATTAAAGATTCCAGTTGCTGCTCAAAACATTGCAGTTTACTGTAAAAAACAGTGTCTTTTATAAATGATTTTCTTTCCAGCAGGGAATGATAATACCGGATACCTTCCAAAATATTATTATAAAAGGTTTTCAGATATTTTATTTTTTTAATGTCTGTTGTTGCTGCTGATTCTTCTACCAGTTCTTTGAAATAATCTACATACAATTCCAGTTCTTTCTGAAACATATTGGGGCGGTAACCTTCATCCAGTATATTGGTTCTGCCATAAATATGATCCACCATAGTCTGCAGGGAAACTATTTTATTAAAATAAGCAATATTGGGCCCCGGGCAAATGGTAACCCCAACTGCTGTCTTTAACAATGGTTTGGTAATACTGCAGTTTACAGCTGCATTACTCAATCCCAGACATAAACATTCTTTAGTTAATACCAGTTCTCTTTGTTTGTCCAGATCCTGTTTGCACAAGCCTAATGCTTCCAATGCAGCCAGTTTCAATTTCTGGTACTTGGTAGATGCTGTACAAATGGGTCTTTCGGTAAATTCAGTATTACTTTCCAGTAATTTTTCAGGACAAGGGCTTCCGGATGTACCTGATTCAATTCTTTCCAGTTTTTCTACTTCACCGGAATTGCCTTTCAGGTAATTAAACCGAACACCCAGAGGAGAGTTTTTGCTCAGTATTATATCTTCTTCTCCTGCTTCACATAATTTTTTCATGGTAGCATCATCCACAGTAGTTGCTTCCGGTACCAGTAAAAACGGGCTTCCCCATCCGGTTCCATCCACTTCATAATAATTCCTCAGGAAAGAATCTTCTGCTGCAGTTCCAATACCACCCTGCACCGTAATACGTGTATAGGGTATATTTTCAGGTACTACTTTACCTTTTTCCAATAAAGCTTTGCTGTATAACCCAAACAGCTCTGTACACATTTCCTCTTTCTTATTTTTAAATTCTTCCAGAATTGGCCCCATCAGGTACCCATCGGTTGCAAAAGCATGTCCACCGCAATTCAACCCGGATTCTACCCTGAATTCAGAAACCCATAAACCCTTCTTTGCCAGGTATTTACCCTGTATCAGTGCTGATCTGAAATCGCTTACTTTAATGATAATTTTCTTTTCAAACACACCATTCTTTTCCACCCGGAACTGCTCAAAATTTTCCAGGTAATTGTATAACCTGGGGTTCATACCGGCAGAGAAAATTACTGCCGAATTCTTTAGATCACTTTCCACATATCCACGGATGGCTGTTAATGCATCAGACCCGTTTTCAATCATTTCACCGGCCTTATTATAACTGTTATTATCAATTTTAGTCATAATATTCACATCAATACTACCCGGATGGATCAGGGTACGGAGCCTTTCCTGCAACTGTTCTTTCAGATTAACATCTTTCATTTCCAGCATGGAATGATACATCTGTTTCAATTTGCTTTCTTCCGGAAGCATTTCAAAATATTTCACAATCTCCTGGCCTTTTTCAAATGCCTTCGACTTAAGCATGTCTACTTTATCATGCACCATCCTGTTTACCAGGTTTAAATAATCGGTAATACGTTTGGCACGATGATCCAGATCAATGGTAGGAATTGGAATATATAGTTCATTTAACTGGGTATAATAATATTCCCTTAGTCTTTCCAGTAAAGAATCTTCTACAATAGATATTACGGATGCAATACCATAGGGGGCCACTTTTACGGGGGTATTTGCTGTAAATGCCAATCCCATTACAGGGATATGAAAAGTGTGGTCAGTATACGTCATCGTTCAATTTTAAATGCTAAAATATAATAGGCACAGAAGTGCAAAGATAACTTAAAAAACCAAGGTTCTTAATTTTTGGGCAATTTCCGGGAGAGAAAATAGCATATTTCCATTTTTTAACAGAAAAAAAGGCCAAACCCATGATAATTCCCTATAAAATACAACTGCAAGGTTCCTGACAGAGTGCTAACTGATTCTTACCTGATTCCGGGTTATCGCACAGTTAATCCACAGTTATCCCACATATATCCCACATATTTTGTGCAAAAACTGCGGGTTAACTGTGGTTTTATTGCGGGTTAAATAAGAATCAGGTACGGCTCAGTTGGCAAACAGTCCCCTATCAGATTGGGGTCTGCTAACAATAACTTAGGGAGAAGAATAGTTAATGGATGGCGGGAATCAGGATTTTATTTTCCGGCCCTGCAGAAACCTTTTCCGTCTTACTTCCTGTACAGGTACGCCTTCTATTTTGCTTTCCAGCCAGGCAATAATATCCAGGTACATGAAAGAACGGTTTTCAAGCGGGTTGTTTTCCATGGTTTCCAGCTTTTCTTTTAAATGGGTAAAAGCAGGAATTAATTTTTGAGAAGATAATGAGAATGAACGTTTTATAAATTTAAAGACCTCTTCTTCCACAATACTGAGATTTTTCATTTTGGCCATAAACCGGTAAACGGATTTAATCAGGTATTCCAGTAAATCATAATTCCCCAGTTCATAATGGGCAATCAGGTGCAGCAGCCGGGCATAACATTGCAGATCAGTGCGCAGGTCTACCTTCCAGTTTATGATCTTATTCAAGTAATCGATAGCTTTTTCATTGTTGCCGCTGCCAAAATAGAGGCAGGCAATTTTATAATAAAAGACCAGCACACGGTGACGGTCCAGGTGCAACTGGTATTCCGTCAGTTTTTCTTCTATCATGGGCACCAGTTTCAACCCTTCTGTAAACGTACCTTCCACAAAATGCTTATTAATCCGGGCAATATTCAGGTAAACGAAAGTCTGGATACGGGTATTTGCATTCAATGCACTCTGGTTGGAAGCAGCAAAATCTTCAAACAGGTGCAGGAAGTCATTAAACTTATCGTAATTATTCAGGTTAAAATGTGCACTCAGCAAATTATGCAGTCCGCGTATATACTGGCCGGCTTCAATACCTTTCATAAAAGGCGTTTCTTCAAAAATATTCACCCATTTCTGGGTATAGCGGTAATACATTAATAAATCCTGCCGTATAAACCCATACCAGCAATAAGCCTGATAGAGGTATAATTTTTCATAAAAACTGAGGTGGGCGTTATCGTATTTGGGCAGGTTGGTTTCAAAAAAAGTGCGTACCGCATGTACATCCCTTGAATCCCGGGCATGGCCGTGTTTAATATACCAGCTATAGAGTTCCAATGCCAGGTTAGAGAACCGGCCAATCAGAAACAGCTTATCATTGATAATATCAGATTCCTTACTCAGTTCCTCTGCCCTGTTTTCCATACTGCGGGTAATATGCAGTGCTTCAATCTTTTTCTCAAAAATTACGGCAAGTTGCTGGTAAGTGATTTGATTATGGGCTTTCGCTACTTCTTTTAATTTATCCAGCACTTTTAAACTCTGCAGGTACAATCCTTTATTATAAAGGATCCGGGCAAAATCCAACTGCTCGTGCAGCCGGATATCAATATTATCCTCATCTTCCGAAGAACGGAGACTGGCCAGTATTTTCTTATACAATAATGCCTTGGTATTGGAAAGCTGCTGCTTGGTAAGAGCCTTGTTTTTACGTAGCAAAACCGCCTCGTTATAGTCGTCCATTTTATCCAGCGCATCAAAAAGCTGCACAATTTTCAGGTCTTCCCCACCCGAATTTCGCTTCACATATAGCTTGAAATTGCGTTTTTCGCCCTTGTCGAGCGACTTTATCAACTGAAAAACATGGTCTGTACTTCTGTTGGGCATCGTATTTAAATTTAGCTAAAATGCACGCCCATTAAGGGTTCTATGCTATACAACTGACTTTATTCAACGTAAAACAAGTGCATTTTTGACAAAAATCTATAGTTCAGGTTAAATACTTTTATAAACTATGATTGCCGGAATTTAACCCGGAAACGGTATTAAAATTAGGCAAGCAAACGTAATCAAATAAATATATTAAGTCATGAGCGACAATAAAGTTTACATTTTTGATACCACGCTGAGAGACGGGGAGCAAGTGCCGGGTTGTAAATTAAATACCAAAGAAAAACTGGAACTGGCAGCTGTGCTGGAAGAACTGGGGGTAGATATCATTGAAGCCGGGTTCCCTATTTCTTCGCCGGGCGATTTTGAATCTGTTCATGAAATATCCAAGCTCATTAAAAATACAACGGTATGCGGTTTAACCCGTGCCGTTCAGAAAGATATAGAAGTAGCAGCTGAAGCATTAAAACCAGCAAAACGACCCAGAATCCATACCGGAATTGGAACATCAGACCATCATATTAAAGGAAAATTCAACTCTAACCAGGAGGATATTTTAGTACGTGCCATACAATGCGTAAAGTGGGCCAGGAATTTTGTGGATGATGTGGAATTTTATGCAGAAGATGCCGGGCGGACCGACAATGAATATTTAGCCCGGGTGGTGGAAGCCGTAATTAAAGCCGGCGCAACAGTTGTAAATATACCCGATACAACAGGGTATTGCCTGCCCAACCAGTATGGTGCTAAAATGGCTTATTTAAGAAACAATGTGCCCAATATTGATAAAGCGATTCTCTCCTGCCATTGCCATAATGACCTGGGACTGGCTACTGCAAACAGTATTGAAGGTGTAATTAATGGTGCCCGCCAGATAGAATGTACCATTAACGGATTGGGGGAAAGAGCCGGAAATACTTCTCTGGAAGAAGTAGTAATGGTATTAAAACAACACAAAGACATGGGTTATTATACCAATGTCAATGCCAAACAGTTAAACCCCATCAGCCGCCTGGTTAGTGATATTATGAGAATGCCGGTGCAGCCCAATAAAGCCATTGTAGGTGCCAATGCATTTTCTCATTCATCCGGTATTCATCAGGATGGCTTTTTAAAAAGCGCTATTACTTACGAAATCATCAATCCGGTTGAAGTAGGTGCAGATACTTCTAAAATTGTATTAACTGCCAGAAGCGGCAGAAGCGCACTGGCTTTCCGGTTAAAAAACCTGGGGTACGATTTTAAAAGGGATGAAGTAGATATTATCTATGCCCAATTTTTACAGGTGGCAGACAGTAAAAAAGAAGTAAGGGATGAGGACCTGCACCAATTAGCAAAGCAGGTTACTGTTATTGCCCAATAAATGATGAATACTCCCTGTATTATATTATCTGATGTGTGTGTGCAACAGTTTGGAAAAACTGTACTGGACCAGGTTTCATTCAGCCTGAAATCTAATCAGCACCTGGCCATCACAGGGAATGCAGGCAGTGGTAAAACCGTACTGGCAAAAACGATCGCTTCCCATATATTCTACAAAGGTAAAATTGACATTCATTTTACAGCAAATGCACAACTGCTGCCAAAAGTGGTACTGGCAGAAAATACAGATACCTGGAAAAACCTTTCCAATGTATCTGATTTCTATTACCAGCAAAGATTTAACAGCTGTGATGCAGAAGATTCAGTTACAGTTTCCGGGGCACTGGAAACTGTAACTACACATCTTCGGGCCAAAGAAAAAAGCAATCTGGTAACCAAATGGCTGCAACAGCTTAATTTATTACACCGGTCAAACACCCCCTTAATTCAGCTTTCCAACGGCGAACAAAAAAAACTGCAGCTGATTAAAGTTTTATTACAAAAACCACAGGTTTTAATACTGGATAAAGCCTTTACCGGATTAGATGTAAAAAGCAGAAAAGAATTGCACTATATACTGAATACACTGGCAGAGGAGGGCACACAGGTGATACTGATTACCGACAGAAAAGACCTGCCCGAATGTATTACCCATGTAGCTGCTTTAGAGGAGGGCAGGCTGATTGCTTTTGAAAGCAAAGAAACCTTTAAATGGAACCTGCTGAAAAAACAAAAGAACCTGGATGCTGCTGTTACTGAAATTCCGGCAATGCCTGATCAGCAACAGTATCAGAGTATTCTGGACATGAAGGACGTAACAGTACAATATGGTTCTAAAGTGATTCTGAATAAGATTAGCTGGGAAATAATGCAGGGCGAAAAATGGTTACTGAAAGGAGCCAACGGAGCGGGTAAATCTACACTGCTGAGTTTGATAACGGCAGACAATCCGCAGGCTTATGCAAATGATATTCGTCTCTTTGGCAAACAAAGAGGAAAAGGAGAAAGTATCTGGGATATTAAAAAAAATATAGGGTATGTTTCGCCTGAATTACATAAATATTTTGATACCCATATCAGTGTATACCAAACCATTGGATCAGGTTTTTTCGATACGATGGGTTTATACAGAAAACTGAATACAGAACAGGAGTCTGTTTTAAAAGCATGGATGCATGCTTTTAAACTGACTGCCTATGCAGAACATGCTTTATCTGCCTTATCTGCCGGACAGCAAAGATGGGTTTTACTTGCAAGGGCACTGGTAAAAAATCCGCCTTTACTGGTACTGGATGAACCCTGCCAGGGATTGGATATAGCACATATCAAAGCATTTACCGCATTGATTGACAGTATTTGCCAGGATACAGATACCACATTAATTTATGTAAGTCATTATGAGGATGAATTACCCTCCTGTATTCAGTTTAAAATGGAATTAACGGAAGGAAAACAGCTTATTAAGAGAAAATCAGTGACCTTAACAGCAGAATAAATCCAATACAGTATGAAAAAAAATATAGCGGTTATCAATGGAGATGGCATAGGTCCTGAAGTTACTGCACAGGCTATCAGGGTATTAAATGCAGTGGCTGACAGGTATCATCATGAATTTACTTATCATTATTGTTTAATGGGGGCCTGCGCCATTGACCAGAAAGGCACTCCCCTACCAGATGAAACCATTGAAACCTGCCTGAACAGTGATGCCATTTTATTTGGTGCCATTGGCGACCCTAAATATGATAATAACCCTACTGCCAAAATAAGGCCGGAACAGGGTTTACTGAAACTAAGAAAATCATTACAGTTATTTTCCAATATCCGGCCCATTGTAGCTTACCCTTCAGTACAGCATCTGTCTCCTTTAAAAGAGTCTCAGCTGGAAGGGGTTGACTTTATCATATTCAGGGAATTGACGGGTGGTATTTATTTTGGTAAAAAAGAAACCAGTGAAGACGGCAAACAAGCCATTGATGAATGTGTGTACAATGCATCTGAAATAGAAAGGATTGCCCATATTGCCTTTCAGAATGCCAGGCTGAGAAGAAAAAAATTAACCCTGCTGGATAAATCCAATGTACTGGAAACTTCCAGGCTTTGGAGAAAAGTGGTGCAGGAAATTTCAAAGGAATATAAGGATGTTGCTGTCAATTATATGTATGTGGACAATGCAGCCATGCAAATCATCCTCAACCCCAGGCAATTTGATGTAATTCTAACAGAAAATATGTTCGGGGATATTATCAGTGATGAAGCCAGTGTAATCAGCGGTTCTATCGGCATGTTGCCATCTGCCTCCTATGGGGTTTGCACTGCTTTATTTGAACCTATACACGGGGCTTATCCGCAGGCAGCCGGGAAAGATATTGCGAATCCCATCGGATCCATACTGTCGGCAGCCATGATGCTGGACTATTTTCAGATGCATAAAGAAGCGGACAGGATAAGGCAGGGCGTGAACTGGACTTTGAAAAATAAGTTTATTACCAAAGACATAGATCCTATTAATTTCTATTTCACCAGTACGGTGGGAGAACTGATCAGTGACTATGTAATTCATAAGATTACGGATGAAATTAACCAGGAAAATATAGAATTGAGGAAATCGACGATTATTTAAAAATAGTATAAAATAGTTCTTTGTTTTTATTGAGAGGCGTATTATATTTGTTGCAACAACACACAAACATGTTAGCAAGCAAAAATAATAATGTGATTTTAAGCGTCATTCTGATTGTCGCTGTCATTATTATTCCTGCACTGCATGGAGGTGAATGTTGCTTATAAAAATTAACGATTTTATTATAACAAAAACCGCCTCCAACAAGAGGCGGTTTTTTATTTGGCAGTATTGGATAACAGAAAAAATTGAAAAATAAACAGTTTAGTAAAAAATTAAATTGATAGCATGTCTACAGAATTAAACAAGTACAGTAAAACATTAACACAGGATGAAACACAGCCCGGAGCACAGGCTATGTACTATGCCATTGGATTTAAAGAAGAAGATTTTAAAAAAGCACAGGTGGGTATTGCCAGCATGGGCTGGGATGGTAACCCTTGTAATATGCATTTGAATGATTTGGCTACAGAAGTAAAGAAAAGTGTGGATGCCAACGGATTACTGGGTTTACGTTTTTATACCATTGGGGTAAGTGATGGGATTAGTATGGGTACCGATGGAATGCGGTATAGCCTGGTGAGCCGGGAAGTAATTGCAGACAGTATTGAAACCAATGCAGGAGCACAATATTATGATGCCATTATTACCGTACCGGGTTGTGATAAAAATATGCCGGGTTCCATTATGGCAATGGCCCGTTTAAACCGCCCTTCAATTATGTTATATGGTGGTACAATTGCACCGGGGCATTATAAAGGACAGGACCTGAATATTGTTTCTGCTTTTGAAGCATTGGGACAAAAAATTGCGGGTAACCTGAACGAAGCAGATTTTAAAGGGATTGTAAAAAACAGCTGTCCGGGTGCAGGTGCCTGCGGCGGTATGTATACAGCCAATACCTTAGCCAGTGCAATTGAAGCATTGGGAATGAGCCTGCCTAACAGTTCTTCCAATCCTGCCATTAGTGCAGAGAAACAGCAGGAATGTGAAGCTATTGGAGCAGCCATTAAAATATTGGTGGAAAGAGATATTAAACCCAAAGATATCATGACCCGTAAAGCATTTGAAAATGCAATTACAGTGGTAATGGTATTGGGTGGCAGTACCAATGCTGTACTGCATCTTATTGCAATGGCCAAAGCAGTAGGTGTTCCTTTAACGCAGGATGATTTTCAGACCATCAGTAATAAAATTCCGGTACTGGCAGACTTTAAGCCCAGTGGTAAATATTTAATGGACGACCTGCACCAGTATGGCGGCGTACCTGCAGTAATGAAATATTTACTGAAGAATGGTTTGTTGCATGGAGATTGTATAACTGTTACCGGTAAAACAGTGGCAGAAAATTTAGCTGCAGCACCAGACCTTGATTTTGAACAGCAGAAAATTATCATGCCCCTGGAAACCCCTTTAAAGGCAACCGGGCATTTACAGATTTTATACGGCAATCTGGCAGAAGGTGGAAGCGTTGCCAAAATATCCGGAAAAGAAGGGGAAGTATTTGAAGGGAAAGCCAGGGTATTTGATGGCGAACATGCAGTAATTAAAGGTATATCTGAAGGCAGGGTACATGCCGGTGATGTGGTGGTGATTAAAAATATAGGGCCTAAAGGCGCACCCGGTATGCCGGAAATGCTGAAACCTACCGGTGCCATTATTGGTGCAGGATTGGGTAAATCTGTTGCCTTGATTACTGATGGAAGATTTAGTGGTGGTACCCATGGATTTGTAGTGGGCCATATTACTCCGGAAGCACATGAAGGCGGATTGATTGGACTGGTGGAAGACAATGATATTATAGAAATCAATGCCATTAAAAATACACTAACCCTGAAAGTTGCGGAAGAGGTACTTGCAGAAAGAAAGCGGAACTGGAAACAGCCGGCATTAAAAGCAACCAGTGGTGTATTGTACAAATATGCCAAACTGGTAAAGACAGCGGCAGAAGGTTGTGTAACGGACGAGGATTAGGTTTTTATTTATATGAATTTAATTTTATGAAACTGATTGTTGTAATCATATTTTCTATTTCTGTTTTTGCTGTAAAGGGGCAGGATAAGGTAAGCGTAAAATATTACGATTCGCTTTGGAAACCTGCTTCTGCAGAGAAAGCAGTCTATTATACAGAATATGAGAAAGCGGGTAATTATTTTAAAGGAACATCGTATTACAAGAACACCAGTCATTTATTAGGGAGGGGCTTTTTTATAGATACAATTGACTATAAAAGGATCGGTACGATGATCAATTATTATGAATCAGGAGAATTAAAAGATTCCTCCATTTATGATAATACCGGCACAGCTTTAAAAGAATATAGCTTTTATAAAAGTGGAAAAATTTATAAACAATCAATTCTTGATGAACATACTTATGGATTAAAAGTGTATATGTTTACTGAAAATGGCAAGCACATTGCTGATTCTTCCTATACACAAGTTCCGGCACAATTTAATGGTGGATTACAGGAATGGTCTAAATATCTGGGCGAACATTTAAACTCAGATATACCAGCCAAAAAAAATGCGCCAGCCGGGAAATACACAGTAGTGGTATTATTTATTGTTGACTTGAATGGATATGTAATTAATGTTGAGGCAGAAAATGATCCGGGATATGGAACCAAACAGGAAGCAATAAGGGTTATCAGAAAAGCCCCGAGATGGCATCCGGCAATTAAAAATGGGAAACCAGTTATTTATCGTCACAGGCAAAGTATCACTTTTGTTGTATCTGAAAAATAAAATCTATGCAATCAGAAATAAACATACAATCTAGCCGCAGCTTCCTGAAAAACAGGAGTTATAGGGAAATGCAGTTAACTGACCGAGTCTGTGACTGTCTGTTTATTTCAATTCATCTTTCTAACCTTTACCCCAACAAAGAAAATATCTATTCACTCAATAAAATGTTTCATAATAAACATACACCATTATGGAAACTCTAGAAATAACCAATAAGACAGTGGCCCTCTTGCCAGAGCCCATCAGCATCAACGGTTCCCAGGCCGTTTTAGAAGCCTTTGTAGCAGAAGGTGTAAAGACAATATTCGGGTATCCGGGCGGCGCTATTATGCCTATTTATGATGCCCTGTACGACTATCCTGACAAACTGGAACATATCCTTGTCCGTCATGAACAGGGTGCTATTCATGCTGCACAGGGTTATGCCCGCAGCAGTGGTAAAGTGGGTGTTGTATTTGCAACCAGCGGACCTGGTGCTACCAACCTGATTACCGGACTGGCAGATGCCATGATTGACAGTACACCGGTGGTTTGTGTAACCGGACAGGTTTTTGCACATTTACTGGGTACTGATGCTTTCCAGGAAATTGATGTAATCAATATCACTTCCCCGGTAACCAAATGGAATTACCAGGTTACCGATGCCACAGAAATACCGCATATACTGGCTAAAGCCTTTTATATTGCCAGAACCGGACGCCCAGGCCCTGTACTGATTGATATTACCAAAAATGCACAGTTACAAAAAATTGAATATACCGGTTACAAACCTTGTGAGCATATCCGGAGCTATCGTCCCAAACCTATTATCCGTAAGGAATTTATACAGGAAGCTGCCAAACTGATTAATGAAGCTAAAAAGCCATTTGTACTGTTTGGACAGGGGATTATTTTAGGTGAAGCAGAACAGGAATTCAAAGCATTTATTGAAAAAGGTGGTTTACCCGCAGCCTGGACTGTATTGGGTTTGAGTGCCTTACCAACCGATCATCCATTGAATGTGGGTATGCTGGGTATGCATGGTAATTATGGCCCGAATGTACTGACCAATGACTGCGATGTGATGATTGCAATCGGGATGCGATTTGATGACCGTGTTACCGGCAGACTGGATAAATATGCCAAACAGGCTAAGATTATTCATTTGGATATTGACCCTGCTGAAATAGGCAAGAATGTAAAAGTTGCCGTACCTGTTTGGGGAGATTGCAAAGAAACATTGCCCTTACTGACCAAATTAATTGAAAAGAAAGATCATACTGAATGGTTACAGACTTTTCATGAGTATACTCAAAAAGAAATTGATGCAGTGATTCATGATGAACTGAACCCTACCACAGAAATCATGACCATGGGCGAAGTGATTAAAGAATTAAACACTTTAACCAAAGGAGATGCCATCATTGTAACTGATGTGGGCCAGCATCAGATGGTTGCCTGCCGTTATGCCAAATTTAACCAGTCGAAAAGCAATATCACTTCCGGTGGTTTGGGTACCATGGGATTTGGATTACCTGCAGCTATTGGTGCAAAAATGGGCGCACCGGAAAGAACAGTTATTGAAGTAGTGGGTGATGGTGGTTTTCAAATGACCATCCAGGAACTGGGTACGATAATGCAATATAAAACAGAAGTTAAAATTATTATTCTGAATAACCAGTTTTTAGGAATGGTTCGCCAGTGGCAGCAATTGTTTAATGATAAACGGTATTCTTTTGTGGACATACAGAGCCCTGATTTTGTACAGGTAGCCAAAGGCTATGGTATTGCAGGCAAAAGCATTAAAGACAGAAAAGACCTTAAGAATGCTTTGCAGGAAATGCTGGAACATAAAGGATCTTTCTTACTGGAAGTATTTGTAGGTAAGGAAAACAATGTGTTCCCGATGGTACCACAGGGATGCAGTGTAAGTGAAATAAGATTAAAATAAACAACCGTATTACAAATTAAAATGCCCGCAGGGGCTCAATTGTATGAAACAGGAATTTACCATAACCGTATATACAGAAAACCAGGTAGGTTTATTAAACCGTATTGCCATTATTTTCTCCCGCAGAAAAATAAATATAGAAAGCCTGAATGTATCTCCTTCTGAAGCAGAAGGGATTCATCGTTTTACCATTGTAATCAGTGAATATGAAGAAGTAGTGCATAAACTTTGCCGCCAGATTGAAAAGCAGGTGGAAGTATTAAAAGCCTATTATAATACCAATGATGAAGTGGTTTGGCAGGAACTGGCATTGTATAAAGTACCTACAGAAATAATTGCTGAAAAAGTAAAAGTAGAAAGGCTGTTACGCGAATTTGGTGCCAGGGCGGTAGCCATCCGCAAAGATTATACTGTATTTGAAACCACAGGCCACCGGGAAGAAATAGAAAAACTGATTAAGGCTTTGGAACCCTACGGACTGATAGAATTTGTACGCAGTGCCAGGGTTGCCATAATAAAAACAAGTACCGGATTTCATGAAAAACTAAAAGAGTTTGATGAAGAGCAACCGGGAGAAGTACTGGTAGAAAATGAGTTCCTGAACAAACAGGATGAAGTATTTACCATGTAATCTCTAGCGGGAAATCAGTAATTTTGCAGTTTTTATTACCCTTGTAACAACGGGCAATAAAAATAAGAACAGAAAAAAAACTGGAAACCCAAATAAGAATTAAACATTAAAAACAAATCTTTTTAATCAGAAAACAAACAAAAAATGGCACAATTAAATTTTGGCGGTGTAGTAGAAAATGTTGTAACCCGCGAAGAGTTTCCATTAAGCAAAGCACAGGAAGTTTTAAAAAATGAAACTGTTGCTGTAATTGGGTATGGTGTTCAGGGACCCGGACAAGCATTAAACCAGAGAGATAATGGTATTAATGTAATTGTTGGTCAGCGTAAAAATTCAAAGACCTGGGATAAAGCAATAGCTGACGGATTTGTACCTGGTGAAACTTTATTTGAAATTGAAGAAGCATTACAACGCGGAACCATCATCTGCTACTTACTGAGTGATGCAGCACAGATTGCGTTGTGGCCTACCGTTCAGAAACATTTAACAGCCGGAAAAGCTTTATATTTTTCTCATGGATTTGGAATTACTTTTAAAGAACAGACCGGTATTATTCCACCTGCAGATGTGGATGTATTTTTAGTGGCACCTAAAGGTTCAGGTACTTCTTTAAGAAGAATGTTTTTACAGGGACGCGGACTGAACAGCAGTTATGCTATTTTTCAGGATGCTACCGGCAAAGCAAAAGACAGGGTAATTGCTTTAGGTATTGCAGTAGGAAGCGGATATTTATTTGAAACCAATTTTAAGAAAGAAGTATACAGTGATTTAACAGGAGAACGTGGTACACTGATGGGAGCTATTCAGGGTATTTTTGCCGCACAATACCAGGTATTGCGCGATGCAGGACACACACCTTCTGAAGCATTTAATGAAACTGTTGAAGAATTAACACAATCATTAATGCCATTGGTTGCTGAAAATGGAATGGACTGGATGTATGCCAACTGTTCTACTACTGCACAACGTGGTGCATTGGACTGGTGGAAAAGATTCCGTGATGCGACTTCACCTGTATTTAAAGAATTGTATGAAAGCGTTGCTACCGGAAAAGAATCACAAAGGTCAATTGATTTGAATTCCCAGCCGGATTACCGTGAAAAACTGGAAGTTGAATTAAAAGAATTACGTGATAGTGAAATGTGGCAGGCTGGAAAAACAGTACGTTCCTTACGTCCTGAAAATCAAAAATAAACCAGTATCAAATTATAAAAACCCTGAAAGCGTTGCTTTCAGGGTTTTCTTATCAAAATGATCAACACTCAAAACATATCCTATAGCCTGCAGTTTGGTGAAGCAGCTTTACGGTTAAAATCAGTGGTAAAAAAGACCCCCCTGCAGTTTAACCAGAACCTGTCTAACCGGTACAACTGCCAGGTGTATTTGAAAAGAGAAGACCTGCAGATTGTGCGCTCGTATAAAATACGCGGGGCATTTAACATGATGAGTACTTTGCCAACCGATACCTTACAAAAAGGAGTGGTTTGTGCCAGTGCCGGAAATCATGCCCAGGGTTTTGCTTACAGCTGTAAAAAGCTAAAAGTAAAAGGAGTGGTATTTATGCCCATTGTAACGCCTAAACAGAAAGTAAGACAGACCAGGATGTTTGGGGGTGATAATATTGAAGTGCGGCTGATTGGAGACACATTTGATGATTGTGCCATAGCAGCAAAGAAATTTACAGAAGAACAGGGTATGATATTTATACCTCCTTTTGACGATTATAAAATTATAGAAGGCCAGGGAACAGTTGGGGTAGAAATACTGGAAGATTTATCCGGGATAGATTACCTATTTATTCCCATTGGTGGTGGTGGATTGAGTGCAGGAGTAGGGACATATATGAAAACCATGTCTCCCGCTACAAAAATTATAGGCGTGGAACCGGAAGGAGCGCCAGCCATGAAGGAAGCCTTATTAAAAGGCCATCCTGTAACTTTAGAAAAAATTGACCGTTTTGTGGATGGTGCAGCCGTAAAACGGGTTGGAGATATCACTTTTAATATTTGCAAAACAGTACTGGATGATGTGCAGCTGGTAAATGAAGGAAAAGTATGTTCCACCATTCTGCAGTTATACAATGAAGAAGCTATTATTGCAGAACCTGCCGGAGCTTTAAGTATTGCAGCGTTGGACAGTTATGCCGGGCAGATTATTGGAAAAACGGTGGTTTGTATTGTAAGTGGCAGTAATAATGATATTGACCGTATGCCAGAGATTAAAGAAAGGTCATTACAGTTTGAAGGGTTGAAACATTATTTTCTGATCAGGTTTGTACAAAGGCCAGGGGCATTAAGGGAA
>Ga0364866_10681_pt1 | contig 17986 bp, 23 predicted proteins | sample ExccelAu500001D3_3_FD_206913 | JGI IMG/M metagenome (GOLD analysis project Ga0364866, IMG submission 206913) | Enriched cells from Trout Bog Lake Hypolimnion, Wisconsin, USA - BchlTB.Aug13.5000.01.D3 | ecosystem: Environmental > Aquatic > Freshwater > Lake > Hypolimnion/Profundal zone | place... | reverse complement strand
TTCAAGCGATCGCGTCGCCCACCATCCTTTTCGATCGATACACACGCGGTTGGACCCTGGCCGAGAGTTTCTACGCCGCATCGCGATTGACCGGCTGGGAAGACATCGTCATCGGCGATCCACTTTGTTCACCCTACGGAAGACACTAGATTTCGAATTCATCGGATAAACACGCGATACCCCCTTCTCCTTTTTCGACATAGGCCCCACAATATCCGGCAATCGTGCCGTACCTTCCTCTCGTCGGACGTTCAATCTTGTTGTTAGGCGTAGTTGCGCTTGGAAGCTGTGCCTGCTCCCAAGTTCAGCCTTCGTTTTCCGGAGTGGCGGAAACCTACGGATTTGCCAACAACCTGACCCGTGGCGCTTACCAGCAGATGACATGGTTTGAATTGCGTACTAGGGTGTCGGACAAGTGGTCGGCCACCTGGTCTGGATTCGATGCCGGCAGTTATTGCGCTTACGACGAGTCGTACGTGCGGTACGAAGCCGATCGCTATAACGTCCGGGCTGGGCGTCTTCGGTCGAGCTTCGGGTTCAGCGACTGGAGCGAGCTGTTCTATAGCGGTTTCAACCACAAACCGCTTGTGCGGGAGATGAACCTAGTCGGCAAGACCCGGCTCGATCGCGACGACACGGGGGCCGAGGTCACCGTGAACTCAGGGCCGCTCCAGATTCAAGCGGCTGCGCTCGACACAACGCTGACGAAGGCTCAGGTCGGACCCGATGCAGTGAACCATGCCTCTTTGACCGCGCAGTACGCTTTCGGACAGTTAATCCTCGGCTCGGAAGTGATGGATCAGACAGACTTTTCGCAGAAGGTGTATGGCGCTAACTTCCGATATACGGTCCCGCATTGGATCTTCAAGGGCGAGTACTTCGAGGGCGTCGGTCCCGGAAGCGGTTCGGGTAGCTACGTCGATGCGACCTATCGAATCCCCTATCGGTTGCGAACGGAGATCGTCGGGCGTGTGGAGCAGGTTCGTGTTCCGGGGCACGAAATGGACACTCAATTGACCACCATTGGCATCCGGCACATCTTTAACAAGTACTTCACCGCGAATATTAACTACGGATGGGGCAAAGAGCTGGAATATAGCTCTTACGCAACCAGTCAAGGAATCTCGGGTTGGACTGCCCGCCTTATGTTTCAGGTGCAATTTTAATGGTAGCCGCACTCGCGCTGATCGCAATCGTTGGTTTGGACTCGGGGGTTTCCGGGCGGATCACCTTGCCGAACGGTCGCCCGGCGGTTCAGGCGATCGTCACCTTTTCCGGGTCGGCGAAGCCGAAGCCGCTTCCGAAGGCGAGCGTGGACCAGCGAGATCGGACGTTCATCCCTCATGTGAGCGTCGTCACCGTCGGAACCAAGGTCGACTTTCCGAACAACGACGTGATCTTTCATAACGTCGTCACCGAATTCAACAGCACGAAGTTCGATCTCGGAAACTATCCGCGAGGAACGACTCGGTCCAAGGTTTTCGCACAACCTGGGCTCGCCGTCATCATGTGCAGCATCCACCCCGATATGGGCGCCTACGTGATGGTTGTCGACACCCCGTACTACGCGATGACCGACAAGAAGGGCGAATACCGGATCCCGAGCATGCCTGGCGGTCGCTACAAAGTAGAGGTCTGGCACGAGAGCGGAGCGAAGGCGGCGTTCGAATCGACGACGGCAGAAGGCTCTCATCTCGATATCCCTCTTCACAAATAGGAATGATCCGGCTCAATCTCGCCTCAAAGATCGCGTCTTTGACCGCCATCCTTCTCGTCGGTCTGTGCGCCGTGATGTTCGTAACATTCGGAATTCTATCGGCGCGCCAGATCGACAAAACGATTGAGTCCGACGCACTGACGGCGGGCACGCAGCTCAATCTGTACCTGGCTGAACGTTCCGCCGCATTGCAGAAACAAGCTCGCTTTGCCGTCGAGGGCGGTCCTGCGATTCGAAGCTTGATCGACACCGGCGACTCTAAAACGGTTCAGGCGGAGATCGGACAACTCCCCGAGCGCCTGTCCGTCGACGCTGTCCAGATCGTCGATTCAGACGGCAAGGTAATGGGGCAAAGTTCCGAACTGTCCAGCTTGGGCGACGATCCAGTGGCATTGGCGAAGGAAGCACTGAGGGACAACGCCGAAAAATCGTCGATCGTCGCCGGACCGACCGACATCTATCTGATTTCCTGCGTCCCCGTCAAAAGCTTCGCCTACATGAAGGGCGCGATCTCGCTTCTGGAGAGGTTGGGCACCAACCAAGCGAAGGCGCTAGCCCGGAAAACAGGGGACGAAGTTGGATTGACAGTCGGAAACCGACTCGTCGCAAGTTCGCTGGACGCATCGTTTTCGATCCCTGGGAAGGTCGGCGTCCCCGCCGAAATGAGTCTGGGAGGAAAGCCTTACGTTTCCATCTTCGAGATGTTTCCGAACTCGAACAATCGGGAGAAGCTCGGCTTTGTGCTTTTGAGGCAGACCAGCGCGATTGCGGCGCCGTACGAACAGGCTCGTGGCGCATTTCTAAGCGTGTTGGCGTTTAGCCTGGTCCTCAGTATCGCCGGGGCCATCGGGTTCGGCAGGGGAATCGCCAGGCCGATCTCGTCGCTTGCCGACGCTGCGCGAATCGTTCAAGCGGGCAAGTGGCCGGAGACGTTCGAGGTTCGCCGTCAGGATGAAATCGGCGTCCTCCAGAACTCGTTCAACGAGATGATTCTCGCCGCGAGGCAGGCCCAAGAACGGCTGATGCGCATGATCGATCTGGATCCGTTGACCGAGCTTCGCAACCATCGCAGCTTCCGGGAACGCCTGACGGAGGAGGCTCGGCGTTGCGACTCGACGAGCGGGCTCATGACGCTGGCTTTGATCGACATCGACGGCTTCGACCAGTTCAACGTCACTTTTGGACGCGATAAGGGCGACGAGATGATCGTAAAGATCGCCGATGCGATTCGAAAGTGCGCTCCCGATTTCAGCGTGCTCTCTCGGTATGCGGGCGATCAGTTTGCCGCGCTTTTGCCGAACACGGATGCCGATTCCATCGCCGTCATCATGGACTTTCTGCGCGTTCGTCTCAAGCAGGAGGGGTGTGCGACGACGGTCAGCGTCGGGTGCTCGGAATATCCGAAGAACAGCTCACGCGAAGATGGGATGATCCTGGCGGCGGAACTGGCCCTCGAACGGGCAAAGCAGCTTGGAAAGAACCGTGTCTGCCTTTTCGATGCCGTTCCTGGCGCCGACCAGGCCGCCGATCCGTTCTTGCTCTACCACTCCTTGGAAAGCGGAAGCTTCGCGACGATCCAGGCGCTCGCCGCCGCCGTCGACGCGAAGGACACCTACACCAACGGCCATTCCGAACGGGTTGCCCGGTATGCGTCTCGGCTGTCGACCGCGCTCGGCGATTCACCCGAGATGGTGGATCGCGTCTTCCGCAGCGGAACCCTTCACGATGTCGGGAAGATCGGCGTCCCCGATGCGATCCTTAAGAAGACAGGGAAGTTGGACCCCGATGAGCAACTGGTGATGCAGACTCATGCGGTTCTCGGCGAACTGATCGTCGGGAAGGTCCCGCAGCTATCCGATCTCCTTCCCGGCGTGCGCAATCATCACGAACGATGGGACGGCAAGGGGTATCCGGACGGGTTGGCCGGAGAGGAGATCCCATACGTCGCCCGACTGATCGCGGTTGCGGATACTTACGATGCGATGACGAGCGACCGACCCTACCGCAAAGGCCTTCGTCGCGAAATCGCACTTGAGGAGATCGAAAAGGCGGCAGGGACCCAGTTTGAAGCGAGAGTTGCGGAAACGTTCGTGCGATTGCAGCGCGAAGATGACGTTGATGCAAAATGATCGTCAATGAATTGCGACGTAGCGATCATCGGTGGCGGTCCAGCCGGGGCAACGGTTGCCAGCCTTCTCAAAGTCCACAGCCCTGCCCTGGATGTGGTCGTCCTCGAAGGGGCCAAATTCCCGCGGGATCACGTTGGTGAAAGCCTCCTTCCCACGACCTGCTCGATCCTCGACGAGATGGGCTGTTGGGATAAGGTTGAGGCGGAGAGGTTCCCGATCAAACTCGGGGCGTTCTATCGCTGGGGGCTGACCCCCGACCTAATCCACTTTACGTTTCTACAAGAGCCGTTCCAGAATCGAGAGCGACCTGGGAAGTTCGAGGGGCAGCGGCTAAGCACGACCTGGCAGGTCGATCGCAGCGTCTTCGACACCGTCCTATTGGATCACGCCGAGTCGCAGGGGTGTCACGTGTTTCAAGAGTCTTTGGTGACAGGAGTGCGGACCTCAGGCGACGCGATTACCGGGCTAGACGTGAAATCCTCGGCGATTCCCGACGGGGTTGTCCAAGCGAAGCACTACGTCGACGCATCGGGCGTGCGCGGGATCATCCGGAAAGCGTTCGACGTCGAGGTCGAGTCGCCGACGAACCTTCGCAACATCGCCGTGTGGGATTACTGGCAAGACGCCGAGTGGGAGGATCGGGATGGCGAGGGCACGTTCATCCGGATCCTAAGCCTCGAATGGGGCTGGCTCTGGTTCATCACAATCGGGGAGACGCGCACGTCGGTCGGATTGGTGACTTCCGCCGACTACTACAAGCAGTCCGGCCTCTCCACCGAGGAGCTTTACGCGAAGGCGATTCGCGATGAACCGAATATCGCCAAGCTGCTAGCAAACGCCAAACGCGAGAACGTGCTTCAGGCAGATAAGGATTGGAGCTATCTCTCGTCGCGGCTGGTCGGCGAGAACTGGTTCCTCGCCGGCGATTGCTGCGGCTTCGCCGATCCGATCCTCTCCGCCGGCATCACGTTGGCGGTTTCGGGGGCAAGGAAGGTGGCGTACTCGATCAAGGAGATGGAGTCCGGCTCCCTCGACCCAGCGTGGATTCGCGGCGAATACAACCGCACCCATCGCGCAAACATCAAGAGCCACATCCGGTTCGCCGACTACTGGTACCGCGCCAACAAGCGGTTCCCCGAACTTGAGGAGTACTGTTCCGAGATCGCGAAGGACAGCGGCCTCGAACTCGACCCGAAGGCGGCGTTCCAATGGATCGCGACAGGTGGATTTACCGACGATTATGGCGACCAGCCGACGGTCGGAACGTATAAGCTGTCCGCCGTCAAGTGGATCATCGGTAAGTTCGCAGGCGAACAGCCTCAACTGCAGTTCGTGAAGTGCGACCGTCTGAAGTTGAACCTAGAAGGCGCCGAGCGGATCCAGTCGGCGGTGTATCGCGACGGCCAGATCAAGGTGAAGGAGTCGTACGTCCGAGGCGACACGATCCTCCTCGTCGACGCCTTCTACCGGCACGCCTACATGGCGCTCAGCACGGAGACGGAGACCCAGAAGGTCGTCGAACTGATGCGGAAATGGATCGCCGCCCGCCTCCCCGACCACAACCCCCAACAAGCCCTGCAAATAGCGCTTGAAGTCCTGGAAGCCATGTACGTCCAAGGCTGGATCGTAGCCGGATAGGTTGGTGCGTGTCTCACGCAATTGACGCCAAGGTTCGCAAAGATAAGGCCTTCACGGCCCCAAGATAACCGCGTGTCCGTCCGCGTCCCCCTGCGCCCTCCGCGTGAGTCAAAGAATCACGCAAAGCACGCCAAGCCGCAAAGAGAGACCCAGCGAATCCCAATAATCGCGCCCGCCGCGTTCTCTGCGTGAGGTCAACCAATCCCAACAGATACTTCATAGATCTTTCGCATGAAGCAGAAGCTCGCCGCCGCTCGACCTGGAATCCAATGCACTTCCCCGAACCCCGGCACCCCGTTTGCCTTCAGCTTCGGATCGAGCCGCACCGCCCCAAGCTCATGGAGCCCGTACCCGTCCATCTTGCTGACCCAAAGGCTGACGAACAGCCCGGAACTCCAGCATTCCCAAAGGATCCGCGTGTGGTCCGGCGAAACGATGGGCGACCAATTCATCATCCCTGCTGGCACTATAAACGACGACGTTTTCGCTTTCGCCGGGCGGTCGAGTCGCCAACGCCGTATTAACTGACGTCCAGAGATTGTAAACATCGGACCCTCGATCCATGCCGCTTCACCGTTGCCCAAGTCGTAAATCACGTACCGATCTTCGGGTTTCGAGATGACTTCGAGGGTTGGGTAGACAATCTCCTTGGACAGGTTTGAGATGTCCCTTCGCCAGACATGAAGGGCTAGTCCCTTTTCCGCCTTCGATTCGCACTCGAAGATCGCTCGACCGTCGAGCGACCATTCAGCCCAACTTTGATCTTGGCCCATAGCGCTCGCGATAAACCGAACGGCATGCCTGGTCCAGCTACCAATCGTCCTTCCGTCGAGGTCGGTCACCACCCAAAGCGGCTTGAACTTGCTGTCCGCCGCCTCCCAAAGCAATTTCGATCCTGCCGGATTCGGGGTCGGATCGGACATGGAGTCGAAAAGGTAAGACTTATCCCCCAAATGGTTGATCGGTCGCGCCTTTTGGGTTCGTACATCCATGACAAACCACCTTTGGTCCGGACGCGGATGCGCGGTGTCGCTAAGTCGATAAACGATCTCGTGCGAATTCACCCATGTGTAGTTGGGCACCGTTTCGAACTGTTCATACCAGTTCCCGGCCCTGAGCACGAACTTCGCCCGAGCCATCAAATCCGGTTCCGAGCGAACCGAAGCCGAAACCAATAGAATCAAGCCGAGCATGCTAACGTCAGTTGCGTATCAGTTTTGAATTCCACAGCGAGAAGATTGCGATCAATGCTTTGCTGAGCGGCGCGCGAAAACGATAGCGGCGCCTTCAAGGACAACAAAGACAGCACCACCGATGACCATCACCTTCGTCAGATCCTTCATCCTCTCGATTTGAATCTGAGCGCCACCCATGTCGCGGCGCATCGTGAATGAGCCATAGACCGAAGCGAATAGGATGCCGCCCATGAAGACGATGAATGCCACCATGATGACTCCGGTGGCCTGACGTTGTTTTCCGGGAGCGCTTCTCACTCCTTTAGTATATGGGCTATTTGATTGCCGCCATGATAACAAAACCGAATGCCTGCGAGCCAAGCAAGTGGTATCTTTAATTTCACCAAGCAGTTGTTTGCCAAACAACAAACGGTCGGGCGGTTAGCTCAGTGGTAGAGCGCTTCGTTCACACCGAAGATGTCGTAGGTTCGAATCCTATATCGCCCACCAATCTCAAACAGCTTAACTGAGACAACCGATGCAAATCCATCTTGCTCGGTTTATCGGCACACCACCTTTGGTCGGGCAACCGGCTTCAGGGTAAGCATATGAAGACCATTGAAGTAAGTGACGAAGTTTACGCCGCGATCGAGGGCATCCGAGCCAGCGTGGATCCTACTGCCGCTGACTTTGTCGCCATTCTACTTTTGTCAGCGTTGGCAGCAGCGAGTCCCAAGACGTTTGAAGAGCAATGGTCCGAGATCAAGAAAAACATTCCTGCTATACCTGTGTGGGAGCAATGGGCCGATTTCGCCGAAAACCTGGCTGGACCAATTCGAAAGACGGAGCGAGTGATGGGGGGCGCTGCGTGCATCGGAAACTCGCGCATTCCGGTGTGGGCTCTCGTCTCGCTTAAAAAGCAAGGCATGAACGACGGAGATTTGCTGCGTGCATATCCCAGTCTCCAGGCAAGTGACCTGGAAGCTGCCTGGAGTTACTACACCGTCAATAGCGATGAAATCGACGCACAAATAAAGGCGCAAGCGGCCGAGGATGAGCTTGGCTAAGCTGTACGCAAATGAAAACGTACCGTTGCCGGTCGTCGAACGGCTACGCGAACTTGGTCACGACGTTGAGACGTCGGTCGAGTCTGGTCGAGCGAACAAGCGAATACCAGACGACGAGGTCTTGCAGTACGCAACCGAGTCTGGCCGCGCAGTTCTCACATTGAATCGTGTCGATTTCCATGCCTTGCACAAAGCGGGAAACATTCTGCATGCCGGGATCGTGACGTGTACCGAGGATCGTGACTTTCGGGCACTTGCCGCCCGGATCCACGCCGGAATCGAGAGTGCGGGTCCCTTAGAAGGACGGTTAGTCCGAGTCGTACGAGGACACTAAGACAGCCTGGGATCGCGTACCCGACGTCAGTGCTTTTGGTCGGACCTATTCGCAGCCGAATTCTTGGCTCGAACAGATCCGGACGCTCAGAACGCTATTATCCATCACCGTAGAGTAGGTCCGACGAGAGTGCACTGGGAGGAACGGGTCCAAGCTCGGCGCAAGGAAGAAAGTTCAAGGACCCTTCTTTGCTTAAGATAATTAGGGTCGTCTCTCAAATAACTGAGAAACCAATTGAGAGACCGGACAATTTTGGTGCTCCTGTTGAGTTCATTTTGGGCTCTGCGCATTCGGTATTGACCGAGGGGGTCACATTAATTGCCAAGACGAACCGATTGGCTGTGTCAGAAGGGAATTTGGGGCGAGCGGTCAGTCCGACGATTCGAGTTACAGGCAAGCCAGTAGTTTCACATCCGTTAATTCTTATGATCCGCTCGAATCAGGCGTGACAAGTACTTTGAGGTTTATATAGCCGCTGCTGGACCAAACCTTCTTCCACACTTGGCTCAGGAGGCGTTTGGAAGACTGATGGTACAAGACAAGCTCGTAGAGTTCCTCAGCTCGAATAACAGCAATCTCCAGTACGCGGGCGGTTTGTTCGACATCGTGTGGCAACGCACCGGACCGTCGGTCAACCGGATGCAGGCGGGAGCTGTTTGCGATCAAAACTCCCTTGACCTTCGGGGTGCCCTTACTGATCTTCGTGCGTTCGACCCATTCGTTGGCTTGGCGTATCCCTTGAACGTCAATTGCCGACCGCTCAAGTCCTTTGTATTCAATCGCAAAGAATCGGCGTTCGCTGCCTCTTAGTGTGGCTATGGCATCGGTCTTCACGCCATGGAAGAGTTCTTCGATGTCGAGCCCTAACGCACGCAGCGCCCTACTGGCGCATCTTGCGAAAGGGGTTCCAGTCTGATGGAGTAGATCGATTTGCCATCGCGCCTCGTCAGCTCGCCTAGACAGTTCATGCTGTCGAGCATGCAAGCTGTCAATCGAGCTTTGCAGTCGGACTACCTCCTTCCTCAGGCGATCCTCATCAGGAGTAAGGATTGTTGCAATCCACGTAAGAGCGCTTCGTGTTGAAACTTCGGAGGTCAACTGCGCTCCTGAATACAGTAGGTTGGGTCCAAGGGAGACGACCGATGCGAACTCAACCTGCTCGGCTGTAAGGCTCCACCCTCACTGGCTCTAAGCCATTCGTGGGGGCAGGCTCCAATTCAGACCTAGGAGCAAATTACCCTGACCCGGCTCACTTGATACCGGTAATCGAAATCCCCTTAATAAACTGCTTTTGGCAGAAGAAGAAGACGACCAACACTGGCAAGATCACGATGCTTGTCGCGGCCATGAGCAGGTTCCATTGGGTACCGCCTGCTTTGCTGTGGTAGAACTCCAACCCGAGGGAAAGGGTGAATGTCTCCTGGCGTAGGAGGTAGATCAGTGGGCCCAAAAAGTCGTTCCACGTTCCCATAAACGAGAAAAGGGCAACTACCGAAAGCGCTGGTTTGCTGAGGGGCAGAATAATCGATCGAAAGATCTTCCACTCTCCGGCGCCGTCGATCTTCGCAGCCTCCGAAAGTTCAAACGGAATCGTCTTGAAGAACTGCCGAAGCAGAAAGATCGAAAACGCGCTTCCAAACCAGGCCGGAACCCACAGCGGGCGATAAGTGCCGATCCAACCTAGGTGCTTGAAGATCGTGAATGTTGGAACCATCATGACCGGAAACGGAACCATCATCGTTGCGAGCGTAACCGCGAAAATAATGTCTCTACTCCACCAACGGAGCCGGGCAAACGAGTAAGCGACGATCGCGTTGGAGACCACAGTTCCCGTCACAACGAGGATCGCCAGCATTACCGTGTTCTCGGCATAAACGAGAAACGGAATGTAGCCGACCTTATCCGAGCCATAGTTGACGGCTTCCCAGAAGTTGCCGAATTCAAACTTGCTGGGAATCCAAACCGGCGGTTGCTTCATCGTCTCGCTAATCGGCTTCACTGCCGTGTCCAAAAGCCAGAGGAACGGGAAGATGAAAACGCACGACAACGTCACGAGCGCAACGTGAGTCAATGTTGTACTGAGCTTTTTAGCGGTCAAGCCTAGACGCCTCCATAGTGAACGTGCCTATTGCTCAGCTTCAGGGCAATCAGGGTCAACAACAAAATGACGACGAATAAGATCCAGCCCATGGCGCTGGCGTAGCCCATGCGACTGTAGCTAAAAGCGTTGTCATAGAGATACATCGCGTAAAAATAGGTTGATCGAGCGGGAGTGCCGCCGGGGAACATGACAAACGGGATAGCGAAGACTTGGAGCGACCCGATGATTCCCATGACCATATTGAACTGAATCACCGGCGAGATCATCGGAAGGGTTACGTTGCGCGTCTTTTGCCACGCATTGGCGCCGTCCAACTCGGCGGCCTCAAGCAACGACGTCGGTACATCCTGAAGACTAGCGAGGTAGATGAGCATCGCATTTCCCACCCCCCACACGCTCATGAGGATTAGTGCAGGCTTGGTCCACGAGACGTCGCTCAACCAGTTCGGACCCTTAATCCCAATCGACCCTAGCGCAGTATTGAGCACTCCGTAGTCACCATTGAGGATCCAGAGCCAGAGCATTGCCAGCGAGACCATCGGCACCAATGAAGGGATAAAGAAGATCGTCCGATAGACCGTCATCCCTTTGACGTTGGTGTTAAGCAGCATCGCCAAACCAATGGCGATCACCATTCCGAGCGGGAGAGAGACGCAGGCATACAGAATCGTGTTCTTGACACAGGTCCAGAACACCTCATCGTGGAAGAGCTCCGAATAGTTGTCGGTTCCGATCCAGACGGGCGATCTCAAAGCAGAATAATCGCAAAACGAATAGTAGAGCGACATCAGCAACGGATAGAACATAAACGCGAGCAGCCCAAACAGCCACGGCAAGGCGAAAAGAAACCCCGCCCTCCCTTCTTTGCGACGCATCATTTCCCGGCTCTTCTCCTCTTATCCAACCGGTTCAAATACTGATCCAGCTTGGGTTGTATACGCGCGTCGATATCTCTCAACGCATCCTCAGGAGTCTTTCGCAGAAGTGAGACCTCGTCCAACGCATTCCCGATTTCCGCTTCATATTCGGGCCAGATGCCGATCTTAGGCGTGGAAAAACAGCTCTTGTTGTAGGCCATATCGTCGAAGAGGTGGATGCAAGGGTTGTCATGCTTCGCCCAGAACTCGGGAGACTTGACTCGTAACGGCGAAGACTTCTTTTGCCCTAAGCAAAGCTTCTCCATTGGTCCCTGCTTCTGCAAATAAGCCAGGAAGTCGATCGCCTCTTTCCGGTGCTTACAGTTTTTCAAGAGGACAAAAATGTCTTGTTCGATAATCGTATGCCCTTTCAGGTCTGGACGATCCTTCGGGTACGGGAATGGCGCCGCCAGCCACTTCAGCTTTGGGTTGTACTTTTGAATGAAGTTGTGCATCCAAACGCCCTGCACTTCCATCGCCACTTTATCGGCAAGAAAGGCGTTCTCGGGCGAGGCGAAGACACCAAATCCGCTCTTGTACGATTCAATTTGTGCTGGCCCGAACTTCCTACTGAATGACTCCACCCACTTCATCGCCCGAAGGTTCTCCGGAGTATTCATCGTGATCATGGATTTTCCATCCCAGAGATGGCCGCCAAAATAGGGCCCCCAACTCCAGCGCCACCAACCTGGTTCTGCGGGAAGAAACCCGGCCAACTTAACCTTGCCGTCCACGACCTTCGTAATCTTGTCGACCATTTCGTCCATTTCCTCAATGGTTTCTGGCGGCTTGCTGTACCCAGCCTGACTCAGGATTCGGGTGTTGTAGTGGAGAGCTACGGTCGAGGGAGTGGCGGGCAGGGCCATCGTGTGGCCCTGATATTGGAGGACATTCCAATAACCGGGGACATATTTGTCTTCCGTCCAGCCGTACTGTTTGCACGCATCGTCGAGCACTTCGATTGCGCCGGCGTCGGCGAATTGGGGGATTTCTGCAGCACTGAGCAAGGAGATCTCGGGTGGAATGCCCGCGGATGTGCTGATGAGGGTTTTGGTCGAATTCCCTGTAATGGAGAGAAGATCGACAAAGACCTTGTTTTGCGACTTGTTGTAGTCGTTGACGACGCTCTGAAAAGCGTCGTATTCAAACCCACTCCACCCGACCCAGACCGCAATATGCGTCTTTGTTTCGTCTTCGGTCGGATGAGAGCGGAGTTCAGTGCCGGCAAGGGCCAAGAGTGATAACGAAATCAGTCCGGGAATGAATAAATCGCTCAGTTTTGACATCGCTGACGGAACCGCAGTGGCACATGATAGCAGGCTCACCACCGAAACGTAACGATGTCCAACTTGGGCCAGGGCACGGGCGCCCTTCGCCCGCGCTATTGGCTGCGTTATTCGGTCTCCTAATTTGACCTCAGGCTGGCTAGAAGCTCGTCGAGTTGGTCGAGCACCTCGGGCATCGCGCCGGTCGAACCGGTTTCAACCGCTTCCGCCGAGGGATAGAGGTCATGCACGACGATCAATGTCTTGCCAGAGTCTTCTTCGAAGGTGACTGTGGTCACAGTCTGGCCCTCTCCACCTTCCTCGTTGGTCCAGACAAGGCGCGAGTTAGGTGTCACTTCGAGGTACGTGCCGAAGAACTCCATCGTCGAACCTTCGTGGAGAAACGCCAAACGATACTTCCCCCCGACGCGAACATCCATTTCGCAGGACGTCAGGTTCAGCCCATAAGATTTTGGAACCCACCACCTTCTGAATAGTTCTGCCTTGGTCCACGCTTCGAATACGAGGTGCGCAGGCGCATTGACGGTGCGTGTGACGACGAGTTCGCGGTCAGACTTCCGCTCCACTTCGGTGCGATTCGTCGTGGTAGTGGCTTCATTTTCTTTACTTAGATCCATTTGTTTTCTCCTTCCGTTTCAATTCCTCGACAACAATGTCCAACTCGTCGAAGCGAGCGGCCCAGGTTTGGCGATAGCTCTCGATCCACGCCGCCTCTTCTTCCAGTCCGCGCATCCCGAGCTTGCAGGTTCGCACGCGCCCAACCTTCTCCGTGCTGACGAACCCCGCTTGCTCCAAGACCCTTACGTGTTTCTTCATGCCCGTTAGGGTCATGTGGAACCTCTCGGCAAGGGCTGTGATCGAAGCGTCCGAACGCCCGAGTTGCTCCAGAACGCCGCGTCGGGTCGCGTCCGAGAGCGCGCCGAACGAGGCATCGAATTGGGGCTGATTATACTGAACCATATGGTTCAGTATACGACATGATTGCCGGCAATGCAAGAGGAGCCTGAGAGGCAAAGAAGGTCAAAGCACAGCGGAGGCGACCGGTGCGAATTCAACCTGCCCGGCGAATTCGCTCTAGGGTTAAATCCCAGTTGGTCTACGAAGATGGTGAAAAGCGAGGGGAAAGAACATTGGACGCCATTCCAGTCTCGCCTCGGGATGGTCAGGCTCGTACTTAGCGTTGTTTGGGACCCGATCGGCATCTTTGGCAATAACTCAACGTTGGATGAGTACGACAACTACTCGGCGAGCGTACTTGAGGTCGCTGAGAAGACGAAGTCGCCGGAGAGAATCGCCGAGTTCTTGGCCCAAATCGAAAGGAATCAGTTGCGTGTTAGAAATGACTCGAACGATGCACGAATCTTAGCGGCCCGGAAGATCCTTCAAATCCTCGATAATTGTCGAGAGTAAATGCCCGTCCGGTGGCTGCTCGGCGCGTTCTAGACGTACAACCAACCCGAACTTGTGGCAATCAAAGGGCCGCTGGTATGGTGAATCATGGCACCGCACAACATTGACGAGGTGATAGGTCTCGTTCGCGATCCGGAGATTCGAAACGGACTGGAGAACGCGGTCCATAAGAATCTTTTGCCGGCCGCAACCCAACACGACTACCCTGGATACTTCGATATCACCGCCGACGGCTCGTCTTACGGGGGAGCGACCTGGCCAGGGCTGGATTCATGGCAGATGGCGGGAGCCTATCTTCTGCTTGGGCACACAGATCTTGTTCTGGATTACTTCCAGTTCGTTCGGGCGTCGCAGAGGAAAGACGGCAACATACCATTCGCGATCTTTTCGGGGGACACGCAGCCGGGCACGACTTATTTGAGGGGCTTGAAATCGCCCGAGGATATGTTCACTTTCGCTCCTCCAAAGCGGACTGGTCTGCCACCTACCAGCCAAGAGACACGAAAGTGGATTGGGCTCTTTCAGCATTGGGAGTTGCGTTCGGATCCGCTCGGCGTCCTCGGCCCCATCTGCTATGTGCTCACGGCGAGCGAAGTGTTCGACAAGACACGCGACCGAACATGGCTCCGCGAGCAATTTGCCTCCGTCGAAGCGGCCGCCCGGCACATATCCTCGCGTATCGGGGCAAACGGATTGGTCGCGGGCTCGGGCTTCTACACCGAGTTGCCGCCGCGGTGGGGATTCGACGGCGTCACACAGTGTTACGCGACGCATGCTTTTCGGGAAATGGCCCGCCTTGCGAAGGCATCTGGCGAAGTCGGGTCGCGCGAATGGACCGCACGGGCCGATGAACTGCAACAGCATTTCGTCGAACATTTTTGGCGCGCCGATCACTTCGGCGAATACGTTCACATCGACCGGGGGCTGGTGGATATCCACGGTCTAGCCGATACGAACTGGGCGGCCATTGCTTTCGGCTTAGCCGACAAGGCGCACCTCGGGTTGATGTGGCCAAAGCTGACTGCCGATCGGGGGTTTTGGTGGGGCGGCATGCCGACCCAACCGGTAACCCGGCCTTTCTCGTACGAGACTTGGGAAAACGATCCGGTGCCATTTGACACGGGTGGCACGGTCAACGATGTGGCAGCGATGGGGCGAGTGTGGTTCCTCGAAGCCACCGCCTGCGTTCGGATGCACGCGACAGACCGCCTGATCGATTCCACTCGGAGGGTTTCCCGGGCCGCGAAGGACGGCTGTTGGCGCGAGCGGTATCGGCCTCAAGCGGATGGCTCCGCCCAGCCGTATGGCGCCCAGAAGTATTGCGAATATCCTGCCGTGCTGACAAGAATCGTCTTGGGCAATCCGCGGATCTTCTCGCACTGAAGGGGTGGTTAGTTCAAAACACTTACCAGCCAGGGCATCACTGCCAGAAGTTGATAGGCAGACAATACTTGAGGTAACACCTCGATTTGCTTTGGCTAAGGTCAAGAGAGGAATCGAATCGAATATGAGTGAATTCGTCGTCAAAGCCCTCGACCCAGCCACTTGGCCCGCCTACGCAGACCTGATAGAACGTCACAACGGCGTTTGGGGAGGTTGCTGGTGCATGGGGTTTCAAAACGATTTAAAGCCCAAGTACACGTCCGTCGCCGAGAAGCGAGACGATAAGCAGACCCTCGTGTGCAAGGGGCGCGCTCACGCCGCCGTCGTTTTCGATGGAGAGATTGCCGTCGGCTGGTGCCAGTACGGTCGAAGCGACGAAATCGCGCCCCGCAATAAGTTTAAGAGAACCTACTTCCCTGGTTTGGTGACCGAACCCGACTGGAGGATCACCTGCTTCTTCGTAGACCGCAAATACCGCGGCAAAAAAGTGTCGAGCCTCGCTTTGGAGGGCGCACTGCAACTCATAGCCGAAGCGGGCGGAGGTCTAGTCGAGGCGTACCCGGAAGATGTGACGGATAGGACGACAAACTCCTCGTTCATCTGTCTCGGCACCACTGCGATGTTTGAGCGCAGAGGCTTCACTCGTCAGCGCCAAGTCGCAAAGCACCATTGGGTGATGACGAGAGTCGTGGAGAAGTCCTGCTTGTAGGTGAGGTGGGCCCTCTTTCTTCCGACCGGTTCTAATCCCTAACAGCACGTTCGGCGATCACGCGTCGTACAACGAAACAGAAGCGATGAAAATGATCAGTATTGAGGTTCCGGATATGTTGGCTGATCGTATAGAAGCTGCATCTGACCGGGAGAAGCTTGTATGGGCCTATCGCCTGGCAAGTTTGGTAGAAGAAGAAGCCCCGGCCACTGAACTCCGCTCGATACTGAGTGAAATCGAATCCTGGCAAACAAAGAATGGCGTTTCGGAGAACGAATTTGACTCTGTCTTTGCCGAACTGGCTGCCGAAGATTGAGAGTCGTTCTCGACACTAACGTCGTTGTTAGCGGGATTTGTTTCCCGAATTCCGTTTGTGGTCAAGTCCTTTGGAATCCGCTTGGTGACTTGGACCTGTTATGGAGCAGCGAGCTTATCGCCGAAATCTTCCGCGTCCGTGATCAAGGTCGAAGCTTGACCGGTTTGCTCCGCTTGAACGTCCACTTGCGGCAGCCCGTGTCCTAATCGCCTCCGGGAAGTTACTCACTCTTGGCGAAGTCATGAGGCAATGCCGCGACCTGCAAGACGATCATGTCTTTCAGCTTGCCGTCGACGGAAATGCGAGGTAAATCATCACCGGCGATCAGGACCTGATCGTTCTTGACCCGTTTGTCGACACTTGCATCGTCGCTCCTACACAGTTTTTGTCCTTGAGCCGATGATTTTGTGAAATGGACAATAATTCGGTCTCGTCGATTGGACCTCCATCTGTTCGGGATTAGCTCGATCCTTACTCGCGCGGAATTAGTTCATCCTGCGTGGGCCGTTGAAAAATGCCCCACCATTGTTCGAGTTCGACCTCGCCTATTGGGTAGCCGGCATGCCCGGGCGACGCATTTCGAGCCTTGACCCTTTCTTTGAGCACAGCCAGCGGCTCATCGAGGAAGATCAGCTCTGACCGGGCTCCCAAGGCAGCGGCACATGCTCGGAACTCCTCTCGCTCCTCGCGAGCCCAAACCCCAAAATCGAGAACAACGCTCACTCCCAACAAGAGGGCCCGTTCCGCAACCTGCCACTGGACCTTTTCAACGCGATCGTGGGCATCGTTCCATCGATCGAGCGAGTTGGGATCGCAGATGCTCGCGCCGTACAGCGGACTCATCCACTCATCGGGAGTCAATCGCAACGCTTGCGCCTCCTTCTCCAACCGCCTGGCCAGCGTAGTCTTCCCCGAACCGGGAAGGCCGCACAAAAGATAAAGTGTCGCCGTTCGCTTCACCCGGACATTGTATTCATCTTCAGGTGGTGCGCCAAAGCTGGGGGCCCATGGTGGTTGTCTTGCTCTGTTGCGATGATCCAATCCTTCAGCAGATTCCACGATCTTGAATTCATCTGCATCTGCGGATCACTAGTTACCGCCGATGGTTTCAGACTTCGCAGGAGAGCGAGAACCATGCTCTGAAATCCATTTCTGGAAACGCAACAGGTGGAATTGCCGACCGATGAACTCAGAAGAACTCCAATTGGAAATCTGGCTCCGTATTCAGCACCTGAACGTTTGGAGTGACGCTCAGACGATCGCGGACACAATAGACCGCGTAGTTGGCCGTACCCCTTCGAACTATGTCCACGACTAGTTCTGCCCGTTGCTTACCATCTTACGAGGGACGAAACCAACTCAACATCCCGGAGCTTGTTCGCAGCATCTAAATGTCCGGGGGTGAGGTGCGAATTGCAGTGGGCTCTCGCAACTCTCCTCAGAATCCCCAAATGGGATCAATTATGGTATTCGTGGCCGTTTTCACAGACCCACTTTTTATAACCTAATTTAGGAATTCCCATAATCGGAGCGAATAGGATTTCACCAATACCATTCCCCTTGCTTGCGCAGTCTGTGACTCTTTCTTCGTAACTACTAGGGATCTCGGTTACGTCGGTCGAACCGCATATAGGACATGTTTTACTTAAGGACATACTAATAATTTCCTGTATAGATACTCTTACGTTGCTTCCGCAATGTAAGAGCTAGGCAATTATCATACAACGAAAAACCCGATGTTGAGAATTGCCGAAGCGCAATGGGTGGATGATGAGGTCCCTCTACAGGCGATCCTCCGCGATCC
>Ga0364866_10680_pt1 | contig 17995 bp, 20 predicted proteins | sample ExccelAu500001D3_3_FD_206913 | JGI IMG/M metagenome (GOLD analysis project Ga0364866, IMG submission 206913) | Enriched cells from Trout Bog Lake Hypolimnion, Wisconsin, USA - BchlTB.Aug13.5000.01.D3 | ecosystem: Environmental > Aquatic > Freshwater > Lake > Hypolimnion/Profundal zone | place... | reverse complement strand
ATTTTGGCATTTACAACTACACAGAGATCAATCGAGATGAAGGATCTCATTAGAACTGAATAGCATCTTAAATCTATTGAGAAAATAAAGCTGTATCTTGCTTAAGTGAGAATTAACTCTGATGATTGCTGCTTCTAATGATAAACAGGTAAAAGCCTATTATTTGGGTGATTTAATCTCGGATTCAACAGAGATTAAAACTTACGAGCAGTTTTTGACCTGGCATCAAGAAGCACTACAGAAATTTCTTCCTCATGAATTAATGATTTCAGCCTGGGGGGATTTTTCAATGGATATTATTTTTTATAAAATTATCTCTCCTACGATCGGCAATAGTGCCGACATAATGGCTGAAAGAGAAATGACGCTATTTTTGAAGCGCCTTTATTCTCACTGGATTTCGAATGACCGTAAACCATTTCAGATCGTAAGTGATCAAAGTATTATTCGATGTCGAGAAATTCAGAATAAGTCCCTTAAAGCTAATCTTCAAAATTTGAAGTCAGCACAATTCCATGGCATTCGTGACATGCGTGCAGGAAGTGATTCATTCTATATTTTGTTAAGTTCAAGCATATCCATAGAACCTCATAGCAAAAAATTACTACATCAAATCCTTCCCTATATTGATGCCACACTGAGGCAAGTTGAATGTTTTCCGGTAACTTGCCAAGAAGAGTCCGTCAGCGACAATGGACTCAATTTGTTTGAGGGCAGATCTGGTAGTGAAACCGAATTGAGCGACCGTGAAGCTGAGATTATGGGGCTAGTTTGTGCAGGTAAAACGAATATTGAAATCGGTTTGATTCTGGATATAAGTTCATTTACTGTCAAAAATCATTTACAACGGATTTTCAAAAAACTTAATGTTGTAAATCGAAGTCAGTCTATAACCAAGATACGTGGCCAAGTTAAGTCAATTTAGTGTTGTGATTTAATTTCGTAGAAAAGACGGGCTCAATTTGAAACTTTTTTTGGCCATCTCAGCAGATTCTTAAATTTCTCAATCAAACTTCTCTGTTTCTTAAGATGCGCATTTACGGACTCAACGTAATTCGCATCTTCCCGCTTAATATGGTTAAGCAGCCAAGTTACCAACATCGTGCTTAATGCCTTGGATACATCGTATCCTCCCAACACAAAGTCATCTTCGTACTCGCTTAATCGTTTGATAAACCTTGCGTGTGTACTTTTATGAGCATTCAGAAGCTCATAGTTGGCCTCATTCAACATATTTTCTTCAAAAGAAAAGTGGGAGTGCGTGTAATCTTTTAGTTGCATAATTACCTGGGCAACTTCAATTCGTGAAAGACCATTTGTTTGTGCATCGTCAAGTTGGTTTATGTAATCAACTATCTTGCGGTGCTGTCGGTCAATTTCTTCGATTCCAATATTGTATTGGTCAGTCCACACAAATTGTGGCATATAAACTTTCTAATTCTCATTTCGTCGTTCAATTCTAGCAATAGTGTCACCTACCAAATAAACACGTGCGTAATCACCGTTCCTTAACTTTCCGTCGAGTTCAAAATCGTGATCTACAGAAAAGTATTTATGCTCGATAAGAAAAGAACTATCCATCCACTGAGCCCGCTTTTCAATAGGTTTAGTTGAGTTACTATATTGAGACACAATACCTTCCACAATGGTTGCTTTCCCATTATCCAATTCATTTGCTAGGGCAAGCATTTGGCTGTCATGCCAGTAATCCCAAGCACCAGTAAAAGGGGCTATTGCCAAAATCAACAAAGACATAGGGATCAAGCTGTTGTATAACTCCTCTTGGACTTTAGCCTTAAATGGTATTAGAAGTGGTTTTAAAACAAAAATAACACCAGCAAATTCGAGAACTTCTAGAGTGGCTGGAAATGCCATAGTAAATATTTGTCTCAGATCAAATACTATAGAAAACGTCACATTTACTCCGAATTGTAAACTTTGATAATTGGATGGGCTACGTTTTGTAAATTGGCATATTTTAAACGGAGCTATGCAAAGTGACAATTAATCTTGTTTATAGAAAAAATTTTTTGTTCGATTATCTGACTATTAATCAAGTTGAAAGACTGACTGTAGGGGTTATCCTTGATTAGATGTCAACGTCGTATAACTTCCAATTTCACCGACCCCGGCAATTCCTCAACTTTCCCGCCAAGTTTTGATCGTCCAAGGAAGTCCAATAACGTTCAAGGAGGAAGCTGCCGGAAGTGGGGAAAGCCTAGGGCTTGGTAGGCATTTTTAAGATGCTGTTTATATGTGTGTTTTAATATTTTCAATAGAGCCGCTATCGCGATTCGGACGTATGTTTGCCTATCCACACAGGAGAAAGACGGTTGTAGAGCGTTATAGGCGGTCACTTGAAGTGCTTGACAATAGAACGATCGTTCTTTAGTATGAATGGAACGATCGTTCTATTTGAGGTGCTATCATGACCGAATCACATCCCAAAGATGCCGAATTCCTGGCTAAGTTACAAGACTATTATGCCAATTGGAAAAGCATTCCAGCTTACTCATCCCTATGTGAGATTTTAGGAATTGCATCGAAGTCATATGTCAAAGCAATACTGGATCGGCTTTGCAAGGTAGGTTTACTTGAAAGAACTCCAGACGGTATATGGATTCCTACACGCCAATTCTTTGCTCGTCCCTTGGCTGAATCAACTGTTCAGGCTGGAATGCCAGTATCAGTTACAGCAACTCAAGCCAGTGATTATTTCATTATCGATGAACTGCTAATTGATACGCCTTCTCTGACCACCATGATTACGGTCAAGGGTGACTCAATGATTGATGCAGCAATCCATGACGGAGATATTGCTGTGGTGGAAAAACGTAATTGTGCAAATGTTGGGGACATAGTAGTTGCCATAGTTGATGACGACTTCACGCTTAAAACTTTGGGCAAGGAAAATGGAAAATTCATTCTGCGTCCTGCAAATGCAAATTACCCAGTTATCTATCCGAAAGGTTCACTTGAAATATTTGGTGTGCTGGTCGGGCTAATACGCAAATATAGGAGGTAAATCATGGAACAGTTTAAATTTGATTTTGGCAAGCAAGAGGATCGTCAAGCAACGATTAGATTACGACAAATTGAAAAGCATTCTGAGGTCTATCTGATCAAGGCTCCGCATGGTGAACTGATTACCATTGGACACAACAATCAACGCAAGCCCAATAAAATTGGAGAATCATATGTGGCATGAACTTAGCACAGAGCCAGATCGTCTGGTATTTTTCGGTTGTATGTTTTGTGGGCTTGTTTTGGTGATCGTGAATATGGCACAGTGATCCTTACTTCATGAGCACCCTGTCTAAAGATGCCCATGTAGGTTTCCCCTCTCCTGCCGATGATTACCTCCAAAGTGGATTAAATCTTAACGAATATCTAATTCACCACAAAGAAACAACATTCTTCATGCGTGCCAAGAGCAACAGCATGGCAGGTTCAGGAATATTCGATAAGGACATGCTGATAGTTGATAAATCCATTACGCCCGTTTCAGGCAACATCGTAATCGTGGCTGTCGAAGGAGAATTGACGGTCAAGAGACTTATTACAACCGATGATGGCTACATCCTCAAATCGGATGATAGCTACGCTGATATCCACATTAAGGACGAACAAGAATTATTGGTGTGGGGCGTTGTAACTTCGACAACAAAAATATTCATTTGAATAACTTCCCAAGTTGCAAGCGGATCGGCAAGCCGAAGTTGAGCCACGGCGAAAGGCCAACTGAGAAAGTTAAAATTACCTTTCTTTTCGACATGCTCATTTACGTTTTGCGAATACAATTTCTTGAATATAGATTCCATGTTATTGCTCCTATAAAATGACAAAGCCCCGAGAGGAATACTCCCGAGGCGATATCTGGATTATGAAATGTTGTGACTAAGCTGCTAATGCAATTGCATGCTGAAATGCCCGTTCCTTGATCTGAGCTCCTTGTCCAAACCAAGCCGAGTCCAAGCGATAGTCTTGGCTTCTTGCCCGACGATGGGAATCTACAAACTCAGTAATACCGTTGACCAAACCCCAAGCAGTTCCCTTGGCTGAAACAAGTTCTGCCCCTTTACCACTACCAGAATACAAGCTATAAACCGACTGAATTGCACGTTGGTTTGGTTGCTCGTTAAGTGGCAATGACGGATCACCAAGCACATCGACTAGAAAGCTCATTGTTTCAAACTTGTTTACTCTGCGATTGGACATGTTTCTGATCGAGGAAATAAACTCTTCCCAAGCTGACAAACCAAGACCCAGTTCCTTTTTCACGGCAGTTGCATCAAACTCAGTCGAGTGAGGGACTCTGACCGCTCCCTTGCTTTGACCAACAGCTAATTGCAGGGTGTTATTACAGACAACTCGTATTGAAGTGTACTGACAAGTTGTGGCTAGACTTCCATCACAACTGGTTGCCAATAACAAATAACAGTCTACTTTGTCACCTCCTGCCAATAGCGTTGACTGACCTGTTTTAGCCAGAGCCCAGAGTTTCTTTCCGCCACGTAGAACTCCGGCAGTTTCAAGTTGAAATCCTCCAACAGAAACTAGGTCACGATAAAATCCTAATACCTGTCGAGGTTGCACTACCTTGTACCGCTGACTTACTACAGATAGAGGCATGAAATTGTCTGACCGATAGAGTACAGTTGCGTCTGGATTACTGCGAAGATTGAGCATATTTCCGTTCTCGGATGCTGCATTAAACAGAACATCTGACTGCTTGATCTCCCAATCCATTCCGGCCTTCTTTTGCCATACTTCAATCGGCTGGTTTGGAGGTAACTTGTTGCCAAGACCATGCCAGGGTGTTTCTCCAACAAAAGCCATGTCATTTGATGAAGCGAGTTCATGTGCCATGTTAATTCTCCTTTCATGAGAATGAAAAATCCCCCAAACGGAGCACGTTGGGGGTTGAGTTGATTGAAGCTAAACGGGTATTGATCAGAAGCGGTAGCTAGGCCGATGTTCGTCATCATAGAGCTGAGGTTCTGGTTTGTCATTGCCCCCCAAGAAACGAGTAACCAAGATTGAAGCTGAAGTTCCCACCACTGCTAAAAGTATTGCCTTGCCAATTGTTCCTACGATTTCTCCCACGATATTTCTCCTTGATATGGTTAAGTTAACGACAGTTTCAGAATTGATTCCGTCATAGTTCTTTTACCAATTATTTGGTGTGGTGTTTAATCGGGGGATTGGACTAAGGTCTGAATAATCTAGGACTTTCTGATTATGGTTATTTTCCTGAATCTAGAGTAATCTGCAACTCGTAACAAGGGTTAAGGTAGCGGCCAATTAATATGAAACAGCCTAGTATTTGGAAAATTCAGCCCTAGCTACGAACTACTGCGAGAATATCAAGTGATAAATTGGAGCCAGTATAATCCCAAGAACAGCTTGCGAGCTCAGATTAGCTTCGCCAGTGGTGCCATCACAATCTTGCTATCGCTTGTGCTTAGCTATTATGCTGCTGAGAACAGTCAACAACAGATTGAGCAATCTGAAGGTGATTCGTTTGTGCGAAGAGCAACGAATGCTTTGGACGTGTTAGATCGTGGAATGTTCGAACGCAAAAGAGAAATTCAAAATGCGGCCATTCTGGATGAAATTCGTGAACCGAACGTTTCGATTGACCACAAAAGAGAAATTCTTGAACGCCTGAAAAATAGTTTTAATGCCTATGCGTGGATTGGTATTTGCGATGTTAAGGGAAATGGATTAGTTGGTACCGGAAAGTATCTTGAAGGCAAAGATCTTTCTAAGCGCCCTTGGTGCATCAAGGGTCGTGAGCATTCGTACATTGGTGATATGCACGATGCTCTATTACTATCGAAAATATTACCCAATCCAAACGGACAGATGTTCTACCTTGTCGATGTCGCAGCACCAGTGATTAGCAAAGCCGGTGTGTTACAGGGTGTTCTTTGTGGTCACATTTTTTGGAAATGGGCTGAAGAGGTATTGGATAGTAAACAGTCAATAGGCAAAGATATTTTTTTATTGAGCCAGGACGGATTGGTATTATCTGGGCCAGCAACACCTCAAAGTGAGCTATCCAAGCTTGCTCCTCTAACAATGCAAACAATTAAGAAAAGTAGTAAAAATAGTGGTTTTCTTCTGGAAAAGTGGGGCAACGGCACCACCTACCTAATCGGATATGCAAAATCGTCAGGGTATCGCGACTATCCAGGAATGGGGTGGATATCGTTAATACGTGAAGATGTTACTCAGGCCTTTGCACCTGCATACCAACTTCGACTTCGTATCATGATTATGGGGACGGCTTTAGGTTTATTTTTTGCATGGTTGGGTTGGTTGCTTGCCGGGCGTATTTCGCAGCCAATTGCCAACATAAGTCTAGCAGCTAATAAGATAGCTGACGGCAATCTTGAGTATGCTTTACAGCCGATGCAGGGAAATGACGAAGTTGCACGCTTGTCTACGGCAATCCAAAACATGGTTATTAATTTAACACATGAAATTTCTCAGCGGCGAACGGCTGAAGCTGGTTTACGTCTTTCTGCAAAAGTGTTTGAGAGTAATACAGAGGCGATCATGGTTACCGATTCCGAAAATAATATAGTACAGGTGAATCGTGCTTTTATTGAGACCACTGGTTATTCCGAGGAAGAGGTTCTAGGAAAAAATCCCCGCATTTTGGCTTCAGGAAGGCAAAGTAAAGAGTTTTATAAGGATTTTTATGCCTCACTGAATCGCAATGATAAATGGCGTGGAGAAATATGGAATAAACGAAAGAGTGGCGAGATTTATCCGGAATGGACATCCATAAATATATTGAGAGACAATGCTGGAAATATAGCCAATTATATTGCTGTATTCATGGATATTACGGACCGAAAAAAGGAAGAAGACCGCATTCAATATCTGGCTAATTATGATGTTCTCACTGGTTTGCCCAATCGACATCTACTAGATGATCGTTTTGATCAGAACATTAAACTTGCATGTCGACATCAAACAAAAATGGCGGTCATGTTTATTGATCTAGATCATTTCAAGAACATAAACGATTCACTTGGACACAATATTGGGGATGAACTTCTTAAGATTGTTTCAGAGCGTTTAAGCAGTTGTTTACGACGTTCTGATACCTTAGCAAGACAAGGTGGTGATGAGTTTGTTGCACTTTTGGGTGATTTAAATTCAGAGGACGAGGCTACTTTAGTTGCTGAGAAAATGATTGAATCTCTCTGCGGTGAGTTTGTAATTAGTGAATATCAGTTATCAATCACACCCAGCATTGGCTTGAGTATTTATCCGAATGACGGAGAAACAGCAGTTCAATTGTTAAGAAATGCAGATTTGGCAATGTACAGGGCTAAAGAAGGCGGGAGAAATCGATTTCAGTATTACGAAGCTGATATGAACAAAAAAGCTCTACAGCGATTGCAACTGGAGAATGATCTGCGTTCTGCCCTTGCTAAGGAAGAGTTTATTCTGTACTACCAACCTAAGGTAAGCATATCAAATGGCACGGTAGTAGGTATGGAGGCACTATTGCGTTGGTTGCACCCACAATTAGGTTTTATTTCTCCCACAGATTTCATTCCAGTAGCAGAAGAATGCGGCTTGATTAATGAAATTGGCGATTGGGTAATTCGTAATGCAATTCAGCAGCAGCGAATTTGGAAGGAGCTTGGATACAAGAATGTTCCAATAGCAATTAATTTATCTGCTCGACAGTTCGGGCAGAAAGATTTGGTTGAAAATATAAAAGGTTACGTTCTAGATGCAGGATTGACCCCGGAATATATTGAATTGGAACTAACTGAGAGCATGTTGATGAACATGGATAAAAAGAATTTAGATATGATGAATCAGCTTAATGATGCTGGATTTAACCTTTCTTTAGATGATTTTGGAACGGGGTATTCATCCTTAAGTCGTTTGAAATTACTACCCATGAAATCATTGAAAATTGATCAATCATTTGTGCGAGATATCGCTACAGATGAAAATGACGAAAGTATTGTCAATGCAACTGCAGTACTTGCTCATGCAATGAAAATGAAGGTGATTGCAGAGGGAGTGGAAACTCAAGATCAATTGGATTTTCTAAGCGACTTGAAATGTGAGGAATATCAGGGATATCTGTTCAGTCGACCGGTTCCAGCTGTAGAAGCGAGTAAGTTCCTGTTTATTTAATCCGGGGGTGGACTTTGTTGAAAGTTCGTAAACTTCCAATTGTCAACGTGGCTTAACTAGTCTAGATGAATAGATTTGAAGTAGCTGAGGACTTTCTGGCCCAGAGTGTATTGCTTTTCCTCAGTCCAATTGTACACATCATTGACATTAGCATCTAAAAGGTGAAGTGACGACATGTCTTGAGGCTCAATTGTATAAAGTAGGCCGGGTGAAAAGTCCTGATGCTTGTCCATGACGTGCACACTTTTAATTTTGAATTAGTTGATTTGATTATAAGCATCAGAAATCACATTGGGTATAGTCTTTTTAGACTATATGTATGCCCAGAAAATGAGGTTACTATCGAGATTGAGTGTGAATGAAGCATTTGCGCTCTCCTCCTATATGGGCGGTCGCAAGATCGCCCGTTTTTTTAAACAGTTCTTCTTGCTACAGAGTCCGATTTAATTGAATATGCAAACCAAGATCCCGCTCATTAAATATCGTTCAAAAGACCCTGCCAATTTGCACCTTGGGATCATTGAAATAGAGGGGGAAGTCATTCACAGAATTGAAGACTTGGAGGCGTTTTATAAAACCTTTGGTTACACCGACGACTTGGTAAAAGCTGGAAAATTACCAGATGATTTCATTTGGGAAGCTTATGTTACAAACTCTGCCGTAAATTGTGCCCCCTGTTTTCAATTGCATATGATCGAGTATCTGATAATGCACTCAACTGCATTTCTAAAGAAATATAGGGAACAGTATGATGACTGGATTGCTACCCATGCACAGGCTAGGTCTGCAAACGGCAAATTATGTGACCTTTGCAAAGCAAAACGGAGAGAGGAAATCATTTACTCTCATAATAAATCTACTCAGCTATAGCAAGACGGAGGTGAAGCTGTCGCCATCAGGCATTTAGTAAACTATGCTTGTTCTTAATCTCTTTTTTCAAAGCCATCAAAAAATATACAAGCTGTTTGGAATGGCTTTCTAATTCTTCAAGCAAGGGGGAAATAGCCTCAGATTTTTCTCGAAAGTTAATCATCTTGGCAATCTTTCCTGCGACTTCATGAAAAGACTTATGTAGGTGAATAAGTTGTTGATGATGTTCTGGATCAAATACTTTATCTGCATCGCCATGCAACCATCGACCGAAATCGCAGATCGTGTCGTCGCTGACTTGGGCATGATCATATTGTTCTATGGTTACTCCCTGGATAGAGCTCTTAAGTAGCACTACCCAACTACTATGATCAATAATTGCAGCAAGGATTTTTGATTCTGGCATTTCAATCACCCTAATTTAGAAAATAAAGATTCAGGTAATAGTGGATTTATTTTGCAAAACAGCACCATAGGAATCTGAAAAAGATGGGCGATTTTTCAACTGCCCATGTACGGGGAGAGAGCAAACAGCTTATTGCTTTCAAGAAGGAGTTTACCCACCTTGGAAATAAATACCATAGTCCAAAAAGACTATGTGAGCGTAGAAATAGTTGTATATTTCAGTCAAGTACAAACTCCATACTGCATATGGCATCTGGCAGATCACGTTTTCAAATAAGTTAAAATAAGTTCATCAGGATGATCAGACGATGATCCCAAAATAATAACTATAAGGAGACAAAAACCATGATGTATTTCTTACCAGAAAACGCAGTTAAAAAAGCCGTGAAAATTATTGGAGGTGTAACCAAGGCATCCAACCTACTAGGTGTATCAAATGGGGCGGTGCATAGCTGGGTAAAAAGAGGGAGGGTGACGAATATTGACTTCGCCAAGAAGATAGCAGAGTTGAGTGGTGTGCCGTTGGACAGGGTTAGGCCTTGTTGATAGTTATACTGGCATAACGTATCATCCGGCAAAGTTTAATAACGAATGAGTGCCATCATTGAATCAGACTAGACAACACTTACGATCTTAAGTGGGGTCAAAGCAATATAGCCATTCATGCGTGGGGGTAGAATTGGGGGTATGTTTATTAATAGTAGAAATAATTCTAAGTAAATACAAATGGATGGTTATGCTGTATGAATCCCTCCCTCCCGCCAAGAACCGCCAACCATTTGGTTTCCACATGCCAGATAATCTTGGTAGTTTCGGTACCTGATGTTGCTGGTGCCCATTCTCGTTTCAGCTAAAAATCACACGTCGAAAGGAATCCATCATGAAATTTTATCATCGGCTTACCTTCTGTATGGCTCTAGTTCTTGCCTTGCCTCTTTTCTCGGTGGCGCAAGCCGCAGCACCTCAAATAAAGACTCAAGCTCCCGGCTATTACCGCATGATGCTGGGTGATTTTGAGGTGACGGCAATATCCGATGGCACGGTGGCTCTACCCGTGGATAAGTTGCTAGAGAATACAACTCCGGAAGAGGTAGAAAACGCACTGAAAAATTCGTACCTCAAAACACCTCTCGAAACTTCTGTCAACGGATACTTGATCAATACCGGCACCAAACTGGTACTCATAGATACCGGAGCGGGCACACTTTTTGGCCCAACCCTGGGGAATTTTATTACTAACCTGAAGGCGTCAGGCTATCAGCCCGAGCAGGTTGACGAGATATACATCACTCATATGCATCCCGACCACGTTGGAGGTCTCATGCTTGACGGCAAGATTGCTTTCCCCAATGCGACCGTGCGTGCCAATCAGGGTGAAGCAGACTACTGGTTGAGTCAGGCTCATATGGATGCCGCACCCAAAGAAAAGCAAGGTACTTACAAAGGAGCAATGAGCTCGGTGAATCCGTATATTGCCGCAGGGAAATTCAAGTCTTTTGACGGTGACACAGAACTTGTGCCCGGTATCAAAGCTGTTGCGAGTCACGGACACACCGTGGGGCATACGACTTATGTGGTCGAGAGCAATGGTCAAAAACTGGCACTATGGGGAGATTTGATGCATGTGGCGTCAGTACAATTCGATGATCCGTCGGTGGTGATGAAGTTCGATACTGATACTAAGCTGGCCGCAATTGAACGCAAGAAAGCATTCGCCGATGCAGCCAAACAAGGCTACTGGGTCGCGGGAGCTCATCTTTCTTTTCCGGGAATCGGACATCTGCGCGCCAATAACGGCGGTTACGTTTGGGTGCCGGTGAATTACTCAACACTGCACTGAACTCAGGCAAAACTTATTCGGGAATCCTTAACGCATGCAAAGTGCGCACCGCATCCTTTTGGTCAAAACATCTTCTTTGGGTGATGTGCTGCATAATCTTCCGGTCGTGACGGATATACGCAAGCACATACCGGATGCGAGCATTGATTGGGTGGTAGAAGAAAGTTTTTCAGCTTTGCCCAAACTGCACTCCAGGGTTAACCGGATTATTCCGGTTGCCTTGCGGCGTTGGCGCCGGTCCTGGTGGCAATCACGCAGTGAAATGCAAGCAGTTTTCCGTGAACTGCGAGCCAGTCGCTATGATCTTGCACTGGATACTCAAGGGCTGCTGAAGAGCGCTTTGATTACCCGTTGCGCTCATACGGTACGTTGCGGATATGACTGGAGTAGCGCGCGCGAACCACTTTCCAGTTTGTTTTATAACCGCACTTTTACCGTGTCCAAGAATCAGCATGCGGTGGAGCGCAATCGTCAATTAGCCGGGCAAGCACTGGGTTATATTCCTCAAGGGGCACCGGATTACGGCATACACGCATCTGATATTGCACTGACATGGTTGCCGTCGCAGCCGTTTGTCGTGTTGCTGCATGCAACCAGCCGTGATGATAAATTGTGGGCCGAACCCAATTGGATTGAGTTGGGTAACCAGATGAACCGGATGGGACTGCGGTCAATTTTGCCTTGGGGAAACGAGCGGGAGAGAATTCGTTCGGAACGTTTATGTTCCCGGATTCCAATGGCTATTTGCATTCCGCGAGTCAATCTGAACGAAGCAGCAGCCATGCTTGGTCAAGCGAAAGTGGTTGTCGGAGTGGATACAGGATTGAGTCACCTTGCTGCAGCTCTCGATATACCAACCATCGGTATTTATACTTCGACTGACGCGGGGCTGACCGGCCTTTACGCGGGGTCACGCGCGATCAATCTGGGCGGAAAAAATTGTTCTCCGACTGTCGCGGAAGTCATCAAGGCGATTGAAGAAGTGAGCCGGCATGATTAAAGGGCGACTCATTTATTCGATTGGATTATGGTTGCTGTTACCTTATGTGATTTTTCACTTATTGTGGCGCGCACGTAAACAACCGGAATATCTGCAGCATATTGCCGAGCGCTTTGGTTTTTATAAGCTTGCAAGCAACAAACCATTAATCTGGTTACACACGGTATCCGTCGGTGAAACTCGTGCGGCGGCCAGTTTAGTAAAACGGCTGCAGGAGCATTATCCGGATCATCAATTACTGCTTACCCATACTACGCCCACCGGGCGGGCAGCCGGTGAACAGCTTTATGGCAATGAGGTGCAGCGTGTTTACCTGCCTTACGACTATCCCTTTGCGGTCAAACGATTCCTGAATCACTTTCGTCCCCAAGTGGGCGTTTTACTCGAAACGGAAATCTGGTTCAACCTGATTCATGCTTGTCATGTCGAACAAATTCCATTGTTGCTGCTCAATGCGCGCCTCTCGGAAAAATCCGCCAGGCGTTATGCGCGCTATCCCGATCTGGTGAAATCGGGGCTGGGTGAATTACATGCCATCGCCGCGCAAACGGCTGCCGATGCAGAGCGCTTGAGCGCCTTGGGTGGGGCAAATGTATCGGTGATGGGTAATTTGAAATACGATATTAAGCCGCCGGCGGCCATGCTCGAACTAGGGCAGAAAATGCGCAGCCAGTTTGGCTTCGATAGAAAAATATTTCTGGCCGCCAGTACGCGGGAGGGCGAAGAAACACTTTTGCTGGACAGGCTTGAGGGACTGAAGATTCCCGGCTTGCTTACCGTGATTGTACCGCGCCATCCGCAGCGTTTTCAGGAAGTCGAGGCCATGCTGGTACAGCGTGGATTCAGTTTTCAGCGCAGAAGCGCAAACCACACAATCGCTCCGGAAACCCAAGTGGTACTGGGTGATAGTATGGGAGAGATGTTCGCCTATTATGCAGTCTGTGACATTGCCTTTATCGGGGGCAGCCTGCTGCAGTTCGGTGGACAAAATTTGATTGAAGCGTGTGCGGTCGGCAAGCCCGTTGTGATCGGACCGCATACCTACAATTTTGCACAAGCCAGTGAGCTTGCTGTGACTAGCGGAGCCGCGGTTCGTGTGCAGAACACAGAAGAGTTGGTGCTGCAAGTGGAAAATCTGCTGGCCCACCCAGAACAACTAACAGCGATGGGGAAAGCCGGTCAGAACTTTGTAAGCGCCAATCGCGGTGCAACGGAACGGGCACTCACTTGCATCAACATTTCCATCCTCAAGTGATGGAATCTGGAAGAACTGCGAGGATCAGTGTAGGGCTTGATTGATTCGAGCTAGGTCATCTTCTATCAAGTTGCCTGCAGCTATCTTAAGTTGTAGTTGGCTGAGGAGATAATTATATTCCGCCTGATATAAATCGCGGCGGGTGGAATACAGTTGCTGCTGGGCATTCAGTACATCCAGATTGGTGCGCACACCGACTTCCTGTCCGAGCTTGCTCGCATCCAGTAAACTTTCGCTCGATTTGAGCGCTTGTTGCAGAGCCTTAACCTGTTCAATTCCATCCACCACGCCCAGATAGGCCTGACGTGCTTGCAGGGCGACGGTACGACGGGTATTTTCCAGATCTTCTTTGGCACGGTCCTGGTTGGCCTCAGCTTCACGCAACTTTGACTGGACTGCACCACCCTGATAGAGCGGCAGGTTAAGTTGAACGCCGATCACTTTGCTGTGGCCGTCATTGCCAAATCCAAATACGCCCCCTCCTGTTGAGTTCTCGGCATAATTCGCAACTAAATCCACCGTCGGGTAATTTCCGCCGCGATTGCGCGTCACTTCCTTTGCGGCAAATTCGGCACCTGCTTGCGCCACGACAATTTGCAGGCTGTTCAGTTGTGCAAATTCTACCCACTTTTCCGCATCACCCGGTTGGGGGGCTTCCAGTCTGAATTCTTTGCTTAAATGCTGTAACTCTCCCGGCATGGCATTGGTAATTTGTTGCAGCGCGCGCTTTCTGATTTCGAGATTGCTGGACGCTGCAATTTCCTGTGAGTGGGTCAGGTCAAAACGTGCCTGTGCTTCGTAGGTATCGGTGATGGTCGCCGTACCCACTTCAAAGTTGCGTTTGGCTTGTTCGAGCTGTTCTGAAATGGCATTCTTTTGCGCCTCGGCCAGTTGAACACTATCCTGTGCCAGCAGCACATCGAAATAGGCTTGGGCTACGCGCAAAATCAAACTTTGTTGCGCAGCCCTGAATTGTGCATCGGTCTGCGCAACTAGCAACTCGGCTTCGGTGTAAGCCAGCCAGTTCTGCTGGCGGAACAACGGTTGAGTCAGGCTGACAGAATAGCCATTGCTGTTGAATTGAGTGGAACCGGCGGGGAGATTAAGCGTTGGGTATGTTGGAGCAATCGGCAACATAAGTGCCCCGCGATACTGAATCCAGTTGTCATTATAAATGGAGTTGGCGCTTAAATTGACGCTGGGTAACAGTAAAGAGCGTCCCTGCGGCAATTTCTCCTGACCGGCTCGCTGGGCGGCCCGTGCGGACGCAAAAACCGCATCCTGAGATTGTGCGGCATGATAAATTTCTAGCAGGTCGGTGGCCCCGGCGAGGGGCACCAGACTGAAAGCGGCAAACGCTGATAAAAATGACTTAGTAAATTTCATAGCTACGCATAGTATGCGCAAATTTTTAACTATGTGTCGGCTTTAAAATCGTCAATTTGGACTAACGACAATTCCAATCAGAATACAAAGCGCTCCGGTTGCAGTGCATTTTGCAAAGGCGCAACCACGGTTTCGAACAGGGTCACGCTCTCAAATTCACCGGATGCCAAGCGTGTAATCAATGTTGCATGCATTGCCGGATCATCACCGACAATTGCAAATAAACGGCCACCGGGCTTCAGGCTATTTTTGAAGGTTTCAGGCAGGACAGGCACGGAACCGGACAGCACGATAGCATCATATTCACCCGGCCATCCCTGCGCCGCATCGCCTTGAATCAGCGTTATATTATCAATGCGATGCGTGGCCAGATTCTTTTCTGCAAACGCAAGTAATTCCGGAACAATTTCCACGCTCGTCACATGTTCTGCCAGTTGAGAAATCAAGGCCGTCAGATAACCGCTCCCGCTGCCGATTTCAAGCACACGGTCTCTTGGTTTAAGCTGTAATGCCTGAACCGCGCGCGCTTCAACTTTGGGCTGCCACATGGTTGCGCCATGGCCCAAAGGAATTTCAATATCCATAAACGCCAATTCCTTGAGTGCAGGGGGAACGTACTGTTCGCGCTTAACCTTGTCCAACAAGTTTAGTACCTTTAAATCCAGCACATTCCAAGGCCGGATTTGTTGCTCCACCATGTTATAGCGCAATTGTTCCATGTTCATTTATCTCCCCCTAGCTAATCGATAACCATTTTGATACCGCAGTATAACTCGACTCAACGATACCAGCCAGCTTGCTTTGATGGCCACTTTACAGTACCTTGGCATCCTGCGTGGGGGTCTTCACCTGTTTTGGGTCGAAGTGAGAAAAACCCTTTGAACCTGTACGGATAATGCCGTCGTAGGGAAGCGTCCCTGATGCTCCTTACATTTTTTGATTTGGAGCAACCTAATTATGAACGCCAATCCCAAGTTTCTCAGCCAGGCAGCACATGTTGATGCTGCGGCAATCAAGCCTCTGCCGAATTCGCGCAAAGTGTATGTTGAAGGCTCGCGTCCGGACATTCGTGTGCCGATGCGTGAAATCTCTCAGGCAGACACCCCTGCCGGGATGGGAGCTGAGAAAAACCCGCCGATTTATGTATACGACTGTTCCGGTCCTTACACCGATCCGACGGTCAAAATAGATATACGCTCCGGTTTGCCCGCCATGCGTGAGGGCTGGATTGCCGAGCGTAATGATACCGAGCAGCTTACTGCGCCCAGCTCGCAATATGGACAGCAGCGTCTGGCCGACCCGGAGTTGGCTGAAATGCGCTTCAATTTGCTGCGTGCGCCGCGTCGTGCCAAGGCCGGGCGCAATGTAACCCAGATGCACTATGCCCGCCAAGACATTATCACGCCCGAAATGGAATACATTGCCATTCGTGAAAACCAGAAAATTGAAGGGCTTTCCGAGTTGTTGAAAACCCAGCATCACGGTGAACATTTTGGTGCGGCTATTCCGAAAATTATTACCCCGGAATTTGTGCGAGACGAGGTTGCCCGTGGCCGCGCAATTATTCCAGCCAACATTAATCACCCTGAAGTTGAGCCAATGATTATTGGCCGTAATTTTCTGGTGAAGATCAATGCCAACATCGGCAATTCCGCGTTGGGATCAAGCATTCAGGAAGAAGTGGAAAAAATGACCTGGGCGATCCGCTGGGGCGGCGACAATGTGATGGATCTTTCTACCGGCAAGCACATCCATGAGACACGCGAGTGGATTATCCGTAATTCTCCGGTGCCGATTGGAACTGTGCCCATTTATCAGGCGCTGGAAAAAGTGGACGGCAAAGCCGAAGAGCTGACTTGGGAAATTTATCGCGACACGTTGATTGAGCAAGCCGAACAGGGGGTCGACTACTTCACCATCCACGCCGGTGTGCTGTTGCGCTACGTTCCTATGACGGCAAAGCGGTTGACCGGAATTGTTTCCCGTGGCGGTTCCATCATGGCCAAATGGTGTTTGGCGCACCATAAAGAAAGTTTCCTCTACACCCATTTCGAAGAAATCTGCGAGATCATGAAAACCTATGACGTGGCTTTCAGTCTCGGTGATGGCCTGCGTCCCGGTTCAATCTACGACGCCAATGATGAAGCACAACTGGGCGAATTGAAAACTTTGGGAGAGCTCACCCAAGTGGCATGGAAACATGACGTGCAAACCATGATCGAAGGCCCCGGCCATGTGCCGATGCACATGATTAAAGAGAACATGGACATGCAACTGAAATTGTGCCATGAAGCGCCGTTCTATACCCTCGGCCCGCTCACGATGGATATTGCTCCCGGCTACGATCACATTACTTCGGCCATCGGTGCCGCGATGATTGGTTGGTACGGTACTGCCATGCTTTGCTATGTCACGCCGAAAGAACATCTGGGCTTGCCGGATAAAAACGACGTCAAAGAAGGTATCATTACCTACAAGATTGCCGCTCACGCAGCCGATCTGGCCAAAGGACACCCCGGCGCACAAGTGCGTGACAATGCACTGAGCAAAGCACGTTTTGAATTCCGCTGGGACGATCAGTTTAACCTCGGACTCGATCCGGACAAGGCGCGTGAATTTCACGATGAAACCTTGCCCAAGGAATCCGCCAAAGTGGCCCACTTCTGCTCCATGTGCGGCCCTCATTTCTGCTCGATGAAAATCACCAAGGACGTGCGCGACTATGCGGCTACTCTGGGCGTGGATGAACAAGCCGCGCTGCAAAAGGGCATGGATCAGAAGTCGGTGGAATTTGTGAAGCAGGGAGCGAGTATTTACCGTAAGACCTAGTAAAATGGCCCTCTGGTAAACAGGATGCACCCATTGTCACACGTCCCACCTTCCCCACACGAGATTTCTTCCGAGTGTCCGTGTATCGGCCATTGCAGCACAGTGTTGGGAGATGATGTTTGTCGGGGCTGCCAACGTACGCTCGAAGAGGTTATTCTCTGGCCGCAATTAAGCGAAGAGCGACGGTGCGCGGTAAATCGGCGTATTGCGCTGGAACAATGGGAACAGTTGGTTT
>Ga0364866_10679_pt1 | contig 18004 bp, 13 predicted proteins | sample ExccelAu500001D3_3_FD_206913 | JGI IMG/M metagenome (GOLD analysis project Ga0364866, IMG submission 206913) | Enriched cells from Trout Bog Lake Hypolimnion, Wisconsin, USA - BchlTB.Aug13.5000.01.D3 | ecosystem: Environmental > Aquatic > Freshwater > Lake > Hypolimnion/Profundal zone | place... | reverse complement strand
AGAAGGCAGTCAAGATACTGGAACGCTATGTTCAGAGATTTCAGAAGAGGTTGAAAGAGCAGCTTCAAACTGCCATTGATTCGAACCGGGAGACCTTGACTCAAGCGCTTTTACCAGGAGTTGTGGCGAAGCCGCCAAAGCGCTGGACTCGCTTTCTCGGCAATAACCCAAGACGAGAAGAAGTAGAGCGCATGCTTCGCGCGGAGTTGGGAAGAACATTTGGCAAAGCAGAAGATGTGATCCAGGACATGGAAGTGAAGTCTATTTTCAAAGGCGTCACTTACGAATCCTTGAACGACCCTGAGTTCATCCGCGTTGCATCCGAGCAGATTCCGTCGCTCGATATCCTGCACGATGAGTATGACGCCGCAAAGGCTGATAAACAACCACAATGACAAGCGCCAATTGACTTGGCATTGCCGCCGCGATCCTTCACTTCAGGATCGCTCAAGCGCCAAGAAATGAGGGATGAATGAGCCTTTTTGAAGACACAAATCCAAAGAAGCTGAGCGATCTTTTGGGCGAGATAAACTCCCGAACAACAGTTCTGCCCGACTTTCAGCGCAGCTTCGTCTGGGATCCCTCCGCAACACAAGAGCTGATTATCTCAATCGCAAATAACTATCCTGCTGGGAGTTTGCTTCGAGTTCGCGATAAGAACAAGGCATTTGCTGCGCGGGAGTTCGAGGGTGCGCCTGCACTGAATGGGCATGTCCACACATTCCTTGTTCTCGATGGACAACAAAGGCTGACTTCCCTCTATCAGGCTTTTTATGGAGTTGGCGAGCACCGCTATTTTCTGGATCTCGGCAAACTGATGGCTGGGACGGATTTCGAAGAAGCCATCTTTCATTTGCGTTCGGGCGGCAAATGGGTAAAGGAACACGAGGAGCCCAAGGCTCAGGAGAAGGACCGAATGATTCCTCTTTCTATTCTGAAGTCCGGCTCGGGCGCGTATCTCGAATGGATATTCGATTACACAAATAGTTTGCCGGATGACCAAAAGGTGCCCACGCAGAAAGCGCTCAAGAAGATCAATGATGAGTGGCTCAAGGTGATCGATGAATATCAATTCCCCGTCGTAACGCTATCCGATGAAGTGAAGCCCGACGCTCTTTGCACTATCTTCGAGACACTCAACCGTACCGGCGTCAAGCTGAGCGTATTTGAATTGCTCACTGCGCGCTTCTGGCCAAAAAACATCAACCTTCGTAATCTTTGGGACGCGGCGATTGAGAAGTACCCAATCATCAAAGAGTATGAGGTGGATCCGTATTACCTCCTCCAGGCAATCTCGCTTGCTTCGCGGCCGACTCCCTCGTGCAAACGCAGCGAAGTGCTAGCTCTTAGCCCATCAGAGATTACTGACTGGTGGGATAGGGTTGTTGAGGGCTTCGGTACAGGCCTAAAGATTCTTCGAGATGACTGTAGGGTCGTCACCGCAAAGTGGTTGCCATATCAAACGTTGGTTACCCCGCTCGCGGCTGTACTCGCAAAGCTAGAACCGACCAAAACGCCGGAGTTCGGAGCAAGGCGCGAACAACTGAAGCGATGGTTCTGGTGTGCGGTCTTCGGTCAGCAGTACGAGAGTTCGCCTAACAGCCAGTCTGCGAAAGACTTTTCGGAGTTGGTCGGATGGCTCAAGGGTGGGGCCGAACCGGAAACGGTTACCTCGCTCAAGTTTGACCCGAACACTCTGCGCGATACTACACCGCGCCAGCGCGCCATCTACCGCGGCACTATATGCCTCATACTTGGTTGTGCGGGAGGTGCTCGGGACTTTCATACTCAGTCGATCATCACGGGGAACCTGATCGACCAGGAAGGCATCGACGATCATCACATATTTCCGGCCTCATATCTCGAAAAGAAGCAGGGCATAAGCGAGAGTAAACGCCGGGATTGTGTGCTCAACCGTACGCTTATTGATCGTGCCACAAACCAGATGATCGGCGTCCGGGCACCCTCCGACTACCTGGCACAGATAAAGAACACGCTAAACTTTCCTTTCGATGCGGTACTAAAATCGCACTCACTCCCAGTCGGAGACGCCTCACCGCTGATGGGCGACGATTTTGAAGCGTTCCTGACGTGGCGTCAGAAAGAGTTGTGGAAGGAAATTCAGCGGGTCACGAGGCTAACGGACGCGGCTGCTCTCGAAGCGACGAACGGGGCGACAGCATGAAAGTGCGTAAGAAGCTGATTGAGGTGGCGCTCCCGCTTGAGGCGATCAATCGGGGCTGCGAAGACGACAAGAATCGCAAAACAGGTCACATCCGAAACCTTCACAAATGGTTTGCCCCAATGCCTCTGCCTTCCTGGAGAGCGATGCTCTTCGCAGCCATTGTTGACGACCCAGGGGAGTATCTTCCTGAGAAGGAAGCAGAGCGCGAACGCCAACGGCTTTTGCGCTTAGTCGAGCGTCTTTCTGTGTTTGAAGCCCACAAAGACCAGAGTCTTCTGGCAGAAGTGCGTACTGAGATTACGAAGGCAGTGGGGTCTAGCCCCCCTACGGTCGTTGACTTCTTTTGCGGTGGCGGTTCTACCCTGCTTGAAGCGCAAAGGCTGGGACTAGCAACGCGAGCCTCAGACTTGAATCCGGTCCCGGTCCTAATCACGACAGCCCTTTGTCGAATTCCAGCACTCTTTCGAAGCATGCGACCGATCAACCCTGGATATGACGGTACCCTTCTCGGTCAATCGTCAAAAGCCGACGGCCTAAAGACAGATGTGACTTACTATGCGGCTCGGGTGCGCGAGTCAGGATGGCGGGCCCTGGCCAAATACTACCCACCAATTGATGGCGCTGTCCCCTACGCTTATCGGTGGGCTTGGACCGTTGAGAGCCCTGATCCGTCCGCCTTGGGCATGCATACACCGCTCGTTTCCAACTGGTGGCTTTCACGTCACACCACGAGTCGTGCATACATTCGACCTGTCCAGCACAGTGACGGAATCCGATTCGAAATCCAAAAGAACGGAGATCCGGGACCCCCTACAACATCTCGAACGGGCGCAAAATGCTTGTTCTCAAATAGCCCTATTCCCCTCGAGACTATTCGACAACAAGGAAGGTTAGGGGGATTGCGCCAGGTGATGTTTGCCATCGGAGCCCGCCAAACCGATAGAACGGTGTATCTCGTACCTGACGACGAGCAAGTTACCGCAGCAAATTCGGTGCCGCTGACTGAATTAGATGGAATAGAAATGCCCGAAGCAGCATTAGGTTTTCGCGTTCAACAGTATGGCATCAATAACTTCTTACAGCTCTTCACAAAACGGCAGGCCTTCTCGTTGAAGACTTTCGCTCGCGAAATAGCTCTTGTGCGGGAAGAGATATTGCGGGATGCGGTAGCCGCTGGTCTTGCCAATGACGGAACTAGGCTTGACGCCGGTGGAAAAGGGGCGGCTGCTTATGCAGATGCAATCGCAACGATACTTGGCCTTTGCGTCGGGAAAATGGCTCAGAGCAACAACATCTTAGTGCGCTGGTTTATCGATCCGAGGAATGGAAGTGGAAAGGCAACGCCATCATTTGATAGGCACGCAGTACCAATGGTTTGGGATTTTGTAGAAACTAACCCGTTCGGTGGCTCCGTCGGAGATTGGACCGGACCTATCCTCGATACGGCTCTCAGGGCGTTTGACTTGTGTCCACCCGATGGAATTGCCACAGAAGTTGTCCAAGAAGATGCCCGAAATGCGGCCGACGCTATGCCTCCATGTTCTCTCGTTGCTACTGATCCACCTTACTATGCGAACATCGGTTATGCAGATTTGTCAGACTTCTTTTACCTCTGGCTGAGAGAGGCGCTTCGGACTATTTTCCCTCAACTTCTTGGCACGGTGGCCACACCTAAGCATGGTGAACTCATCGCTAGTCCGTTCAGACATGGGGGTAGCACGGAACAAGCTAATGTCTACTTCCGTGAGGGGTTTGGCAAAGTATTTGGCACAGTTGCCCGAAAATCAGATCCGCGGTTTCCGACACTTATCGTCTACGCCATCAAACAATCCGAGGAATCAGAGGAGGCCTTAGGGTCGACAGGCTGGGAGGTTTTTCTTGGAGGACTCGTAGATGCCGGTTTGGTAATTGTTGCCACGTGGCCAGTCCGGACGACGACTGACACACGAATGATTGGAATTGGAAATAACGCTCTTGCATCGGCGATTTTTGTTGTGGGAAGAAGGAGGTCGGCAGACGCCAAAACCATATCACGCCGTGAATTCCTAGCTGCTTTGAAGAGCGAGTTACCACCAGCACTCAAGCACCTTCAGCGCAGCAATATTGCGCCCGTGGATTTAGCGCAGGCTGCTATTGGTCCCGGGATGGCGATCTACACGCGTTATGCGAAAGTGCTTGAGGCTGACGGTACAACACTTTCGGTTCGGGATGCATTAGCGGTTATCAATCAAACTCTTGATGAGACTTTGGCCGAACAGGAGGGGGACTTCGACGCCGACACTCGCTGGGCCTTGGCATGGTTTGAGCAGTCTGGATTTGAAACAGGCGAGTACGGCGTAGCCGAGACGCTCTCGAAGGCCAAAAACACCAGCGTCGCCGGCATGGTGGACGCGAAATTCCTCGAATCAAAGAGTGGCAACGTGCGCCTGCTCCGTCCCAACGAACTGCAGGCAGATTGGGACCCCGCAACCGACCAGCGCCTAACTGCGTGGGAGGTTGTGCATCAACTCATCCGTGTTCTGGAGGTGGGCGGCGAGGGTGCAGCAGCCGATCTGGTAGCCAAACTCGGCAGCAAGGCCGAGGCCGCCCGTGAACTGGCCTATCGTCTCTACACCATCTGCGAGCGCAAGAAGCGTGCGCCGCAGGCTCTTTCATACAATGCACTTGTGCAGAGCTGGCCGGAGATCACCCGCTTGGCAGCCGACGCCGCGAAGCACATCCTACAACCCGAGCAGACAGAATTTGAGCTGACTTAATTCAATACCTAGGACAGGACAATGGCGATTAGCAATTACGACCGTGTATCCAAGGTTATGGACCTGTTGAAGGCTGGCCTGCAACCCTTTGTTGAACGGGAGATGAAGGCCCAGCACAATCAGCTTTGGTTGCAGGAAGCGCGTGCTTCCGTGGCCGAGACGCAGGTGCACCTCTTTAGTGGCAGTGCGGAGCCTGAGTGGGACGCGGCGAGCGTGCTGGCGGTGATGTGGAATCAGTGGGAGAAGGTCTTTCGCAAGACGCTGGGACGTTCCGAGCGGTCGCTGATTAGTGAGTTGCGCGACATTCGCAACAAGTGGGCGCACCAGAGTCCGTTTTCGAGTGACGACGCCTACCGCGCGCTCGACTCGGCGGGAAGACTGCTTACTCAAGTCTCGGCAACGCCCCAGGTGGACGAAATCGAGAAGATGAAGACGGAGCTGCTGAGGGTCCGCTTCGATGAGCAGATGAGATCAGAGAAGCGCAGGACGGCGGGCACCGCGATTGAGGGCGCTGTCTCGGCCAACCTGAAACCCTGGCGCGAAGTGGTGACTCCCCACAAGGACGTAGCGAGTGGCCGCTACCAACAGGCCGAGTTTGCCGCCGATCTGTGGCAGGTGTACCTGGGCGAGGGCACGGACGAGTACAGGAATCCGGTAGAGTTCTTCCGCCGGACGTATTTGACCGAGAGCCTGAAACAGATGCTGGTGGGGGCCGTGCGGCGCATCTGTGGGCAGGGCGGCGACCCTGTGGTGCAGCTTCAAACCAACTTCGGCGGCGGCAAGACACACTCGATGCTGGCGCTGTTCCACCTGTTCTCTGGTGCGAAGCCAAGTGACCTTCCGGGTATTGATGCCGTGATGCACGAGGCCGGGATCGACAAGCTGCCCGTTGTGAGGCGTGTGGTGCTGGTAGGCAACAAGATATCTCCCGGCAACCCCGTGAAAAAAGCGGACGGGACGATTATTCGCACACTGTGGGGCGAACTGGCCTGGCAGTTGGGGTATGGACAAGGTGGATTGAAGGAGGCCAAGAAGGCCTATTCGCGTATTGCGGCAGACGACGAGAGGTCGACAAATCCAGGCGATGCGTTGCGAGAGCTGTTCAAAGAGTATGGACCATGCCTGATCCTGATAGACGAGTGGGTAGCTTATGCCCGCCAGCTCCACGATCAGGGCGACCTGCCGGCGGGCGACTTCGAGACGCAGTTCACCTTTGCCCAGGCGCTTACCGAGTCGGCGAAGGATGTGAAGAACTGCCTGCTGGTGATTAGCTTGCCGGCGTCGGACACAGCGGGTTCGCCGCATACCCAGGCGGATGATGTGGAGGTCGGCGGTCAGCGTGGGCGCGAGGCACTGGATCGGCTGCGGAACGTGGTGGGGCGTGTGGAGTCCTCGTGGCGGCCGGCGAGCGCCGAGGAGGGATTCGAGATTGTGCGGCGGCGGCTGTTTGAACCGCTGATTGATCAGGCACAGTTCAGGGATCGCGATGTGGTGGCGCGGGCCTTTGCCGATCTGTACCGGGCGAATCAGGCGGAATTTCCACCCGAGTGCCGCAATGCAGACTACGAGAAGCGGATCAGGGCAGCGTATCCGATTCACCCTGAAATATTCGACCGGCTGTACACGGACTGGTCCACGCTGGTGAAGTTCCAGCGCACGCGTGGAGTGCTGCGCCTGATGGCTGCGGTGATTCACAGCCTGTGGGTGAAGGAGGACAAAAACCCGCTGATTCTGCCAGCAAATATCTCGATTGACGAACCCCGTGTGCAGTTCGAATTGACGCGCTATCTCTCGGACAACTGGACGCCAATTATCGAGAAGGATGTGGATGGTCCAAGTTCCTTGCCGCTGCAAATGGACGGACAGTTCACGAATCTTGGCAAGTTCGCCGCCTGTCGGCGCGTGGCCCGCACGATCTACTTGGGCTCCGCACCCACGGCTACGGCAGCGAATCGCGGCATTGAGGATAGGCAGGTGAAGCTCGGCTGCGTGATGCCGGGCGAGTCTGCTGCAGTGTTTGGTGACGCCCTGCGGAGGCTTGCAGCTGCTGCGACGTACCTGTATCAGGACGGTTCGCGCTACTGGTATTCCACACAGCCCACCGTCACGAAGCTCGCCGAAGACCGCGCCGAACAATTGAAGCGAGATCCCGACAAAGTGGCGCATGAGCTTGAGAACAGGGTACGGCTGGACCTGCGCAGGATGGGCGACTTCAAACGCGTTCACCCAATTCCGGGAACCAGTGCCGATGTGCCGGACGATTTGGATACTCGGCTCGTGGTACTCGGGCTGAATCAGCCATATTCAAAAGAGCCGAATAGCTCCGCCGAGACTGCGGCGAAGGCGATTCTGGAGAAGCGTGGAACGACGCAACGTCTGTACCGGAACGCACTCATTTTCCTTGCTGCGGATCAGTCCCGTGTACAGGAACTGGAAGATTCTGCCCGAAAGTACCTGGCGTGGGAATCCATCCTGAATGAAATCGATAAGCTCGACCTTTCCAAGAGTCAGGTTAAGCAGGCTGAGACACAAAAGGCGGCTGCTGATGGAGTTGTAACGTCGCGGTTGCCGGAGAGCTACCAATGGATCCTGGTGCCAACGCAAGAGAAGAACCCAAAGGCACCAGTCAAGTGGCAGGCGATCCGGCTTACAGGAGCTGACCCACTTGCCGAACGTGCCAGCAAGAAGTTGAAGAACGATGAATCCCTGCTGGTCACCTTTGGTGCATCGCGGCTCCGTATGGAGATGGACCGTGTGCCACTGTGGCGAGGGAATCACGTCGCGGTCCGGCAACTGGTTGAGGACTTCGGTCGATACCTCTACCTTCCGCGTTTGCAGAGCCCCGCGATTCTGGTGAATGCCGTCCGATCAGGGTTGGCGCTATTGACGTGGGAAAAGGACGCCTTTGCCTACGCCGAGAGCTATGACGAATCTGTTCCGAGGTACCGAGGCCTTCAACACGGTATGCAGCTTGCCGTTGCAGAGGATGATGCTGGGCTACTGGTACGGCCAGATGTGGCTCGAAAGCAGATAGACGATGAGACGGTACCGGTCGCCTCAGCGGCCCCAGAAGCCAGCGGATCATCCGCATCTCCTACGCCTGAAGCGGCACAGTCCCCTAATCAGCCGACAGGGCCAGCACAACCGCCCAAACCGAAGCGCTTCCACGGTACGGTTGTGCTTGACTCTGCGCGAGTTGGGCGGGACGCTAGCAGGATCGCAGACGAGGTGATTACGCATCTTGTTGGGCTGGTGGGGTCAAACGTGAAGATCACCCTCGATATCGATGCAGACATCCCCGCAGGCGTACCCGATACCGTTGTGCGAACAGTCACGGAGAATAGCCGAACTCTGAAGTTCGGGAGCAATAGCGGGTTTGAAACGGAGTAGACTCACCTCCAGACCGCCGCTCTCCCTAATGACCCAGGCTGCCGGGAGGTCTAATTGTCGCCCATCACGGGAGAGAACATCCGTGAGACAAAGGAGCGATCTGGGGCACCCAGGGTAGTGCTTCGGATGAGTGGACCACCCGCCTGAAGCCGGGCCCTTCCGGGGCTTGGCGGTTGACGCAGGTGTCCGAGGTTGCGCGGAGGTCCGATCCCGCATCTCAGAAACGAGATCTGGGGCACCCAGCCAGATATGGATAACTCTCCCTACTCTTTGTATGAGAAAGAGAACTTGTCAGTTCCGATTTGGACCGTGACGATGAACGGCTTCTTCTTCTGTTTGGACTGTTCAAAGGTGGCGACGATTACTCTTGAGCTGCCTGGCTGAATAGGTGAGTCCCCGCCCGTTTGGGTGTGCGCAGCCAAGTAGTGTGAAAATAGAACGTCAGTTCTTTGCTGGTTGTAGAACCGCCGAGCGGCTATTGCATTCCCAATGGCATTGCCGAAGTTGGCACCCGCCTGCCCTGAATTGTCTGTCGTGGTTGTAGCGTTGCCCGAGATCTGAGTTTGATTCCCATAGGTAGTAGCGGTCGCGTTGATGGAGGTATTTGTTGTCGGAGGGACATAGGGTGGCGGGGTCGGGACGAATCGAATACCGCCCTCCGCGGCGGCTTCTCTAGCCGCATCCATTGTGTCCGTTCGATACACGGTGTAGCCGGGTTTCTCGAAAGCCACGAAGTCCATTGGGACGACTACGGGGTCAGCCGTCTTGTTCCTGATGCTTATTTCTACGTAGTAGCGTTCGGTCCCTCGATAGACCAAACAGGTCACGTCGTAGTTGCCGTTCGACAGGCCGGGATACTCGACGTCGTCGAGCTTCACGAACTGATAGGCTTTCTCGTCGCTGACCTTGATGACGGGCCGACCGAATCGGTCTGCGCAGAATGCCGGTCCAGAAGTGAGAAGCAGGCAGAACACGACAAGTAGGTTCTTCATTTGGAACTCTCCGTTTACCTACAGATTGATATGCGAAACCCTACACCTTCAATGATTTCGCAGCAAGATAAATGTTCTGCTACCGAATCTCATCACACGGTGCCCAGGGTTGTGCTTCGGATTGGATATGTCAAGCACCGCCAGACGGAACAATCATGCTGCTTCGCGATCGAAATATTTCCGTCCATCTTCGACGAAGGCTCGCAGGCTTGCGAACTGCTTATCTGATGCGTTAGTGATGATGCTCTGGTCTTTCTTTCTCAACGTTTCGAAGTCCTCATGAACAATTACGCTTCTAAACGGGATACTTCTCTTCTGAAACTCAAGACATGAAATAGCTGAAAGTCTCGCCTTCGAGGAATCTTTGACGCCAAATAGAAATAGTGGTCTTTGTGTATGTAAGAACGCCCAATCCGCCTCAAGTTCCGGTCGATCCGGAATCGGCACATATTGCGGTTTTGGATCGAACGATGCAAGGTCTTTGTTGATGAACTCACCGAGCTGTTCGTAAAAAAGACTAGAGATGACCTGTCGCTTTAGGTATTGCAGCGAACTAATCTTGGCTATCACTTGGCTTAAGTGAAGTAAGCTAATACCTAAATCTTCTGGAGCGGACTCAAGATAAATCTCTCCACCCTCAAAGTTGACTCTATTCTCACTCAGAATTCTTTCGAAAAGCCGATGCTTATTAGGTGTATCGATATCGAAGCTATACGAAAGCTTCATAAGTGTAAGCCCTGAGTCCGTTATGCGCACTAGGTTCGGATTGTTCGCTCGGGTATCGAGAAAAAGATCAATCATGTCACCATCTTCGTAGAAGATTGGAGCGATGATCTGCGAGATTCCCGGAAGACGGTCCCGGGAAGACAGTCGCTGGCCCAAACTTTGTCTCAAGGCTTCTTGCGCGTTCACGATTCGTACTCCGTCATATCGAAGAGGGTGGCTCGCAGATCATCTTGGAAGTACCTAGCTTGATCATTAGCATCAACTGCAACAGCATTCAGAAAATATCGGATCGCTTCCTTCACGCTTGAGAACTCACATGTAATTGCGGCACGGCTCTCCGCTCTTTCACCGGCTTCAATAGCTTCAGCCGAAGCGGTATGGATATGAGGGTGATAATGCGGATGTGTTGGATCGATTGCCCGATTGAAATCTCCATGTGGCCCGTTGCAACGCAATAGAATTACGCAATCGCTACCATCATCAGGGTCGTATTCCAGACCAACTGAAAAGTTCTCTGGGAACCGAACGTGCTGTCGAACAAATGCACGAAAGCGAGATTCTCCATCCTTCGAGACCAATCCGAAATCCTTTCGTCGATGCAGTTCTTCAGTTCGCCAGTTCTTCGTCGGCGGGTCGGATACTTGCTTTGGCAGTTTTAGCAACCGCTGAATCTCAGGATCGGTCATTTGATAGAAGTTGAACACAGATCGCTATCTTGTCAACAGAATGTTGCCGATCAGTCACTCCACGGTGACGGATTTGGCGAGGTTGCGGGGCTGGTGACGTCGCAGCCGCGGCGGACGGCGATGTGGTAGGCAGGAGTTGCAGGGGGACGACCTCCAGGATGGGGAGGAGCAGCTCCGGGGCGGGGGGGATGTGGATGGTGTGCTCGACCTGCTGGGCGATCTGGCGGTCGCCCTCGATGGCGATGGCGATGACGCGGCCGGAGCGGGCGGTGACCTCCTGAATGTTGCTGAGGGTCGGCGCCTCAATTTGGAGGATTGTTCGTTCGTCACACTCAGCCACACAGCACCCGTGACCATCGTTAGACCTTTCTAGATTGCTGGGCGGCCGGCGAGATTGAACTCGGCTCCCTACATCTGTGGATGACAGGCTTTGAGTATTCGCCTATTCTTCTCCCATGTCAATGCACTACTGCCAACAGGGAGCGGTCAAGCCAAACGTCTATGTAGTGACGTGCAAGAAATGCACCCGCAGCATCCCAGCCGGCGCTCAGGAGTTCCCCAGAGGCAATCTGGTGGTCCAATGCCCGCTGTGTGGTGAGCTACGCCGCTACCGGCCCTCTGAGGTCTATCTGGGCTTTCCTGACAGCCATCTCGTACAGCAACAGGTGTCCATCACTCGCAGGCGCACGGGCGGATGGTGAGCAGTGCCACGGTCTTGCGCAACTTCCAACACTACGGGGATAGTGGAGCGTCCATTTCATCGAAGCCGACTGCCGGACGCTGATCTGCCCGGCTACCCGCTACAACTTCGCCACGGTGGAGAGCCTACGCCGATTCGTGATCCGGTTCCATCCTGAAGACCTTGCGGAGTTCGACCGTGGCGTCAGGGCGTGGGGCCGGGGCAGCAACTACGTCCACCTAACACCGGAGCAATACAGCAAGCTGAAGAGCATATAGACTCGTATCCGGGTGGCGGACTGCATTTTGCCTCACTCAAACTTGAACGCGAGAGGACTTATATGGCGCACAGCATCAGCGTGAAGATTCCAAAGCCTATTGAAGTGCAGAACAGTGATGTGGTTGTGGTCGTCAAAACGGACGGCGAGAAACTAGGAACCTTGACTATAAGTTTGGGAACAATCGACTGGAGACCGAAGGGTAAGAAATCCGGGAAGAAGAGTGAGACCCAGTTGACTTGGAGTGCCTTCGCTACACTGATGGAAAGTGCGAGGAAATAACTTGCGTGTGTCAGCACTGGCTCCGCAGGTGTCTATTGAGCAAGGGCCATGTTTAGATAGGGTGGGAAAACGGGCCGTTCCAGAAACGACCCGTGTTCATTGTGGCAGATAGTCTGGCCTGGGCTCGCCGCATCGATCAAAGATTTCCTTGAAGAACGCGCAGAGAGCGCTTTGTGCAGACTCCTTTCCGTTGAACACTCCTTCCTTTCGAATGGTTTCCGCTAAACAGAGCGGCCCCGGTCCGGGCCGCGTGTATCCGATCGGGACCGGCACTTCCAGGTGATAACCTTTTACTCCTGTCATTCCGCACATCCACCGGTACGGAGGTTCCACGCCGAGACTCTTCAGGAGCCGAGCATAGCCCTGCAAGCGTTCGACATAGATTCGTTCGATGAACGGGATGATCTTCCCATACAGCAGCAGCTCCGTGTCGACACACCAAACCTCGCCGGTCTCGAATGCAAATGCCAGCGAAGGAGTTGTGGAGTTCTCTGATGGATACAGAGAGCAGAGACCGAAGCCATCATCCGCGCGAACAGCAAACATACTTGGCCCTTCGGAGATGAGCCTCAGGCTGATATTGCCGCTATGAAGGCCCTTGTTACGTAGTTCGTGAGATGGCCAGGTCCGTCCCGTCGCCGATGAGGGCATGAGCCGAAGCCACATCGCAGGACCTTCTGCAAGAAAGACAGGTGTCTCAGACCCCCCAAACGGGAGATTGTCCCAACGGTTGCCGACGGGTTCTCCGGGTCCCCGGAATCGCGCCGGTCCATCTTTCTCAGCTGCTGCCGGAAACGGGGTTGCCTGTCGAATCTCTTCGACTTTGTTCTCTAAGCAAAGCGCAATTGCTTGCTTTAGTTGCGCGACAAGTATACGGGATTCCGCCGCGATCTCGCCCTTAGTCGCTTCGGGTGCCAAACGGAAGAGCAGCGGGCCGGCCCTCGTCTTCAGATCAAACGGCAGATCGTCACGGCCCCCATAGTACTCATTCATCACCATGAGAAGAGCTCCGTCTCCAATCGTACCAAGGGCATAGCCCAGTTCGATGGCGACGTTCGCGTTGATCAGCTTCTTCTCCAGTGCATCCTCTCGGCCGGTCGTCACCGCCCCCACAGATGTTACGTCGGCAACGAACACCACCGCTTCGGAGATCTTGTCAAGGATGGTTCGTGCTAGATCGGGGCTACCTGGAATGCCTTGACGGTCGTGGTCGAGATGCAGTGCAGATCGAGGGTCGCGCCCATCCGGTTCCTCAACCTCTGCTTCGACCTTCAATTCTGTAATAGCTGTGGCGAGCGCCTCACGAATGAAGTGCCGTCCCGTTTTTCCGTGCGTATCGGACTGCCACGACCAGAAGACTTTCACGCCCTTGCAACCTCATCTGCTCATTATCGTACTGCGATTTGAACTTCAGTACTGTCCTGATCTCAACCAAACAAACTTGTGGAAGCTCGGGAGAGAGGCCTTGGCAGAGCGAGCGGTATTCTGTCCGACCCGAATGGGTTGCGCGCCACTACAGTGGACGGCTCGCATGGTTCTGGTCCCCCTGCGAGCGCTTTGAATGCGTCGTGTTACGACTCAAGGTCACCGCCATCAACCTGGTCGACGACACCACCGAGATGATGTTCATCAGCCAGTCGGCAAGATCATCCGCATCGACACCAAGACCGCGCGCTCCGCCGGCCGCTCCACCTCAGCGTCAAGCTCCTCAACCTCGACACCGACGACAAGGTCGCCGCCGCCGTCGTCATTTCTCCCCCCCCCGAAGACCCCAAACCCCAACCCGACACGTTGGTCAGAATGCGATGCGTGACGCCGTCTCAAAGTTGGAATAACTACAGCAAAGCACATGAACCGCTGAGCGAGTAGAGAAGATGGCGACTGTAAATAATAGCTTCATCCTTCATTCTTCCCGATCAGTCATTGGGTATCAGAAGGTAACGCTAATTGCTTCGCTAGCTGAGCCAATTGCTTGCGATATCCGAAATATCGATAACCCCCATGAGCATCTAAGCCCAGTCTGATATGGTCAACTGCTTCCGCTGGTCGACCAGATCGTAGATAAGCACGGGACAGTTCAAGGTGTCTCTTCTGACGAATAGAGATCGCAAGATCTCTTTGACCACTTTGAAAAGCCATAGCTTCAGCCCTCTTATAGAGACCTTCCCCTTCTTCGATATTGCCTTCCCATAACAATAGCAGTCCCCGTGTAGCTGTCAGTAGAATGGAGTCGCGATTGACATCCTTAACCTGGTCCAACACTGCGCGTGCATAGGCGGGTTCACCCCGCATCAAGTGCACGTAAGCCAGATTGTTTAACATAATTGGATTTGAAGGATCCTTCGCATAACCGTCACGCAAGACCGCAATTGCAGCATCATTGTTCCCCTGCCAGTCAGACAACAACCATCCAAGCTCCGCATAGACGCCGACTGCGGCAGTACCTGTATTCACAACAGACTGGAGCATCTCGATTGCCTCGTCATGTCGTTCGAGATTGACCAAGGCCGCGGACTTCAGTAAGGCGCTGTCGCTTATTGCAAGGTTCAATTTATCCACTTGCGACAGCTTATTGAGCGCTTCATCAAAGCGTTCATGTGACAAGAGCAAGCGTGCCCAATTGGTGTATGGAGCCGCGCTACTGATACCGTCCAGGTCTATAGATCGCTTGAACCATAGTTCGGCGTCATTTCCTTTTCCCTCATGCGCAAAACAGAATCCAATGTTGTTGCTGATACGGGCCAGTTACGCCCGCTTCTCTTTGGTGTTCGTCTTGGCCGGAACTAACAAGGTGAGCTGTCCACGCGCGCGGGCAAATTGACCAAGCTGGACATATGCCCCCGCAAGCAATTCTCTCGCCTCCCCATCTCCAGAAAAGTGACTCAAGTGATCTAACAGGCCCTCAATAACCTCACTGAATCGCTTTTGCTGGAAACGCAGCACTGCCAACCCATGCACTGCGGAGGCCATCGTCTTGTTGATGGCCAAGGCTGTTAGAAAAGCACGCTCAGCCTTTTTGGGGTCACCAGAGACAAGATAGGCGATGGCTAAGCCTTGGTTTAGCTCCGCAGAGGGGCCACTCTCGCGCAAAGTACTGCGCAAAAGGTTTACAGATTGATTATGCCTTCCAAGGCGAAGCAGGACCATTGCCAAAAGATGCTTGGCCATCACTGAACATCCGTCTAAGGCTACGGCCCTCTCCAGATAACTAGATGCAGCGATAAAATCACCCTTACGCAGCTCAATAGAGGCGAGATTAATCAGTGGAGATGGATCTCGCGGATACTTGGAATGTAAGCGCAAATAAGCTTCAGTGGCCTCTTGCAGCGCGCCAAGATTGAAAAAGAGTAACGCTAGCGATGTTAATGCTACATAATTCGAAGGCTCTGCATTTATGACCTCTCGCAATAAATCAGCACCTGCGCCAGTCTGACCTGCATTTATTAGTGCTAATGCAAGGTTGACCATAGACCGCGTACTGTGCGGATGAGCCTGCATGTCCCTTTCGGAGCGTACAATCACCTCCTGAAGAGTTTGTTCAACGCTCCGTGGTTCGGCGTATTGCGTTTTTTCAATCACTGAAAATGCTAGGCCGCTCCCTTTCCGAGTGACATCCAAGGAGGATGCAGCCATGAGAGGATTTGTCTGTGGCGCGTCGACACTAAAGCGCTCCTCCGCAACAATCTGGGAAAAATCTCTGGTGTCAACGGATGACATAATCATGAATTGTGAGCCTTTCTGGCAAGTCTTATGGAGCGACGCTTTTGGCGCTCTGCTTGCCACTTTTGATACTTGGCCTCATTCTTCAGAATTAGAATGCAGGTATCCACTCCACGGAAGATACTCGGAAAATGGCAGTTCCGGCTGAGATAGTTGATATCGCACAGGCCCCTATAAAGGCCATTTAGTTGAACCCTAATCGCAGCAGGGATGGTTGGGTTGATCGAATGCATCGAAGGGAGTGGATGCGCACGCGCGATGTCGTGCACAATCTGGTTATAGATCGTGACTCGTTGGCCGCGAGGCACAGGACTTAAATGCGCGGTCAGATCAGACAATAGGGTGGGACCAAATAGTTGAATACCCAGCTTTATTCCCGTAAACATTTCAAAAAGGATTGCCCCCATGCCGAATATGTCCGCCTTGAATGCGATATTCTCTGTCACATCATGCAAGCAGGCAAAGATCTCGGGCGCAGTGTAACGGATGTCTCCGGGAGGCGAATCGTAGGAAGTCAATAGAGGTGGGTCCGTGCCGTCGAGAAATCGTGCCGTACCGAAGTCGGACAACTTAACACAAGAGTTTGCAATCAGAAAGTTGTCTGGCTTTAGATCGCGGTGGACGAGACCCTGCGCATGAATGCGTTGGACTGCCCGAACCATGCAATGAAATGCTTCAAGGTAGTCGAGCGGACTCCATGTAGGGTTCTGAATTGCATCGGCCATATCGCTATCCGCTTTTTCCATTACGTAGTAGGCAAACTCTATGTCATACGTGAGCCCTGGTATATGCGTTGGTATGGATTCGATGAACTGGTCCTGCCCTGATATCAACTGGACTATATCTTTCTGCCCTTGAAGGCGCTGCAGCACCCTCGACTCGCGCTCAAAACACCCCCACCGGTAGGCCTCAACAGGCGTCCGACGCTCAGGGTTGAAGACCTTGACTACAGCTTCTCTATTCGTCACGCAGTCATCGGCGACGAACATCAGAGAAAAGTGGCCATTGCCACCCTGGGTCCCTAATCGTCGGATTCTTGAAAAGCGGGCTCCAAGAGTTCCGCGAGCTTCGACCAGCTGAAGATGGACATCACGCGCCGTCGTCAACTTTGCTCCCAAAGCGATCCCGAAGAATGTTGACTGCATCTTGCGGATGGGACCGGAGAATCTCTAAGACGTCAGCAGGAACCTTGCCAGCGGCCAAGAGCAGTTCATTGCTGTCGTAGTGGAAATACTCAGAGACGCGTGCAACAAACTCCTCAGAGGGGCCAGCATCGCCACTCTCTAACTTACTGATGTAGCTATAGGTAACGCCTAAGTCTGGAGCGAGCGTTTTTATGCCTACACCTTTATTGGAACGTAGACGCTTAAGCAGCTGACCGAACTCCATAGTGATCCCATTATTCATGGGGTTGACAGTTGTGTCAACCCCATAATGCCTTGGGGACTACATCCAGTCGTGGGGGTTGCCGAATGTATGCCTACGCCGAGTTCACGACCAATTTTGCCATAGTGCTGTGTGTCGCTGTTGCAACCCCATGATGCGACCGAAGCGTACCCTTCCGCTTCACTCTACGGGACGAGCCGCTGTATGCCCTCGCTGGTTTGTGGGATGCCTGGAAGAATCCGGCCGGCGACTGGTTGCAGAGCTTCTCAATCATCACCGTGAAGGCCAGCGCCGCAATGAGCACCATCCACGATCGCATGCCTGCCATCCTGATGCCTCCCGAGTACGATCAGTGGCTCGATCGTGGCGAGACCGAGCGGCCGCCCACCCACCTTCTGCGTCCATACCCCGAGACCACACTCCAGATCCACCCGGCAAACCCCAAGATCGGAAACATACGCAACCAGGGCATCGACCTGCTCGACCCCCCCCCGTAGGCGCGGCAGTCAACCAACCGGTTCCAGTAATCCTAGACCGTTGTTTCAGTGAGAAGTGTTCGTCTTCATCGGACAGAAGTCCCGTCCTGAGCGGAATTGCCTCATAATTTGCTCTTTTTGACATCATCGTCACTGTGTCCTACGCTTCTGACAAAGTCCCCTGGCCGTCAAATTCGATATCGAGAGTAATCTCAAAGGCGACTGGTTACACGCCTACAACGTCAAGTAGGCGTTTTTGATGGATGATCCCGTGACCGATGTTCCTACCACCAACGCGCCTCGAATCCACCGCCTGAGCATCGAGCGTTTTCGCGGAATCGAGAACCTCACATGGCATCCCGAGAACGGCGTAAATATCATCCTTGGAGGCGGCGACACCGGAAAGACCACTATTCTTGAGGCAATTGCGCTTCTTCTCCATCCCGCCA
>Ga0364866_10647_pt2 | contig 18156 bp, 15 predicted proteins | sample ExccelAu500001D3_3_FD_206913 | JGI IMG/M metagenome (GOLD analysis project Ga0364866, IMG submission 206913) | Enriched cells from Trout Bog Lake Hypolimnion, Wisconsin, USA - BchlTB.Aug13.5000.01.D3 | ecosystem: Environmental > Aquatic > Freshwater > Lake > Hypolimnion/Profundal zone | place... | reverse complement strand
GCAACATCCTGCTCATTGGTCCGACCGGTTCCGGCAAGACGCTCCTGGCCCGTACGCTGGCGCGCATCCTCGACGTGCCTTTCTGCATCGCCGATGCGACCACCATCACTGAAGCCGGGTATGTCGGCGAGGACGTCGAGACGATCGTGCTGCGCCTGTTGCAAAATGCCGACTATGACGTCAAACGCGCCGAGATCGGGATTGTCTACATCGACGAGATCGACAAGATCGGGCGCAAGACCGACAACGTCTCCATCACGCGCGACGTCTCGGGCGAGGGCGTCCAACAGGGGCTGTTGAAAATTCTCGAGGGCACCGTTTGCAACGTCCCGCCCCAAGGCGGACGCAAACACCCGCACCAGGAATATATCCAGGTCAATACCGAGCGGATTCTCTTTATCTGTGGCGGCGCGTTCGTCGGGCTCGACAAGATCATCCGCCGTCGCGTGGGCAGCAACACCCTCGGCTTTGGCCGTCCGCATGTACCCCAGACCACCGAGGCCGCGTTGCCGCCGACCGCCGTTCTGCGCCAGGTGGAACCGGAGGATTTGCTGAACTACGGGCTTATCCCGGAATTCATCGGACGCCTGCCCATGATCAGCGTGCTCGATGAACTGAGCGAAGAGGAACTCGTGAGCGTGTTGACCGAAACCAGGAACGCGCTGACCAAGCAGTACACGAAACTCTTCGCCATGGACAATGTCGGACTGACCTTTACCAAGGATGCCCTCAAGGCCCTGGCCCAGGAAGCGGTGCGCAAAGGCACCGGCGCGCGCGCGCTTCGCGCCATCCTTGAAAAGCTGATGCTTGATCTCATGTACGACCTGCCGTCGCGTGAGGATATTCTCGAAGTGACGATTAATCGGGCGGTGATCGATGGAAAAAAGTCACCTTTGATTCGTCGCAAACAAGACAAAGAAGCTGCCTAGTTTCCATCAAATACCTAAACACCTGGCAGTTCATGGAACATCTCTGGGGCATCGATCTTGGCGGCACGAAGATCGAGGGTGTTATTCTTGATCCCGCTGCGCTGGATCATCCGATCTGCCGCCTGCGTGTTTCCACTGAGTCGGCGAAGGGCTATGATCACATCTGCGCGCAGATCGCCAAACTCGTCAAAATGATTTCCTCGGAGAGCGGTCTGCCGCTGCCGAAGCGGATCGGCATGGGGACGCCGGGAGTCATCGATCCGCATACGGGCAAGCTCAAGAATTCCAATACCCAGTGCCTGAACGGCCAGCGGCTTCAAGACGATCTCGAATCGGATTTGGGAGTGAAATTGGCCATGGCCAATGACGCCAATTGCTTCGCGCTGGCCGAGGCGACCCTTGGCGCTGCGCGGGGATTTTCGACGGTTTTCGGCGTCATTCTTGGAACAGGCGTCGGCGGCGGCATCGTGGTTGACGGCCACGTGCTCAACGGTTGCCATGGCATCGCCGGCGAGTGGGGACAAATTGTCCTCGATCCCAAAGGCCCGCTTTCCACCTACGGTACGCGCGGCACGGTTGAGGCGTTGATTTCCGGGCCCGGGCTTGAACGTTTCTATGCGGAACAATCGGGGCACGTCCGCAAACTGAAGGACATCGTCGAGCGCGCCCGAACACATCGCGATCCCGTGGCCCAGGCCACCATCGACCGATTGACCGATGCTTTCGCCAAAGCCATCGGACTGATCATTGATGTCCTCGATCCCCACGCGATCGTGTTGGGTGGCGGTGTCGGCAATATCGAGGCCCTCTATACCGATGCAACACGGGAGAAAATTACTGCTGCCATCTTCAACCCCACCTTTGAGGCGGCTCTCCTGAAACCGACTCTCGGCGATAGCGCCGGTGTGTTTGGCGCGGCCATGCTGATAAGGTAGCCGCCGCCCAGCGTGCGGCGGCTACCCGCAAAACCGATCCAGCATCCCGTGAAGAAGTTGCCTGTTCCGGTCGCAGTACGAGGCGGCTTTGCTCAAAATCGTTTCAGGTGATTGAGCGTAGGGACCCGTAGGCCACTGGCCCTGACCGTCCACGAATTCCTTCACCAGAAGGGGATCGACTTCCAGGTGAAATTGCAAGCCAAGGCATTTGTTCCGGATCAGGAAACCCTGCTCGGGACAGCCCTCGCTTGCCGCCAGACGCGTTGAGCCTGAGGGGAGTTCAAACGTGTCGCCGTGCCAATGCAGAACCGTCGTGACGGCGGGAAGGCCAGGGAAGGCGACGCGGGCCTCATCCGTCCACGTGATCGGAAGCCAGCCGAGTTCGTGTTCGGTGTTTTGAAAAACACGCGCGCCCAGCGCGTCGGCAATCAACTGTGCGCCCAGGCAAATGCCGATCACCCGTTTGCCTTGGGCGAGGGCGAATTGGATGAACTCTCTTTCCGGCTTCAACCAAAGCCAATCCCGATATTGATAAATATTCATCTCGCCGCCCATGACCACGAGAACGTCGAATGCGTCGAGGCGGGGCAGAGAATTTCCGCGATAGAGATGATGAACGCTGACGGAATGACCGTGTCGCGTGGCCCAAGCCTCAATTTCGCCCGGCCCTTCAAATGCGGCATGCTGGAGGACGCGGAAGTTCATTCCCCAAGGCTAGGGCACATCCGACGTGCCTAGTTTAATCGTGTCGGGCGGACGCTCATTGACTAACACCCAAAAAACTCCAAGTTGCTTGACCGCTTCGAGAAATTTCTGGAAGTCCACCGGCTTGACAACGTAGGAGTTGACGCCCAGTTGGTAACTGTGAACCAGATCCTGCTCTTCCCGTGACGAGGTGAGCATGACGACGGGGATGCACTTGAGATTTGAGTCCGCTTTCATCCGCCGCAAGACTTCCAAGCCATCGACTTTGGGCATTTTCAAGTCGAGGATCACGACGACGGGCGGGGGAGTACCGGCGACATCGGTAAATTCACCGCGTTGATAAAGATAATCGAGCGCCTCGGCGCCGTCGCGGACGACAACCACTTCATTGGCAAGGTGATTTTCTTCAAGCGCGGCCATGGTCAGCTCCGCATCGCGAATGTTGTCTTCCGCGAGCAAAATGCGTTTGAAGGGAAATGGGCTCATTTTTTTGATTCTATTGGTGCTTTCGGAAGGGAAAAGAAAAATGTCGCACCTTCGTTCTTCTTCCCCTCGGCCCAGGTGCGTCCGCCCAGGCGGGAAATGATGCGACGCACATTGGCCAGGCCGATGCCCGTGCCCTCGAAGTCCTCGGCGCGATGCAACCGTTGAAAAACGCCGAACAGCTTGTCTGCATACAGCATGTCGAAACCGACGCCGTTGTCGCGGACGAAGAAGACAACTTCACTCTTTGCCGTGTCGTCGCAGCCGATCTCGATCTCCGCCGGGTCGCGTGGGCGGGAGAACTTGAGCGCGTTACTGATCAAATTCATCCAGACCCGCTGCAACAATGAGGGATCAGCTTTGACTTCAGGCAACGAACCGCGTTTCCAGACGATATGACGTTTTTTTGGCTCCAGTTGCAGCGAGCTTTTCATAATTTCATCCACCAGCGGTTCCGTGGAAACTTTGCCGCGTTTTATTTCCGTCCGGCTCATCCGCGAAAAGGTGAGCAGGTCATCGATGAGAGCGCCCATCTGCCGGGCCGAATTGGCGATGATGTCCAGATAATACCGTCCGCGTTCGTCTAATCTTCCGGTGGTGTGCTTGATCAGTAAATCCGCGAATCCATCAATGTGCCGAAGCGGCGCGCGCAAGTCATGCGAAATAGAGTAACAAAAAGCTTCGAGTTCCTTGTTGGATGCTTCGAGTTCACTGGTGCGCTCTTGCACTCGCAGTTCCAACTGGTCATGCGCTTCTTGCAGCGACTGTTCGGCGCGATGACGCTTGGCAATTTCCAGGTGCATGCGCATCACCGTGAAAATGGCGATGGCACCGGCGATCAGGTTGGTGAGGAACAGGGTCAGCAGAAAGTTCCGATGTCCAGCGGCATATTCGGCTTTGTTCTCGATTACGGCCTGGTCAATTTCGTCGACTTCGTATTGATCGAAGGTGTTCCACGCATCGTGATAGGCGATGAGATTGGGACGAACAGTGGTCAGCATCATTTGACGGGCTTCGTCGCGCTTATGATTCGTAAGCAACAACGCGAGCGCCTGCTGGTAGCTATCAATGTAGGGGGCCCGCGTCACTTTTATGCTGGCAAACAACTGCTTTGCTTTTTCCGTATCCAGCTGGGGTTCGATGGTATTGACCAATTTGGTGATGTGTTGGGTATTGGCGGCGCGTCTAACCAGCAATTGTTGGATTTCATTCGGATCATCAATCAAAAAAACCAGCAAGGTAATGCGGCTGTTCTCGTCGGAAAGATGGAAAGCTTCGCGGGTTAGTCGTTGATTTTGCCACCGTTTGTAAATGACGTCCTCCATTCGCGATTCCAAGCGTTGCGAATAGCTGAGTCCCTGCCATCCTGCAATGAAAAGCATCGCCAGCAACATGCAAAATGCGACCGTCAGAAGTAACGTAATCGGATAGCGATTCATGGTGATTTGCCAGGACAAGGTCTTATGTCCTCGTGGTTCGCTCTGAATTTGGGTTGGTTGTCTAAGAACCGGCGTGTTCCTCAATCGTGCTGATCAGCATGTTAGCATACGAGTGTTTTCGGGAGGGGAAAAGAAAAACGTCACGCCTATTCATTCTTAAATTCTCCCGAAGCGTGTAGATAAGTGGGTATGTCAGCGAGGGCGAGGGGGATCAATTCGTGCTTGGTCGTTCTTCAGGTCTCGGAGCTTTCGCCGAACTTCAAAACAGTGGCTCGTCTTCAGGCTGCGCTTTATCTGCTTGCCCCGGATTTTGAGTGAAGCGTAATATGACTCGCTCGACGGGTTCCGGTGGGACGCCCGCCGGTTTTAGGGGAATTAGCTCAGTTGGTAGAGCGTCTCGTTCGCAATGATGCCGAGGCATTTCCTCTCATTTTTGCTCACGTCATCCTGCGTGCTCAAATTCACGTTTTCAGAGGAGAGATAGGTAAAGGCTCATCGTCTCACGTTATCTTGCGGACACCCACTTTTACATCCTCGGGTTACTAAAACAGGTTACAAATTTTCAGGCTACAAAAAACGGCATAAAGCCTCTTTTTCAGAGCTAAAAGCATGTAACATTTACGCTCGTTACTTGCGAGGAATGGTCAGTCATCATCGTGACGATGGGTGACGACAGCAAACCAAGCCCGGCAACCACCACCAGGCCAGCGTAGCGGCGCACCACGATCACCACCACCGCGTTTGTTTCCCGGCCCCCCCGCCTCCATCAGGGCCGGGAAAAAGACGCGGCTAACCGTCAGCCGTCAGCAACCAGCACCAGTCGTGACGGCGCAGCAGCGACGGCGCGGCGGGTGCGCTTAGTGATGCACGTTGTCGGGCAATGACGAACGACACTGGGCGATAACGACCGCCTACTTGCTCGTTATCAATAACTTATAGAAGATTCTCTGAAGCTATTCAAGCTAATTTCAGAGTATTTCGCCTAATTTCGTTTAATTTTCCACCTGACACTTTCCCTGACAGTTGCAGTCTCATGATTTCCTTTAAAGCGGGCTTTGCGGCGGGGAAGTAGCTGCCGTAACGCTGACGCGGATCGTAAGTCGCCCGCTCGTCACGGTACATGCCACACGGATGCTGCCACGCTTTGCGAACATTGTTCCAATGGAATCCAAGCTCGGCTAAAATGCGGGTGACTGCTGCGGGCTGCTTGTCGGCAAACTGAATCCAAACCCAATGGCCGACAACCTCGGCCAGTTCAAAAAACTTAGGCACGTCACTCTGGAGCAAGGCCAGTAACTTCTTGGTGTCGAGGGAGCGATTCGCCTTACGGCGAATGAAATCAATCCGCCTCGGATTTGCAGTGCTGAGCGGTTCGGGACGGTTCTTGAGTCCTGATTTTGTCTTTTTATCTGTATTGGTTTTCATGGTCTTTTTTTTAGTGCTCTGCGGTTCGGTTTCGGTCTTTCGCCCTTCACTCGGAAAGGACCGCGAAACAGGGCGGCGTGTGGGAGTAGTCTTCAGAGGGCACCACGCTTTAGGCCCCCTGTGGAAGCGGGCTGGTGAGGGCGAAAACCGTAATCCAAGGCAGAGGAAAAGACCTGAAAACAAAGCTAAGAGACGTTAGCCGCACCACTGCCTGTCTCCAACCGGAATTGCGCCAGAGCAAAGTGAAGCTTACGCGTAGTCAGCGAAGCGGGGAGCGAAATGGGGCGCAGCGCGGATTCCTGTTAGGAGTCAGGCACCGTTACCTGGGGCTATGACGCGGTCTTGCTTTGTCAGTTGATTTCAAAGCGAGACGGCATCATGGCGGGGTGCAGTCGAGGGCGTTGCGGGACACATCCCGCTGGAATGGGTAGCGCCGTACAGAGAAGGCGCGAGGGAAAGGCTTTTTCCTGTCTTGAGATTGCGGACAATCCCTCTGAATTACCTGAATGAGAAAATAAATAATAACCGAGAGTCAGATTGTCAAATCCAGGTTATTCCACATGATTCGTGATTACATATTCCGCGCAAGTCGCGTCTCTAACCTGCTGTGGAGGATGAAACCGGTAGGGCAAGTCTCTTGCAGGCCGCCATTGGTGGCGGTTTATCCGAGGGATTCCTGTGGTTGGCAGGGACGAATGCTGGATGGGGGAGGGACCGTGCATTGAGATGTCCTGATGGATGCAGAGCAAGCCGCTATCAACGCGCCACTGCTCTCCAAGAAGCTTGGCGTGGCTTTTTTGGCATGGCTGGCATGTTGCCCGCTATTGGTTGTCCCATAAGAGACAAAAATCGCTTCCACTGATACTGAAGCGCTGACATTTGAGCTGGGGCTTGGGCAGCAACGAGCGTCTGCACCGTATAAGCATTATTTGGAAATGTGGGACGACCTTGTCCCATTGGTAAAACGCCTAGCGTGCTAACGCCTCCAGCACCGGCTACGTCATTGTCATGTTGAGGATTCTCCGGCGAGGCAATGACGTTGGTCGGAATGCTGCCATCGAAGTCTGCGGTCGAACCATTCAATAGGCGAAGTTGCAGAGGGAGGAGCATCACGGCGTGCGGCCCGTTCGCGATATTGGTGTTGCTGCCGGATTGCGTGTATGTCGCCGTCCCAACGATTGCGCCGTTATCGTTGATGGTACGCGCGCGCGATCTCATCCTAGAGCGATTGCGGGTTCAGTAATTGGGGAGAGCCTACGACTGGCACTTCTTTTTGGGTAGCCGGGTCAATGAGGAGGATTTTGCATTGGATCGTATAAGTTTTTATCAACACCACCTCGGCAGCCGTAACCTCTGCGCCCGTCGATCTGATTTCTCCTGGCGGAATGATCCTCCAGCGTGGATTATTTTCGATAACGTCTTTCCAGGGCTGATTCGGGTGACCATGGTGACCCAAGATCACGGGTTTGCCGCTGCTATCCAAATAAAAAAAGATAGCCGATGCCCTGCCCATTAGTGCTTCGGGAATGTTTGAGGTGTTTTTCACGTACAGTTTCAAGTAAATCGACTGCGAGTCGTTTCCTACTCCCTTGGTTAACATGAGGGCGAGTGCGACACCTTGCGGGTGTTGTTCCCATGCATTGGCCGGGATTTTGGGCTCTTCTTGGGCTGTTGCCAAGAAGCCGGTGATATTCAGAAGCAAAACAACCAGAAGACAGTTCCAAGTAGATTTCATAATGATCCAGAGTATTGCGATGCAGATGACGCTTCGTTTGTCCAAATGGGCGGGCTCGTCACATCCACATCAGGGACTGTGACGCTGGGATAATTTGAATTTTCCAGCCCCCACCCAGCACTGGGAGCTTCGTTGGTGGCCGTGGCACTCCAGTGCCACTGCCAACTTCTCAAAGGAAGGGGCACCGTCTTATCCCCGCCAACCATATTGGTGGAGGGCAGCCACATCAGGTACATTGTCGCCGTAAAGCTTCTGACGAAGCTTGTATAATTCGTCTGCAAAGGTGGGTAACCAGGCGAGTCATCTGCCTCGTTACCTTTATTGTAAGGATAATCATCATCAGGCGGATTCCCGGCATCGTATCCTCCAGAATTGGTCATTGTGAGCGCGGGAGAGGCTGTTGTTGTTGAAATAATGTAGGAATCGCTGTTGACGACCTGATTCCAAATAATGTTGTTCGTACTGTTGGACCCGGCGGGAAAAACGGAAGCATTCACACCAAATTTCATGCCCGGAGTAGCTCCAGGCAGAATGCTCCCGAAGTGAAGCGCCGTCGCGGGATCGATTACAAAGTTAGTGCCGCTTTCGATGATTTGGTAGTTTCCAGCGTCTACCGCAATAATGCCATGCTCTGCCGAAATGACAGCGTTTGGCCTTTGGACATTGAGCGTCGCATTAATGGTGTTGGTCTGCCCGTAAATCACTTGGGTGCAGCTAACGGGAAGATTGGTGGCGTCGCCACACCAGTAAAAATTAATGTAGCTATTGGTGGTGTAATTGGTCGGCGTAACTAGGTTCGTATAATTGGAATTATATTTTGTTGGCTCGTAGTCGTAAAACGCCGTGTCATTCGTGCTGCCGGTGACTCCTGGAATGTGCCACTGGTAGGACGTAACGATGGAATTTGTCGGACTTCCCATGACCATGTTCGTGAGGCAAATCTGCTGCCCCACCCACACGTTGGCGTTCGTGCCGGTGATATCCTGACCATCACGCTGAATTTTATCGGGGATTAACAGAACGCCATGCGGCCCCGGCGTGTTATTGGTTCCCGAGTATGTGGCGGTGCCAACGATTGAGCCGGAGTCGTTAATGGCAACGCCCGACACGTTTGTCCAACCGCTAGTGAGTGGCACCAGGCTGGAAAGACTATTGGTGGTGGGAGGTGTCGTCGAGGGGTCGTAAAACTGATCGCAGGACCCTAGGGAAAGAAAATTTGCGTTGTTTTTGTAGTAGTAGTTCGCAGTGCCGACGATCTGGTGCGATGCGTTCCACATTCCCGCGAAGGGAGGAAGTGGAATTGAATTGGTTCCCATATTGTAGGTGCTCGCCACCCAGTTATTGCCACTATTATCAACCGACTTAACGCCTAAAATCTGGCCCGCGCTGTTTACCGAAAAAAGCGTATCCGGGATCAACGTATTTGTTCCAGCCGGTTGAATAGTGGTCCCAACACAATAAGCGGAAGCTCTTGTAAAAAGGCAACTGTTCGTATTGGCTATATCTCCCAAAACCACGCCGCTTGGGCTTGCGGTTTGAGCGTTAAAGGCGGGAGGAGTAAGGCTTGAAGAGTAAGACTGGTAATCTCCAATCGGCGTTATGCTCCCTGAGATGAGGCCCTGCCCTGTGAACAGATAGTCGCAAGTAAACTGCATTAGATATCCTTCATCGGTCTGTTCCCAATCATAGCGGTACTGGATGTAATTGGCATAAACGTTGTTGGAATTATCAATTCCGGCCACAGTGGCGTCGTCTGCCGTGCCAAAGTCAGGGCCATGTCCATAAGATCCACAAGGTGCAAAGATCGGATCGTAGTTGGCGTTGTAGATGAGGCCCCCAGGCGCATTTGTCCAGACAGAGGGATACTCTACATAACTGTTAGTGTCAGGCGGGGCCCCACTGAGGCTGCCGCCACCACTAATTGTTCCCACCACCACATCATTATCGTTCAAGCCGACAACAGTAAAGGTCGGCTGATTCGTCGTGGGTGCGCCATTCTTCCAAAAGACGGATGTGGAGTTGGTGCTATAAACAACCGATCCCAGCTTGTTAAGAAATTGCGGCGTCACTCCCGCACCCAAATCAATCACGGCGAAGCGGGGCGGAGTGTATGCCGGATTTGTGATGGCTCCTATTGATAGGGATGCAAGTAGGTTGATGAGCGCATTGCTCGCGGTCAATGACGAATAAAAGCTTACTTGTGAGGCCGAGAGCGTGACACTCGTCGTGGTGCCGCTTACGGAATCAAGCGTTGTCCACGTACCGTTCGGGGTTTCACCCGCGATGGTAATGGTATTGCCGCTGCCGTTGCTTGGCAGTGTCCAATTCAGAGTGACTGAACCATCGGTGTTGGCCGTCGCCGTCAAGTTCATAACCGTACTTATCGCCCATAACGGATCGAAATTAAAGACCGTCTTGAGCTGGCCGATATTGGCCAGCGCGTTATCGGTATTGGTGTTTTGCGCGATCCAAGTGGGAACGGCGTTGGTGTACCCCGCAGCTTCCAATTGAGACCACACCATGTTGCCGATGTATTTTAGTTGCCCGACTGTCATCGCCGTGAAATCACGCGGATTATAGGGGGCGTAGGCGTTGGTCGGGCTGTTGTAGTTGTGGGTGGCATAATCCTGCTGCCAGTTATAAACGAGATTGCTTAAGGCTGGACCCGCCCCGCCGGAAAGATTGGCATTGAGTTCATCGACGGCGCGGGCGGTGAATTGCTTGAGCTGGCCTTGGGTGACTACCGCGTAGTTGTTGGCAACGTAGTTGGTGGTTACGACTCCGTTATTGGTTGTGACTTGAGGTGTCATTACCGCGCTTAGCGAACCTGGACCCGGCGTGAACCACCAGGACGGATCAGCCGCGTAAGACGTCAGCACAAACAGCCCGGAACAGGCCAGCACCAGCCACAACGTCTGAGCTATGGTGGCGGATGTTTCGTCCTGCTTTTTGCGTAAAAGCTTCATGGCGTATCGTCCCTAAGTGCCGGTGAACCAGTCCTAGTTGCCCGTGTACATCGGGATGTCGCCACCGGGGGCGGTGACCGTGACAGTGTTCACCTTCAGATTTCCGCTCTTATCCAGCAGTAAAGCATCACTTTTATGCGACTGGCTGCCATTACCAACTTCAAACAAGGGATCTGTAGCCACCCAGGAAGTCGTATTTCCCCCACCCACGTTATAAGCGCCCATGGTAACTGAGCCAAAGGCTTGTGCCGTTGTCCACTTCCCCATCGCCGTTGAGTAAGAGCCGTTGGCAGTTGAATACCACCCCATGGCCGTAGAGTAAAGTCCGCTGGCGGTTGTGCATCCCATCGCCGTTGACCCGGAGCCGGTGGCGTATGCACTCCCTGTCGCCGTTGACCCAGAGCCGGTGGCAACCCCCCACCCCGGCGCCGTTGAACACTCGCCACTGGCAAATCCCCACCCCATCGCGGTTGAACACTGGCCACTGGCATATGCGTTCCCCATCGCCGTTGAATACCTGCCACTGGCAATTGACCGTCCCATTGCCGTTGACGAAAGGGCACTGGCGGTTGACTCATACCCCATCGCCGTTGCACCAAAGTAATTGCCACTGGCAGTTGACTTATACCCCATCGCCGTTGAACCGTAAGCACTGGCGGTTGAGCTTCCCATCGCCGTGGAATAGTTGCCACTAGCGTTCCCTGCCCCCATCGCCGTTGAAGCGTAAGCGCTGGCGGTTGTTCCCATTCCCATCGCCGTGGAATAGTTGCCACTGGCGGTTGTTCCCATCCCCATCGCCGTTGAAGAGTTACCAATAGCGCTTGATCCTAAGCCGCTGGCAAACGCATAATTGCCAGAAGCAGTGGTGCTAGATCCCAAAGCCATGGAATCAGTTCCGGTAGCGGTCGAACCGGGACCGAAAATCAGCGACCCAGTGCTGATCGAAAGATATCTTGCATCCGCCAGCCCCTCCGTCAGCACGCTGGCGGCACAAACCAGAGCCTGGTTCGGCATCTCGTTGTCCGTGCCGTTGACCGTGAGCGAATACGTAAACATGCTCGGGCCGATCGGACTCAGAACGATGGTGGCGCCGGCCGATGGGTTGTAAAGCATCAGCATGTTGTTATTGTCCAGCGTCATCTGCAACTGGAGCGTTGAGGCTCCATTCTGCTGCCATTTCCACACATGCGCGGCGCGACTGGCATCAAATTCGAGGCTGGAAGGGATGGAAGTCGTTCCATCGGTGTAAAACGCCATCACCCCTGCGTTCGAGTTGTTGTCGCTCCACGTGCCCAAGGTCAGCGAGTCGCCTTGGAGGTCCGTGGTTCCCGTCACGGTCAGGTCGCCACTGACCGTTTGGTCTGCACGCAGCGGTGATAGCTGTAGCGCCACCCAGAAGGTCAGCAAGAGTGCCCATTTTTTCAAGCTTTTTGTACACATGTTCTTTTTCTCCTCTATTTGGTGGTCGTAGTGGTAATGGTTGGGGTGGTTTGCGCCAAAGCCTGCGCCTGTTGTTGTAATTGTTGGAAACGGGACGCGTTTTGTTGCAGCCACTGTTGCATGGCCGCCTCGCGCACGGCGGGAGTGGCGGAAAGGTATTGATTTTGCAACTGGATTTGTTCGCGCATGAGCTGATCCCGAGTGGTGAGGAAGGCCGCCATCTGTGGCGTGGCTTGGGCCGGAATGGAAAGGGGCGGAGGAACCGGCACCGGTTGATTGGCCGATTGACTGGCCATGACCTGCGCCCGCTGCGCCTGAAGTTGCAAATCTCCCGCATGTTGCTGCTCGAAGGTTTGCATTTCATTCTGCTGCATCTGGCTGACCTGATCCGCGCTTGCATTGGCCGGCATCGATTGGAGCAACTGATTATGAATTTGTGCGAGGGCATTGGCCAGGGCGGCCCGAGTGGTAAGAAAATCCTTCAGTGTTTGCGAAGCGTTCGCAGGAATGTTTGGCTGTCGATTCGTCGGCATGGGCTGCAAAGCCGATGCCCTCGCCACGGCTTGAACATGCTGTTGCAGCGCTGCAAACTGAGGGGCATTCTGTTGGAACCAGGCATCCAACTGGGCGGGTGTGGCCCCATTGGTGATCTGTGCGATCTCTGAGTTGAGCAACGCTTGTCGTGCCTGTAGAAAATTATTTTGTAGCGCTTGATTTTGCGAAACCTGCTGCGTTGGCGTTGAGGAGGCAGCCTGCTGCGACGGTTGCGGTTGTTGAACGTCCTGACCCTCTGCGATTCCAATAAATAAAAGAAACAGGCCGGCGCAAACCAGCCCGTTATATATTTCCCGTTCCATTTGTAGAATTCCCGAAGTGAAAGTTTTTATTCCTCAGCTCGGACTGGAAAGCTGAGGAATTCAAGATTGCCCAGCGCAATGCCAATAAGCTCACCTTCTTGTTAGTCTGCCTAGAGAATCCTTTTAATTGATGGATTCCTTGAGCTAATGGCAATGCATTTTATTCAGCGGATTTATCTACGACAGAGACATTCCTTTTCTCATAAGCCATCCATATTAGAGAAATATAGAAATAAACGGTTGGAGCTAATGATGAATCTTGACATGAGAAAGTCACATTGGCGCAATGCTATCGCATTGCTCCGTGGCATGTAACTCTGGTAGAAAATTCCGGCAATTACAGCGGCATCCATAAGCGGCGAGGGAGCAGGAGCGATTGCAGGCTGACTGGCACTCAAACATCAATCTTTGATTATGACGCCAAGAGCCAGCCGAGGACTGGGCTAAGACGATTATTGCGAACTGAACGGGTGAAACAGTCTTCGGTAGAAATTTTCATCCAGCTGCTTTTGAAGAGAAAACATCCAAGCCGCGAAAGAATACCAAAACATCCATCTCATCTCAGGGTACATTTTCGTAATCGCCTGCAATTCCTCAACGGCTCCAATACGCCAGAGAAGAAGGAAGGCCCAAAGATTGGCCTCCCATTCGCGATCAAATGTTTTCAGAAAATAGGTTTTAACTTCCTGCGCTGCTTCACGAACGAATGGCACTTTCCACGGGTAGTCCAGAAACCACGGCATTGGCAACTTACGCGGGCTGTCCTGGTGCATGACATAATGAGCCATTTCGTGGGCAATGGTTAAAGCATGGTCGCAGGATGGCTTGCGGGCGTTCACAACGATGCAGGCCGAATCCGGCTCAATTTTGAGAAAGCCGGGCACTTTGTCCGGCAACTCCGCGGAATACTCGACTTGTAAATCAAAGTAGTCCGTAAATTGCTTTAGCTTGGGATCGGTTTGCACGGTCATTTGGCCACTGTTTGGCAGTGTTGGGCCAAGTTCTCCGCCACCTTCTGGACTTGGGCAAATTCCTTATCTGTTAGCTTGGTCAGTGTCCTCATAAAAATCCGCGCGTCCTCCTTTTTCATCACCTTGGAAAGCACCGAATCAATCCGACCGGCAGCATCAAAAAGCTGTCCGCGGGGCTGGATGTCCAGCACGTCCTCCAGTTTCCTGATGGTGTCGTCCGCGGGCAGCCCGCGCTGCTCATTGACCAGCCGGGACATGTAGGCGGTGGAAACGCCGATTTGCCGGCCAATATCGCGCAGGGAAAGGCACTGGTTTGCGATGGACTTGCGGAGCAGTCGGACGAACGGCGCGGGGGCCGCGGTGGGTTCCTGTGTTGGCATAAGAGCCAAGATAACGGATGCGTCCTGTCAGTCAACACAAAATATCAGGTGAAAGTCTTTTTTGTTTGGTGTTGCCTATTAGGTATCGTATACTGCCCTCGTCAAATGATCGCAAACAACATCGCCTATTGGCGCTCAACCATGAACCAGGGCAAAGGCATCTCGCGGGCGCATCTTGCCCGGCGTGTGGGTGTGGGCCGGTCTTTTGTAACCAAGCTTGAGAAGGGCATCGCCCAGCCTGGCGCGGAGTTGATGTTGCGGATTGCGGCATATTTCAAACAGCCCGTTGAGGCGATTTTTCAGCAAATAAAAGGTTCTCAGAGTAACGACATGGTTACTTGGCCGACAGCGATACCAAGCAGTCAACTTTTCAAATTTAGTCAAACCGTTTCCCGCCCGTCTAGCGGAAATGGAGTCATCAAGGACAAATCGTTGGTAAGTCCAACGGCGAAGGTCGTGGCGTGCCTGTCGCGCAGTAAGCCAAAGATAAAAACATGAAACAAAACATCGCAGTTGAACAATTCCTGGCTGGCCGCCGCGTGGTCATCTCCAGGTTTGTGGCTCATCACTACAAGGAAGTACAGAACAAGGCAAAGAAGGTCGTCGGCATCGTGAACCTTTACGAAGTTCAATGCGCCGACGGGAAGGCTCCCACGGTCCAAACGTGGTGCCCTCGCAACATCGAAACCGTCGAACAGGCTGCCAAGGATTGTCCCGTCCAGTTCAAAGAGGGGCAAAAGCTGGTCATCGAGTTCGATCTGATGGAGCCGAACACGTTTGACGCCAAGAACGGCGTCTTGATTCGTGCCGGTTCAGTAGTGCCCTTGGAGTAGTCGTATCGTGGCCACGCCCGGCGGCCCCGAGGATAGGATTGCCGCGGGGATGCGCGCGTCAGCGCGCGCCCCCGGCAACCCATCCTTGTCCGAGAGGTGTGCCCAGAAATAAATACGCAAAGGTCAAAAATGAACAATGCAAGGAATCTTGAACCGGAAATGAGGCTGAAAGCCGCGCAGGTGAATATCGCGATGGGCGATTGGGTCCACTCGCTGGCCCCGTGGCAGGTGATTTCACACATGACGTTTGGCTGGGAGGCGTCCGTGTGGTCCGCGCAACGGTGCTACGAGAAGTTCATGCGGCTGGAAATGCGCGGCGTGTCGTACTTCTACGCCTTGGAACAGAATCCTGGGCGGCCTGGCTTCCATATACATGCGTTGTGGTGTGACTGCAAAAGCAAGTCCCGGCAGACAGTCTGGCAGACCTGGTTCAATCGCTATGGCCGGGCCCGGATTGAGCCTGTGAACAACCGTGACGACGTGGCCGACTACTGCGCCAAGTATGTGACCAAAGAAGGAGCCTGGTGGGATGTGAGACTGCTCGGCCAGTGGCATCCGGCGTTCAAGGATTTCAAACTTTCCGGTGAATGATATGAGAGAGGACCAACGCCACTTTTTGAGCTTGTTGGGACAGCTTCCCGCACGGCTGACTGTCGAGCAAGCCGCCTGGGTGCTCAATTGCCAGCCTCATGATGTGCCGGTATTGATTGCCTCTCGGCTGCTCAAGCCTCTGGGTAATCCCGCACCATATAGCATCAAGTTTTTTTCCACCGCAGAGGTTTTGGAATCGGCCAAAGATCGCGCCTGGCTGATGAAGGTAACGGCTACCATCAATCAGCATTGGCAAAAAATGAATGCACGCAAAAAAAGCGGTTCTTCCATGAGCGAATTGCCTGCTCCTGCGGTCGCGTAGTTTCGTTATCCCATTGCCGCTTGCATCGGAACAATTACAGCATGCGGGGAAGCCTGCGCTTCATTTTGGGGTTTAAAGGCGACTATGCGGTTTCTCATTTCACGCTCAAAGTTCTCCAGAGCGGGGACCGTAACCTCGGCTCGCCGTGCATAGGCGCGGTGGACAGCCTTGCTGTTATGGCCGAGCGCTGTCTGCGCATACCGCTCGGGGAAAGCGCACTGCTTGGCCCGCTCCGCCCAAGAATAGCGATAACTATGGAGTGTTACTCCTTTGATGTTTAACCTGTTGCACCGTTGTTTGAACTCGGTGGCGCGATCCGCCGGTCGCAGTCCAATCAAATACGGGAACAGCGGGCCGGTTCTCGGCAGTTTGGACAGCACGATTTCGGCACTGGGACCAAAGGCGATCAGAGGCGGTTTCAGGCCACGACCGCGCAACTTCATCCGCTCGAAACAGATCGTTTTTGTGCTCCAATCAATGTCCTCGGCATGAAGATGGGCAAGATCGCCCTGCGATGCCCCGAGGTGCCATGCCAGTTCGTAAAAGGCCCGGCGCTCGGCATTCGGTTCACGATCCACGATCCGTAAATGTTCGTCCCAGGTGATGGCACGTTTTTCGCCGTGCAGCACCTTGGGCCATTGGCGGCGTGGAATGACGGGCACCGGCACCCAACTCATGTCCAGGGCAAAGTTATGAATCCTCCGCAGGTAAACGTTCGTGGAAACCGTCCCCCGTTTCAGCACGCGCAGGAAATGTTCCGCCCGCGTATCGATTAGTTTCAGCTTTTCCAGTTCTACGAGAGCCTTGTCCTTGGCCGCCACGCACCAGCGCCGGTAGGTTTCACCATGCTTCATGTCGATGATTGCCTCCATCACATCCCGCCACGTCCGGGTTGAAGCGACCGGATCGCTGGCCGAGAGATAGACCCGCGCCATCTGCAAGTTAAGCTGCGGCTGACGCGCTGATTCTTGCTTGGCAGCCAATAACGTCTCCGCTTCCCGGTGGTCGCGTGTCCTCAAACTGAACTGCTTTCGACTGACGGTGTCCTCGTAATAGAAGACCCCTTTGCGTTGGAATATCCAATACCTTGAACTCATCTGCTTTACCTCGTGTTAAGAGCATAAAGCGGTCGAATCGAATCGTGTTAGAGAGTAATCGGAGAGTTAAAGCTAGTTAAGCTGAATTCTGGCCACTTAGCTTTTTCCCTGACAGTTTCCCTGACAGTTCGGGTATCGTTCCGTCCGAAGTCTCACAATTTCAACGACTTGAAAAGGGAGGCGAGGGTCGGAAACGGACGTACGCGCTCACACACACGCATCGGGTGAACAAAGGATGATGATCGACTCTGACGAGCGATGGCGTGCGTCGATGCACGATGACGAACGACGGTTGGCGATGGTGTGCACACACAATCAGCATGAACGGCAACCACCAAGCTCGCCAAGAAAGCGTTTTGAAAACAAAACGCGCACGATCACAGCGTGTAGGTAGAATCACCATCAGGGCGTACGCCCCATGACTTACGGGGTAATGATGACGAATCATAACGAACAATGGGGAATGTCGCTCCCCTTGAGAGCCTTTAACCGAACCACGGTCGGGGTGGCGTGTTCCACCCCCTTTTCCCTGATCTGAGCGTATGCCACTTAACTAATTTCGCCCTGGATTCGAGCGCTGGATGATTCTCGATGTGTGAGGACCATCCTCCATGATTCATCGTGGTGCTTCGTTGTCGCGGTGTTTTTTCCGTGGTTTACTTATCATCATGGCCGGTCCTGCTGATAAGTTCTTCCTTCACGTCACTCCCGTTGAGAAGAGCATCAGTATCGAGCGTCGTACCTTTTCCGCCGCAGTCCTCGATCAACTGCCCTTGCTGGTGGGTGATCGTTCCGGCCATTGTCACGTTGAGTTGACCCGGCGCTATTTTCGTAACCCGGTCTTCGTCATCGCCGGTGACGATAATTTCGCCAACAAGGGTTGGGCGGTCACGACGATCATCAATGAGCGTTGGTTTCGTGGTGCGTTGGTTGTCCTAGCTGAACGTAACCGTGATCCTGCCGGTCGGCCATTCTTGGGTGAGACGTTCCTTGATGGTTTGACGGCTGAAGAGTGCAAGGAGGTGTCACCCTACATCGCGTTCCCTCC
>Ga0364866_10674_pt1 | contig 18180 bp, 5 predicted proteins | sample ExccelAu500001D3_3_FD_206913 | JGI IMG/M metagenome (GOLD analysis project Ga0364866, IMG submission 206913) | Enriched cells from Trout Bog Lake Hypolimnion, Wisconsin, USA - BchlTB.Aug13.5000.01.D3 | ecosystem: Environmental > Aquatic > Freshwater > Lake > Hypolimnion/Profundal zone | place: USA... | reverse complement strand
CCTTGAGGCAGAGCTGTTCGAGGCCGTCTTCGAAACGCGCGCGCTCGCAGAGGTTGTAGTGCGGTTGGAGAGTCTGGTAGCTCGGGAGTCCCGCCTTCCTGCTCACAGCGAGCGCCTCGGCGAGCCGATCCGCCGAGTAGTTGGATGCCCCGATGGCTCTCACCTTACCCGACTTGATCAGCTCGGCATAGGCGCCCAGCGTCTCGTCGAGGGGCGTCGTGGCGTCATCGGTATGCGACTGGTAAAGGTCGATATAGTCTGTCTGAAGGCGTTGGAGCGACCGTTCAACCTCCCGCAGGATGTAGGCCTTCGACAACCCTTTTTCGTCAGGGCCCATCTCGATCCCGACCTTCGTGGCGATGACGACCTTGTCCCGGTTGCCGCGGGTATGCAGCCAGTTGCCGATGATCGTCTCGGACTCGCCGCCGCTGTTGCCCGGCGCCCACGTCGAGTACATGTCCGCGGTGTCGATGAAATCGAAACCGGCCGCGGCGAAGGCGTCGAGCAGGAGAAACGAGGTCGGCTCGTCGATCGTCCAACCGAACACATTGCCGCCCAGTACGAGCGGCGCGACTTCGATACCGGTATTACCAAGCGTGCGCTTCTTCATGTTTCTGTTCTTTCCCCTTCAACCTGGACTTGGGAGCGCGCTCCCAGTCACAAAACGACGGACTGCCGTCGGTCTATCTATTCTATACGCCTGCCGCAATCGCGAATGTCCAGGCGCGGCATCCGTTTCGTCAGCGTCCGGACCTATTGCGCTGAGGCGGGCAGCATCTCAACGCGTACGCGCGAGCGGTACCGCGGCGAATGGTAGAGACGAATGGTCGACTTCTGAAAGTCCTCGGGGCGCGCGTGATAGATATCCACGAACTTCTGCGGGTTCCGGTCAACCAGCGGGAACCAGGACGACTGAACCTGCACCATGAGGCGGTGCCCAGGCAGGAAGGTGTGATAGAGATCCGGGATTACGTAGGAGACGCGCGTCACCTGCCCAGGTGTCAGCGGTGACGGGTTCTGGTAGCTGTCGCGGAACTTGGCGCGCATCACCTCGGCGCGAAGCAGATTCTGGTATCCGGCCATCTTGCCGACTTCGGTCTCCGGATGAACGTCGATGACCTTGACCACGAAGTCCGCATCGGTTCCTGTTGAAGCGACATACAGGTCCGCTGTGATCGGCCCTGCGATCGTCATCGGCTCCTTGAGCGGGTCGGACTGGTAGACCAGGACATCCGGGCGTGCCGCAGCGAATCGTTGGTCGTCGACCATATATTCGCGCGTACGGTTGTGGATCGCGCCGCCCTGGTACGGCACGGGGTTTGCCGGGTCGCTTATGTACTCATCGAATCCCGTTCCGGATACGGGCCCGGCGCGGTCTATGCTCAGCTTCTTACCCGGAAGAAGGAAGAGGGAGCTTTCCTTCACCCCGCGCGGCGGCCACTGCGAAAACGACCGCCAGCGGTTGGCGCCGGTCTCGAATACCTCGGCGGCCGGTGCCGTGGGCCGGCCGTTACCGCGGAGACAGGCGTCGAAGAACGGGAACTCGATCTCCTCCCGATAGAAGACGGAGGTCTTCTGTTCGAACCGCATGTCTCCTATGTGGTCGCCGTCGCCGCCGGACCAGCCGCCGTGCCACCAGGGTCCTATGACGAGGGTGGTATGCGCACGCGGATTCTGCATACGGGCGGCTCGCCCCGTATTCAACGCGCCCCAGAAGTCCTCTGCGTCGAACCAGCCTCCGACGACGAGGAGGGGACAGCGCACGTTGCGCAGATGGAACGGCAGGCTGCACGACTGCCAGTACTCGTCGTAGGCGCCGTGCTCCATCAGGTAGTGCCACATGCCGTCCGTCTTGGAAAAGAACATGTCGGTCAGCGACGCGAGCGTGCCGTACTTCATGAAGAATGTGACCGGGTCGCCCGCGGTATCCAGGTGCGGCGGAGCGTACGATGCGGCGACCTCGGGCGACTCGCCGAATCGGGCGAAGCCGATCGCGTCCATTAGGAAGAGCGCGCCGTTATGATGAAAGTCGTCGCCCAGAAACCAGTCCGACACGGGCGCCTGCGGGGAGGCGACCCTGAGCGCGGGGTGGGAGTTGACGGCGCCGATGCCGGCGTAGAAGCCAGGATAGGAGATCCCCCACAGGCCTACGCGCCCGTTGTTGTCGGGGACGCACTTCACGAGGTAGTCGATGGTGTCCCAGGTGTCGGTACTCTCGTCGACATCGTTCCGTTTCAGCGTGATTATAAGCTGTGGGCGGACGTTGTAGAAGCGGCCCTCCGAGCGTCCCCGTCCCCGCACATCCTGGAACGCATAGATGTACCCGGCATCCATGAACTTCGGCGACCCCTGCAGGTCGTTCCGGTAGGCCTCTGCGCCGTAGGGGCCCGCGCCGTACGGCGTGCGTCGGAGGAGGATCGGGTGTTTGCCGGGCTTGCCGCGCGGCGCATAGACGCTGGTGTAGAGCTTCGTGCCGTCGCGCATCGGAATCAGGTACTCGGTCTTCGCGTAGCGGTCACGAAGCGCGGTCGGCGGCGCCGCGCGACCAGATACGGCGTATGCTGCAAACAGGATAGCGAGTGCGAGCGCAAGACTCAGTCGGCGGGTATATGGTCTCATACACGTGGATTCCACGAACAAGCGCACATATCCTTTCGCCGAACGGCGGGCGCCCCTAAACGCACGAAGCAAACAGATCTTCCGCCGCTTCGCCGGCCTTGGCGAACGCCCCCCGGCGCGGCCCGACCCGTCTGGTGAGCGGGTCGAACCGCGATGACGAAGACTGATCATCTCACCGTGAACGTGACGGAGCCGCTCGTGCCTCCGCCCGGCGTCGGGTTCTTGATGGTGACCTTGTGCGCTCCCGCCACGACGAGGTCGCTCTGCGGGATGATAACGGTGAGCGAGGTCGCGGAGACGTAGGTCGTACCGAGAGCGGCTCCGTCCCACAGCACCAGCGACGTCGCCAGGAAGCCCGTCCCCGTCGCGGTCACCTTCTGGCTGGCGCTTCCGACCCTGGCCGAGTTCGGACTCAGGCTCTTGAGAGTTGGGGGCGGGTTGTTGACGATGAAGGTTACGGCGCCGCTGCTGCCGCCACCGGGACCGGGGCTCGACACCGTAATGGAGTGCGCACCCACCGCAGCGAGGTTGGCCTTCGGAATGATGAAGGAAAGCGATGTCGCCGACTTGTAAGTCGTGGCGAGCGCGGCGCCGTCCCACTCCGTGGTGGATGTCTTCACGAAGCCCTTCCCTGTCGCCGTCACGGTGACGGCCGCGCTCCCGACGACGGCCGTCATCGGACTGATGGTCGTGAGCGCGGGGACCGGGTTGTTGACGGTAAAGGTCACCGAGCCGCTCGTCCCGCCGCCAGGCGCCGGGTTCTTAACAGTAAGTGCGAACGTGCCCGCGGTCGCCAGGTCGGCCGTCGGGACCACGGCTCGCAGCTGGGTCGATGAGACGAAGGTCGTCGTCAGATTAGCGCTCTTCCACTGGCCCGCGAGGGTAATCGTCGTGGCGGCGGCCCCGGTCGTCGCGGAGTTGGGACTGACGCTCGTGAGCATGGGGACCACGTTGTTGACCGTGAAGGTGAGCGCGGCGCTGGCTCCTCCGCCCGGGCTCGGACTCTTGACGGTTATCTTGTGAGCGCCGGCTCCCGCAAACCTGGTCTGCGGGATAACGAAGGTCAGCGAAGCGCCCGAGCCATAGGTGGTCGAGAGTGCGACCCCGTCCCACTGCGCCACAGAAGAGGGAACGAAGTTCTTTCCCGTAGCCGTCACGGTGACGGCGGCGCTACCCACTGTCGTCACGCTCGGCGATATGGCGGAGAGCGTCGGCGCCGGATTGGGGAGCACCGCGAAGGTGACGTAGCCGCTCGTCCCGCCGCCGGGAGCCGGGCTGTTGACGGTTACCTTGTGAGCGCCCACAGCAGCCAGCTTGGCTTGCGGAACGACGAATGAGAGGGATGCGGTCGAAACGAAGGTCGTCGCGAGCGCCGTCCCGTCCCACTGCACGGCGGATGTCGTCACGAAACCGCTTCCCGTCGCTGTGACAGTGAGGTTAGTGGTTCCAACCGTTGCGGATGTCGGACTGATCCCCGCGAGAATCGGCTTGGGCGTGCTGACAGTGAAGGCGACGGCGCCGCTGGTCGGACTTCCGGGGCCAGGATTGGCGACCGTGAGATAGGCCGTTCCAGGCGCTGCCAGGTCGCTCGCGGGCACGACCGCCGTCAACTGCGTCGCCGAAACAGAGATAGTTGACAGAGCGCTGCCGTTCCATCGAGCCACCGCGCCGGCGACGAAGTTGGTCCCGGTGAGGGTAACGGTTGTCGCTGCCCCGTCGGTTGCCGCGATGTTGGGGCTGACGCCGGCCAGCGTCGGCGTCGGGTTGTCGACCGCGAAGGCCGCGGAGTTGCTCGCCGCCGCGCCGGGCGCCGGGTTGACGACCGTCACGCCTGCGGTACCCGCGACCGCCAGGTCGCCGGCCGGGACGACCGCCGTCATCTGGGTCGCCGAGATGTAGGCCGTCGCAAGGCTGCTGCCGTTCCACTCGGCGGTCGAGCCGGAAACGAAGCCGCTCCCGGTGATGCTGATAGTCGTCGGACCGCTGCCGACGGTCGCTGAGTTGGGGCTCAATGCCGTTAATGATGGTGGCAGGGCCTGGATCGTGAACGTTACGGCGTTAGAAACCACGCCGTCTGGATTGGCTACGGTGATACCGGCTAAGCCGGGCGCGGCGATGTCGGACGAAGGAACAGTAGCGGTCATCGATGTGGCTGACAAGAACGTCGTCGTCAGAGCGAATCCGTTCCAATCGATGGTCTCCCCGTCCACGAAACCTGTCCCGGTAACCGTGAGTGTGAACGATGAGCCTCCCGCCGGAGTCGAGGCCGGGCTCAGGCTTGTCAATGATGGGGGCGGAGCGTTGTAGGGATTCGTCGTAACCACAATCGCGCCGTTGCCGGTCCCGTAGGCGAGCAGATTGCCGTCTGAGGAGACTGCCAGCGACGTCACTCCGCCACCCGAAGTTTGCGAGTAGTTGAGGTAGGCGTTGAGCAGACCGTAGCTCGCCATGCTGAAGATCTCAACCTCCGCTTCGTTCGTCACGAACAAAACCTTCCCGTCCGGGGAGAAGGTGACCGAGTTGGCGGATTCCGCGATGCTGCTGAGCGTCGTGGTTCGCTTACCGGTTGCAACGTTCCACAGTTCGAGCGCGGCCGGACCGTAAATCGAGGCAGCGTTCTGGCCTCCGTCCGCGAGCACGGTACCATCCGGGGAGAAGGCAAGCGTGTTTACCCTGCCGGCCGCGGTAGAGAGGCTCGTCAGCAGAGTACCCGTCGCGTAGTTCCACAGCTCCAAGACGCCGCTTGTTGAGCTCTCCCCGCCTGAAGCCAGAGTCTTACCGTCCGGGGAGAAGGCGACACACTCGACGGCCATGTCCGCGGACGTCGGGAGGGTCGCAATACGATTGCCGGTCGAGACGTCCCAGAGTTCGAGCAGACTGTTGAAGTTGCTTCCGTTGGCGAGCGTCTTGCCGTCCGGGGAGAAAGCGACGGAGGAGACCCAGTCGGCGGCCGTGTTAAGGCTGGCGCTCAGTTCGCCGGTCGAGACGTTCCAGAGCTCGATAACGCCGTGAGCATAGCCGCTGCCGTCATAGTAGAAGCCGCCATCGGCAAGGACCGTGCCATCCGGGGAGAAGGCGACCGAGGAGACCGTGTAGGTCGCGGCGGTCGGGAGCGTCGTGATGAGCTTGCCGGTTGAGACGTTCCACAACTCCAGCACGCTGTCGTAGAAGCTGCCAACGGCAAGAATCTGGCCATTGGGAGACAGCGCGACGGCGTCCACATCACCCGCTACGGTATTAACCGTCGTGTTCAAGGTGTCGTTCGAGCTGTTCCATAGCTCCAACACGGGGGTAACGGTGTAGTAGCCCGTGGATACGGGCTTATAGCCGCCATCCGCGAGCGTCTGACCGTCCGGCGAGAAGGCAAGCGCGGTGAGCTGTTTCGCGGCGCTCCGCAGCGTCGTGATCGGTTGGTCGGTGGACACGCTCCAAAGTTCCACGCCGCCGCCGCCGCTCGCCAATATCGTGCCGTCCGGGGAGAACGCAACCGGTCCCCCGCTCGCGAGAGTTGTAATCAGCTTAAGGGTCGAGAGGTTCCAGAGCTCCAGGTCGGCGCCGGCGCTCGCCAGTGTCTTGCCGTCGGCGGAGATGGCGAGAGAGTTCGGGCCGTAGGTACCCGCGGTATGGAGCGTCGCGATGATCTTGCCGGTAGCGACGTTCCAGAGTTCCACCCCATCGCTCCCGCCGCTCGCAAGGAGAGTACCGTCCGGCGAAAAGGCGATCGAGGGAACGGCGGAGGTGGAGGCTGTCGGAAGCGTCCCGGTGAGGTTGCCTGTCGAGGCGTTTCGAAGCTCCAGAACGCCGCCCGAGGCCGTTCCGCCGCAGTCGGCGAGTGTCTTGCCGTCCGGAGAGTAGACGACCGCGTTAACGACGGAGGCGGCCGTGGTGAGAGTCGTCAGCGACCTTGTGGTGACGTCCCACAACTCCAGGACCCCGTAGGGGGTGAACCCGGCATTGTTCTGGCCCCCATCGGCGAGCGTCTTGCCGTTGCGAGAGAAAGCGACCGAGTTAACATAGTAGAGGGCGTTCGTCGGGAAACCCATAATCGGCGCGGCGGTGCCGCCGTCGAGGATCTGGACTCCGCCATCGCCGCCGACGGCCAACATCGAGCCATCGGGCGAATAGGCCACACTGTCCACTTCAGGGACCGGACCATACATCCACTGAATGGGCAGATCGCTCTGCGCCATCGCCGACAGAGGGCAAAGCAAGAGCACGAAGTGGAGTATTGCAAGTATCAGATACAGCTTATGGTGCGTCCGGATTTGCATACGAAGCCTCCTAACCGCGTGCGTGCGTGCGTTGTGCACTTCCTCAAGCCGAAGTCTCCTGCCGACCAACCACCTTCGGTCCCCTACTTCACCGTGAACGCTGCAGAGCTGCTCGTGCCGCCTCCCGGCGTCGGGTTCATGACCGCGATACTGTGCGTGCCCGCGGTCACGAGATCACCCTTCGGAATCACGAAGGTGAGCGAGGACGCGGATTTGTAGGTGGTGGTGAGCGCGACGCCATCCCACTGCGCCTTCGATGTCGTCTGGAAGCCCGTCCCTGTCGCCGTCACTGTAACATTGGCGCTTCCGACGGCGGCCGATAGTTGACTGAGCTTCAACAGGGTTGGAACCGGGTTGTTGACCGTGAATGGCGCCGGTCCGCTCGTCCCACCGCCCGGAGCCGGATTCACTACGGTTACGTTGAAGGCGCCGGACTTAGCCAGGTCGCTCGCGGGGAGGGTCGCCGTGAGATTCGTCCCCGTAACGAAGATCGTTGCAAGCGCCGCGCCATTCCACCTCACCACGGAGCCCGAGACGAAGCCGGTTCCAGCAACGGTGAGCTTGAGCGCGGCGGCTCCGGCCGTTGCTGCGCTAGCGCTCAGACCCGTGATAGTCGGCGCCGGGTTAATGACCGCGAAGCTCACGGCCTTGCTCGTTCCGCCGCCCGGAGCAGGCGTGACCACCGTCAGGCTCAGCGTTGCCGTCTTGGTCAGGTCGCTCGCCGGGAGGGTTGCCGCCACCGAGGTCGCGGAGAGGTAGACGGTCGCCAACGTGGCGCCGTTGCACTTCACCAGTGAGGTGGGGACGAAGTTGGCCCCCGTGAGCGTTACCGTCGTGGCGGCGCCGCCGATAGTCGCCGACGCGGGAGTAAGGCTCTTGACCGTCGGCACAGGGTTGTTCACAGTAAAGGTCGCCGCCTTGCTGACGCCCCCGCCCGGCGCGCCGTTGACGACCGTTACATTGAAGGTGCCCGCCTTCGTCAGATCGTTCGCCGGTACGGTCGCAGTCAGCTTGGTCCCGGACAGGTAGGTTGTTGGGAGGGCGACGCCGTTCCACTGTACAACGGAGGCGGAGACGAACTTGGCCCCGGTCAGCGTAACGGTTGCGCCGGCAGCGCCGGCCGTGGCTGAATTCGGACTGAGGCTCGATAGGGTAGGCGCAGGGTTATCCACCGTAAACGTCGCGGTATTCCCCGTGACGCTTCCGGACCCGGGATTGATGACCGCGATGGTATATGAGCCCGCGGTAGTCAGATCACTCGCCGGGATAGTCGCGGTCAGTTTTGTGGAGGAGACGTAGGTCGTCTTCAGGGCGCCGCCGTTCCACTGCGCCTGAACCCCGGCAAGGAAGTTCGTGCCCATAATGGTGATCGCGGTGGCCGGCGCGCCGGCCGTCGTCGCGTTCAAACTGACTGCGGTCAGCGTGGCGGCCGGGTTCGTTACGATGAAACTCTCCGGGTTGCTTGTTCCGCCGTTCGGCCCTGGATTGAGCGCCGTAATGCTGAATGTTCCAAGCGCGGTCAGGTTCGCCGTCGGAATAGTCGCGGCGATCTGCGTAGCGGATAGATAGGATGTCGAGAGTGAGGCGCCGTTCCATTGCACTGTGCTTCCGGATTCAAAGTTCGTTCCTGTCAACGTAATTGTCGTGGCCGAGCTCCCGACGGAGGCCGCGGATGGGCTGACGTTCGCTAGAATCGGGGAGCCGCTGACACTTGCGACATCGGCCAGGACGAACACCCCGCCATCGGAGTTTGCACCGTCAACGGGCGAAGTGCCGTATATATTGCCGTCGGCGCCTTCGATGAGACTGCATGCCAGCGGAGGATACTGGCCATACGCGAAATCGTAGAGAGCGGTTGTTTCGCCTGACGGCGTCATCCTATAGACCGCCCCGAGGCCGTAACCACCCATAGAGGACATATTTCCGCCGTACTCTGTGGTGCCGTAGAAATTCCCGTCGCTCCCCAGAGCCAACGGGGCGTTTGGAAACGCGCCCTCCGGTCCAGAGAACTTGTGCAGCGTGGTAAGGGTCCCGGACGGTGTGATCCTGAAGACCGTACCTCCGCCCGAGCCGCCATAGATGTACTCGATGTTCGGGTTACCGCCAAAGAACGTCGTACCGTACAGCGAGCCATCACTGCCTTGAACCAGCGCGGCCTCCGGGCTTCCGCCGTCGGCTCCGCCTGTAAACGAATAGAGCGTCGTAAAGGAGCCCGAAGTCGTCACCCTGAATACGGTGCCGTTGTAGTATGCGCCGCCCGAATATGTGGTACCGTAGAGATTGCCGTCCCGGCCCTGCACCAGTCCTGCTTCGGTCTTGGTGCCATTGGGATTACCAGGGAAGCCGGCCAATGTGGTCAACGTCCCGGAAGGAGTGATCTTGAACACCGTACCGTTGCCCGCGCTGCTGAGATTGGTCGTCGTACCGTAGAAATTGCCGTCACTGCCCTCAATCAGCCCTGACCACGGGGTCGTGCCGTCCGAGCCGCCGCTGAACGCGTGCAGCGTTGTCAGCGCGCCCGAATGCGTTAACTTGAACACCGTGCCGCCGCCGTACGGAGCGTTGGCGCCCATATTCCCGCCACCGGACGTCGTGCCATACAGATTACCATCGGAGCCCTGCAGAAGTCCGTTGGGCCACTCGCCCGCCGCGCCGCCCGTGAAGGAATAGATCGTGGTCAACGTGCCGTTCGGCGTCAGCCTGAAAACTGTACCCGATCCAGGTCCTCCGCCGCCGTACGTGGTCGTGCCATAGAAGTTGCCGTCATCGCCCTGAACCAGCGCATCCACTGACGACGATTCGGCGAAAGAATATAGCCAGGAAAACGGGGACGCGCCCGTGGCTTGGGCCCGCGCGGGGCCGGCGCAACCCGTGAGCAGCAACGCAGTCAGAACTACAAAAGTGACGTTCCCGGCCGATGACGGTCGCTTCATCCTTCCCTCCTTACGAGTCGGCCATAGAGGCACCCGTCTCACGCTGGCAAGGGAGTTTCAATTCCGAACGACCCTGCCCCCGACCGACACCCAACATTGGTTGAAGGCCCGGGTATGGTCTCGCCAGGATACCCGGACCCGGACGGCTCACGCTCCGTATACCAACGGGAGTCCTCCTCGCAACGTTGACACCGAAGCCGTGAGACGCGTCATTCCACAGTGAACGTAACAGGGCCGCTCGTGCCGCCTCCCGGTGTTGGGTTCATAACGGTGATGCCGTGCGTGCCCGCGGCCACGAGGTCCGCCTTCGGAACCACGAAGGTGAGGGTTGTCGCGGATTTGTAGGTGGTGGCGAGTGCGACACCATCCCACTGCGCTTTGGATGTCGTTTGAAAGCCCGTTCCCGTTGCCGTCACAGTAACATTGGCGCTTCCCACCGCGGCCGAGACTCGACTGAGCTTCGACAGCGTCGGCGTCGCATTATTGACCGTGAAGCTCACCGCGGCGCTCGCCCCGCCGCCCGGCGCGGGGTTGGAAACCGTTAAGTTGAAGGAGCCCGCTTTCGCCAGATCGCTCGCTGGAACGGTAGCGGTGAGAGTGGTCGCGGAGCTGTAGGTCGTCGCCAGTGTGGCGCCGTTCCACTTAACGACCGCTCCCGAGGCAACGTTGACGCCCGTGACAGTGACCTTCAGCGCCGCTGCTCCGACCGTCGCGGAGTTGGGACTGATGCTCGTGAAGGTCGGCGCCAGGTTGTTCACCACAAAGCTAACAGCCTTGCTCGTGCCACCAGCCGGCGCGGGATTGACCACCGTGATTCCGAACGCGCCTGCTTTGGCCAGGCTGCTCGCCGGTACGGTCGCCGTCAACGAGGTCGGTGAGACGTAGGTCGTCGCCAGAGCGATGCCGGCCCACCTCACGAATGATGTTCGGACGATGTTAGTTCCTATGAGCATAACCGTCGTCGCGGGCGCACCGACCGTCGCCGAAGTAGGACTGACGCTCTTAAGGGTCGGAACCGGGTTATACACCGTGAAGGCTGCCGGTTTACTTGCGCCTCCGCCCGGCGCCGGGTTGACCACCGTGACGCTGAAGGTGTCCGCCGCCGTCAGGTACGTCGCCGGCACGGTCGCCGTCAGCTTGGTCGCCGATACGTAGGTCGTTGTTAGACCAATGCCACTCCACTGCGCTTTCGCACCGGAGACGAACTTCGCTCCGGTAAGCGTGAGCGTCACTGTCGCGGCGCCGGCCATAACCGAGCCAGGAGTGAGAGTCGAGATGCTTGGTATCGGGTTGTTCACCGTAAATGCGAGGCTGCTGCCCGTCACGCCCCCGGAGCCGGGATTGAGCACTGCGATATTATAGATGCCACCGCTCGATAGGTCGCTCGCGGGGATGGTCGCGGTGAGCTTGCTGGAGGAGACATAGGTGGTTTTCAGAGCGACGCCGTTCCACTCGACCTGCGCGCCCGAGACGAAGCCTGAACCCATCAACGTGATCGTCGTGGCGGCGCCGCCCAGGGTAGCCCCGGTCAGACTAAGACTGGTGAGCGTCGGCGTCGGCGTCTTGACGGCTAGCTCGAACACCGTGCCGGCGCCATAAGCCCCACCGCCCGCGGCCGTGCCATAGAGATTACCGTAGGTGTCCGTCACAAGACCGGCCAGTGGAACACCACCATCTGTGCCGTCGGTAAACGCATAGATCGTCGTAAGCGCGCCGGATGGCGTGATCTCGAACACTGTACCGCAGCTGTCTGATCCGCCGCTGCTAGTGGTGCCGTAGAAGTTACCGTCCATGCCCTCAGTCAGCCCCGCGAAGGGCTCACCACCGTCCGAACCGTCCGTGAACGAATAAAGCGTGGTCAGCGTCCCGCCGGGCGTGATCTTGAACACCGTGCCAAAATCCTTTGCCCCGCCGACGTTTGTGGTGCCATAGAAGTTGCCGTCGCTGCCCTGAATCAGCCCGGCCGGCGGATAGCCTCCGTCCGAGCCGTCGGTGAACGAATACAGCGTGGTCATGACACCGGAAGACGTTACCTTGAATACCGTGCCCCAGGCATCTGAACCGCCATAGGGTGTCGTGCCGTAGTACTCGCCGTCGCGCCCTCGCACCAGGGTGGCCGCAGGCTCGCCCCCGTCGGTACCGCCTGTGAACGCATAGATCGTGGTCAGCTTGCCCGCGGGTGATATCTTGAAAACGGTGCCGCTGCGGTCGGCCCCGCCCGCCTCGGTCGTCCCATAGAAGTCACCGTCGGCGCCCTGTACCAGGCCGGCATCCGGAGTCGTTCCATTGGTCCCTCCGGCGAACGCGAAAAGCGTAGTCAGCTTGCCGGCGGGCGTCAGCTTGAACACGGTGCCGGCCTGGTAGAATGTCGTACCGTAGAAGTTGCCGTCGCTGCCCTGGACGAGTCCGGCGAAGGGCCTGGCGCCATCCGCCCCATCGGTGAACGAATAGAGCGTCGTCAGCTTACCTAAGGGAGTTATCTTGAACACCGTGCCGAGGCCGGAGGTAATGCCCGTAATCACGTTCCCGCCATACGGCGTCGTGCCGTACAGGTTGCCGTCCAGGCCAAGTACGAGAGTTGCCTGCGGCGTCTGACCGTCCGTTCCGCCGGTGAACGAATAGAGCGTTCGGAACGTATATCCGCCGTCCGCACGCACCGGGCGAGCAACGAGCAGCGAGAGAATTAAGACTAATATAAGCGCGGAGACGATCCTGCGCACCACCGTACCATGCATCATAAAACTCCTCAAAGAGACGTACCGCGGCGGGCGTCCAGCTTCAGCGGTTCGGCAAGCTCGGCATGCCCGACCAGTTAAATCCGGGCCGCCGGGAGAAGCAGGTCCATAGGTGCGCTCGGCGGTATCAGTTATGTTACTTCTCATTTGACGATAAATCCTATAGATCCGCTCATGCCGCCGCCGGGCGTCGGGTTCATAACCGTAATTCCGTGTGTGCCCGCGGCGACGAGATCGCTCTTCGGGATGACGAAGGTGAGCGACGACGCGGATTTATAGGTGGTGGTGAGCGCGACGCCATCCCACTGCGCCTTCGATGTCGTCTGGAAGCCCGTCCCTGTCGCCGTCACTGTAACATTGGCGCTTCCGACGGCGGCCGATAGTTGACTGAGCTTCAACAGGGTTGGAACCGGGTTGTTGACCGTGAATGGCGCCGGTCCGCTCGTCCCACCGCCCGGAGCCGGATTCACTACGGTTACGTTGAAGGCGCCGGACTTAGCCAGGTCGCTCGCGGGGAGGGTCGCCGTGAGATTCGTCCCCGTAACGAAGATCGTTGCAAGCGCCGCGCCATTCCACCTCACCACGGAGCCCGAGACGAAGCCGGTTCCAGCAACGGTGAGCTTGAGCGCGGCGGCTCCGGCCGTTGCTGCGCTAGCGCTCAGACCCGTGATAGTCGGCGCCGGGTTAATGACCGCGAAGCTCACGGCCTTGCTCGTTCCGCCGCCCGGAGCAGGCGTGACCACCGTCAGGCTCAGCGTTGCCGTCTTGGTCAGGTCGCTCGCCGGGAGGGTTGCCGCCACCGAGGTCGCGGAGAGGTAGACGGTCGCCAACGTGGCGCCGTTGCACTTCACCAGTGAGGTGGGGACGAAGTTGGCCCCCGTGAGCGTTACCGTCGTGGCGGCGCCGCCGATAGTCGCCGACGCGGGAGTAAGGCTCTTGACCGTCGGCACAGGGTTGTTCACAGTAAAGGTCGCCGCCTTGCTGACGCCCCCGCCCGGCGCGCCGTTGACGACCGTTACATTGAAGGTGCCCGCCTTCGTCAGATCGTTCGCCGGTACGGTCGCAGTCAGCTTGGTCCCGGACAGGTAGGTTGTTGGGAGGGCGACGCCGTTCCACTGTACAACGGAGGCGGAGACGAACTTGGCCCCGGTCAGCGTAACGGTTGCGCCGGCAGCGCCGGCCGTGGCTGAATTCGGACTGAGGCTCGATAGGGTAGGCGCAGGGTTATCCACCGTAAACGTCGCGGTATTCCCCGTGACGCTTCCGGACCCGGGATTGATGACCGCGATGGTATATGAGCCCGCGGTAGTCAGATCACTCGCCGGGATAGTCGCGGTCAGTTTTGTGGAGGAGACGTAGGTCGTCTTCAGGGCAACGCCGTTCCACTCGACCTGTATGCCCGAGAGGAAACCGCTCCCCGTCACCGAGATCGTTGTGGCGCCGCCGCCGGCGGTCGCCACATTCAGGCTCAGGCTCCCTAGCGTCACCGTGGGGCTCTTCACCGTCACAGTGACCGCATTGCTTGTGCCGCCGCCTGTTCCAGGATTGACGACCGTGACGCTGTCGGTTCCGGGAGCCTGCAGGTCAGCGACGGGGACCGTCGCGGTCAACTCCGTGGCCGAAACGTCCGTGGTTTTCAGGGATACGCCGTTCCAGTCAACCTGGGCGCCGGAGGCAAAGTCGGTACCGACGACCGTGATCGTGGTCGCGGGGCCGCCGGCGAGCGCCGAGTTGGGGCTGACGCTCACGATGTTGGGGATTACTGCATTGACAAAACCGGGAGTCGATGCGTAGGCGACCACTCCGGTCAAGGTTCCATAGGCAAGTGGACTGCCGTCCGGCGAGACCGCGATCGAGGTCACCATGCTGGTCACGGTCTGGGCAAACGAGCTCATCAGCGCGTAGGTCGTCGTGCTGACGGCCAGGATCGTAGAGTCTGCCGCAGGAGGCCCGCCGGAGAGCGCGGCCGCGAAAAGAATCTTCCCATCACGGGAGTACGCAACCGATGAAACCGCGTACTTGGCCGCAGCCAAAGCGGGGGAGGCCAGGCGCTTGCCGGTCGCGACGTCCCAAAACTCAAGCACTCCGCCCGAAGTGCTGTATCCGGCGGCCGCCAGGGTCTTTCCATCAGGCGAGAAAGCAACCGAAACGACGCCGTAGTTGGAGGCCGTCTTCAGCGTACTCAACAACGTGCCCGACTGGACGCTCCAGATCTCCAGCGCAACTCCGACCCCTCCGTTGTATCCGCCGCCGACGGCCAGCTTCGTGCCGTCCGGGGAGAACGCCACGGAGTTGACCTGGACCGCGCTGGTGTTGAGTGTATTCGAAACGGTTCTCGTTGAGACGTTCCAGAGCTCGAGGACGCCGAAGTAGGCGCCTTGGTCGTCGTCGCGGAGGCCGCCAGCCGCGAGGGTCGAGCCGTCCGGGGAGAACGCCACGGCGAACACGCCATCGGAATAGGCGCCCCCCGCGGCGCCAGAATCGAGCGTTGCCAGCAGGGCGCCGGTCGATGCATCCCACAACTCCAGCACGTCGTAGCCGCCGTCCGCGAAGGTCGTGCCGTCCGGGGAGAACGCCACCGCGTTCACACCGGTATCTTCAGCCGTGTTGAGAGTGCGCGTCAGCTTGCCCGTCGAGACGTTCCACAGCTCTATCAATCCGCCGATGTAGTACTCGGTGGGAGCCAAAAACGCGGCGCCATCAGCCATCGTATTCCCGTCCGGCGAGAAGGCGACGGAGAAGACCGACTGTCCTGTCGGCGGCGAAAGCTTGAAAATCGCGCCACAGCTACTGCCCCCGGCCGCGATTGCCGTGCCATAGAAGTCGCCGTCGCTGCCTTGAATCAACCCGTTCGGCTCACCACCCCCCGAGCCGCCAGGGAACGAACTGAGGGTAATCAGCGAACCGGATGGCCTCATTTTGAACACCGTGCCAAACCCCAGGCCGTTGTTGACACTCAAGCCCCCGCCACGGTTCGTCGTGCCGTAGAAGTTCCCGTCAGTCCCGAGCACCAGAGAGTTCGGCCCACCGCCATCCCAGTAGCCGGTGAACGTATGGAGAGGGGTCAACGCGCCCGAAGACGTGATCCCGAATACCGTCCCGTTCCCTCCAATACCGCCTGCGGCGGTCGTGCCGTAGAAACTGCCATCCGTGCCCTGGACCAGGGCAGCCTGCGGGATCCCGCCATCCGAGCCGGCGGTGAACGAGTACAACGTGGTCAACGCGCCGGAAGTAGTGATCTTAAACACCGTGCCGTAGGTATAGTGGTTTATGACCACGCCGCCCGACACCGTCGTCCCACAAAGAGTGCCGTCACTACCTTGAAGCAGGGCGGCCTGCGGATTCCCGCCATCCGTACCGCCTGTAAAGGAGTAGAGCGTGGTCAACGCGCCGGACGGCGTCATCTTGAACACGGTCCCGGCGGCATAGCTACCGTCGCCGTTCGAATACCCGCCGAACGTCGTACCGTAGTAGTTACCATCCTTAGCCTGAATCAGGCCCGCCGCCGGATACCCTTCGTCCGCGGCGCCCGTGAACGAATAGACTGTAGTCAGCGTGCCGGAGGCCGTAATCTTGAAGATCGTGCCGAACCCCTGACCGCTATTCACGTTCAGGTCGCCGCCCCACTGTGTCGTGCCATAGAAACTGCCGTCGCTCCCTTGAACAAGAGCGCCTTGCGGGTTTGCGCCGTCCGTGCCGTCGGTGAACGAATACAGCGTGGTCAGCACTCCGGATGGCGTGATCTTGAACACCGTGCCGTAGCCCACTGCGCCGCCGGACCCATTCGATCCGGCAGTGGTGCCGTAAAAGTTGCCGTCGGCGCCCTGGATCAGTCCCGCCCGTGGGTAGCCGCTGTCCGCCGCACCGGTGAATGAGTAGAGCGACGTTAAGGCATACCCACCCACCTGCGCGAGCGCCACGCGGCGACCGACCGCCGCGAGGAGCACCGCAACAACGAGGACGACCGTAATATGACGCAGTGGTTTGCCGTTCATGTCTCAACTCCCCGTGCATAGGTTCGCTTGTCTTCGGATTCGACCAGTACCTCGCGTGGCGCTGCGGTTGAACAGATCGGTCGTACGGAAGCCTCACTTCACAGTGAACACTACAGAGCCGCGCCTGCCGCCGCCCGGTGTCGAGTTCATGGCGGTGATGGCGTGCGTGCCCGCAGCGGCGAGATCCCCCTTCGGGATGACGAACCTGATCTGACACCTCCGACGCGACTACAATACGGCGGCGCCGGGGTCGTCGGCGGGACGGCCCGAATCTGCCCGTCGGCTGCTTTACAGCCGGCCATTGTGAGATTATACCCGTGCTCTTGAAGATAAAAATGCCTCAACTTCTTAATGCTTGATAGGCTCCAGGTGCGATCCCCACCGAGCATGTCCCAGGCTCAGTGGGAAGTTAGGAGGTGGTACAATTGTATACTACGCGGCTAATGCTCGGTTTTCCTCCTTCGAGTGAAGATTCTCCTGGTCATTTCTTTCCAACGCAGTCGCCAACATCCAAAGGTCCTTGTAGCCGGAGACCCGACGGAATTTCTCCTCCGCCGAGACCAGACTCGCGGCCACCCAGCGCAGGATCATCGCGCCGCCGTCCCATTCTGTCACACGCCGTGTGCGCATTCGGATCCCCGAGTTCGGGCTCTCTATAATGTTGGTCGAAACCAGACTGCGGCGTAAGGAAGACGGTACACCCAGGCGGTTGACTGTAAACATCTCCTCCATCCCCTCCCGAAGACTGCCGGCAGCTCCGGGGTACTCCTTATCATATTGCTTCGCCAACGTTTCCAGCCGCCGCTGTCCCTTTGCCGCTTCCAAGGTGAACGCCGCCCGCATCGTCAGGCGCGCGTAATCTTTCTGTTCGTCTGGCAGGTGGTCCAGCACGTTGCGCTCTTTGTGCAACCGGCACCGCTGCACCGGATTGTCCGCTCCATAGACTGCATCAATGCCCGCTCGAAGCGCCTTCGACCCGTCGATCACGAACAACCGCTTCACCCCGGGCTTCACCCCGCGTTCCACTAAATCCGAAAGAAGCTCCTTCACGACCGTCGCGTTCTCACTGGCCCCTTCCCGGATCCCCAGAACATGTTTGAAGCCCGCCGCGTCGATGCCAATCGCCACCAGGACGCTATGACCGCTGATCACGATACCATCTATATAGAGAACCAACAGGTCGGTCTTCTCGAAACGCCGTTCCAGAAGCTCCTTATACGTTTTTTCGCTCGCTTCAACGAACTCGCGGGAGACCGACGACTTGGACACACCCACCGCGTCACAAGCATCAACCAGGATCTCCTTATAGTTACGCGTCGAGACTCCACGCATCATTACCTTTAACACCTGCTCGCCAAGAGAATCATCGCTCTTCATCGCCTCGTAGGCCGGAACCCCAACTTCCGCGCCCGTACCGCCGCTGCGTTTTCGCAGGCGTGGGCGCTCGACATGGACTTTCCGATCTTTCAAGGAGACGGTGCCGGATTGCTGTCCGTGGCGCACGACTTCGCCGCCTGTTTTCCCCTGGTGGTTCTCTCCGGCCACTCCCGCAGCCGAGATCTGGAGGACCGCTTCGAGAGTGGCGCGGCCCAGATCGGTGATGAGTTGGTGCACACTCATCTGTGCA
>Ga0364866_10590_pt1 | contig 18300 bp, 19 predicted proteins | sample ExccelAu500001D3_3_FD_206913 | JGI IMG/M metagenome (GOLD analysis project Ga0364866, IMG submission 206913) | Enriched cells from Trout Bog Lake Hypolimnion, Wisconsin, USA - BchlTB.Aug13.5000.01.D3 | ecosystem: Environmental > Aquatic > Freshwater > Lake > Hypolimnion/Profundal zone | place... | reverse complement strand
CATTAATGTCAGCGGTGGCCTTGGCAGAAGCGATCGAAAGCATCAGCGAGCTTGAGCCTTTGATCAAATGGCCGAACGATGTTCTCTTAGAAGGTAAAAAGCTGGCGGGTATTTTGACAGAGTTGCGTGCGGAATCCGACCAGGTTAAATTCGTCATCATCGGTATCGGGCTTAATGTCAATACATCGGCCCATCAATTGACCGCAGGGGCAAGTTCTTTAAAAGTTGTCGCGGGGAGAAGCTTTGATCGTACGCAAGTTTTTCAGGCTATTTTACGTTCTCTGGAGAAATGGTACTTAAAGCTTTTACATCATGAGTTTGACCAGGTCATGGAAGAATGGAAAAAGCGCAGCGCAACACTCAAAAAGCGGGTGAGGATAACGGATCCTACCGGTATCATCGATGGGGAAGCTATTGATTTGGATGAAGACGGCGCACTTTTGATCCGTAAAGACAATGGCCTTATCGTCAAGAAAACTGCGGGAGATGTTTTTTTATTGCGATGAATACAGACTTTTTACAAAAAGATTTGCAAGCACTGGAAGATTTGGGAATGTACCGGACCCTCAAGACACTTGATTCTCCTCAAGGACGGGAAATCATCCTCGATGGCAGGCGTGTATTGAACTTTTGCTCCAACGATTATCTTGGGTTAGCCAATGATACGCGGATCAAAAGAGCCGCTGCTGAGGCGATAGAGAAGCATGGCTTTGGATCCGGGGCTTCACGATTAGTTTGCGGCAACATGAGTCCGCATGACGGATTGGAGGCAGATTTAGCACAGTTTAAAAATACCGAAAGTGCCCTGGTGTATTCCAGCGGGTATATGGCCAATACTGGCATTATCCCGGCGCTGATGGATCGGCACAGCGTTGTGCTGAGCGACAGATTAAATCATGCGTCTATTGTTGATGGGATTGTTTTAGCCCGTGCCAAGCTTGTGCGTTACCCCCACGCGGATGTGCAGGCTTTAGGAGAAATTTTAAAAAATCTCCCTGTCTCGCAACGTAAATTGATTGTGACCGACAGCGTTTTTAGTATGGACGGAGACAGAGCTCCCCTTAAGGAGATTGTCGATCTAGCAAGTTCATATGAGGCTATGATTATGGTGGATGAGGCGCATGCCTTTGGTGTGTTTGGGAGATGCGGGGGCGGATTAGTCGAAGAGCTTTCTCTCGGTGCCCAAGTGGATATTCAGATGGGGACTTTGTCTAAGGCCGCAGGATGTTTTGGGGCCTATGTCTGTACAGGCAAGGTTTTGCGTGATTATTTGATCAATAAAAGCCGCAGTTTTATTTATACGACTGCGATGCCTCCGGCATTGGCCCAAGCAGCAAGGGTTGCTTTGAAAATTATCTTGGGAGGCAGTCAATTGCGCCGTAACTTGCAAGAGAATTCGGACTATTTGCGTGCAGAGATTAAGGCCATGGGATTTGATACGATGAATTCAACGACGCCTATCATCCCCCTTTTAGTTAAAGACCCCGCACAGGCAGTAGCTTTGTCGAAGCGATTATTAGAGCAGGGTATTTTTGTGCAAGCCATCCGACCTCCGACGGTGCCTAAGGGGACAGCACGGCTGAGACTAACAGTGACGGCCACCCACACTAAAGAGGATTTGGACCAATTATTAAACGCATTAAAGAAAATATGAATGATCCCTCCTCCTTCGATAGGGGGACCTTCGGTGGGAAGGGTGAGAAACAGGGTAATTTTTTTATGCCATACTTTAAAACAGACAGGGGTCTCAATTGGCATTATGAAGTCTCAGGGGAAGGTGAAGCGATCGTCATGATACATGGATTAGGCGCCTCAGGTCGCTTTTGGCAGGCGCAAAAAGATTTTTTATATAGGGATTTTCAGGTGGTAACAGTGGATTTGCCCGGCCACGGTAAAAGTGGGTGGATGCCGGGGACCTTAATAGAAATGGCCATTGATATTCGTCAAATTTTAAATAGCCTGAGAGTTTTTCAGTTTTCTCTGCTTGCCTCATCGATGGGAGGGCTGGTGGCTTTAGAGCTTTACCGCATGATACCACAGGATATCATGCGCATCTCTTTTGTGGGTTCTATCCCTAAATTTGCGAAAGGGCCTAATTATCCTGCGGGTTTGGATATTGATAAGATACGTATGCTCAGCCAACAATTCGACGGGGATTATGCCGTTGTATTGGATATTTTTTTTCGTTCTCTTTTTACGGTGGAAGAACGCGAGAGTGCCCGTTTTAAATGGGTGAAACAGTTGCGTCAAAGTGAGCCCTTGCCGCAGCGTGAAGCGTTAAAATATTTTTTGGATATTTTAGAAAAAGCAGATTTACGCGATTCCCTGGCGTTGGTGGTTTGTCCGTTACAGTTTATTACCGGAACAGAGGATTATATCTGTCCGCGTGCGAGCATAGATTGGCAGGCTCTGCATACGCCTAAGGCCAGATTTGATTTTATCGACGGATGCGGGCACTTACCGTTTTTGATTGAGACAAAAGAGTACAACCGCCTATTAGGAGACTTTTTGCTTAACGAGTGAATGGGGCACTAAGGTATCTCATAAACATGCGGATGGAGCTTATGGTAGAAACAATCAGTAATAAAATTCAACGAGGATTTAGCAGGTCAGCGAAGAGCTATGATCGCTACTCGGGCTTACACAGGGAAATAGCGGATAAACTTTTGGCTCAGGTTGCGAGAGAACCTAAGCCGTGGGCGATCTTGGATGTGGGCTGCGGCACGGGGTATTTGACGGTTAAGCTTAAGGAGCTTTTCCCTCAGAGTAAGATCATAGGCCTTGATTTTGCTAAAGGCATGCTCGAAGTAGCGCGCCAAAAACATGAGGGGATTGCCTGGATTTTGGCGGATGGCAGTAATTTGCCGTTTTCCAAGGAGTGTTTGGATATTGTAATCTCCAATTTAGCTTACCAATGGGCGGAAGATTTATCCCGAATATTCACTGAAGCAAGGAGAGTTTTGATTTCTAACGGGGTCTTGATATGTACGCTTTTTGGTTACAATACTTGCCAGGAATTATTTCAATCCCTGGATGAGGCAAGTGGGAGGGCATTACAATTTTCCAGATTGCCCCATCAGTCGCAGGTTCGTGAAGCGCTTCTTGTCAGCGGATTTAAAAATCCAAAAGTTGATTGCGAGCGGATTAAAATTGAGTTTAACGGCATGCATGAATTGGTAACCTGGTTTAAGTCTATCGGGGCCCCTCATCTTCCGCGTGAAGGGTACCTGGGGCCTGAGGTTATATCGAAAGCCGCGTTAATTTACCGTGAGAAATTCGCTTATCTTAAAGGCGTTGGGGCTACATTTGAGGTGATCAGGGTTTATGGCAAGAGCTAAGGCCATCTTTATTACAGCGACGGATACAGGAGCGGGCAAGACGGTTACAACATGTGTTTTAGGCCTTTTGCTTGGAAGCCGGGGGTTTAATGTCGGGGCGATGAAGCCTGTTCAATGTGCTGGCAGGGATGCACAATTTTTAAGAAAAATCCTGGGACTTCAAGATGATCTAAAAGTGATCAATCCGTTTTTCGCACCAGAACCTTTATCGCCTCATCTGGCTTTTCGTCGGGCGAAAATCAAATTTGATAAAGGACGGGTGCAGGATTGTTTAAAGAAACTACTGGCACGGCATGATCTTGTTTTGGTGGAAGGGGCAGGCGGAATCATGGTGCCGTTAACAGATTCTTATTATAATGCGGACTTGATCGCTGATTTAAAGGCGGATTTGATCATCGTTGCTCGTTTAGGGTTAGGCACCATCAATCATACCTTGTTAACGATCAATGAGGCCCGAAAGCGAGGATTGAAGATTAGAGGTCTTATTTTTTGCCAGACAAGGCCGCTAAGTAAAGGGCTGCCCCAGAGCAGCAATCCTCAGGAAATAGAAAAATTATCCGGTGTAAAAGTGTTAGGAATAATTCCTTATTTAAAATCATTGAACCGAAAGAATATTTTACGCCAATGTCAAAATCTCAAGCTAGACGTTTAAAACAATGGGATCGTGAATATATTTGGCATCCTTTTACCCAGATGAAGGATTGGGCAAAGACCGAACCGTTGATCATTGATTCTGCCGACGGGATTTATCTTAAGGATATTGACGGGAATATCTACATGGACGGGGTTTCATCCCTGTGGGTCAATGTCCATGGCCATCGCCAGCCGGACATCGATGCGGCTTTGGTCAAGCAAATCGCTAAATTAAGCCATTCAACACTTTTGGGATTATCTAATACACCGGCGATAGAGTTAGCTAAGCGTTTGCTAGATATTGCTCCAAAGGGTTTGAAGAAAGTGTTTTATTCGGACAACGGGTCTACCGCTGTTGAGATTGCCATCAAGATGGCGTATCAGTACTGGCAGAATATAGGGAATCTCAAGAAAACCTGTCTTGTTCATTTAAGTAATTCTTATCACGGGGATACCTTAGGCTCAGTGAGTGTGGGCGGCATTGATTTATTCCATAAAGTTTATCGCAAGTTAATTTTTAAAACGATCGCCCTCAAAGGGCATGGGTGGGAAGCGTTGGAGGCCCTGGAAGAGCTGCTTAAAGCCCGAGGGAATAATATCGCGGCCTTGGTTGTTGAGCCATTGGTGCAGGGTGCAGCCGGGATGCTGGTATGGCCCGAAGGTGCTTTTAAGAAAATGCGCGACTTAACTTTAAAATACAATGTCTTTCTCATTGCTGATGAAGTAGCGACCGGATTTGGGCGTACGGGTAAAATGTTTGCGTGTCAGCACGAAGGAGTAACCCCTGATTTTTTGTGCCTGGCCAAAGGAATGACCGGCGGGTATTTGCCCTTAGCGGCAACCTTGACCACCCAGAAAATCTACGATGGTTTTCTTTTTGATTACAAGGAGCAGAAAACTTTTTTCCATGGCCACACGTATACCGGTAATCCGCTGAGTTGTGCCGCGGCGTTGGCGAATCTCGAAGTTTTTCAAAGAAAACACACTTTAGCTAAACTTGGCCCCAAGATAAAATTCTTGGCTAAAAAGCTTAAAATGTTTTATAATTTGCCCTTTGTCGCCGAGGTGCGCCAGAAGGGATTCATGGCAGGTATTGAACTTCGTGGCCGCCTGGAGACCCTTGTGGGCGCGGAGGTTTGTCAGCGTGTACGCCAGTACGGAGTTATATTAAGGCCTTTAGGTAATGTGATCGTACTAATGCCGCCCTTAAGCATTTCCATAGAGGAATTAGATTTTTTGCTGATGGCGACGTATCGGGCGATTGAGGATGTGGGAGCTTAGACCGTTTCCGCGAAGCTCTCACTGATTCAATGGGTTATGACAGAACTGTCCCCAAGGTAAGGGAAAAGGGACACTTCTATCAGAAGACTATATTTACCATAGGGATAATTAGAAACGGTCTAATATGAAGAATAATAAAGATATCACAGTTTACGTCGCTATGAGCGGCGGGGTGGATTCTTCGGTGGCGGCCGGGCTCATTAAAGAGGAGGGCTATAACACCATCGGGGTGACCATGAGTTTTGATATTATGCGCAATGATTGCAAGCCTTCCTGCTGCGGCATTGACGGGATTGCTGATGCCCAGCGCGCGGCAGACATCCTTGGTATCCCGCATGAGGTGTTTAATTTTGCCCAGGACATCAACTCCTACATCATTGATAATTTTATCAATGAGTATTTGAACGGCCGCACCCCCAATCCCTGTGTCCGCTGCAATCAGTATTTGAAATTCGGCCATCTGTATCAAAAAGTCAAAACATTAGGGGGGGGCTATTTAGCCACGGGCCATTACGGCAAGGTAGAGTTTAATGCTAGGCGTAATTGTTATGAATTAAAAAAAGCCATGGATCTTAAAAAAGACCAGTCGTACTTCTTATACAGCATGAAAAAAGAAACGTTGCCGTCGGTGATGTTTCCATTGGGAGGGTACTCCAAGCCGCAGGTACGCGCTCTTGCCCGCAAATTCGGGCTTAATACTGCCGAGAAGCCTGAAAGTCAGGATATTTGTTTTGTGCCTGCCAGCGGGTATAAAAAGTTTATTGAAGATCGTGCGGGTTCTAAGGCGATGACACCGGGCCCGTTTGTAGATGAAAAGGGGCAAGTCATCGGTCAGCATAAAGGCCTTGCGAATTACACCATCGGCCAGCGCGATAAATTAGGATTGGCATTAGGATTCCCGGTTTATGTTTACAAAATGGACCGCACGACTAATAGTGTCCATATCGGTGATCTAAGACGGCTGTATTCCGGCGGATTGAAGGCGAGTTGCATGAATTGGGTGAGCATGGAAATTCCTCAAGAAACCATAGAAGTCAGCGCCAGAATCCGTTATAATTCTCGTGAAGTCAAAGTGTATTTAACACCAGTGGATGAGAACAGGGTCCTTGTTGAGTTCGAAAGCCCGCAAAAATCTGTCACCCCCGGTCAATCGGTAGTCTTTTACGACGGTGATGTGGTTTTGGGAGGGGCAGTTATCGATGAAGCACTTGGCCTTTCAGATGAAGAAAAAGGCCCGATTGTCTCGACGTCAGTAGACGGGCTCATTGCAAATACTATCGCGAAGGAGAAAAATACATGAAAATCTTTCTTGGTCTGCTGGTATTGTTGATGATTGCAGCACCATTGAGTTTTGCTCAAAACATTAACCCCGCCCGCATGTATGAACAGCAAAGGGGTACGCAATCTCCCGTTGAAGGGGTATGGCATGTGTATGCCCGTCAGGGATACTTGCTCAGAGAAGAAAATTATCATAATTACAGGCTTGAGGGAGAAATGAAAATCTTCTATCCTTCCGGCTCTATTAAAGAATTATTACATTATTCAGACGGCCTGCGTGTGGGGGATGACAAGTCTTATTATGAAAACGGCGGATTGGAAAGCGAAGACACCTATGTAAATAATGATCTCGAAGGGCCGGGCGTGCATTATTATGATACCGGTGAAGTTAAAAGCCGCGAGCATTACAGCAAGGGCAAATTAGATGGAGAGAAGACGATTCTTTATAAGAGCGGGATTATAAAGCAGGTTGTGTATTATCAAAACGGTTTAATGGAAGGGGCAGCTATTACCTATGGTGAAGATGGACAGGTAATAGCCGATGAGCATTATATTTCCGGGAATTTAACCAGCCATCGTGAATACGGTGATAAAACGTCTTATGTGGCTAAAAACAATGTTGCGCCTAACTCCGCAGCACCTACACAAAATAATGCACCTGCAACAGCAGATAATCCGACTAAATTATGATTGCCCTTAATACAGACTACCTTAAAGGCTTTGTATCGGCCGATGAGCTGAGTAAGATTTTCCCGTCGGTACAACTCGCCCATAAAAACTTGCATCAGGCACAAGGCCCAGGTGCCCAGTTTACCGGGTGGCTTGATTTACCAGCTCGCATTCCGGATACGTTGATCAAAGAGATTGTTTCTTTAGCCGGCGAAGTGCACAAGAATTCCGATTGCATTGTCTCCATCGGTATCGGAGGCTCTTATTTGGGCATCCGTGCCACTGTCGAGTTTTTGGGCACCGGGCATTTACCGGTTTATTATGCCGGGCATAATATCAGCAGTGACTATCTGTATCAATTGTTGACGGTTCTTAAGGATAAACGTGTCACCGTGGTTGTTATTTCTAAATCCGGGACCACGACCGAGCCTGCCATTGCCTTTCGGGTGATCAAAAAACTTTTGGAAAGCAAATACCAGGGTGAAGAATTAAAAAAGAGGATCATTTGCGTTACTGACGAGAAAAAAGGGGCTTTACGTAAGATCGCCTCAGGGCAAGGGTATCGCTCTTTTATCATTCCCGATGATGTGGGCGGGCGTTTTTCGATACTGACGCCGGTGGGGCTGGTCCCTTTGGCCTTGGCTGGTGTGGACATTCAAAGCTTGGTGGATGGGGCCAGAGGCGCCCAGGAGCAATACGCTGTTTGTGATCTGGATAAAAACATTTGTTATCGTTACGCGGCATTGCGCAATATCCTTTATGCCAAGGGCAAGAAAATTGAAGTGCTCTCCTCTTTTTATCCTAATGTTTTCTATGTAGCTGAGTGGTTCAAGCAGCTCTTTGGTGAAAGCGAAGGTAAAGAAGGCCGTGGCATTTTTCCGGCATCTTTGATAATGTCCACGGATTTGCATTCGATGGGACAATGGATGCAGGATGCTGAACGCACGGTATTTGAGACTTTCCTGCAGATCGAGTGTCCTCATCACGACGTTATCATTCCTCATGATAGGCAGGATTTGGATGGGTTTAATTATGTTGCGGGAAAAGGGTTTGATTTTGTGAATAAAAAAGCATATGAGGCGACCGCTGCGGCGCATTTTGAAGGCGGGGCACCCAATATGACCATCACTTTAGACAAAGCTGATGCCATGCATCTGGGGCATCTGTATTATTTTTTTGAGAAAGCCTGCGGAATTTCTGGATATATCCTGGGTGTGAATCCTTTTGACCAACCTGGTGTCGAAGCTTACAAAAAGAAGATGTTTGCGCTGCTTGGGCAAAGCTAAAAATGCAAAACCTACGGTTGATGCCGTAGGTTTTGTAAGGGGATAGGCCTTAGTGTTGCTTTCGCTATCCTTTGGATCCTCCGTGATTACTCTTTAACTATACTACTAATTTTTTTAAAATGCAAATTTACGCAGGTAGCGTAAGTGCTTACTCCACAATAGGTTATGACAGATACAAAAAAATCTTTTGAAATTGTTCTCGCTGCCCGCGGGCTGTGCAAGAGTTATCCTGATAGGCAAAGCAATGGGGTCATCAAAGCTTTGGACCATTTGGATTTGACCGTGCGCGAAGGGGAGATCCTGGGCATCTTAGGCCCCAATGGTGCTGGGAAGACCACGTTTTTAAATACCCTGGCGACCTTGTTATTGCCCGATGCGGGTGAGATTGAAATCTTTGGGCTACGCTCAATTCCTAAGAACTTTAATACCGTGCGCTCCTGGATCAACATGTCGTCCGGGTATCCTAATTATGCCTTTAGCCTGACCGTCGAAGAAAATCTTGAATTTTACGGACGTCTTTATGGGTTAACAGGCGCTTCTTTACAACGCAAGGTAGAGGAAGTCACGGCCCTGTTTGATTTGGAGCCCTATGCCCGGCGCCATTTCGATGAATTATCTTCAGGCATCAAGCAGCGGCTGTCGTTGGCCAAATCGCTTATTAATGATCCGAAGATTTTATTTTTAGATGAACCCACCATTGGCCTTGATCCGGATGTATCTTTGGAAACCCGTGAAATAGTTTTTGACATTTTGCGCAAGCGTCGGATGACGGTGCTTTTGACCAGTCATAATATGGATGAAGTGGAAAGCATGTGTGAAAGGGTTGCCTTTATTCAAAAGGGGCGCATTATCAAACTGGCCACGGTCGATGAGCTCAAACGCTTACATCAGACGGATGATTTGGAAAAAATATTTATCCAATTGGCCCATCAAACCCAGGAGCCTTTGATGCAAGAAGCAACCCTGGGGGGAAGAACGACAAGAATTTTAATGGTTCCCCGAAGTGGCGGATGGCAAGCCTTGTCACAGGAGGGGAAGGCTTGGATCAATCGGGCCATGGCTTTTACAATACGCAGCGGCCTATTTGCCGTGCGTAATTTATTTGTAATGACGGATGTATTCTTTTGGCCGATAGTTTCGTTGGTCTCTATCGGTCTTATGGCCAAATTTGTCCATTTAGGCGCGCAGACCTTGGGCTTTGTGATGACCGGAGCCTTGGCCGCAGGGATTTTGCAGATCACTCAGCTGGATGTCGGTTACGCCGTGCTTTATGAATTATGGTCGAAGAGTCTTAAGCACACCTTATTAACTCCCGTCGGTGTTTCTGAAGCGGTGGCCGGAACATGGGTTGCCGGCGTGGTGAGAGGGGGTATTGCTTTTGTGCTTCTGAGTTGTGCCGCGGCATGGGGTTTTGGTTTTCATCTACCGGGGTTTTTTATAACGACAGTATTCTTATTTGGGCTTTTTGCCTGTGCTTTTATTTTAGGCATTTTAGTTAATATCCTTATTTTATCCTTCGGTCAAAAAGTAGAGATCACTGCCTGGATGTTTGCTCACCTATTCATGATCCTTTGCGGCATTTATTATCCGGTCGACATTTTGCCCAAGACTTTTCAATACCTGGCTTTAATGGTGCCTATTACGCACTTTCTGGAATTCTTCCGCCAGTCTTACGGCTTTAAGGCGCATAGCTCGCATCCGCTACTTTTCGGCTTTGCCCTGACCCTTCTCTATAGTATTCTTTCCTTGCGCCTTTTGGGCCATGCCTACACCCGGGCCCGGAAAAAGGGCATCATCGTTCGATTATCGGAATAAACAGCCCAAATTCCCCCGATTAGTATATATTTAAAACATATATTATTTGAGAAATCGTATTTTAAGAGTGGGCTTGACAAAGGGTTACAGCATAGGGTAACATTTTTTAATGAACCAACGGGGGCGTACGATTATCATCACTTGACTCCCCAGGTAGCGATAGCACACATCCTTAAAAGCAACCATGTATCCTCCGGGCGGTTCCAAGCAATAAGGTAAAATGAAATCCAAAAGATCAAAAAAAACATTAATTATTTTGCTAGGCATAATTTCTCTGGGTATTTTTTTCAGGTTATTTAATTTAGATAAACATCCCGTAGGTTGCCACTGGGATGAAGGTTATTATGCCCAGGTAATAAAGAATTTATATAATGATCCGCACAATTTTTTATACCCCGTGTACAGCAACGGTCCTGACCTGCATTACTATTGGAGCCCCATGCCTGTTGGGAAAATATTAATTAATAAGCCGCCTGCTTTTTTTTGGGTTGCGGCATTATTTACAGCCCCCTTCGGGGTAAATGAATTCACGCTTAGGCTGCCGTCCCTTATATTCGGCACGACGACAATACTTTTAGTTTATTTTTTGGCTGGGTTTTTATTCGATAACAAAACTGCTCTTTTGGCGGCATTTCTTATTGCGACTTACCCTTTTCATATAGTGTTATCAAAGGCAGTCCTATTGGAGGCTACGAGTGCTTTTTATGCAACCCTGATAGCGTATTTGCTGATCAGAGGGGTTATAGAAGAAAAAAGGCCGCTGTTAATAATCTGTTCTTTTTTGATCGGGTTATCAATGCTGACAAAAGGCTTTGAAATGTTGACTACAGTTGGAATATTTTTCGGTCTTTGTGTTACCCAATGGGAACAAAAACGCAAGTATATCTGTTTTGCATTTTTCATGTTTTTGATAGGGCTCATTATATTTTTGATCTGGCCGATCATCTTATGGCTTACACCAAAAGAATACGCAGGTTTTCTTTGGTATGATAAAAACAGTGTTTGGTATATGCTGTTTCAATTTAATCTTACCGATAGACTTCCTCATTATTATAGCTTGACGGGTGGATTTAGCGATTTTTTACGCAATCCTTTAGATATTTTGGTTCCAACTGCGTTTGTTTTTATAACGGCAATAATGGTATTCTTAAAACCAAGAGGCTACGGAAACGAAAAGCAAAAAAAATCCATCATTCTGCTGTTATCGTACTTCGCTTTTTATTTTATACCATTTTTTCTTGCATCATATATATCATGGAGATATTTAGCTCCCATCTATCCGATATATGCGATTATCTCGGCAGTGGTATTTCTCGCGATTTATAAAAGGATTAAAATAAAAGCATTAAGAATAATCATAGCAATTCTTACGATCGGTTTTTTTGCGTTAAGGCCAGTTACCTTGTTTTATCCTAACTTTGTGTTTTTAACCAAAGGATCCTCTCCTTCCCGCACGTTTAAAGATTACAAAATTGCCGGAGCTTATATAAAAACCAGAATAAAAGATTATGCCTTTTCTGCCGTAGTTACCAACTCTCCGATAATGACATATTATACCGATAAGCTTGCTATCAGCCCGGATCACTTACACAAGCCTCTGGAAGAATATATATCTAAAAAAGAGGCAAGATTTGTTGAGTTAGAGGATTCTCCTGAAAATTTAAATAAAGATACTATGAATTGGATAAAAGGCCATTGCAGGATCATCGATAATGAAATCGGCAAACTTGAAGACCCAAATCACCATTTCTACGATTGCCTTATTAAAGAAACTTCTGACATCCCGCATGGGTAGAGATAAGTGACGGCTGCGTAAGTATAAATAGGGGGGGGGGGGTATGCTCGGCCATATATTCAGAACAAAAACAAACAAAATTTCGGAATCAATTCGCCAGCACCTGCATTTGTTCAATAGGATAAATCCAAACCATATTACTGTATTTTCTTTACCATTAAGCCTTCTGGGCTGTTTTTTTATTATCCAGAGAGACTATAAGTTCGCTTTAGGCTTTATAATAATCAGTAGTTTTTTAGACACCCTTGACGGGGTAATAGCAAAAAACACAGGCCAGCAGACCAAATTCGGAGATTATCTTGATGCCTTGGTGGACAGGTATAGGGAAATTATATTTTATGCGGGGTTTGCAATCTCAGGATTCAGCATAGAGGCATTTTTTGCTGTCACAGGGTCATTAATAATCAGTTATGCAAAAGCAAGGACGGCGCTAACCATACACATCGAAGACGAAGACTGGCCGGCAATAGGCGAAATGCTCGATAGATTATTAGTATTAATTATCGGCATGACCGTTGCGATCTTTCTGCCCAAGGTATTAAATTTATCAACCATTTCTTTGACCCTATGGTCCATAGCATTTATTACCCATACCGGAGCTATACAGCGTATATTTTACGCAAAAAAATTGATCATAAAACATCAAACCAAGTAATCAACACTTCTATCACTTCATTTTCATTATTCCCGCATACAGTAACCGTAACTTGAAGTATCTTAAAAAAGTATCCGCCATTTGCACGGATGCGATCACTAATCCCGCGATACCATCACGGTAACCACGCTGTTGTATGTACCCTTTGATAAAGCGCTTGAAGGGGGCCCAACATAACACATGTAATCCATATCGCTGTCGTTGTGTAAAGGCATCTCTGGCATAAAGGGTACTGTAACAGTTGCTTCTTTTAAGATGGTGGATAATGCCTCGACTCGTAAAATGAAACAGGGGTTCTTTTAAATACTGCACGGGCCCATTCAACAGGAGTTCTTCATGAACACTCTTGTCTTCTGTCCAATGGGCGCAGCTTTTTTTTACTAGCCGTAGTTTCATATCTTCACCCCATTCACCATGTTTTATCCTTTTGCCCAGATAAAACGCTTGGCGAGGCATAGAAAACCCGAGACAGCCGGGGTTTCCGTCTGCATAGATCTGTTGTATCTCACGAGCTAAGTGGGGAGAAACCCTCTCATCTGCATCAATGAAGAAAACCCATTCATTGCGGGCAAGGGTCATCCCAAAATTCTTCTGCTGGGCATAGCCTTTCCATTCCCTGATAAAGATTCTATCGGTATAGTGGGTGCAGATGGAAACCGTCTGATCAGTGCTTAAAGAATCAACAACAATAATCTCTTGTGTCCATGAAAGACTCTCAAGGCAATCGGTGATACGATCAGCCTCATTATACGTAATTACCACTGCGGAAACAGGGGGCTTAAGCATATTGGACACAGTCATCCTCTTGAGAACATGTAATCTGCGATGCAACCGCTGCCATGACTTCTTCAACGCTTATGGAGTTTAAGCAGAGGTACGTTGCGTTATCGCATTTTTGTTTAAAACAAGGGCCGCAGGACAAATCTTTTTTAAGCACGATATGTCCCTCTCCATACGGACGCGTCCATACAGGGCTTGTAGAACCGAAAATGCCAACTGTCTTGGTGCCCACCGCAGCGGCGATATGAAGCAGGCCCGAATCATTTCCGACAAGAAGCTTACACCTGGAGATCAATGCCGCGACAACCCCTAAGGGTTGGTGATCTTCAAAGAATATCCCATCATCAGCAATGAGCTCTTTTAGCAGGGATGTTTCTTCTTGATCTTGCAGGGAGGTGAAGACAATTATTTTTACGCCGAATCTGGCACGTATCATTTTGGCAAGCTTCGCATAATAAGCGATAGGCCAGCGTTTGGCCGGACCATAGCGTGCGCAAGGCGCTAAACCGATAAAACGGGGCTTTTCGATCATGCTATATGAACTGATTATTTCTTCTGCGCGTTTGCCCGCATACGGCTCTATTTTAAACAGGAGTCCTTTAAGATTTGCATGCACGCCGAGAGGTTCAAGAAAGTCGCAATAATTCACTACCATGTGTTTCTTTCTTAGTTCATCTGAATAAGCAAGAGGATTTGAAAGGAGGGCCCTTCGGTTGCGAACGCTGTAACCTATCCGTAGAGGAATGCCTGCAAGAAAAGCCAACAGAGCATGGCGTAAATAATGCGGCAGGATTATCGCTGCCTCAAACTTTTCTGCCTTAAGCCAGCGCACCATTGATGAGTATTCGGGGGCCAATGGTGTGGGGGGCAGATCAAAACAAATCGTCTCGTCCAGTCCAGGATTCATCTTCCATATATCGTAAAGATAGGCCTTGGTGACGAGAGTAATGTGAGCGGCGGGAAAGCTATCGCGTAAACAGGAAACCATAGGGGTTGCCATAACCGCATCCCCTACCCAGTTAGGGCCAAAGACGATAATTTTCTTATATTCAAACCCAGGCATTTAGATAACCTCAAATTCCCTTTATATAACAACGGTTTGGCTGGCCTCAGGCTTGCGCCAATACCAGATAATTCAACCCTCTGTCGGAATTAAGGAATAATTTCTGCAATTCCAGAAGAGGCAACAGAGTGGCTTCATTGATAAGAACTCTAACCCACGAAGGGAATGCCAGCACCCAGGGAACTGTGACGAATGCGCTTTCCATCGTTCTTTCCGATATGCTTTTATTGTCGAGCCCGTGGTTATAGAAATACTGTTTGTACCACATTTCATCCCAAGCCCGCATCCAGTTTAGAACAGGTACCCCCAATGAATATACGCATAGGGGTGTAAAACCGGCACTTGTCAATAGTCCTTTCAAGCCATCCCGTTCGTATCGCCGGTAATGCCCTCCGACGAGATCAAGATATCCCCATTGATTTTTATGGGCGGGTACAGATAACAATACGTATCCTCCGCGGGGTAAAAGTTTTTTTAAAGCGCAAAGAGCCAGTCGATCATCTTCGATATGCTCCATCACCTGAAGCAGAAGGATAAGGTCAAACTCACCTTTTACCTTATATAAATCCGTGCATTCTAAAATAATCCTGCCGGGAAGATCCCCTAGAAGACCATTGGCCTGGTCTATCGCCTGAGGGGAGAGATCGATCCCTTTCCCGTGGAAGCCGAGCCGCGCCATTCTTTGAAGCAAATGGCCGTCTCCGATGCCGACCTCCAGGAATGAAGAGAGGCGCATCTTTTTCAATATATCCAGCACGATATACTCCCTGCACAGCTGGTTGATCCAAGGGATCCGTTGCATGTAGTTCATCCTTTAAAAACAATTTTAGTACAATACCGGCAGAATTCCGGGAGGTCCCCTGTTAAAATTTGCCGCCGGATTCTCCGAAAATCTTCGCCGTTCCAAATTTGGTCAAATGAGTCGCGAAAAATATTCCCGCAGATATAACGCCTGTGGAAGAGCTTAACCATTAAACAGGGGACTACGTCTCCGTTATGCAGAACACTGAATTGATACCAGGGAGATTCGCATTTGTAGTGACGGTGCTGAAAAACTTTTTTATAGACATCATCATGCATCTCGGCGGAAACTATAAAGGATATTGCGTAAGCTTTTGCCTTGCGGGCGGCTGTAAGGATATAGGGAGAAAGCAGCGCTTCCAAGAAGGGCACTTGTTTTGTATTTTGGGCTCCCCATTGCTCGGCAAGTTTTATCCTTACATCATCCACACCGACTTTATGAGCAAAATCCACCATCGCTGGCAGGGTATCAAGCGTATCCGGCATCGCTACTGTCACGATCTCGATACGCGTATTGCGCCCAAGTTTCTTTTTAATGCGCTGCAATCTGTAGAGGTTATCGATCACCTTAGTAAGACAATCGGCCCCGCGCATGGACCGGTAGATGGCCGGATCAAGACTATCCAATGAAATCCCTATCTTATCAACATTGTCCTTCAGAATCCCCCGTGCCATTTCCTCTGATAGAAGCGTGCCGTTGGTGATCAGGCTTACGCGTATCCTGCGGCTGGCAAGATATTCGATCATCGCGACAATGTCCCGATGTATAAGAGTTTCACCCAAACCGGCAATAAATACAAAGGAAAGACCAGGGATTTTTTCGATCATCGTGCGGAAGTTTTCCAAGGACATACGGCCTTCCAGCGATGGAAGAGAATCCCGTGAGCACATTGAACAGGAAAGATTGCATTGCAGGGTCGGCTCGAACACAATACGCACAAAAGGGATGCCTGAAGAAACACACTCTCCGGAGCTATACTTTTTATTTACGGCATTATTAAGAAAATATAAAGCACCTTTCGTGCCAAAACGATTTAACATCCCCCGAAACACGTTACTGTGCAGAAACTCCCTTTTATATCCTGATAACCCCATGTGATCAAAAAAAGGATGCGAATCAAAATGTCGATCGGATTGCGGCATCTTCATGGCCTATTCCTTTTGCTCTTAAGAAGTTTTCTGCAACAGAAATTACTTTATCCGGACGGGTCACTTCAAAGCATATCTTTATTTTATTCCTGCATGCCTTTTCTCCCCATCTGCTGCAGGGGGAACAAGAGATATCGGCATACAACACGGTGGCATTTTCCCCAAGAGGGAAATACCCGAGCCGAGGGTGGGTAGCTCCAAAAATTGTGATGACAGGAACATCAAGAGCACAAGCCATGTGCATCAGGCCGGAATCATTGGAGATCAAAAGCTCACAGCGTGTTAAAAGCGCTGTTACCTGTTTTAGAGAAAAATTAATAATAGGTATAAAAGATTCTGGAGGCAGGCCGTCTCCCAGATACGTGATCAAATCCCGCTCGCTCTCTTTGGCAAATAACAATAATTTTACCTGAAAATTTTTTATCAAATGTTGGCATACCTTTTTGAAATTTTCTTTACTCCACTGCTTAGACGGCCCGCTAGCTCCCGGGGCAATACCTATAAATATTGTATCAGAAGGGACAGCACGTTTACTTAATAAACATCGCGCCCATTCTGAAGCTTCAGGGGAAACATACAGATGGGGAACAACAAGTTTCCGGTCAATTCCGATCTTTTTCAAACATTCCTGGTACCAATCCAGCACATGAGGCAACTTTGCTTTTCGTTTATTTCGCCGGTCAAGAGGAGGTTTATAGGCTTTCACCCTCCTTTTTGCCCCGATCAAATAATAAAGCAAAAAAAGCCAAAGTCCCGCATGGGCATATGACCAGTGCCTGAAATGCATATCCACCATAAGATCAATTTTTTCTCTCCTAAAGAATCGCGCCATCTTAAAAAGGCTGCTCAACCAGTGCACACCGTGATAGGATTCAATACATACTACATGGTCAATATATGGATTGTCATTTAAGAGGTCTTGATAGGTATTTGTAGTCAAATAATAAATCTCTGCCCGGGGGAATTCTTCCCGAATAGCCTTTACCACCGGCGTAGTTAAGACAATATCGCCTAATGAACTCAAACGAACAATCAGAATTTTATCCATAGATTAGCGTCTCTCACGCAGGATCCACAGCCTTTTCAATGATTTGATCCGGCATTTTCACACAGCATTCCTGCTGCAGCTGATGGGTATACGCACTTAATCGAGTATAAAGCTCTTCCCGTGGGATTCTCCTGTGTTGTAGTAATGCGACGATCGAATCAAATTCGTCATTCCCAGATAATCCTTTAGATTCGGCTGCAAGTTCAGAGAACGTTGTTACTATTGTATGGGTATCGATCAAAATCTTAAGACGGACTATTTCACAAATAAAGTGGTAGAGTAATTGAGCGGTCGCATTAAATGCAACGTCCCTCAATGCAATGCGTTTTACAATGATATTAGGTAAAACCATCCTGAGTACAAAGGCATCAGGCACCCTATGCATCCGTGTAAAGAAATTCTCACCCGTAATGAGGGATGCATGATTTACCAAATGGTAATACTCAAAAGCCCAGTATCGTGAAGTATGTAACAATACTTCAAGTGCAGACTCGTCAAACATATATACAGGGAACTGAGAAAATATCGCAACACCTGTTCTCCGGGTAGAATCCAGCGCTTCTGTCCATAAAGATTCCTTTATTCCGTTGCGAAACACCACCCAAACCCGGGGGGTTATGGCACTCAATGAACCTGCATCAACACAAATGCCTAAGATCGAGTCTTGATACTGTTTTAAACGCCCAGCAAATTCGTATGCTTGACTCAT
>Ga0364866_10672_pt1 | contig 18338 bp, 15 predicted proteins | sample ExccelAu500001D3_3_FD_206913 | JGI IMG/M metagenome (GOLD analysis project Ga0364866, IMG submission 206913) | Enriched cells from Trout Bog Lake Hypolimnion, Wisconsin, USA - BchlTB.Aug13.5000.01.D3 | ecosystem: Environmental > Aquatic > Freshwater > Lake > Hypolimnion/Profundal zone | place... | reverse complement strand
ACAAATAATCTGTCCTCCATTCATACCTCCTTCCGGTCCCAAGTCGATAATATGATCGGCCACTTTGATAACTTCTAAGTTGTGTTCGATGATTAAAACTGTATTCCCCTTATCCACTAATTTATTCAACACGTGCAGAAGCACCTTGACATCTTCAAAGTGCAGTCCTGTAGTGGGTTCGTCCATGATGTAGAGGGTGTTGCCGGTATCTGTTTTTGATAATTCCGCAGCAAGTTTAACCCGTTGAGCTTCACCTCCGGATAAGGTTGTTGATTGTTGACCAAGAGTTATGTATCCAAGTCCAACTTCATTAAGTGTTTTGATTTTATGAAGGATCAACGGAACATTTTCAAAAAATGTAACTGCCTGTTCGATTGTCATATTTAGAACATCATTGATCGATTTTCCTTTAAATCTGACCTCCAATGTTTCACGGTTATATCTTTTTCCGTTACAATTTTCGCAAAGGACATAAACATCGGGCAGGAAATTCATTTCAATCACTCTAAGTCCTGATCCCTTACAGGTTTCACAGCGACCGCCCTTTACATTGAAGGAGAACCGTCCTGGTTTGTATCCCCTGATCTTTGATTCAGGGAGACTGGTAAAAAGTTTCCTTATTTCATCGAAAACCTTGGTATAAGTGGCGGGATTAGATCGCGGAGTTCTACCAATAGGTGATTGATCGACTTCCACGACTTTATCAACATTATTAATTCCTTCTATCGACTGATAGGGGAGGGGATTTTGTTCTGATCTATAGAAATGTTTGCTGAGAATAGGATAGAGCGTTTCGTTTATCAGAGAAGATTTGCCACTACCAGAAAGTCCAGTAATACAGATCAGTTCTCCAAGTGGAAGGACTAATTCAACATTCTTCAGGTTATTACCTGAAGCACCATGAAGCTTAATGTATTTTCCTTTACCGGAGCGACGTTGTTTAGGTATCTCGATGGATTTTCGTCCAATAAGATAATCCCCTGTCAGGCTGAAGGAATGCATGATTTCCTCCGGTGATCCGCTGATTACAATCCTTCCTCCATGAACCCCTGCCCCTGGTCCGATATCTACAACATAATCCGCAGCGAGGATGGTCTCCTTATCATGTTCCACGACGATAACTGAGTTTCCGGTATCCCTTAGATTTTTCAATGCATTTATCAACCGCATGTTATCATGTTGGTGAAGGCCTATGCTAGGTTCATCCAGAATATAGAGTACACCGACAAGTTGTGATCCTATCTGAGTTGCCAGACGGATTCTTTGTGACTCGCCACCGGAAAGGCTTCTGGCAGTTCTGTTCAGTGTCAGGTACCCAATTCCTACGTCAAGGAGAAAACGAATCCTGCTGCGGATTTCACGGATGATCTCAAAGGCAATTACCATCTTTCGGTCATCGAGGATTTTTTCAGTAGCGCTGAACCATTCATCAAGGTGAAAAAGGTCAAGATTTGATAGATCAGCAATATTATGGTCTCCGATTTTGAAATAGAGTGATTCCTTCTTTAGACGGTCGCCATGGCATTCCGGGCAAGTGCTTTTATTCATGAAACTGCTGACCCATTTCATAATGCCAGATGGAGCTGATTCAGCATGCTGGGAATTGATAAAACTAACAATGCCTTCAAAATTCAGGGCGTAGGTAGAAGAAACACCGAGGTAATCGTTTTTGACACGAAAGATCTCATCAGATCCATTAAGGATTACATTGATAGCAACCTCCGGGATTTCAGAGATTGGTGAATTTAAATCAAATCCATATTTTTCACCGATTGCCTCCATTTGCTTGAAGATCCAATTATTCTTGTATTCTCCCAGAGGAACGATGCCTCCTTTTCGAATACTCTTTGAACGGTCGGGGATGATCTTACTGATGTCGATCTCCGAAATGGTTCCGAGACCATTGCATTTCGGGCAAGCACCATAAGGAGAGTTGAAAGAGAATGTATTGGGTTCCGGTTCGTCATAAGAGATTCCTGAGGTAGGACACATTAAAAGACGGCTGAAATGGCGGATTTTGTCAACAGAAGCATCGAGAATCATTAACACATCTTTTCCATGGTTCATTGCAAGGTTAACAGATCCAGACAACCGGGTCTTTGAATCTGGCTTTATTGTGATCTGGTCGATCACGGTTTCGATATTATGAACTTTGTATCGGTCGAGCTGAAGCCCGTGAACAATTTCCTGAAGTTCTCCGTCGATTCTGACTTTCAGGAAACCCTGTTTGCGGATCTGTTCAAAAAGTTCACGGTAATGACCCTTTCTTCCTTTAACCATTGGTGCCAGGATAAGAATTGTTTTGCCCTGGAATTGAGAAAGGATCAGGTCAATAATTTGCTGTTCAGTGTATCTTACCATCTTTTCTCCGGTTTCATAGGAATAAGCATCTGCCACACGGGCAAAAAGCAACCGAAGAAAATCATAAATTTCAGTGATTGTACCGACGGTGGAACGCGGATTACGGCTTGCTGATTTCTGTTCTATGGCGATTACCGGACTGAGCCCGCTGATGTTATCTACATCGGGTCGTTCAAGGTTTCCTATGAACTGTCGTGCATAGGCAGAAAAAGTTTCCATATACCTACGCTGTCCTTCAGCATAGATGGTATCGAAAGCAAGCGAAGATTTCCCACTGCCACTAAGACCAGTAAATACCACAAGCTTTTGTCGTGGCACTATAAGGTCAATGTTCTTCAGATTATGAACCCTTGCTCCAAAGATTTCCAGGTTATCTTCCACAGTTGTCCGGTAAATTTGTCAGGTTAATTTGCAAGGGTGATTTTAATGGTATCATTGAAAAATGTCTCGCTATTAGAGAGATTCTGTTTTAATACATTCCAGTTTAATGATCCTTCCATTGGCAAGGTCAGAATGTATTTTTTTGCTGATCGATCAATTAGTGTGTACTTTCTTAGCCAGGGATTAAATTCTTTAAGAATCCTGTAATTAATTTTCATCTTTATTGCAAAAGCAGGAAGATCACTAATACTTGAATCAACAGTGACGGTATAAGTGGAAAGCGGAGGATAAAAATCGTTTTCCCTGAGAAAAAAGCCATATTTTGTCGGATTGTTGTAGACTTGTTTTATAGCAAGAATCCGGTAAACATATCGTGCTGTTTCCTCAATCAGGAATAGATTGTAATAATTCATGATACGTTGGTTCTCAACAGCCTTACCAATGCCATCGATTCCCCTGTTGAAAGAAGCAGCCACCAGTGTCCAGTTTTTATATTCCTGAAATGCTTCATGAAAATATTGGCAGGCAGCTTCAGTAGATTTTTCCACATTATAACGTTCATCGACTTCGTCGGTAATTTCGAGTCCGTATTTCTGACCAGTGGGTTTGATGAATTGCCAGAATCCTTCAGCGCCAGTAGGCGAAACTACATTAGCGAGGTTACTTTCTGCCAAAGCAAGAAATTTAAAGTCGTCAGGAATGTTGTTTCTTTTCAGAATGGGCTCAATGACGGGGAACCATCTGCAAGCCCTCTTAAACATCAGAATCGTAGATGAATGCATGAAAGTACTTGCCAGGATCTCCCGATCAAGACTTTCTCTTACATAAAAGAGATCCAAGGGAACCTTTTCGCTTGCAAAGTCCAAATTTTCAGGTAATTCAGGAGTATAAATATGGTAATAACGATAGAATTGATCATGGTAATCCTTTTCTTTATTTCTGACTTCAATCACCGCATAGATACAAGTCCCACAAACAAGGATTATCACCAGTAAGGTTAAAAAATATTTAAGAGAAAATTTCATTCTTTAAAATGGGCTATTAAAATCCCTGAACCCCATAGCCACCTTGTCTTTTTCGGAAACCAGAGGATGATCAATTCCCCAGTTTATATTCAGATCAGGGTCATTCCAGAAAATCCCACACTCCGATTCTTTATGGTAAACCTCTGTGCATTTATAAAAGAAAACAGTATTTTCTTCAAGCGTAAGAAACCCATGCGCAAATCCTGGCGGAATCCAGTACATCCATTTGTTCTTTTCAGAAAGTTCTATTGCTGCCCATTGTCCATATGTTGAGGAGAACCTTCTTAAATCAACAGCTACATCCAAAACTGCTCCTTTTATCACCCTTACCAGTTTCCCCTGCGCATAAGGTGGAACCTGGAAATGTAATCCCCGCAATACATCTTTGCCTGACTTCGATTCATTATCTTGTAAAAACCTTACATCAATTCCAAATTGTCTGAATTTCTCTTCATTGTAGGACTCGAAGAAATACCCCCTTGGATCTTCAAATACATCGGGTTTGATCACCAGAAGTCCCTTGATTTCATTTTTCTCAATAATCATTTGCTAGCTTGTTAATTACAATTAAATTAATGATGCTAAAGGTCAACACATTCACCATATGCCTGTGCAACGGCTTCCATGATGGCTTCCGACATGGTTGGGTGCGGATGTACTGATTCGATAATCTCATGTCCTGTGGTCTCCAGTTTTCGTGCAACTACAACTTCAGCAATCATTTCAGTAACATTATCCCCAATCAAGTGGGCTCCTAACCATTCACCATATTTTGCATCAAATATGACTTTCACCATTCCTTCTCTATTTCCAGCTGCTGTTGCTTTTCCGGAAGCAGTGAAAGGGAATTTTCCAACAAGAATATCGAACCCAGCTTCTTTGGCAGCTTTTTCAGTCAATCCCACCGATGCAATCTCAGGCTGTGTATAGGTGCAAGCTGGAATGTTTTGGTAATCCATTGGCTCAACCTCTTTCCCTGCGATCTTTTCGATACAAATGATCCCTTCATGTGAAGCAACATGAGCAAGTGCAGGGCCTTTTACGATATCGCCAATGGCATAATATCCCGGGATATTGGTTCTGTAGAATTCATCTACAACGACTTTGTTTTTTTCGGTAATGATACCAGTTTCTTCAAGGCCAAGCCCTTCTATATTGGGCATTATACCCACCGCCGATAATACGATATCGACTTCAATCAATTCGTCTCCTTTTTTTGTTTTAACTGTTACTTTGCATGTATCTCCGGAGGTATCAACAGATTCAACAGACGCTCCTGTCATGATCTTCATACCGGCTTTTTTAAAGGACCGCTCAAGGGTTTTGGAGATCTCTTCATCTTCAAGTGGGACAACATTAGGCAGAACTTCAATGAGTGTCACTTTTGTTCCGAGGGTATGATAGAAAAATGCAAATTCTGATCCAATTGCACCAGAACCGATAACAACCATTGATTTTGGCTGTGAAGGCAATGTCATGGCTTCACGATATCCAATTATTTTCTTGCTGTCCTGCTTCAAATTTGGTAGTTCACGGGAACGGGCACCTGTGGCAAGGATGATATGACTTGCTGAGTAAGAAGTCACGTTCCCATGAGGATCTGTCACTTCCACTATTTTTCCGGGTTTTACTTTCCCAGTCCCCTGGAGGTGATCAATCTTATTCTTTTTGAAAAGAAATTGCACTCCTTTGCTCATCTGATCAGCGACAGCCCTGCTACGTCTAACAATGGATTCAAAATCTGGTTTCGCTTCTCCTGCAATTATTCCATATTCTGAAGCATGTTGTAGATAATGAAATACCTGAGCGCTTTTCAGTAATGCCTTTGTGGGAATACAACCCCAATTCAGACATATTCCTCCTAATTCAGCTCTCTCTACAACGCCGACTTTAAGTCCCAGTTGTGAAGCCCTGATTGCGGCAACGTAACCTCCAGGACCGCTGCCAATGATGATAATATCATAATTCATATTTTATGATTTTTTTGGAATCCGCAAAGTTAGATAACTTTTGTGTGGTAAACGCTTCTGCTTTGATTTTCTTGCTGGTGAAGTTAAAAAAAACGAACTTTGCCTTTTAAATTAAATATTATGGAATCCATAAAATATGATCCTTCATCGAGGATTTTTGACCTCCTCCAATTCGGAGAATATGGTGATGTAAATCCTTCTATTACTGACTCTGCAACTTATACGTTTCTCCAGGCACATACCATGAGTGATACTTTTGCTGGTTCGCAGGAAGGATGTTATTTATATTCCCGACACTGGAATCCCAGCAATAAATATCTGGCCGATGCCATTGCGGCAATGGAAGGCACTGAAGCTGCCTGGGTAACCGCATCAGGTATGGGGGCAATCACCAGTGCCATCCTTCAACTTGTCAATACAGGTGATCACATTGTCAGCAGTATGACAATTTATGGGGGTACGTTTGCTTTTCTCAATAACTACCTTAAGAAATTCAGGATAGATGTCACTTTTGTTGATATTACCAACGTTGAAGCGGTTCAGAAAGCCATCCGGCCAAATACCAAGATCATCTACACCGAAACAATGACCAATCCTTTACTACAGATCTCAGATATTGCTGCTTTAGCGAAGATTGCCGATGATAACCAAATCAAGTTAATGGTCGATAATACCTTTACCCCTATGATCGTTACACCCGCATTACATGGCGCACATATCGTGGTTCATAGTATGACCAAATTTATTAATGGTAAAAATGATTGTGTAGCAGGAGTAATATGCGGTTCGAAAGAATTTATTGATGCCCTTTGTGATGTCAACGTGGGAACAGCAATGCTATTGGGGCCTGCCCTTGATCCTTTGCGGTCTTCAAGCATTCTGAAGAATCTGCATACCTTGCATATTCGCATGAAACAGCACAGTAAGAATGCCCAGTACCTTGCTGAGAAATTCAGGGAAGCAGGGATAAAAATAATATACCCTGGGTTTGAAGAACATAAGGGGCATGAAGTTTTGAAGAATATGATGAATGAAGAATTCGGATTTGGTGGAATGATTGCAATCGACATGGGGACATCAGAAATTGCCTCAAAGCTTATGGAGAAGATGGAATCGGAAGGCGTTGGTTACCTTGCAGTCAGTCTTGGTTATTTCAAGACCTTGTTCAGCAATTCGGGTAAGAGCACTTCTTCTGAGGTTCCAGAAGAAATTCAAAAGGAAATGGGATTGTCAGATGGATTGATTCGGTTTTCAGTCGGGCTCGATAATGATATTGAAAACACCTGGACGAAAATAAAAAAGTGTTTAGATCAAATTATTTCTCTAACAAGTGATACCCATACCAAAGGCCAATCTGGTTCTTTCCATCCATAGCAACAAAAACAAATCCATTTGCACAAGATAGGGTATACCCCCAGTTGCCATTGCTGATAGGAAAGGATTTTACAAAGCTTCCTTTTTTGTCGTAGACAAAGATCTTCCTTGAATAGGAATGAGCATCCCAGGTATAGATATAATCCTTATCCACCGTAACAGCGGTTGAACCATATCTGCCAGAACCAGGATTATCCTTATCATCTGCCCCGAAAGATAATCCGGATATACTTTTAATAACTGTGCCGTCTTTGAATTTACATAAGTTCAGTGACCCACCATCCATGATATAAAATGTTTTTCCATCAGGATCGAGAGCAACTGAACACTGACCATTTTTATAGATTTTTTCAAGATGAAGTTCTGTGGTCCCACTTTCCAGATCAATGATCCTATAAATTTTCATGTCGAATGTCGCAATATAAAGATGCTTATCCTTCTTGTTGTACATGATGCTCCTCATGTCAAACTTCTTAAATGGGTAGCTTTTAATAAACTCACCGGTAAGGCTGTACTTATTGATCTTTCCGTGGGAGTTTCCTTCCTTATCTGTTCCTCCGTTACAAGTGTAAAAGAATTTTCCGTCTGAGGTGATATGAGCATTATGAGAGAGTCCCGGTTCATCTTTAAGTGTAAACAAAGGTTTGTTTACCTGAGCGGAAACCGTTAGCGATAAAAAGAAAAAAGCCAGTAGTGTAAAATGAAAAAATTTCATTGGTCATTAATTTTATAAAGAAAATTCATTTATTTCATTAGGATAATCAAACTTTAGGAGGGCAAATATATTGATTTTTTTTTGGGGTTTAGTTGAATTCTTAAAATTATTCTGAATACAACATCAGAAGTATCTTTTGGTGAAACGAATGCAGGAATGCAGGAGTTTTTGACCCATGTGCTGAGTATATCTAAAGCATATGTCAAGCATATCTGAACTATAAAACCAGTGTAGAAAGAGTATAGAATTAGAATAGCGGAATTTTTGAACATCTTTTTTTTTATTCTGCAAAGTCCCTTTGTCTGGTCTATTAAAATAGTATTAAGATATTATTTGCAGATAATCAAAACTTGACGGGAACTACTGGAATTTTATTATTTTTGTAAAGCTTAAGATTGACAATTAATGAATGATTTAAAAGAAATAGCGAATTCGATTAATCAACTTTTAAATGATATCAAAGCAGAGGTAGTCGCAGCGGATTTAATTGAAAACAACCTGAATCCGGCGGATATTGTTGTTCTACATGACGGTTCTTTCAAGCGAAATTATTCCAGGGACATTAATTTTGCTGAGGTAATAAAATTAGACAACGGGCAACAGGTCCTTGGAATGCATATTACCAGGGATGGCCTTTATGACAGTCTTCCTGAAGGCATCTTCCATGATCAATCCACTGAGCCGCTCACTTCAGGTCATGAAATGGCAAGTATATCAAAAAAGCAAAAAACAGAAGAGAAAGAGTCCCGTCTTTTCTTTCTTCCATTTGAGAACGAAATTTTTCTTCACCGGATCCAATTGGAAATAGAAGAGCGAAGACTTCTTTACAGGTTCAGTGAAAATTTATTTGACGATATATATCCTCAATTCTGGAACCTTGATAGAACTTTGCCGAGAAGATTAGTTTCCAGGTTTGTATTGATTCTTCATTTGACTCATAAAATTATTGGAGACCTTGACCTGACTGCAAAATGTCTGGAAGCCATTCTTGATGAAGATGTAAAAATTAATATCACCAAACGTAGTCTTAAAGAAAAAGGATTCTCTGGAATTCCGGAAAAGAAGCAAACCGGTTTAGGATCCTCAACATTGGGAGCGGATTTCATCTGTGGCGATTATATTTCAGATTACGACCCTGTAATGGAGTTTGTCATAGGCCCGTTAAAGAATTCACCGATAGTAGATTTTCTTGAGAACGGCTCTTATTCGAGATTTTTAACCTGTTTTTACAGTTTCTTTGTCCCTATTGAATTGGAGCCTGTAACAACCATCAAAGAAAATGAAACCAGACAACAATTTATTTTAAGCGAAATTACTTCCAATGTGATACTTGGATATAATTCCAGCATCTAACCTACTTATGACATCATAAAACCCAAATAGAAACATATGAAAACAATTGGACTGGGGATCATTATCATTTTTGTTATTGCTATTGCCTTATTGTCATTTCTCATGGCGCAGGTAAAAGAAGCCGCAAAAAATAAAAAGAAGACTGTTATTTACCACCTGGTTATAGCCTCACTCTGCATTGGATTAACAGGTCTTACAGGTTTCTTAGGGTTGATGGATGACCTCTTTTTGTTCTTTATCGTTATCCAGGTTTTGCTTCTTTTAATCGGTTCAGTTCATGCTTATTTCTTATACAGGTTGTTATCATGGGTTTCAAAAAATAAATTTACCTGGGAATTCTTCTATTCCTTTGTTATTGCGTGTTTTGGAGCTCTTCTTTTATTACTTGTTTTTACTTTTCTATTACACATTCCTGCATTTCAGTATGTCATGCTGAGTGCCCTTATCTGGTTTTTTGTCCCATTCTTTTTCGTTCAGGCCTATTATCGTTACCTGGTCATTCCATCCAGGATCTATAAGACCTGGCAATATCCATATGGCAAGGAAATCTCTGATCCGCTAGATAGCGAGCTGGTTTCATTATTTGTCATCAGTTTTGTTTTTCATAAAAAAATGAATGATCCTGAGATTACTACTTTCAGAGCAAAAGCCCCGGCTAAGATGGTTTTTGGAAGACTGTTTTATTATTTCATAAACGATTATAACGACCGTCACCGTGAGAGTCCCATTGAGTTCTTAAATCAGGAAAACCAGCCTTGCGGATGGATTTTTTACCATAAACCCTATTGGATAAGAAGGAGGTATATTGATCCTGATCAGTTCATCAGTGCTAACCACTTAAGGGAAAACAGTGTAATTTATTGTCAAAGAATTATAGAATCATAACTATGCATGAGCCATTGAAATATAATCATGTCAACTGGATTGATGGCATGAAAATCAATAAAAACCATTTTATTGCCCTGGAAAATGCCTGTAAAGACCAGATCAAAGATGCATTAGCATTTGGGTTGAATGACAAAAATTATGGGTTACTTCCATCTTTGAATGATAAGAACAACCCATTGAAAATTGTCATTACGATTGATAATCAGAAAACTTTACAAGTAAAGATTTTTGAATGCAGGGCCATAACACCTGGTGGGGCCAGAATTGAGATTTTTGAGAATAACTCGACCTCTCAGGGAACTTTTATTCCATTTCTTGAAAACACGTTTGAACTTGAAGGAAAAGGGAATGAACAGGTTGTCTATATCACAATTTCAGTTGACCCATTTTCCAGGTTGCCAGTGGGTAATGCAGACCCTGCAGAAGAGCCTCCCCGTTACCCTTTTATAATCCCAGCCTACCAGGTTCATATCATTCCTGAGGAACAGTTGACAAAGAAGGAAATGGGGCCATATTCTCTTCTTATCGGAAAGATCAGGATTACAAATCAAAAACCTGAGCTTATCAGGGAATATATTCCTCCCTGTACTACTGTTGGAAGCTACAACATGTTGGTCACTATGCACGCTGAATTTAATAAATTTTTTGGTCAGCTCGAACTTGATCTTTTGAAGATCCTGAAAAAGATCAGTGAAAAGGAACAAAGCAATGTCCTGTCGAGGGCAGTTGCAAAACTTTCAGAAAACCTCCTTTATTTTCTAAGTACTCATATCCTCGAATTCAGGTGGAAGATCATTGATCAGCCTCCAATCTATATGTTTGAATATATTGCGAGGATGGCAAGGCTTATCAGGAATACAATTGATTCCAACTCGGGAGAAGCAAAAGAAGAATTATTAAATTACTTTACTGACTGGTGTAACCTCAAACAGGGAGAATTCGAACAAGCCCTTCTCTCGACAATAAATTTTCAATACGAACATTCGAATATTTATGATACTGCGATGATGATGATCGGATATTCTGAAGTCATTGCAACCCTCTTTAATAAGTTGAGTATCCTTGAGTATATTGGCAAGAAAAAGGAAACAAATATTTTTGTAAAGGAACAAACAGGAAAGAAAAGCTTTCTGGCAGATTAATAATCATTCATAGAAATTAATAATATCACCATGGAACCATTGAATAAAAAAGAAAGAACAAGATTTTTCATTAAATTTTTATTTGCTTTTATTATTGGTATCTTGATCATTATAGTCCCTTTCTATTTCCTGTTTGACTGGCCGGAATTCGAAAATGACGTTATGACCAAAGACTACAAGAAAATTCAGGAACGGGTAAAATTTCAAAAAGAAGTTTTTGCTATAGATGTTGCATCTGCAAGAGCGATTATTGAAAAATATGAGGTACCGAATCAGGATATTGATAAACTTAATGCTGATCTGGGTAATCTTATCAGCAGGATGGAAGAATCTTATGCAAGCGATACCACATGGAGCGGAATAATGTATCAGCATATTGTCAAATCCTTTATTGATCTGAAAAAAGCGAAAAATGATATTATTAAAGCCAGTAAGGATCTAAATGATTGTAAAAAGGACCTTGAAAAAGCAAAACAGGATGCAAGTAAAGGTAAGGATTCAATGGGAGGTAATTGATAAAACACATGGCTTCAACAGAATATTACTATTTCCCATTAAAACCTGCTGATCTTATTCAAAAGAAAGAACATCCGAGGATCTCCCTGAAGGAATCTGTTTCAAGGATAATACACTTAATTACAATAACTCATTTTGGTGAATATAAGGCTGACGAGACTTTAGGTTGTGAGATATGGGAATCTGATTTTGAGAATGTGACCAACTCCCAGCTTTTCAAAGAGCAGGTAAAAAATTCCTTAATGCAGACGATAGCATTGCATGAACCACGAATTTCGCAGTTAAGGATTGATATCCAAATACAACAAGTTGAATTAATGGTTAAGAACCGAAGGACTAAAAGCAGGATAACGATGAAGGTTGAAGGCGTTTTAAAAAAAACCAATGAACCTATTAGTTATGTTGAGAATTTTTATATTGGACCATTATCCTATTACTAAAAGATGAGAGAAAGCAAGGAGAAGATTAAAAGCAGGATGATTAAAAACGCTTCACGATTATGGGGTTACCATGATACGGAAACGGAGAGCTCTTTTGATCCATTGGTGGGTTTACTGATAGGGGCGTTGGCTTCAGAGCTTGAGAAAATATCAGGAGAGATCCACAATTCAGAATCAAGGGTTGTTGAAAAACTGGTTGAAATACTTACCCCGGATTCTGTAGTTGGCGCTTACCCATCACATGGTATTTTATGTGCACAACCAAATCAGCCAACTTTTGAAATCCATCCTTCAGCGCAGTTTTACCTGAGTAGAAAAGTTAAAAACGCACTTGACAATTCCCGCACCGAACAACAAAATACCTTTTTCACTCCTGCAGGTAGTTATAAATTATTCAATGGTAAAGTTAGATATATTGCTACAGAGAGAACACTTTTTGAAATGGATAAAGAAGGATATAAGGAAGCGATTTCCGAATCCTTTGTTATCTTGGGACGTGAATTTAATAAAGTGTGGATAGGACTGGAGTTTACGAGTGAAATTGAATCTTTTGAAGGTCTTTCGCTTTTTTTCGATTTGAGAAGCGAATTGTATGAAGAAACATTCTATCAATCCCTTTCACGGGCGAAATGGTTTCTTAATGATAAACCTGTTGACTTTTCAAATGGATACAGTATTAATTCCAATGCAACCAAGAAGAATTATGATGCTTTTTCGTCTCTTGATTGGGATACTTCTTCAAAGGTATGTGACCATGTAAGTCGGTTTTACAATAAAAATTTCATGACCCTTACTGATGATCCATCAGTAAAGGATTTTCTGATCAAAACAAATTATCCGCAATCCCTGCTCGCTTCCTTTAATAAGGAAACACTAGAAATTATAAAAACTCCTTGTGTATGGGTCAGGCTGGATTTTTTTCAGCCAATGCCCATAGAAGTCATTGAGAATATCTTTTGTTCATTGAATTGTTTTCCTGTGATCAACCGGCAATTACATAAATTCACCTATTCGGCCAGGGATCAGGTCACAATTATTCCTTTAAAAGCCGATAATGCATTCTTCGACATGTCATCTGTGTCTGGTTCCAGTGGTACAAAGTATAGTCAAAGAAACTTTTCCAGAGTCCAGGAGATAGAACGCGGTTCTTATGTCCTCCGTCAGGGTGGGGTTGGAAGGTTCGATAACCGGAATGCTGTTGAAATCCTCAATTACCTATTGGAACTGTTACGTGATGAGAATGCAGCTTTTTCAATCCTTAGCGCTGATATCGTGTATTCGAACCTTAGAGAAATGAATCAGATCATTGCACGGATCGAACAACGCCTAACTGATACCAATGCACAAAAAGAGAATATATCTTATATCATGCTGCGGTCCAGCAAAAATGAAGAAACCGTTTTTATTGAATTCTGGTCTACAGATGGTTTACAGGCAAATAATATTAAACCGGGAACTCCAATAAATGTTTTTTCGGGGAGCGATCTGAAGAAAGAATCTGTCCGGTTCCTTACGGTTACCTCAGGTGGCCGTGATAGAATGGACACTGAGGACCGTATTAATTCCTACAGAAAGGCTCTGCTTTCAAAAGGTAGGGTAGTTTCAGCCGAAGATATAAAGGCTTTGTGCTTCGAACATTTTGGAAAAAATCTGGAAAAAGCAGAGATCACCAAAGGTATTGCATCAGGTGCTACCGCTGATACCGGGTTTATTCGTACAATTGACATCCATCTTCACCTTTCAAAGAAAGGAGTGCAACTGTCGGATGAAGAATTAAAATTCCTCAAAGAAGATCTTAAGGTTAAGCTGGAAGAGGCCTCTATGAATATTCTGCCTTACCGTATTTTTTATTAAAAGCCAATCAACAGCGTTTAACCGCCTATCATTACGGTCGGACAACCCAATGTAATTGTCCCTCCATGCGTTGTAGTGTCTCCCATTCGTGCGGCAGGTTTTCCCCCGATCATGACTGTAGTTGACCCCATTGCGATGGAGTCAGGCGGTCCGATACAAGTAGCAGTATCCCCGACACAAGCGGCAGGTTGTCCTCCGATCAGGACTGTAGGGGTTCCCGGTGGCAATATAGGTCCACCGACATGAGGTACCGGAGGAGTTCCCGGTGTTTGCATCGGACAAGTATGCATATCTCCAACTCTGGCTGCTGGTGGCATTGTTATGTTATTAATTTATTTGTACTATTCCTCCCTGAATCTTCACCTGGCCTGAACCATCAATTTCTGCAGTAGCCCCTTGAGCTTTGAACTCTCCGTCAGCCTGGATTGACACTTGTGATGCATTCATGCTTAAATTGCCACCACCAGCCTGGATTGACACCTGAGAACCTTTAAGACTAATAGTTCCGCTATCCGACTGGAAGGAAATGTCTGAATCCGCGTGAAAGTTCAGGTTGACTCCTTTGATCTCGATATCTCCGTCTGACTGAATGGTTATTTTATCCGGATTAAGTGTAAGAGAAATTTGATTGTTGCTGGAAGCTGCTGTATCACCATTTCCATTATAGATGAGTAGTTTTTCGCTTCCGGAACTATCGTCAAATTCAATCGTGTTTCCCTGTCGTGTACGGATCTTTTTTATATCATTCCTGCTGGTTCCCCATCCTTGTCCAGGAGCACGATTGCCTCCATACATGGTTCCCATCACATAGGGTTTCTGAGGATGGTTCTGTTCAAATCCAACAATTACTTCATCTCCTGTCTCGGGTATAAAATAAAACCCACGGTTATCGCCTGAATGAGGATTAACTGTAAAGATCCAGGGGGTGCTTTGACCATCTTCCATCCAATCAAAATGCACCTTAACTCTTCCCAGGTTTTCAGGGTCATTATTATCTGTTATCACGGCATTTTGCACCGGGCAATAGGGTTTATTGATCTCCTGTCTCCTTGGAAAGATATCCATTTCAGAAGGGATACCTGAGAAAGTATTATAATAGTTCTTTTCACGATCCGTAAAATAATGAACCACCTTTGTGATCATATAGCCGCCAAGGTCAATGGTTGAAGGATCAAGGTTACTCTTATGGTGTGAAAAGACATTCAGGATGTTTCCAACATGTAAAGGTGTAAGACTATTACCTGATATACTAACCAGTGCAGTAGCCAGCAACATTTTTTGAACAGCAATTCTGTCATTTATAGGATCTGGTTGAGCATTTAACGAGTTGATAAATGGTAAAAATGATTCCCTGCTTTGGGGGTAAAGACTACCTGAACGATTCAGGGCATTTTTACCTGCTTTTCCAACAAAGGAATCAAGAGAAACATTCGCAGATTCGCCCGTAGTGGTTGTATCATGAACAACATCATGATATTTTGTGCGGAAATTCAATGGAGAAATGCTTGAACTAATTTCGACATTTGAAATGTTTATGCCATAAACCCCTGTTTCTTCAGTTTTCTTCACAGGTCCACAAACAAGGTTCTTGCCATCGTAATAAAACCACTCGCCAAATATGCCCAGTAACCTGTGTAAAAACTCAAGTGTTGTTTCATTATATTGAACAATATAAGGATAACGAGTGGGATCTCTGTGAGACCCTGTTTTTGAGATCAGATCCTGTGGGTAAGACATCAGGATCTGATCTACAATCTCATTAATAGATTTGTCTTCAAAGCACCGGCAATTAGGAATGTCTTCCAAAAGGATATCTGAACCAGAGCCTGAGATACAGACTAATTCCTGAATACTATTGGTTTCGTCTCTGTATGCACATATACTTGTGATAATTCCTTTATAGCGAAAATCCTTTGATTTGCCTCGGTGTGTTTCAATTCCTGTGATGCTAAAGGTAATTGGAGACCCAATCTTTTCACTCACATTCCATCCTTGCTGATTATTTGAACTTAAGGCCGCCAGTGCGCTGCGGGGACAAACCAACGAAAACTCATGCAGATTAAGAATATCCTCCCTGATTTCAAATGAGGAAAATGATCTTAATTCATTTTGTCCAATCACAATTGAAGAACCACTTGCATATGCCATGATGTGGAAATTTAATAAATAAGAAAGCACTTCATTAATCCGAAGTTTCCCAGATATTAGTGAAAGAAGCACCGGAGATCTCTATCTCACGACATGAGATTGTCAGATTAACAATAACTTCGTCTTCCTCTGAAAATGTCTGGTGATAATTGATCAGCACAGCATCCTTGAAATTGATTGTTTGGAAAGATTGATTGTCGGAAATACCGGAGGAGAAAACGATCTTCCCATTCTTTTTGGCACTATTAGAGAACATCCAGTTAACCAGATCAAAATCATTTTCATTTTTCAGCCCGATATTAATAATTCCTCCACTGACTTTCGAGACTGGCACTCCGGTTGAATCGACTTTTTGATTAAAGGTAAAGTCGCAGGAAATGACCCGCATCCCTTCCTGCTCTTTAGAATTTCCCTTAATGTGCAAAGTTGCTGTAAATGCCATAATATTTGATTATTAGATAAATAACATCAACACATGATTTAAGAAGTTAAATCCATGCAATATCCTGAAAGTTATTTTCGCATTGGTTATTGCGGCCAGTTGTTATCGATTTCCGCATTCCCTACTTTTATCTTCCTACAAGAGATAGAAACAGTCATCATCATTGTTTCTCCACCAAAATTTTCGGAATAACTGGTAATATAGCCGTCAGTAAAATCCAATTGTTTCATTTTCTGATCTGAGTCAATTTTGTTGAATACAATTGAACCATTTTTCTTTCCATAACTATCTACAGCCCATTCCATCAGTGAATTGTCGGTTGATGATTCAACTACGACAGTGATATTCTGCCCCTTAACCTCAGAGGTAGGTCTTCCACTTTGATCTACGGATTGGTTCAACCCATAGGAGAGGGAAACAACAGGATAATCTTTACCCGAAACGGTCATTTTTGCTTTGAAAGACATAATAATAAGATTTAAAAGGTTAATTAATAAATTGATTTAAATGAAGATGGCAGATCAGGCTTGTTCATATGTTGAATCCCAGTCATTACCATCATCACCCTTTTGTCCGTCCATTTTGATCATAAAGTTCTTGGCCGGGAAATATGGTTTCATATTAATATCGAGATAAATCCTGTCCTTTTGAACAGGGTCCTGATCAAAACGTTTAATGGTAAAGCTTTCAATAAGTTTACCGGGTCCTGTAATATCGTCAAGAAAACGAACGATCTGCGATTGGATCTCTTTTTTTGTCTTTACATTAAAATTCTCAAAAGCCCGGCGGTTCAGGAAATCCATCAGTACCTTGGTCACATAATCGAAAACCCTTACCACTGAATAGGTCTGCAATCCCAGGTTATCGCCACTAAATAAGGTCTTGGCAGAGAAAGCCATTACCTTGCCATATTCATTCACCATAGGGACCAGTCCTAATTTTTCGAGACTGGCGATCTCACTTTTCTTCAGATCGAACCGCACACCCTCAACTTCACTCAACCCGCCATGTTTCTTTCCTGCAGCGACCTGTGACATGAGTGTGTTGTAAATTGTCCCTGCCAATGAAGAAGAAGGTGGTACAAAAAGTTCTTCCGTCTCCTCAATCTCGTTGAATTTTTTCCTTCCGACCAGCCAGTTGCATGTCATCATGACATTGGACCGGTAAATATCACCACCGGTAAGATTAGCTAATTCGAACATCTCCATCACGTCATCCGGGTTATCGAGGTGTTCAAAGTCAGTAATGAGCATCACTTTATTGTTATTAGCTATTTTAGCCCATTTTTCAACCACCATATTGGAGCCAAGATACCCAGGAACAACCAGGAGGCTGTAATTATTCCGAAGATCAAGCCTGTCAAAATTTGCTACCAATTCTTCATTTACAGCCTCTATAAAACGGGTATTATCAAGATCTTTAACTTGTTCGGGAATTGCATTCAGGATTGAAAGGTTCTTGATCTTAGTCGACCCAGTATTTTTAAAGAACAAGGCAACCGAACGGTAGGATCTTTCAAGATCCCGTGTTTCATTGATGGCTTTTGATAGATTTTCCTTCAGGATTTTTCCTGGAACAAGTGAACTTTTTTCGCATTGTTCAATCATTTCAGAAATATTTTCTGAAGATTGAAGAACGGCCGCCCAGAGTTCCAGTACCTTTTTCAGATCTTCCCGTTCTTTTTTCTTGGCTGACTCTGTTAAAAATATCTTTTTTCGGGCTTTTCTTG
>Ga0364866_10670_pt1 | contig 18356 bp, 10 predicted proteins | sample ExccelAu500001D3_3_FD_206913 | JGI IMG/M metagenome (GOLD analysis project Ga0364866, IMG submission 206913) | Enriched cells from Trout Bog Lake Hypolimnion, Wisconsin, USA - BchlTB.Aug13.5000.01.D3 | ecosystem: Environmental > Aquatic > Freshwater > Lake > Hypolimnion/Profundal zone | place... | reverse complement strand
AATGGCCCTCAGAGCCCATCCTGCCTGGCAAGAAAGGCGTTATCCATGTAGCTTATACCACACAGGGTCGCCAGGGTATGATCATGAAAGATGTTACCATCAACTCCAATGCACAGCAGAGCCCGATGGTACTGCACATCCGCGGAACGGTGAAACCAAAACCGGTTGCGCCCGCTCCCGCCAGTACTGGCTCAGTTACGCCTGCATCTGCCAAATAAGATTTTGATATTTTCCCATCTTTTTAACCCCACCTATCGGTGGGGTTTTATTTTGGTGCCCAACGACCACTTTGCGCGTCCACGTCACCGGCATCCTGTATGGCGAGCTATCAAATTAAATACAACAAATTTTATATAATAATAAAGAATTTATAAAATAAACCTGATCAGGCACAATTATTGCAGCATCAATAGTTAGGAGATTAATTTGTTTTTTTACATTTTAGTTACTAACTTTCGTTGCTAATTATTCTTAAGCTGTTTCACACGATCAGCATTAAGAATGCGAGATGCAGTCGCTGTATCTGCATTACAGGAAGCCGGCACCTGGAGAATTCTGGAGGGTTGAAAAGTGGGGCCGGAAATCGGTATGATTCATTAAACCTAAACATATAAACCCGATGAAAAAACTATCACTGCTCGCTTGCTACTTGTTACTTCTTTCTGCTTCGGCATCTTCACAGGTCATTTCAACGATTGCCGGCAACGGAATCGCCGGTTTTTCGGGCGATGGTGGCCCCGCGCCTTCAGCCAGCTTTTACACACCCGAAGGCATTTGCAACGATGCAGCCGGCAACATTTATGTCACCGATTTCTATAACTACCGCGTAAGGAAAATAGCGCCGACCGGCATTATCTCCACCTTTGCGGGCTGTGGCTGCACAGGCGGCGTTTACAGTGGCGACGGCGGCCCCGCGGGCGCCGCAGGCTTCAAACCGCTTGGCGTAGCTGCCGATGCTGCCGGCAACATCTACATTACAGATGAGTCGAGAGTCAGGATAGTCAATACACTGGGCATCATCCACACTTTTGCCGGTACAGCCGTGCTGGGCTACAGCGGCGATGGCGGCGCAGCAACAGCCGCCCAGCTGAGCGGCGCTTATTCGGTAGCAGTCGACGGCTCAGGCAATGTATTTATAGGCGAAGCCGGGCGTGTAAGAAAAGTAACTACTGCAGGCATTATCAGCACCGTAGCAGGCACCGGAGCAGCCGGCTACAATGGCGATGGCATTCCTGCGACCAGCGCGCAGATCAATACCGCTGCAGGCCTCGCAATAGACACAGCCGGCAATCTTTATATTTCCGACGCCTATAACAACCGGATACGCAAGGTAGACCCCGCCGGCTATATCAGTACCATCGCCGGCGATGGCACGGCAGGCTATAGCGGCGATGGACTACCCGGCACATCAGCCGAATTGAACCTGCCCTATGGTGTGGCTGCCGACTCTGCAGGCAACGTATATATCAGCGATTACATGAATGCACGTGTACGTAAACTGGCGCCGTCGGGTATCATCACTACACTGGCAGGTACCGGCACTGTCGGTTTCTCCGGCGATGGCGGTCCGGCTTTTTCTGCCGAAATATCCGGCACGCACGGTATCGGTGTCCAGAACAATGCCCACGTTTTTGTGGCCGATAACGACAACCAGCGTGTTCGGCTCATTTACACCTCGCTCGAGCCCATTGCCGGCGCCACACTGCTCTGCACCGGCGATACTACCCAGCTTTATGAGCTGATCCCTGGTGGTTCCTGGTCCAGCAGCAACCCGGCAGTAGCAGCGATCAATGCAACCAGTGGCCGCATTGCGGGCGTAACTGCCGGCACAGCTACCATCACCTACACACTCGGTACCATGAGCACAACCGCCTCCGTCAGCGTGAATACCACACCCGGCCTCACCAGCACCCTGTCGCCGACGGCTATTTGCGACAGCGGATTCATCACCTACGTCCCGGCAAGCACCCTGCCCGGCACAGGCTTTACCTGGCTCCGCACAACGGTTGCCGGCATCCTGGAGCCCCCTGCAAGCGGCGTCGATACATTCAGCAGCCAGTTCATCAATACATCCGCCTTTCCGGCCATTGTCCCCATATACTATACGCTCGCCGTCGGCGGCTGTACGCGCACCGAGATCGTAAACGTCACGGTAAATCCTACCCCGACACTGTATATGTACCCGCCAATTCTTCCCGTATGCGACAGTGCCACGTTCACCTATACGCCCACTTGTTTTACCCCCGGGGTCACCTATGCGTGGAGCAGGCCGGCCACAACGGGTATCGCCAACGCTCCCGCAACCGGCATCGCCAACCCCTCTGAAGATCTGATCAATACCACCCCTCTGCCGGTTGCAGTAAGCTACGTCTACACGCTCACGGCCAATGGCTGCAGTAATTCACAGGCCATTACCGTAACCGTAAACCCGGATCCCATTCTGTCAAGCCCCCTGACGGAACCCGATATTTGCGATACCATTTTCTTCAACTACACACCTGCCAGCCTCACGCCCGGCACCACCTTCGCCTGGAAAAGAAACCCGGTCCCTGGCATAATAACCACAGCCGACAGTGGCACCAGCAACATTCATGAGCACCTCCGCGACACTACTGGCACCAGCCCGGTCATCATTACTTATTATTTTACGCTAAAGGCCTACGGCTGTACCAGCTCACCACAGCCTGTGCTGGTAAAACTGGACCATTGCGCACCTGCCGATGTGCCGGTTACCGGGCCCGCCAGCAGCCTGGTCAGCCTCTTTCCGAATCCCGCCAACACTCAGTTTACTATTTCGATCGGCGGCATGGCCAGTCACAATTCCTCCGTGGAAATATACAACCTGGAAGGACAAGTGGTGCAGTCGCAGCAATTCGATACCAATTCGGTCAACCTTTCTGTCGAAGGCTATACACCCGGAATTTATGTATGCAAAATCAGCTTCGATGGGCTGGCTACCTATAAACGATTGCTGAAATTGTAGCTGTGCCCCCGGGGCTTTTTACCGGAATCCCGCCAGGCCCTGGCGAATGGGTACCTGGCTCACCCAACGAGCCAGCTGCTTCCCGCGAAGCCAGGGGGAAAGAACAATAAATTATCCCAATTCCTTAACAGTCTGTTCCAGCTAATTTCCTACCTTTGCACCTCACAAACAGGTTCTTTACTTATATAATATGATAAGCCGTAGGAATATCCGGGTTAAAGTGATGCAAACGCTTTACACGCTTGCCTCGCTGGAACACGAAACGGAAGAAAAAAAGAAGATTGCAGTAAGGATATTGAATGATAAGTTAGAACATGTTCTGGATATTTTTACTGTTGCTGTTTTATATACCCTGGAAATTGCCAGGTATGCCGAAACCGACGCAGCCAACAGGCTATCCAAATACCTCCAGTCCTCTGAAGACAAAAACGTAGATACGACCATAGCGGCAAACGGGTTTGTAAGAAAAATCTACAGCAACGAATCCTTTAATCAAAAAATTAAGGACGACAAACTGAACAGGTTCATTGACGGGGAATGGGTAAAAAAAATATACCAGTCGCTGGTAAAGACAGATGAATATGCTACGTATATAGCCGTCAAGACGCACTCACCTGCCGAGGAAAAAGCGATTATACAGTACATATGGGAAAAGCAAATACTGGAAAACGAGGGTATCATCAGCCATTTCAATGACGAACTACCGGGGTGGGAAGATGATAAAGAGCTGATAGAAATGCTGATGCAGAATTTTTTCAAGGGCACTGCCAGGATAAACTTCCTGAACTTGCTCTCAGCCGAAAAGAAAGAATATGCACGCGACCTGCTGATTGCCGTAATGGAAAAAGAGGACTATTGCATGGAACTGATTGAGCCCCGGCTCAACAACTGGGATAAGGACCGCGTCGCATTGATAGATCTTTTATTGTTGAAAATGGGAGTCTGTGAGTTTTTGTACTTCCCTACTATTCCCACCAAGGTCACCATCAATGAATACATCGATATTGCCAAACAATACAGCACCCCGCAAAGCGGACAGTTTGTCAACGGAGTTCTCGATAACCTGCTCAAAGACCTCGTAAAAGAAGAAAAGATCAGGAAAACCGATCGGCTCAAGAATTAACAGGATCGGCCCAAAACCGGGAAACGAAACAACAAGAAGAGAAAAAAGTATGTAGACCAGTAGCTATACCTACATTTGAGTAGATTAAGCCACGAAAAAACAGAAAAAACACTAACAATCGCAGTTCATAATAAATGAAACATGTATTGATCATATCGTTGCTCGCTTTGGCTGCCTGTAATGGAAGCAACAACACACCTGCAAACGACAAGAATAAATTGCCGGTATCACTTATCAATAATCCGCATACAGCCGATGGGGTTGACAAGGCTGCCGCCGCCACAAAACCAACCATGGATTTTGCCGACACCTTGCACGATTTCGGAACGATCCATGAGGGCGAAGTGGTGACCTACGATTTTAATTATACCAACAACGGCAAAAGCCCGCTCATTGTTACAGCAGCTATGGGGTCCTGCGGCTGCACCGTCCCCAATTATTCCAGCGATCCCGTAGAACCCGGGAAAACCAAGACCATGAACGTAACTTTTAACTCGGCAGGTAAATCCGGGCACCAGGAAAAATCAGTAATGATTCACGACAATACATTGCGTGGTGAGCATATCCTTTTTATTAAAGCGGAGGTCCTGAAAAAATAGTTAATACAGGCAAACAAAATAAAAATCAACAATCTAAAATACCAAAACAACAATCCAAACAATGCAATTGATTTTAAGTTCATTATTCTTACAGGCTGCCAGCGGAGCAGCGGGTGCAGGTGGCAGTATGACACCGGTTTTCATGATGGTAGGCATGTTCATCGTCATGTATTTTTTCATGATCAGGCCGCAGGCGAAAAAAGCAAAAGACCAGAAGAAATTTGCCGACTCCATGAATGTAGGTGAGCAGATCGTAACAACAGCCGGGATTCATGGCCGTATCAACAAGTCCAATGACGACGGCACCCTGCAGATCGAGATCAGCCGCAGCACATTCATGACCATCGACCGCTCTGCCGTCTCTATGGAGATGACCAACGCTTATCGCAAAAAGGTCGACACTGCAGCCGGCGTATCAACAGCGGTTACTGCAGCAAAATAAAAACAGCCACCCTTGCTCAAGGTAGGGATTACAGGAGGCATAGGCTCCGGAAAATCAGTGATATGCCAGGTGTTCAGCACACTTGGCATACCTGTATTTAATGCCGATAAGGCAGCCAGGTTCCTCATGGAAAACGATCCGTCACTGGTACTTTCCATCTCCCGCCTTCTGGGTGCAGAGGTATACCGCGATGGCAGGCTCGACAGGGCGCGGGTATCTTCCATTATTTTCAGTAAGCCACATCTCCTCGAGCAGCTCAATGCCCTCGTGCATCCCGCTACCATCCGGTATTCACGCCAGTGGCTGTCGCAGCAATCAGCCCCCTACGCGATTAAGGAAGCTGCCATCTTTTTTGAAACGGGCAGCTACACCGAAATGGATGTGATGGTGGGCGTATATGCCCCCGAAGAACTCAGGATACAGCGCGCCATGAGGCGGGGACACCTGGGCCGCGAGCAGGTATTGGCCATCGTCTCCAAACAAATGAACGAGGTGGAAAAAATGAAACGCTGCAACTACGTCATAGCCAATGACGAAGATACGGCTGTGCTGCCGCAGGTACTGGCATTGCACCAGGAGCTAAGTCAGGCTAAGATTCCTTTGCCTTCAAAGGCCTGATGAGCAAATCACCCAGGCTGATGAAGAACCCGAATACCATCACGAAAATGCCCAGCCACAATACATTGATAAACGGGAATACCAGCGCCTTCAGCACAATCCAGTCATCCTTCGGATCCGTTTGCCTGACCATAATATCGGCCGTCACCGAGTCTTTGGAGACCACATTCAGGTTGGCAAATCTTACGTAGATACCTTTTTCCTTCAGCGTATCTTCCATATACGTCACATACTGGCGGTTGCGCAATATGTAGATCGGGTTCAGCTCTCTTACCAGTCCATCCACATCATACATCTTCAGCGTGGCTTTTACAGGCAAATCGCCCTCTTCCCGCTTATACCTCGGGTCATTTACATCCTTGCTGAAGCCATTAAATACCATATAGCCGTTGCCCACAAACAAGGTATCGCCGGGCTTGCTCACCAGGTGGCTCTGGTAGCTGCTGGTGTCAGTCTTACTGTTGTCTGACGCGCTGTTGATATAGGTGAAAATATCATGGTCCCAGTAGTGCTGGGTCGACGGATTCGCAGTAAGCCCCTGCTGCCCCTTGGGATTGATAAACGCATCGGGATAGAGCATAAACTCATCCACAACTTTATGGCTCACAGGGTCCTTTTTCTCAAAATGTACTTTGTAATAAATACGCCTGTCTTTACCCGCTACGTCGCTGTCGCCGATGTAGGTAGCCATATAGTCATCCATTGCTACCGGAATACCATGGAAGAGTATCTCGTTCTCACTGCTTTCCTTTGCGTTTTCCTGGGGTGTCTTCTTACCAAAATCCATGGGCACCCCGGTTGTACTCAGGGAAATAGCATGTTTGTTGTACGACGACAGCAATATGCCCAGCAGCACGGTCGCAAATCCCAGGTGCGACACCGAAGGCCCCAGCTTCTTGAAATTAAACTTCTGCACAATGATCCCGTAGTAGATATTCGCTACTATACCATAGCAGGCCGCAAAGAGCATGATATCGTATTGCCAGGTAGTAATCTTCTGCCCCCAACCTATGAATACCGCCATCGCCAGCGCTACGACCGCCGTTATGCCCAACCGCCGACCGAGCTGTTTGGCCTCAGTCTGCTTGTATTTCATATACAGCACCGTAGCCGACAGCAGTCCAACAATGATCGCAACAAAAACCTGGATATCGTCGTAGTATTTCACCGAGTCGGTAGGCGGTGCAGGGTCCTTTCCCGTAATCCATTTTGCCAGTGGAGCCCACACCGGTATAGACGTCGTAAGCGCTATCTGCAGCGATGACAGGAAAAGAACTACCGAACCAATAAACATCCAGAACTCACGCGACAATGTTTTCTCCTCCGTCTTGATCCCCGGTATCGATTTCCAGCGTATCACCAGTGTCGCTATCGTCAACGCCAGCAAAACCGCCATCACTACGATCAGGTGGTAATACAGGGCCTGTCCATCCCCGGTAAAAGCATGAACTGATGTCTTACCCAATATACCGGTGCGTGTCAGGAAGGTCGAATACCACACGAGCAGGTGCGTAAGCAGCAGCAGGATAAAGGTCACTTTCAGGGCACGCCCGGTGCTGCGGTACACAAGCAGCGTATGCAGGCCACCTATCAGTGTCAGCCACGGCACCAGCGATGCGTTCTCCACCGGGTCCCACGCCCAGTACCCCCCGAAGTTGAGCGACTCATAGGCCCAGGCACCTCCCATCATAATACCCGTACCCAAAACAGCCCCGTTAAACAGCGACCAGGCGATGGTTGGTTTCACAAATGTAGTATAGTCGCCCTTCCACAGCGCCGCAAGGCAAAACGCAAACGGGATAAGTGTAGTCGCAAAACCCAGGAAAAGCACAGGTGGGTGAATCACCATCCAGTAGTTCTGCAAAAGCACATTCAGTCCATTCCCATCCCTTACAAAGTCCATGTAGTTGGGCATGCTGAATATGGGCGCACCCTGCATCGAATGGCGCAACAGTATAAACGGAGTACTGCCGATCTTGATATCAGGGCCGAAATAGAACCCCAGTATCATCGTTGCCAGGCACACTTGCACCAGGGCAATGATGGCCATGGTGCGGGTTTCAAGTACCTTAGCTGTGTTCATCACAATAAGCCCGAGTACACAATGCCAGAATGTCCACAGCATAAAGCTCCCCTCCTGCCCTTCCCAGAAACATGAAAGCAGAAACTTGGGTGGTAAGGTCAGGGAAGAATGCTCCCAGGCATAGTGATATTCAAAAAGGTGATGCTCGATAATATAAAACAGCGCAATGAAGATGCTGATCACCGATACCGAATGGAGCAGAAACCCTCCCCTGCCCAGCACCTGCCACCACCTGCTGCTCATAGGGTTCAGCTGCTCGGTTCGCACCGAATTGAAATAACTGAATGCACTGAAGAGTGAGGCTACAAAAGAAGTGATAACAAAAAAATGACCCAGCTGACCAGGTACCAGGTGCTCCCCTATGAACTGTGTATCCATTTTTTGAGTAGAAACTATTTAGTCTTTGGCCCGTGCATATTTTGCCATCCCGAAATCCATTAAAGCAGACTTTGCCCAGCGATTAGATTGATACTTCACAACTCGCCCTAATCCTATACTTAATTATGCCCACCTCCATACTTCCTTATCACCGCTCCGGCAGGAAGTCTCAGCTCACGGCCGCAAACTTTTACCCATTCCGCCCCTCAGCTACCATGTCCTTCTTATATTTCGACGGACACTTCATCTGGATTCGTGAACAATGAAAAGTACCGCCGTCATCATAACCCATCATCACTATCTGCTCTGATTTTTCTATATCCCTTGGTTTCTCGCCGTTGAAGATAACCTTGTGCATATCGCCTGCCTTGTCTTTGGCAAAAAACGAAAAGTGATTCTCGTCCACTTTAGGATCATATACCATTTCCTTGTCCTTTTGCAGGTACCCGATCACGTAAAGCTTTTTGCCAGGATGCATGGCTGCCGTGGCAAACGTTTCATAACTGCTGAGCGAACCAAAAGAAGAAACAATGATCACGATGGCAGCGACTATCAGCAGCAGCAAAACAATATGTGTTTTCTTCATGTCTAAACGTATTTAGTATATCTCAATGCCGGTTCCGGGCTTCAAAGTTAGGATATTCAGGTCTTTAATCCATCAACGGTTGCATTACTTCTGCTGATAGCCACCCCGGCCCAAAAAAATACCCCATGCTCCGGCATAGGGGTATATCTCTTCAATTATTTCAGTAACAATTATTTGCCTATTGACCGCTGTCCTTACCCTGCTGCTGGCGGTATACCCTGTACCCCTTATCCTCATAACTGGTAAACACAACACAGAAATGCCCAAGAAATGCCAGTGCCCATGCTGCAGTAGTCCACGCTGGCCACGGATAAGCCCAATGACCATTATGTGGATCATACATCATCCAGGTCAGCGCTGTAACAATGGCAAATACTGCAAAATGCAGCAGCAACAATGATTTATCTTTTCCTGATGGTTTTAATTTTTGTGGCATTTCATTATTTTAGTGTCGCAAAGATAAGCACCCGTGTTCATAAATTCAAAGGGAAAAATTTAAAAAGGAGATCGAAAATAGATCGCCGGCTAATTAATTCCCCGGTCAGCCTGCCAAATCAAATATATTTATAAATATCTTCGCATTGTTAAACCTTCAGTTGATTCTGAATTCAAAAAACCAAATTAGCCGATCATGAGCCTGGCAAAGAAAATATTGCTGTTTGCACTAATTACTATAAGTTTCTCCTCCTGCTATGTGTCCTATGGATGGGGATGGCCCTGGGGGCCCCGCTACTACGGCCCGCATCGCTACTGGCATCATCATTATTGGCATCACTATCGCTCCCGCCGGTAGTCCGGTTCGAGGCCCCTTCCCGGCAGAATCCCGCATGCCCTGCCTCAATCTCACTGGCCAATCTGTAAACACCGCACTTAAACACAGCTTCATCTTGATCGAAGGAAGACAAACGGCCTTATCATGAACCGGCTCCCCTCACTCAGGGCGTTTTCTCCTACGCCCTGCCCCCGATTGTATATACCAAACCACCAGGATGACAAAATCGGCGCGAGCCTATAATTCTTTACTCGCGTGTACTCCAAATTTTAAGGCCTTCCAGCTATTGCCAATGCCTGGCAGGGAACTCATAACGTGGAGTGCTCATTATTAATTAATTATTAAGCCTGGTATAATAATCGCGATTTCACCATTCATTCATGGACGCTAATTGTGCATCAAAACAGAAATCCTCCGTTATTGATGCTGCAATTCAACTGGCATTGCTTTTTCCGCCAAACAGGCACATCACCATCGATCCTTTTGGCTGACAAGGCTATAGAATTATTTCTACCCTCAAAAAATCACAGCACGCATTTTGTTGCAGTTATAGATAAGTAATAAAAAATTAATTGATAATTCCAAACGTTTAGCCAAAAAACAGCGTCTTTTGTATTGTCTAAGCAAGTATTCCAAACCACAAAACACAGACCATTGCTCACTTTCACAGCCAGACATTACACACTCTCTGATGTGAATTAAAACCTACAGCTATGCATACCCTAAGATTACGCGCGTCCCTGGCAGGGATCGCTCTCCTATTGCTAAGTTTCACCGCAAATGCCCAATTGACCACCTATACCGTCACCGGTGGTGGTAGTATTTGTTCCGGAGATCCCGGTGCCGATGTAGCCCTCAGTGGCTCCGACGTAGGCGTAAATTATCAGTTGTACGATGGCTCAACCGCCGTGGGCAGCGTGATGGCCGGAACGGGCTCTCCACTCGACTTTGGCCTCCAGAGCGCTGCAGGCACCTACACCGTGGTCGGCAATCCCGGCGACGTTACAGAAACTGCCATGTCGGGCGCCGTAACAGTGGCTGTAAACCCGCTGCCGAACGTATACACTGTGGCTGGCGGCGGCAGTTTTTGCTCCGGCGGCAGTGGTGCTGACGTAGCTCTCGGCGCTTCAGACGCGGGCATCAATTATCAGCTCTACGTCAGCGGTTCAGCTATTGGGGCATCGGTTGCCGGCTCTGGCAGTTCCATCGATTTCGGACTTCAGACGGTTGCCGGATCTTACACAGTAGTCGCCACCGACGGCACCAGCGGCTGCACGAGCAGTATGTCCGGATCAGCCACAGTCACCGCTATAGCTGCGCCAAATGCGTATTCAATCGCGGGTGGCGGAAATTTTTGTGCAGGCGGCAGTGGTGTCGACGTTTCATTAAGTGCATCAGATGCGGGTATCAATTACCAGCTGTACAACGGTAGCACACCCGAAGGTGGTACCACCGCGGGAACCGGAAGCTCGCTCGATTTTGGCCTCCAGGTACTTTCTGGGTCCTACACAGTTGTTGCTACCGACCCGGCTAGTAGCTGCACCAGCACCATGTCAGGGTCCGCCACCGTCACGTCCGAGCCCTTGCCATCCGTATACCTGGTTTCTGGCGGGGGCAGCTATTGCAGCGGAGGCAGCGGCGCCGACATTTCCATGAATATGTCCGACTATGGCATTAATTATCAGTTATACAATGGAGCGTCGCCCGTTGGCAGCGCGCTGGGCGGAAACGGAAGTGTATTGGATTTTGGAAACCAGCCAGGTGCAGGCACCTATACCGTAGTTGCTACCGATGGCTCTTCGGGTTGCACCAGCAATATGAACGGCGCCCCGGCCATCAGTATCATTCCGGCACCATCGGTATATGATGTGACAGGCGGAGGTGCATTTTGCACCGGTGGATCCGGTTACGACGTCGCGCTCGACAACTCCGATGCCGGTGTCAGCTACCAGCTCAGTTTATCAGGCTCACCCCTCGGCGCTCCGCTTGCGGGCGTTGGCTCCAGCCTTGATTTCGGCATCATGACTTCGGGCGGAATATATACGGTGATCGCAACTGATAACACAACAGGCTGTACCAGCCCTATGAACGGAAGTGCATCCATTACCGTTTACAGCCTGCCCGTGTCCTATACGCTCACTGGCGGCGGCCCTTATTGCTCTGGCAGCGCCGGTGCCGACATTTCCCTGGCAAGCTCTGCAACAGGTGTCAATTACCAATTGTTCAACGGGGCCATACCGCTGAGTATCATCGCCGGCTCAGGAGCAACTCTTGATTTCGGGCCACAAACGGCTGCCGGTTCCTACGAAGTCATCGCAACCGACGCCGTGACAGGCTGCTCGTCCACAATGCCGGGAATACCTTTCATATCGATCAATCCGCTGCCTGCAGTTTACACCGTTTCCGGTGGTGGTATTTTCTGTGCCGGAACCGGCGGAGCCGACGTGACCCTCAGCCAGTCCGATAATGGCTTTAATTATCAGCTTTACAACGGCGCAACGCCCGTTGGGTCGGCCTTAGCCGGTACCGGGTCCGCTCTGGATTTCGGGTTGCAGACAAGCACGGGCAGTTATACCGTCGTCTCGGCAAATGCCACTACCGGATGCACCATTACCATGACAGGTAGTGCATCGGTTACAGCTAATCCGCTGCCCAACCCCTATAATATGAGTGGAGGAGGAGCCTATTGCACAGGCGGCACCGGGGTGGACGTAAGCCTTGCAAACTCCGACGCAGGTATCAGTTATGAACTCTACTTTGGCTCAATGAGCTTCGCCGGCCCGTTTGCCGGCACAGGAAGCCCGCTCGATTTTGGATTGATAACGACGCCCGGGATCTATACGGTCATAGCAACCGACAACACAACAGGCTGCACAAATAATATGACAGGCACCGCCGGGGTAGCCATTTACGCCTTCCCTGCATTGTTCTCCGTAAGTGGGGGCGGCAGCTATTGCCTCGATGGCTCAGGTGTCGATGTCGGACTCGATGGCTCTGCCGTAGGCACTGTCTACCAGTTATACAATTCAGGCAGCCCCGTTGGCTCCGCATTGAGCGGAACGGGCAGCTCCCTGGATTTCGGCCTGCAAACAGCTGCCGGTTCCTACAATGTAGTGGCAATCAACGGAGGTGTCTGCAATACGAATATGGCGGGTGTAGCCAATATCACGATCAGTGCTTTGCCTAATTCTTACGCAATAAGCGGCGGCGGAGACTATTGCGCCGGCGGCACCGGGGTCGACATCGCACTCTCAGGGTCAGACCCTGCAACAAATTATTATTTGTATAGTGGCACATCCCTGGTAGGGGCTGCTGCTGGTACAGGAAGTCCTCTCGACTTTGGGCTGCAAACATCTGGTGGTATGTACAGCGTAGTAGCTACGGCAATCGCAACCGGATGTTCAGGCACCATGTCAGGGAGTGCCACAATATCAATCGATCCATTGCCCGGAATATTCAATGTATCAGGTGGCGGCGATTATTGTGCAGGCGGTTCAGGGGTCGGCATACTGCTCTCCGGTTCTGAAACAGGCGCTACCTATTCACTGATGAGTCTGGGGATGACCGTTTCTACGCCGTTGTCTGGTAGCGGAAGCGCCCTCGATTTCAGCAGCATTGCTACCCCCGGAAACTATACCGTTTCCGCAACTTCTGCCCATGGCTGCACGGCAATTATGAACGGTTCAGCATCGGTCAGCATCGACCCGCTCCCGGCCACGCACACGATTACCGGTGGCGGCGGTTATTGCGCAGGGGGTGCCGGAGTACACATTGGCTTAAATGGTTCTGATCCTGGGGTCAGCTACCAGTTGACAATGGGCGGTTCTCCGGTCACAACATTATCAGGAACCGGAACATCCCTTGATTTTGGTGCCTTACCAGGTCTCGGCACCTATACCGTGCTCGCAACCAACCTGGCTACAACCTGCGCCACTGCCATGGCAGGAACTGTATCAGTAAATATTAACCCGGCACCCAATCCATACAACGTAGTTGGTGGCGGAAATTTCTGCTCCGGTGGTGCGGGTCTCCCGATATCGCTGGACAATTCAGACCCAACCGTAAACTACCAGCTGTTCAACGGAACAGCGCCGGTCGGATCAACACTTCCCGGTACCGGTTTAATTCTTGGTTTCGGATTACAGGCTACGGCGGGGAACTACACAGTCGTCGCTACAGACGCAGTTACCGGCTGCTCCGCCAATATGAATGGTATTGCACCAATCAGCATTAATCCGCTTCCGGTGGCATTTTCCGTAACCGGTGGTGGCGGCTTCTGCCCGGCAGGTACAGGCGTCAATATCGGCATCAATGGCTCATCTACCGGGGTCAGCTACCAGCTCTATCTCGGCGGATCGCCCGTAGGCAGCCCCGTTGCAGGTTCCGAATTTACACTCAGCTTTGGGCTGCAGACTACCCCTGGCACCTACACCGTGCAGGCTACAAATTCCACCACCGCTTGTACAAACAGCATGTCGGGCACAGCAACTGTCAGTGTTAACCCTGCACCCGCAGCCTATTCAATCATAGGTGGCGGAAGTTTTTGCACCGGCGGCGCAGGCGTAGATATAAGCCTGAACGGATCTGACGCAGGTACACTCTACCAAATGTATATCGGCACTTCCCCGTATGGCACGGTTGCCACTGGCACAGGTTCCTCCATCGACTTCGGGACGCAATCCACAGCCGGGTCTTATACAATCAGAGCTACCAATCCACTTTCTGGTTGCACAGCCACCATGCCTGGCGGAACGGTTATCAGCCTCAACACACCGCCGTCCTTGCACACCATTACGGGCGGAGGCAACTATTGCCCGGGCGGTACAGGCGTCCATATCGGGCTTAACGGATCAGCAGGAGGAGTCAATTACCAGTTATTCAATGGCGCTACAGCCACCGGCTCGCCAGTATCGGGCACCGGCACCTCGCTCGACTTTGGCCTGCAGGCCGCCCCCGGCACCTACAATGTCGTGGCTACAGATGCTACCACCGGTTGCACCATCGCCATGACCGGCTACACACCGGTAGGCTTCCTGCCCGTTCCGGTTGTGTATAGTGTTACCGGCGGCGGCGGCTACTGCGTGGCTGGCTCCGGGTTAGATGTTTCACTCACAGGCTCCGAGACCGGCGTCAACTACCAGTTATACAACAGCGGCGTTGCCATCGGGACGTTGGTTCCAGGCAATGGCATGTCGCTCGATTTTGGCTCCTATGTTGCAGGTGTGTACAGCGTCGTAGCTACCAACACGACTACAACCTGCTCTGACAATATGAACGGCAACGCTGTAATAGCTACCCTTCCCCTGCCCGAACCATTCGCTGTAACCGGCGGCGGTAGCTATTGCTCCGGTGGAGACGGACAACACCTGTATCTGGGAGGATCCGAAACTGGAGTCGCTTACCAGGTATTCTTAGGTGGTGTTCCCTCCGGCAGCTCATTGACAGGTACAGGCTCACCCCTTGATTTCGGCCTGAAAACATCCGTAGGCACCTACTCAATCACCGCAACAAATCTCGCTACCGGGTGCAGTAACACTATGAGCGGCACTGCTGCTATCTCTGTTAACCCGGGGCCAACAGGCTTTGCAGTCAGCGGTGGCGGCACATTTTGTGCTTCAGGAACCGGCGTACACGTCTATCTGAACAATTCAAATGCGGGCGTAACTTACCAGTTGCATAATGGGGGCACGGCCGAGGGCGTACCGCTCTCCGGCACAGGATCAGCGCTCGACTTCGGTTTGCAGGTGCTGCCCGGCACTTATTCAATAGTCGGAACAGATGCCATCACGGGTTGTTCAGCAGCCATGTCAGGTACTGCAGCTGTCACAGCCCTGCCCCTACCCGCGCCCTTCTCCGTGCTCGGCGGAGGAAACTATTGTGCAGGATCGCCAGGAGTGCATATTTCGCTGGCATCTTCAGCCACCGGCATTACTTACCAGCTATCTGATGGTGGAACAATTACAGGCGCAACCGGAACCGGCGCAGCAATCGATTTCGGACTGGTCACTGGCACCGGCACTTACACGGTTGCCGCCACCAATACGCTTACAGGGTGCACCAATGGTATGTCCGGTAGCGCTTCTGTGAGCGTAAGCCCCTTACCAGTGGCCTATCCCGTTTCATCATCCGGCACCAGTTATTGCAGCGGCGGCACCGGTGTTTCTATCGGCCTTACCAATTCGCAGGCCGGTGTTGCATACCAGCTTTACGTGGGTACAATAGCAGCCGGTAGCCCTGTGCCGGGCACTCTGTCACTCATCTCTTTCGGAACGCAGACCACACCCGGCACATATACTGTAGTCGCAACCGATCTGGGATCAGGATGTACCGCTCATATGCTCGGTGCAGCGTCTGTAGCGGTTAATACGTTACCGGTGGCTTACACGGTTACGGGAGGTGGCGGCTATTGCAGCGAAGGCACCGGCGTTCATATCGGCCTTAGCGGCTCTGCTGCCGGCATCAGTTATCAGCTGTACCATGCAGGGCTTCCCCTCGGGTCTCCGGTCGATGGCACAGGCTCCGCAATAGATATGGGCTTGCAAACCCTCACCGGTACTTATAAAATAGTGGCTACAAATTTAGGCACCACATGCTTCAACAATATGACCGGCACTTCGGTCGTTTCAATAAATCCACTGCCGGCTGACAATACGGTTACAGGCGGAGGCAGTTTCTGCCCCGGGGGTACGGGTGTCCATGTCAGCCTTAGTGGCTCCAATACAGGTATTACATATCAGTTATACCGTGGTACTGCCACAGTGGGCTCAGCCGTCTCCGGCAGTGGCATGTCTCTCGATTTTGGCCTCCAGGATAACGCAGGCACCTACACGGTCAATGCTACGAATCCGGCCACGGGTTGCCAGGTTGTTATGTCAGGGTCAGCCGCTGTTTCGCTGCTGCCTTTACCAGCTGCATACACAGTTTCCGGCGGCGGCACTTTCTGCACGGGCGGTGCTGGTGAGCATGTCGGTATCAGCGGTTCAGAATCAGGCGCCAGCTACCAGCTCTATAATGGAGCTGTAGCAACAGGGACGTCTGTTCCCGGTACCGGCACTGCACTCGACTTTGGCCTGGAGTCTGCTGCTGGCGTCTACACCGTTATCGCTACCAGCGCAACCACCTCCTGTAGCAGCACCATGCCGGGAAGCGCTCTATTAGCTGCAAGTCCGCTCCCGGTTATTTTTTCCGTTACCGGTGGCGGCAGCTTTTGCGCAGGTTCAACGGGCATGCACGTAGGTTTAACCAGCTCTGCTCCCGGTGTGACCTACAATCTCAATGCAGGAGGCGTTCCGGTAGCATCAGCCGGAGGTTCTGGCTCTGTAATAGATTTCGGACCTCAAACCACGTCCGGATTGTATACCGTGATAGCAACGGACCCGGGCACTGGTTGCAGTGTGTCAATGGGCGGAAGTGCAGTGGTAACCGCAACAGCAGTTGTTGCGCCTTCCGTAACGATCACGTCAGGAGCAGGATTTTCATTTTGCGCTTCTGCACTGGCTACGTTGTCTGCATCCACAGTCAACGGCGGATCAACACCCGTGTACCAATGGACGGTAAACGGCGTTCCTACCGGTTCGGGACCGTCTTACATTTATTTACCGCTCAATGGTGATGTTGTTGGCGTATCCGTCACAAGTAATGCGGCATGCGCAGAACCGGCAATCGCAAATGCCACCGCTTCACTCACGGTCCTCAGCTACCAGTATCCGTATGTGTCTGTTTCTGCCAATCCCGGCACAGAGGTTTGTCAGGGCACTTCAGTTACGTATTCTGCCTACCCTTCTTTCGGCGGAACCGCGCCCGCTTACGAATGGCAAATTAACGGGATGGCCGCAGCAAGCGGGCCAGAATATGCTTACACCCCGGCCAACGGAGATGTTGTTACCTGCAAGCTTTCCAGCAACTACCAGTGTCTCACTTCCGCCACAGCTACTAGCGCTCCTGTCAACATGATGGTAGATGTAGCAGCAACACCGGTAGTAGCCATCAACGCCTATCCCGGGCTCAGCATTGCAGCTGGAGAATCCGAGACCCTGAACGCAAGTGTGACCAATGGTGGCCCCGCACCGGTTTATCAGTGGCTTGTTAACGGCATGCCTGTACCTGGCGCTGTGTATCCGTCTTACACAAGCAACAACTTTGCCGATGGCGATGTAGTAACCTGCGAGGTGACAAGCAGCGGCGGTTGTGGCGGCATCAACGGCAGCACCACCGTGACGATCACAGTTTCAAACGTTGGGGTCAAACCAATCCAGGCGGGCACAAACAGCATCTACATCCTGCCAAACCCAAACAACGGACTCTTTACAATTACCGGGAACATCGGAGCCGGCGATGAAGAAGTATCTATAGAAGTCACCAACATGCTGGGGCAGTTAGTGTACAGCGGCAGTTCAAAACTGCAGAATGGCGCCATCAATGAAAAGGTGCAACTGGCCGATAACATTACAAATGGCATGTACATATTAACGATGCGCAATGGCAACGAACTCAGAATTTCGCATGTAGTTGTGTCTCGTTAATGGCTAGGGTTTGCTTACAAAAAAGGTTGGCCGGTTGAGCCAACCTTTTTTATTTGCCGCACCTAAAAAGATCAATGCAGGATTTTTTCGCATTTTCGCTGATTATTCCCGCTAATTTTATACCTTTGCAGTCCAAAAATTTGGCGAGGTAGCTCAGTTGGTTAGAGCACAGGATTCATATCCGCCGCGGCGGACGGGATTCAAAACTCTGACTCGATGAACGATATTTTTTGGACGAGGTAGCTCAGTT
>Ga0364866_10097_pt1 | contig 18548 bp, 15 predicted proteins | sample ExccelAu500001D3_3_FD_206913 | JGI IMG/M metagenome (GOLD analysis project Ga0364866, IMG submission 206913) | Enriched cells from Trout Bog Lake Hypolimnion, Wisconsin, USA - BchlTB.Aug13.5000.01.D3 | ecosystem: Environmental > Aquatic > Freshwater > Lake > Hypolimnion/Profundal zone | place... | reverse complement strand
GAATCAATTTGGGAGCGGCGCCCTTCCGGGCCGGGGCGGATTCCAAGGCGACCTCGCCTTTCAAAATGACATAAAAGCGATTGGCGGCGAGCCCCTCGGAGAAAATCTTTTTGCCGGCGGGGAACTCCACTTCCATGGCGTTGTTGGAGAGCATTTCCAGCTGGGGCTTGGACAAGCCTTTGAGAAAGGGTTGCGCCGCCAGCAGAGTCGAGTCAATTTTCATAGTCGTAGCCTTTCATCCTCGTCCAAATCTTAAATGATTCAGACGCAGACAACCTACGGGCGCCCGGCCCGGGCTGGCTCTACTAAATTTACTGAATGCACAACAGATTTTGGCGTCCATCAACCGTTGCTGGACCGGCGTGATATAGCGCATTCAAGGCGGCCGGACAATTCGGACCTGGACTGAACGGGATAAAAAAGGAATTTGTACAATTATTTTACTGGTTTATATATTTTATTTTATGCCACAGCCAGCGCAAACCGGCAGCAATCCAAGCCAACGCAGAAACCAATGAAACCAGCAGGCCGAGCCAATAGACCGGCCCAAAAATCAAGGCCCACCCGCCGAGCAAATTGCTGTCCGGATAAGCATGAATGGCCAATAACAGGCCGCCCAGCCCGACTGCCGAAAGGGCCAATCCAATGACCGAAATCCATTTTAAAATTTTCATAGTTAACTGGTTTTATAGGGGCGACCCGCCCCGTTTAGCGAGTTCGTCAGGTCCAGATTGATTGCTGCTCGCACAGGCACGCAAGCCGGCAATGCCGCCGGCAAGGCAGCCGCAACCGAGCGCGGCGTAGACCGCCCACCAAGGCCATGGGAAACCATGGCAAGATTCCATAATCCCGAGTCCACAAAACACCGTGGCTCCAAAGAGAGCCAAGGGGCCGAGTGGTTTGCGAAGGTCTCCCGGTCGACGCAACGCGCCGATGCCCGCCGGCAAGCAACCGCAAATGAGTGCTCCACCACCAATGACTTGCCACGGAAACCCGTTGGCAGCCCACACCCCCACAAACCCGGAAAGGCCAACGATGACGATGGCAAAGAGAGCGACGGCTCCCAACGTTTCACCCAGGGTCGGCTGCAATAACAGCCGCAAGGCAACCGCACAGGTGCCAATCCCGAAGGCAGCGTACAGACCGTGCCACAGGCTGATTGGACCGACCTCGAAAGACGCCAGAAAACCAAACCCACAAAACCCGGTGACGCAGAGCAGCGCGGTCGCTGCCAGGAATTTCATGATAAATATTAATGCTTTCATAACTGCAACTCTAACGCGCCGGACGCAAAATCATTAATTGATACTTTTGCCCGTGGAATCGATATTTTCGATGCCGGGACAGGACGGTGTTACGCGAGTGGGGCGCCCACCTCATTCGTTCCGCCCGCGGTTGCGCGGGCGGGGCCAGCGCAGCGCGCCAGCCCGACCGAGGGAGTCCAAGCCGAATGTCCGTTCGGACTTGTGCCGGCGCGGGGGGCGGTATAATTTCCCCGGCTGGCAGGTGGTTTACAAATGAGACATCCCAGATTCATGGAACATGGCAGCCTTGTGCCGGCCGCTCCCGTCCCGGGTCAGCCAGCGCGCATCCACCCCCGTTGTCGCGCATGAGTGCTTCGAAACCATCGCTGGACGGCTTGCGAATTGAGCGCAAACCCACCCCCGAATCGAAACCAACCAAATGGATCGCCCTGGTTCTCGTAGCCATCCTGATCCTGCTGGGCGTGGCCTCTTTGTGGCACTCGCGCGCATCGGCTGTGACAGTGCAAACCGCAGTTGCCCGGGAATTGCACAGCAGCGGGGGCGGCAACGAACACACGGTGCTCAACGCCTCCGGCTATGTCACGGCGCGCCGGCAAGCGACCGTGTCCGCCAAGGTCACGGGCAAAGTCACCGAGGTGCTCATCGAGGAAGGAATGAAAGTGAAGGAGGGCCAGGTACTGGCGCGGCTGGATGATTCGAATATCAAGGCTTCCTTGGATGTCGCGGAGGCTCAACTTGAATCAGCCAGGCTGAACCTCGGCGAAACCGCGGCGCAATTGAAACAGGCCAGGCAGGAATTCGAACGCGTCGCGGAACTGGTCCGGCAAAAAATCTCCTCCCAGTCGGACTATGACCTTGCAGAATCGAATGCCAAATTGTTGCAGGCCCGGCTGGACCGGCAACAGCGGGACGTGACGGTGGCCGAACGCACGCTGGCGATGAACCAGCAATTGCTGGATGACATGGTGATTCGCGCGCCCTTTGCGGGCGTGGTCACGACCAAGGATGCGCAGCCGGGCGAGATGATTTCGCCGGTGTCGGCGGGCGGCGGTTTCACCCGCACGGGCATTGGCACGGTGGTGGACATGGATTCGCTGGAAATCGAAATTGACGTCAACGAAAGTTACATCAACCGCGTGTCGCCCGGCCAGGCGGTGGAGGCCACGCTCGACGCGTATCCGGACTGGAAGATTCCCTGTTCGGTGATTGCCATTATTCCCACGGCCGACCGGCAGAAATCCACGGTCAAAGTGCGGGTGGGATTCAACCATCTGGATCCGCGCATCCTGCCCGAAATGTCGGTGAAGGTGGCTTTTCACGAAGCATCATCAACGAATGCGGCGACGGTGGGCCACGCGGTGCTGGTGCCCAAAAGTTCCGTGCATAGTGATGCGGGCCGGGATATTGTTTTTGTCGTGCTGAATGGCCGGGCCGAACGCCGGGCCGTTACCGTGACGGATGCGCAGGGCGACGACGCGTTGCTGAGCGCCGGGGTCACGAGTGGCGAAAAAATAGTCATCGATTCGCCGGTCGGCCTGGCAGATGGAGTGGCGGTGAAGGAAACCAATTTATGAGCGCACCAGGATCAGAAAACGGTTTGGTGGTCAAAGTGGACGGGGTGGAGAAATCCTTCCGGCGCGGGCCCGAGGAAATCCACGTCCTCGCCAACCTGACTTTGGAGGTCAAGGCGGGTGAATTCCTGGCGCTGATGGGTCCCTCGGGGTCCGGCAAGAGCACGCTGCTGAATTTGATCGGCGGTCTGGACCGGCCGACCAAAGGATCGGTCACCGTCGCCGGCGAGCGGTTGGACCAGCTCTCGGAGCGCGGGCTGGCGGCCTGGCGGGCGCGGCATGTGGGGTTTGTGTTTCAGCTCTACAATTTGATGCCCACCCTGACGGCGGAGCGGAACGTGGAATTGCCCCTGCTCCTGACGGATCTTTCCAAGGCGGAACGCCGCAAGCACGCCGAAACCGCGCTAGCCGTCGTGGGGCTGTCGCATCGCGCGGGGCATTATCCACGCACCCTTTCCGGCGGCGAACAGCAGCGCGTGGGGATTGCCCGCGGCATCGTCACGGATCCCACCCTGCTCCTCTGCGACGAGCCGACGGGAGACCTGGACCGCAAGGCGGGCGACGGCATCCTTGATTTGTTGCAAGCGTTGCATGTGGAGCATGGCAAAACGATCATCATGGTGACGCACGACCCGCACGCCTCCGCCCGGGCATCGCGCACCGTGTATCTTAACAAGGGCCAGTTGAGCCCGGAACCCATGGCATGAAATTTTTCCCCCTCATCTGGAGCAACCTCCGGCGCAAAAAATTGCGCACGTCGTTGACCATTCTCTCGGTGCTCGTGGCATTCGTGCTGTTCGGGCTGCTGGCCTCCATCAAACAAGCCCTCGCCGGGGGCGTGAGCTCCGCCAGCGCCGACCGGTTGATGGTGCGGCACAAGGTTTCCATCATCCAATTGCTTCAGGCCAGTTACAAGGAGCGCATGGAGCGCATTCCCGGTGTGACGCTGGCCACGCACCAGACCTGGTTCGGTGGGGTTTATCAGGACCCGAAGAATTTCTTCATGCAGACCCCCGTGGAGCCGGAGGATTTCTTGAGCATCCACCCGGAAATCACCCTGCCCGCCGAGCAAAAAAAGGCCTGGCTCGCCACACGCACCGGGGCCATTGTGGGCCGGCAGACGGCGGAGAAATTTCATTGGAAAATCGGCGACAAGGTGCCGATTCGATCGCCCATCTGGCACAAAAGCGACGGCAGCGACACCTGGGATTTTGACGTCGTGGGCATCTACGATTCCCCGGACAAGTCCACCGATTTGACGGCGATGTTCTTTCGCTATGACTATTTTGACGAGTCGCGCCCGGACCGAGCCAAAGGTTCCGTCGGCTGGTACACCATCCGCATCAAGGACCCGTCGCAGGCGGCGGAAATTGCCAAACGGGTGGACGCGGAATTTGAGAACTCCGATGCCGAAACGAAAACCGAGCCCGAGGGCGCCATGGCGCAGGAATGGGCTTCGCAAGTGGGCAACATCGCATTGATTGTGACCGGCATTCTCAGCGCGGTCTTTTTCACGATCCTGCTGGTAACCGGCAATACCATGGCCCAGGCCGTGCGCGAACGCACCGGGGAACTGGGCGTGCTCAAGGCCATCGGCTTCACCAATGCCCAGGTGGTGGGGATGGTGCTGGTGGAATCGTGCTTGTTGACCGTGCTGGGCGGCGTGGCGGGTTTGGGCCTGGCCTGGCTGGTGGTATCCAATGGCGACCCCACGCACGGCAGCCTGCCCACGTTCTTTTTCCCGAAGAGCGACCTGCTCCTTGGTCTCGGCCTGAGCCTGTTGCTGGGTGTTCTGACGGGCATCGTCCCGGCCTGGCAGGCCATGCGCTTGCAGGTGGCAGTGGCGCTGCGGCGGATGTGAAGCCCTGATGTGATGTAATATGTTAAAATGGTTTTCCCAGGTCGCGGCCATCACCCAGTTTGGCCTGCAGAGCCTCCCGCAACGGCGGGGGGCGGCACTCTCCACAGTTATTGGCATCGCCGGCGTTGTCACGGTGCTGGTGGGCGTGCTGTCCATCGCGGCCGGTTTTCAGCACGCCATGAACGCCTCCTCCGCGCCGGATGCGGCGATTGTCCTGCGGAGCGGCGCGACCAGCGAGATGGACAGCGGGTTTGACCGCTCGGAGGCGCAGGTCATTGCCGACGCGCCCGGGCTCGCGCGCAACGCGCAGGGTGCGATGGCCTCGCCGGAATTGTTCGTCATTATTGACGAGCCCAAGCGCACCACCGGCACTGATGCCAATGTGCCGCTGCGGGGCGTCGGCCCCGAGGCGGCGTCCGTCTATGATGGGTTCAAAATCATTCGCGGGCGGATGTTTGAGTGGGGTAAGGAAGAGGTGATCGTCGGCAGCGGCGCGGCGCAGGAATTCGCCGGCCTGGAAGTGGGGTCCGCCTTGAAAGTTGGCCGCTACCAGTGGCCGGTGGTGGGCGTGTTCACCGCCAATGGCGGCGTGAGCGAATCGGAAATTTGGACCGATGCCCATGTCCTCCAGTCCGCCTACAAACGCGGCGATTCCTACCAGTCCATCCGGGCGCGGCTCAGCTCCCCGGAATCCTTCCAGCAATTCAAGGACGCGCTGACCTCGAACCCGCAGGTGACGGTGAAGGTAGAGCGGCAATCCGAGTTTTACGCCGATCAATCCAAAACCATGACCGACTTGATCAGCACCCTCGGCGTGCTCATTGCCTCACTCATGGCGGTGGGAGCGATCTTCGGTGCGCTGAATACCATGTACAGCGCCGTGGCGACACGGACGCGGGAGATCGCCACCCTGCGCGCCCTGGGCTTTGGCAGCGGCGCGGTGGTGGTGGCCTTCCTGATTGAATCGCTGGCGCTGGCTTTGGCGGGCGGCGCTTTGGGAGCGGTGATTGCCTATCTGGCGTTTAATAATTTCCACACCTCCACGATGAATTTCCAAAGTTTCAGCCAGGTCACCTTCGCCTTTCGGGTGACGCCGGAATTGCTCGTGCAGGGCGTGATTTGGTCGCTGGTTATTGGATTGGTCGGCGGACTGTTTCCGGCCATTCGGGCGTCGCGGTTGCCCATTGCGGCGGCGTTGAGGGAATTGTGAGTTGAACACTGCGGTGTGTCCCTCACGCCCAACGAGGCGTCATTTATGAGAGCCTGTCTGAAAATTGAATGGGGTCCCTCGGCGCGTCTTTTGCCGTTGGCCTGCGTTGGCTCAGCCCATTGCTTCCCAAGCTCTGCCGATCAGTTGCCCGATTATCGACTTGCGCTGCGCACAGGCAGTCAGCCCGCTGCGGGGATGCGCAGGCCTCGCCGCCTTGGCCACCGCCAAAATCCACTGCCGCAGGCCCACTTTCAATTATCAGACAGGCTCTGAGCCGGAACCATGCAATGGAAACGGAGCGTTTGCTTGGTCTTTTTGCGCAAGATCTTCGTCGTGAGCCGCTTCCAGATCCATAAAGGATATGCTACGCGTCTCACTCCTCGCCTTGCGCAAAAATCCACCGCGCAACCACTTACGTTTCCATTGCATAATTCCGGCTGAGTCCGGCCCAGCGGGCTGGGAAACTGCGCTCCCCCAAAAAAATCGGCATTTCTTTATTCGACGTTGAGCGCGAGGCAACTACCGGCTTTCGGCTTGCGCGCTCGCGTCTGGAGATTCGTGGGCTGGAAGGTAAATGTGAAACGTTGTGCCCTGGCCCACCTGGCTTTCGACCGCAATGATCCCGCCATGGGACTGAACAATGCCGTGCACCACCGCCAATCCCAGGCCGGTGCCCTCGCCGGCGGGTTTGGTGGTAAAAAACGGTTCAAAGATGCGGTCGAGAGTTTCAGCATCCATGCCCTGGCCAGTGTCAGAAACCGTGAGCCGGGCATGGCTAGCAGGTAGACATTTGGGGTGGTTGGCCAGGAAGGCCGCATCGGGAAGAAATGAGGCCAGAGCCACCGCAAGCCGGCCAGGCCGGCCAGCCAGGGCGTGTTTGGCGTTGGTTATCAAATTCAGCGTGACTTGATACATTTGGGTGGGGTCGGCGAGCACGGCGGGGGCATTATTATGCAAATCAATTTCGAATTGAATGTGCCCCGGCAGGGAGGCGCGGAGGAACCGGGCGGCTTCTTGAATGACGGGCTCCAAGCGCGTGACCTGGTGTTTGTGCCCGCGCGGATGGCTGAAGGTCAAAATCTGCTGCACGAGATCTTTGGCCCGGTCCGCAGCTTTCAGGATTTGCCGGATATCCGCCCTAGCCGGCGGGTTTTCCGCCACATGGCCCTCGAGCAGATGGCCATAACCGAAAATCACGCTGAGAATATTATTAAAGTCATGGGCAATGCCGCCCGCCAAGGTTCCAATGGCCTCCAATTTTTGGACCTGCTGCAGCCGCTTTTCGAGCAGCAGACGTTCAGTTATGTCTTGTTTGATGGCAACAAAATGGGTCAAATCGCCCGCCGCGTTGAATACGGGGGTGATGGTTAAATCCATGGTGAAAAAACGGCCGTCCTTGCCCCGTTCCACCAGTTCAGCCCGCCAAACTTTTCCGGCCGCGAGGGTGTCCCAACGGCTGGCATAATAGGCTGGCGGTTGATGCCCGGCTGCGGGAGCGCGCAAGCTCCGGCCAATGGCTTCCGCCGCGCTGTAGCCCGTCAATTTGGTGTAGGCTGGATTTACCCATTCAATGGTGCCTTGGTGGTCGGCAATGACGATCGCATTCGCAGCGGCGGACAAGGCGCTGAACTGAAGATTTATCCGGGCCAGATTGCGCTGACTTTCGGCGATTTCGTCGCGCAATTTTTGGTTGGCCGCATGCAATTCCACCGTGCGTTCGGCCACGCTGGTTTCCAGTCCGGCCACCCGCAACGTGTTTAGCCGGGCCAACTGCCACTTTCGCGTGAGCGCATGAGCCAGTTGGAGAATTTCAACGGGATCAAACGGCTTTTTTAAAATGAGCAAACTGTCTTGATGGCCGAGGCGCGCCACAATGCTCTTCCAAGAATGGTCGGAATACGCGGTGCAGATAACGATCTGGAGATCAGGATCAACCTGCCACAACCGGGTGGCGGTTTCGACCCCGTCCCATCCCGGCGGCATGCGCATATCAAGAAACGCAAGGGCGTATTTTTGCCCCGCCGCGATGGCGCGCCGCACCAAGTCGTAACCTTCGCTGCCCTGGCTGGCTGAATCCAGGGTGAATCGCAGCCGGCGGCCCGGGCTGGCTTTGCGGTCAAACAATTCGGCCCCGGCCATTTCGAACCCGGCGTTCGGCACCCGGCAGAGGATTTTCGAAAAGTCGTCATGAATTTCGCGATTGTCATCAATAATCAAAATTCGCATCGGGTCAGATTCCTGCGGAGGTCTGGAATCCTGAGCCTGACTGGTTTCATTTGATTTCAGGAAATCGGCATTCATTGGGGCTTGGACAAGGTGGGCAGCAGGAGAGTGAAGGTTGCGCCACGGTCAGGGCCCGGGCTGGTGGCGAGCAGGACGCCACCCAATTCCTGGGCGGAGATGGCCGCGCTGTGCAGTCCGAAGCCGTGCCCGTTTTTGCGGGTGGTGAACCCATAGGTGAAAATGCGGCTCAAATTATCGCGAGGTATGCCCACCCCGTTGTCCGTAAATGAAGTGGAGACCTGGCTGTCGCCCAGGGAAAGGCTGATGCTCAGGCATTTTTCGGGCCTGGCCGACTCGGCGCAAGCATGGTTGGCGTTTTTGACAAGGTTGACGAAAATTTGCAAAACTTTATTTTTCTCCACCATGATTTCACAGGGCTTCATCGGATCATAATCTCTAACCACCTTGATCTGGTTCCGCGCCAAGGCGGTGGCGTTCATGCGTAACGCATCTTCGATCAGGCCGGCGACATCCACGGTTTCCGCCCCGGAGCCTAATTTGGCATGATTTTGCTGCGTGGCAATGATGTCTTTGATGTGCTGAATGTAACTTGCCAGCCGCTCCAACTCGCCCAGCACGAACTGCTTTTCCGCAACGAGTTGCCCGCCCAAGGTGGCGAGGTAGTCCGGCAACCTGCGGCCCTTCGCATCCTGGGTGATAAAATGGCCCAAATCAGCGGCCCGTTCTTTCATCAGGGCGGCGACGAGGGAAACATCCCCGGTTTTGGATTCGCGCAACTCATCCGCTGCGAGGGTGGCGGAGACATTGACACTGTTTAGAACATTGCCCACATCATGCAGGACGGCGGTGGCCACCTCGGCCATGCCGGCGCGGCGGGAAACCGTCATCAAAGCCTGCTCATTCTGCCGGATGATTTTGATTTGCGCCTGAACTTGCCGGCGCAAGGAACGACTCCAAACCAACGCCAACAGCATTCCCAAACCCAGGGTCGAGGCAAGGATGACGGTGTGGCGAATGGTCCACCAAGGCGGCTCGCGCAAGACTTTTACATCCTGGGTTCCGGCCACCAGCAGTTGAATAGATTCCGGCTCGTGGCTTTCGCCGGCCTGGATTTGGCATACCCCCGTCAGGTGAAGCAAACTGCCGGCTTGGAGATAGGCGCCGCGGCGCCCCGATGCCTCGGTGAGTAGAATGGCGGTAAATATGACGGATCCGGATTGAAGCACTAATTTGGGTTGGGCCGAATGGGCGAGGCTTTGAACGAGGGTGCCTTCGAGTTGGACCAGGGTGCTGTCATGGGTTCCGTTCATGAGAATCTCTTCGGCGGAAGCGGGCTCGGGCTGTGGCACCGGGGTGGTTCCACCACCCTGTATTTGAACATCTTCCAACTGGGGGGAAAAATCGCCGAGGGCCGGATAACCAACCACTCTTACGGAATCGCCCGCATGAAGGTTCTTCGTTTGAGTCGTGTTAACAAATATGCCAGCCGAGGCATTTTGAACATAAAACCCTTTATCCGGCAGGATCAAAGTGACCATGCCGCCGACCTTTACACGCCGCACCGCCAAACGGTTTGGGTCGAATCTGGCCACAGAGCCGATCTCGGTCTCCGGCACGGCAAATGGATCGGTGAGAGCGGGGACCACCGTGGTGATTTGATTGAGATCGGGAGCGTAAATAATGATTCCCGTCAACTGGCTGCGAGCATTCATTTCTGAAGTGCAGACGCCACGGACGCGAACCACGGCATTAATTAGATTGGCGGTCAATATCCGGTCGGCGGGCACCGGCACGATGACCTTGAAACGACCCTTGGGAGTGGTTAGCACCAACGTGGAGTGCCCCCATTGACTGCTGGTGCGCCGGACCACGCCATCAATCTGCACCCAGCGGGAGTCCAGATTGCCGCCCGCGAAATCTTCCAGCTCGGCAATTACTGGCGGGGGCAAATTGGTGGTGCCGAGCACCCGGATGCTGGTATTCGCCAGTTGGGGAGCATAGCCACCAGGGCTGGTTTGGCCAACCACTTCAACCCACTGGCCAACCTTGATTTCCGGCTGGTTTAAAACAAAATAAATGGCTCCATCCTGCCCTTGAATAAAACAATTGCGCCACTCCCAATCGGCATAAGTCACCGTTCCCCGCAGGCGAACGGGAAGCCCATTGGCAGCTTCCTCCGGAGTTAGTTTCGAGACCGCGGCAAAATCAACCAGTTCCCCGGATGTGGGGACTGGTTTCGGGCTCGCCTGGCCAGCCTGCGGCACCGTGACGGTCACTGCTGAAGACGGATTAATTTCGAAGTAAGCGTCGCCCAGAATCGTTTGACCCGGCAAAACGGTCAGGTATCCCCACAAGTCAATGTGCGCGCCAATTTGGGCTTCGGTGGTTTGAATTACGTTTGCCCGAATTGTGCCGGTGGAATCTTTTACCACCACTGACTCGCCCGGTTGGTACGCAACAATGGCGCCCTTGAGATGCAACGGTTGGTTGGTCCAAAGACCCAGTTCACGATCAAGCAAGGATACAACTGAGCTGACCGGCAGGTCGTTCGGTTTGGTGTGAGACAATTCAACCAAGATAATTGCATTTGCATCCGGAGCGAACAGGGAAGGTGCGGTCAGCTGTCCGCCCGATATCTTGCTGGCGTTAATGCCCCGGATGCGCACGTTGCCACCCACCAGCCAGTTAAAATTGTTGGTTGCCGGCAATCCCAAGACGTAAACCAAGCAGGTCTGACCCTGGTCTTGAATTACCAGGCTGAGGCGTCCGGAACTGGTGTCAGCCACCCGGATCAGTCCCTTGGTTTCAACCCACTGGCCAAAGTCGCCGCCCAACTCTCGAATCAACAAAGGTTTCGGTTTGGGAATTACGCCGGCCCCGAGGATTTGCAGGTGCAGATTCGTCAGGTCCAGTCCGTCGTGCCCAACTTCTGTGATTCCGGTGACTTCAACCTGCTGGCCGGCGGCCAGGTTGGTTTGAAACAGCCAGGGATCAAACCACCTAGTCTCGGTTCCATCATGAAGGTAGAGCTGATTCCAGCCGGGATCATAACACAACACCACGCCCTTTATCCGGACTTGCCGGCCCTGCGAAGCTGCGTCGGGGGTCAAAGTGTAAAACTGGTGAAAGGTGGTTACTTCCGCCGGTGCCGCCGCCGGACCGCTCCAGGCGGAATAAGGGGCCAACGACAAAAAGATCCAAACCGGCAGCAACCTGTTCCAGTTACCGGCCAAGGCCCTGATTATTAAATTAGGACGGACCATGGGAATCTACAAATCCATCTCGAAGCCAATGTGGCTCGGTTAATTGATTGCGCCAAAGCTGCTTAAAGGGGCCTGCCCACCCATGGTTGCAAGGATCCCCTGATTTGGACCTTTATACAAGAGGGCGGCCACGCCCTCCCCTATGCGGCGTGCCGGCAAGTCATGCGATTTATGCGAATTCATTGACGGCAAAGTCAGGTCTTTGTTTTAAGAGGCACCATTCCGGACAACCGGCTGCTGACATTTACTCTGTTCACCGCGTTGATCCTGCGCGCACCATAGAACCGCCGCCAGGGGAACACAAGCCGAATGAAGAAGGCAGAATGTAGAATGAAGAAGCGCCCGGTGGCTTCGCCTTTCTCGTGGCGCCGGAACTGCTCGTGCACCGCGTGATTTAGGCGCTGATCATCGGCTTGGTCACAGCGGACCGGCTGTTCAAGGCATAAGCCATCTTTGTCAAATCCTTGCAATTAAGGGCCAACGGCCTATAAATGAAGCATGAACCAAGTAAAACAACCGCTGAGCCAGCATGCTTGAAGCGGCGGTGACCGGCAAGTTCCGGGCGGTTCAAACCGAATCAAAACCAGAATCCGAATGAATTTTTCCCGATTAAAATGCAGGGCAAAGCTCTGGTCCTATTGCATCATGACCCTTTTCGTGATGGTGCCCGCCTTTCTCGTGACCACCAGTCGCGCCGCGGATGCGCCACCGGCCAAAGGCACGCCGGTGATTTTGGACACGGATATTGGGGATGACATCGATGACACGTGGGCGCTGGCCCTGCTGCTCAATTCGCCGGAGCTGGACTTGAAGCTGGTGGTGGGTGATTACGGCAAGCGGGAGTATCGCGCGCAGTTGCTGGCCAAATTTCTGGCGCGCGCTGGTCGCAGTGACATCCCCGTTGGCCTGGGCCTCGACGTGGCCCCGCACGGCACCGGACGCCAGGCCGAATGGGTGAAGGATTACCCGCTGAAGTCTTATCCGGGCCAGATTCGCACCGATGGCGTGCAAGCCATCATTGACACCATCATGCACTCACCGCAGCCAGTGACGCTGGTCGGCATTGGGCCGGCGCCGAACATTGCGGCCGCGCTGAAACGCGAGCCGCGCATTGCGCTGCACGCACGGTTTGTGGGCATGGATGGCAGCGTTCGCCAGGGCTACGGCCGCGGTACTCCGCCGTGCGCCGAATGGAATGTCAAAGCGGATCCGGCGGCATTGCAAGCGGTGTTTGCAGCACCGTGGGACATCACCATCACGCCTCTGGACACCTGCGGTATCGTCAGCCTGGGCGGTGAAAAATACCAGCGGGTTTGCCGGGCCACCGGGCGCACCGTCGCCGACCTGATCCCCAATTACCGGATCTGGCTGGCCGCCGAACGGAACACGCCGGTCACCACGAACGAAACCCATAGCAGCACGCTGTTTGACACCGTGGCGGTCTATCTGGCGATCCAGCCGGATTTGTGCGTGATGGAGGACCTAAACCTGCGGGTAACCGACGACGGTTTTACGGTCATTGACCCCTCGGCCCGAACCGTCCATGTGGCCACCCGCTGGAAAGACCTGGGGGCTTACGAAGATTTCCTGGTGAATCGTTTGGCGGGGGCGGGGCCTCACTGAAGCGGCCCGGACGGCAGCCGTTTCCCCACCTTCCACATCTTGTGCCTGCCCATCGCGGCGGCAGAAGCAAGTCCCGATCACCCCAATTGAAACTGCGGGTGTGCCTGCAACTTCGCCCAGGATTCCTCGGTAAGCGGGGCCTGGCGGTAGACGGCATCCCACATGGGTTCGGCACTGTAGGAGACACGGGCGCGGGCGAGCCATTTGGGCGGCAGGGGTTCATCCAACAGGGCCAGGGCATTGGCGGCCAGGGTGGTTTCCTCCTTCTCCCCGGTGGCATGGCCGACCCCGACGTAAAAGCCGGCCAGCAAAAGGGTGACCCGCAACATGGTGGCGCGGGAATACGTGGGCAGCGCGCAGGGCCGGGCCGGGTCCAACAACTGGAATAAGCGGGTGAACAACTGTGGGGTCCACATGTGCGGGTTTTTGGCCGGGGAAAAAGCGTCGAACAAGATGGCGTGGGGTTTGGGCAGACTTTCCGCCGCCGACTGGTTGAGGAGGGTGGGAAAATCGGCCAGATGGAGATTCCAATCCACGGTTTGCCGGCCATTGGCAAACCCAACCCGATGGTCCCGGAGCAGCGTCTGCAAATGTTCCTCGTAGCCGCCAAAATAGCCCAGGGCTTGGGCATTTTTCAGGGAAAACTCGAGTGGTTCGGGCGTACAGTCAAAGCTCACCATCCGAATGGCCGCAGGGATGTCCGCCGTGGCGCGCAGCACGGTGACCGCATTCGCCGCCGCCCCGAGTCCTACATCCCAGATGACAAACTCCCCGGCATGACCGGCCAGACGTTCGCGCAGGCGAAGCTGGTTCACATACAGCGCCTCCGCCTCCAGCACCGGACCGACGACGGGATGAAATGTTTCGCGATGCGCCAGCGAGTGAATGCTATGCGCACCGGAAGCCAGTTGGACCAGGCGATAATTGGACGGCGATGAAGACGGCACAGCACAGGATGGCAGATTGCAATAGCAGGTGACAAGGGACGATGGGGGGGAAATTTCAAATTCCAAACTCCAAGCACCAGAGAAACTTCAAGCCTCAATAACCAAACTCACTGCCCAATTGCCGTGGTCCGCCGCGACCTCATGGCTGCGCCGCCATGGTTGACATCGAAAATGCGGCTGGGCACAGTTGGGCTAAAATTAGCGAGTTCAATTGCTCAATTATGAAATTCATTCCTGGCCTGTTTTGGGTTGCCTTAGCCGCACTGTCGGTTGTTTCCGGCGCAGCGGCGGATACCCAAACCAACGCGACCCCCGTTTCCACCCTGGCACCAATCGAATTTCTGGTCGGAGGCACCTGGCATGGCGATTTGGCTTACGCGACGAATGAGCCCAAAATGGCCATCGAGTCCAAATTCGAATGGACCGGCAACCATCAGGGCATCCGGTTTGACAGCACCTGGGTGATTAACGGCAAGGGATTCCCTTATTCGAGTGGAATTTACATGTGGAATCCTGAGAAGAAGCAAATTGCCATTGTTTATAATGACGCCAAAGGGGCCTTGACGGAAGGTTCCGTGGAAATCGCTGGACCGGTGCTGCTTCATAACCTCAGAGAGGTTGACATATCGGGCAAAGTAGAAATGGTTCAGGCCAAGATGACCCACCTGGATGCGCAGACCTTCATTAATGAGATTTATACGCTGACCCAGGGCCATTGGCAAAAGATCGTTTCGGTGCGGTACGCACGGATGCCGTGAAATTATTGGGTGGATGCTTGTGAAAAGAAAAACCGGCAGCCCGCCGTTGCGGATTGCCGGTTTGAGGATCAGGTTGAGCCGATCAAAGTTGAGCCATCGCCTGGTCCAGCGCCGCGTAGAGCTGGTTCATGGTGGCCTCGGTTTCGTCGCCCATGTTCGAGAGGCGGAACGTCGTGCCCTTGATCTTGCCGTAGCCGCCGTCAATCAGGAAGCCCTGGTCTTTGACGAGCTTTTGCAGTTTCGCGACATCCACCACGCGTCCGCCCGGGCGGGCGCCGTTGCTGACACAGGTGAGCGTGACGGATTCGTAGCCTTTCTCGGGGTACAGCAGGAAGCCATGTTTGGCAGCCCAATCGCGGGTCAATTGGTTGGTGCGAGCATGACGGGCAAAACGGACTTCCAGGCCCTCGGCGAAGAATTCGTCCAGCTTCGAGGAAAGGGCAAAAATATGGCTGATGCTCGGGGTGCTGGGCGTCATGCTTTGCTCGGCATTCTTCTGGAATTCGACGAAGTCGAAGTAGTATCCACGGTCTTTGGTAAGCGCGGCCTTGGCAAGCGCGGCGGGCGAGGCCGCAAACACGGCCAGGCCGGGCGGCAGGGCAAAGGCCTTCTGCGTGCCGGCCAGCAGCACGTCGATACCCAGCTCATCAAACTTGATGGGAAGCGCGGTCAGGGAGCTGACGGCGTCCACAATAAAGGTAACGTCAGGATATTTTTTCTTCAGTGCGGCGATTTCCGCCAGCGGGCTCATTGTGCCGGTCGAGGTCTCATTATGAATTAGGGTCAGGGCATCGAACTCGCCCGTGGCCAGCCTGGCATCAATGAGGGCGGCGCGGATGGGCGAACCCCATTCCACTTGCAACGCTTCGGCCTGCTTGCCGCATTTCTTGGACACGTCGAACCACTTGTCGGAAAACGCCCCACACATGCAGTTCAGGACTTTCTTGTGCACCAAATTGCGCACAGCGCCTTCCATCACACCCCACGCGGAGGAGGTGCTGAGGTACACGAGTTGCTTGGTGTACAGCAACTGCTGGAGCTGGGGTTGGATTTTGGCATAAAGGTCTTTAAAACCCTGGCCGCGATGACCAATCATGGGCGAGCAAAACGCTTTGAACGTTTTTTCGCTCACTTCGACGGGTCCCGGAATGTGCAATTTGACGTGTGCCATAGAGTATGTGAAATTTTTCACAAGCAAGGCGAAAAGGCAAGTGACATTTTGGGGTAATTTTGTCAAGAAAGGTGGCAAAAGGTGCATGATCAGGATTCCATCCTCGACGGAATTCGGCGACTGCCTTAACGTTGCGCCCGCATGGGACAAGGTCTGGTTACTGACATCGCCGTTTGCATTATTGCCGCCTGGGTTGTGGCGGTGATTTCGCAACTGGCGCGCCAACCCCTGCTGCTGGCATACCTGGCGGCGGGGTTCCTCATTGGTCCGCACGCGCTGGGCTGGGTGCGGGACCAGGATTCCATCGAAACGATCGCCAGCATTGGGTTGTCCCTGTTGCTGTTCATGATCGGGTTGGAGATCAACCTCAAGAAAATGCTCAGCGCCGGCCGGGTGATCACATTGGCGGCGCTCGCCCAGATTCTGGGTTGCATCGCACTGGGTTTTGTCTTCTTTAATTTCGTTGGGCCGGTCGAGAACCATTTGGAAGCCCTCTACCTGGCGGTGGCGGCGGCCATGAGCAGCACTGTCATCATTGTCAAAATCCTCTACGACAAACGCGAATTGGAAACGCTGGCCGGCCGGATAACCGTGGGCGTGATGGTGTTGCAGGACATGGCCACTATTCTATTTTTGGCCCTCCAGCCCAACTTGAAGCATCCGGCCGTGGGCGTCATGGCAGTGGCGGTGGGCCATGTTATCGTGCTGGTATCCGCAGCTTTCCTCGCCAGCCGATTTATCCTGCCGCCGGTGTTTCGGTCGGTGGCCCGGCTCCCGGAACTGGTGCTCGTGGGGGCGCTGGCGTGGTGTTTTGCCCTGGCCGGATTTGCAGATTATTTGAAACTCTCCCCCGCCATGGGCGCCTTGATCGCTGGCATGATGGTTTCCACCTTTCCCTACACCCTGGACGTGGTGGCCAAGGTCACCAGCCTGCGCGATTTTTTTGTAACCTTGTTCTTCGTCGGCCTGGGCATGGCCATTCCCCTGCCCACCTGGGGATTCCTCTTTTGGGCTTTGGGCGTCAGCCTGTTTCTTATTGCCAGCCGTTTTCTCACTATCTTTCCGGCCCTTTATTTCATGCGGCAGGGTTATCGCATCAGCCTGCTGCCCGCGATCAACCTCAGCCAAATGAGCGAGCTTTCGCTGGTGCTGTTGGCCTTGGGGCACCAAAGTGGCGATGTATCGGACCGCACGATTGGCATCGCGGCGTTCGCGTTTGCGTTTCTGGCTATTGGATCGACCTATGCCATCATTGGCAACGAGGCTTTGCTTCGCGGGGCGGTGCCGCTTTTAAACTGGCTGGGCATGCGCGATATCTCCGCCAAGTCGGAAGAGACCGTTTTTAAGGCCCGGCCCCAGCGCATTTGCTTCTTGGGATTTTCCTGGACGGCGAGTTCGTTGCTCGAAGAAATCCAGCTCAACCGACCAGATTTGATACCCGACCTCGTCGTCATTGACTTCAATCCGGTGGTCCACGAGCGCCTCCGCCGGCGGGGCGTGCGGGCAGTTTACGGCGACATTACCCAGCGGGACGTGCTCCTGCATGCCGGCGTGGCCAAGGCGGAATTCATTATTTGCACGCTGCCCAATATTGTCCTGAAGGGCGCGGACAACCTGAGAATGCTCAGGCAATTGCGCGAGTTGAATCAGTCAGCCGTCATCATGGTGCATGCGGAATTGCTGGAACAAGTCGCGGAATTGTATGCCGCCGGGGCCAGTTATGTCAGCGTGCCCCGGTTGCTGGAGGCGGCCACGCTGCTGGAGGCACTCGAGGCGGCCGAGAAAAAGCTCTTGGCTCAAAAAAGCCAGGCCCAGCGGGAATTTCTGGGCGAACGCAAGGAAGTGATTCCGTGACCGGCGAAAAGGGGGAAGTTCGCGAAAGTGCGCGAAACTTGAAGATTTTGATGCGTTAAGCATGGTTAATTGGCTAGGGCCTGTTAACACTAATTGACATTGACGGATTTTGCGGTATTTTCGCCGGGCATGGAACTAACCGAGGGCCAGTTTCAGCGCATTGCCGATTGCCTGCCGCGTCAACGCGGCAACGTCGGCATGACCAATTTGCAATTGCTCAATGCTTTGCTCTATGTGGTGGAAAATGGCTGCAAATGGCGCGGTCTGCCGAAGCATTTTGGCAATTGGCATACCATCTACACGCGGATGAATCGCTGGAGCAAAGCCGGGGTCTTGGATCGGGTCTTTGCCCGGCTGCAAGAGGAGCAGATTTTGGCCATTCACATCGAACACGTGTGCTTGGACAGCACGACCATCAAAGTCCACCCCGACGGCCCCGGGGCGCTAAAAAAAACGGCCCCCAGGCCATTGGCCGCTCCCGGGGCGGCTGCACCACCAAAATTCATCTGGTTGCCGCGAATGACCGGTGTGCGTTGATGCTTAAACTCTCTCCCGGTCAGGCGGGAGACGCGCCCCAAGGGCGTGAATTGCTCGCCACCGGCGGCCCAGCGCCCCCGGATTGCCTGCTGATCATGGACGGCGCGTACGAGGGGGATGAAACCTTGCGCTTGGCGCGGCAATTGGGCTACACCCCAATCGTGCCGCCCAATCCCAACCGCTTGGACCCTTGGGAGCTGGACAAGGCCGCCTATCGTCAGCGAAACGAAATTGAACGGCGCTT
>Ga0364866_10664_pt1 | contig 18559 bp, 15 predicted proteins | sample ExccelAu500001D3_3_FD_206913 | JGI IMG/M metagenome (GOLD analysis project Ga0364866, IMG submission 206913) | Enriched cells from Trout Bog Lake Hypolimnion, Wisconsin, USA - BchlTB.Aug13.5000.01.D3 | ecosystem: Environmental > Aquatic > Freshwater > Lake > Hypolimnion/Profundal zone | place... | reverse complement strand
TGTTTTTTGATTTTTTTGGTTAGTTAATTGATTGATTGTTTGTTTGTTTTGTTTTTTGTTTGTGTTGTTGGTTTGCTTATTGCTTCTTTTTCTCCGGGATCCACCACCCGGCTGGCATTTTTTAGTTCACAGCTACCGATCCCGCTTCACCATTCAGCTTCGATTCAAACTTGCTGATCTCTACCTGGGTGTGCTTCTTGTCCATCCCGAAATTGTGCGTAAACTCAGCGCAGGTATTCCATATTGCGAAGGCGTTCAGGGAGCCTATTGCCAGCGTCAGTGTTATCTGTGTTATCTTTTTCATTTCGTTCGTTGGTTTGATATGTATATTGCCAATACTGTGCCAGAAATTATTTTAATTGATTATCAACGTTTTATAAAACATTTTTATCTTGTTTTTGTTTCTTTTTAGGAATATTGTCTCTTTTGTGGAATTTTCTATATTAAAGACATTAACATCTTGTATACAAACACCCTCCCAGGCACCATAATTAAAAATGCATCCCCGGGAGGATGCATGTAGATGATTGAAGAAAAGGAATCGGGGGATTAATGTCAGCGAAATGGCCGCAAGCGGCAAGCCGCCAAAACGCATTGCTTAGAGATAAACAGCAACTGCTATTTAAATTAAGAGCCCCCCCCCTCTCAGTTTGTCTTAGCTTTACGACAGGCAGGCTCTAATTATAATTAACAGCGATGACCAGCGCAGTCGATGCGGTATAGATACCCGTAGGCTGACCGGCCGAAACACTGAGGGTAGCGCCAATAGCAAGCACCTGCGCACCTGCTGAGCTCAGCAACCCGGTACCCGATGGACTACTCGTAAAAGTACCCAGATCCATTACATTTGAGCCATTGTTAATAGCAATAGAAGCCGTCGGCAACGTAATGGCATAGGTGAAAGAAGCCGCTCCTGCAACATTAAAACTGGCCGCAGAAATAGTGCCCGTTGTTATCGGCAGCGTCACACCCCCACCACCACCTGTGGAAACGCTGCCCGACGGATCAAGTATCACCGTACCGGGAGCAGTTGGCACTACAGCAATATTTCCAAAGTTCATGTCATTAACTTTCGCTATCGATATAGGCGTGAGTATCGTTGCCGCAGCCTGCGCTGTAGTACTTCCCTGGCCATAACACACACACCCTGCACCTACTGCAATAACCGACAATACATATTTCTTAATCGCAAGTTTCATAGTCATTCGTTTTTTTGGGCTTTGGTTATTAATTAGTTAATCATTTTGTTAACGCAAAGCTACTATATCTTCAGCCCACCAAACTGACAAGCATCAGCATTGTATGCGACAAAGATCATGTTTTCAATAACATTTCAATAACATTTCAATGTTAAATACAGATATTCTTTGTAATTATCCGAAAACTATTGTCTACTAATAATATACTTACTGCATTTTTTTTGCTCCCAACTCCAATGCTGCACGACAGAACTGCAATTCATCGACTTTCGCGCAGCAGCGAGTCAACGTGCTGATTCCAGCAGGTGCATTCACCGGTTTATTCCGCTATCTTTCCGGCACCAAAAACCAATGGATTTAAGAATCCGGTTTCGCCCAAAAAAGACCGGCTCTAGCACCCCTTATCATACTACAGACGTTGTTGCAACTCCAGCTCCCGAACACAATTTCAACTTTAAAACAAAAACATACACGTCATTTTTAATATAATCTTAACTATCTGAATTTTATGTATTTTGCATTTAAATAATCTTATGGAAACACGTCCACATCACCACATGAGCACTACACCTTGGCAGCGCGAGTCAGCTGTGCTTTTTCTTGATGAGCTGGGCAACGTCAAGGGCTGGAACAAGTTCGCAGCACAGATCAAGGGCTACACAACTGCCGAAGTAATCGGCAAACATTTCACCGGATTCTACACCAAATCAGATCAGCAGGATGGGCTGCCCGAACGATTGCTGGAAGAAGCAAGAACAAACGGAACAGCTACCAACAGGGGCTGGCGGGTACGAAAGGACGGCAGCCTCTTCCAGGCCCACATCGCAATCACGGCCCTCTTCAATGAAGAAAACAAGGTCACTGGCTACACCAAATTCGTATACCCCATCCAGGAACCTGCTACTCAGGCAGCAGCACTCAGCGCTGAGGCAAACCTTCCCGGTCAGCCAAACAGCAGCCACCTTCCGGCCAACAGCGCAACAAGTATGTGGACCGTCGACACGCAATGCGCCCTGGTAGCTTCGAGCGAGACTTTTGATAAACTGGTGCAAAGTGCAACCGGGAAAACGCCCCGGCCCGGTGAAGACATCCTTGCATACGGCATATATGGCGATAAAACCCCCGAATACCGGGCCTACCTCTACCGCGCCCTGGCAGGTGAATCCTTCAGGGCAACAGTCCTGTCCGGATTTACCATACCCCGCTGGATCGATCTTTTATTTGAGCCGGTCGTCGAGAACGGAACAGTAGTGGGTGCCCGCTGCAAAGCAAATGATGTCACTGCATCTGAAAATGCTGACGAAAAAATCAGGCTCTACGAAGCTAGCCTCCGCACTATCTTCGAGCACGCTACCGACCTCCTGGTACTCGCAGACGCCAGTGGCAACCTGGTATCGTTCAACAACAATGCCGCTGACTCCGCCATCTTCACCCAGGTATCCAGGATGCAAGTTGGCCAGCCGGTACTGAGCTATGTCTGGCCCGAACGGAAAGAATTTGTCCGCAAAATGTTCGATGACATCATCCGGCAACAATCATCATTCAATTATGAGACCCATCTGACCGATCCAACAGGACTGGAATACTGGTATGAGCTGCACCTGAACCCGATAAAGGATCATAACCAGGTACTCGGCATCTGCCTTACCGGGCACGACATCACCGCGCAGGTTACAGCTTTGGATAAAATCAGGGATGAACAGAAACGCTTCCGCGCCCTCGCTGAAAACAGCAGCGATGCAGTCGTGATCTTCAACGAAAAATTCGAGCCCGTCTACGCTTCCCGATCCGTTTTCAATGTAACAGGATTTACCGAAGAAGAGTACATGAATATGAGCATGTCTGAGCTGGTCTGTCCCGACGACGCCGACAAGGTACGGGCTAAGTTCGGGAGGGCGCTCGACAATCCCGGCAAAGCCATTACCGATATCCCAATAAGGCTGGTACACAAAGATGGCACCTGGCATTGGTACGAAGGCACCGCCAGGAACCTGCTCAGCGATCCCGGCATATCGGGAATTGTTGTCAATTTCAGGGACGTCACCGAAAAAGTATCCCTGGCGCTCAACCTCGACGCTGAGAAGAAACGTTATGCCCATCTCTTTGACCAGGCCCCATCCAGCATCTGCATCCTCGAAGGACCCGATTTTGTGTACCAGATGGTCAACCCTTCCTATGTTCGCCTGACGGGCAAAACAGATCTCATTGGCAAAAAAGCTGCTGATGTATTCCCCGAACTGGTCCAACAGGGCTTCCTTGGATTGCTAACTGAGGTATACCAGTCGGGAAAACCATTTGTCGGCAACGAAATACTGATGAAACTCGACATGAAGGGTACAGGCGTACTCGAAGATCATTACTTCAATTTCATCTACCAGCCCTACTCTGTCTCAGGGGGCTCGAGCGACGGTATTTTCTTCTTTGCAAATGAGGTGACCGGCCAGGTGGTCGGTCGCCGGAAAACCGAAGAGAAAGAAAAACATTTCAGGGCCCTCGTTGAAAACTCAGGCGACATCATTATAGTCGTCGACGCCGAAATGAAGCTACAGTATATGACCCCGGCGCTCGAAAAAATCACCGGCTACCCTGCCCAAGAGATCCTGAGCCAGCCCCTGTCTTTACTGATCCATCCCGATTTCCGCGAAGATACCGACACAAACTTCAGAAAGGTGCTCGCAAACCCGGGTTGCCTGCTCGAACGGACCAATTGTTTTCAGCACAAAAACGGCAGTGTTATCTGGGTCGAAGGCGTTATCCGCAATTTACTTGATGATCCAACCGTAAACGGCGTCGTGACCAATCTCCACAACATTACCGAACGAAAACAGGCTGAAGATAAACTCGCCCGTGCCAACAGGCTCTACGCCTTTATCAGCGGTATCAACCACACCATCATTCACACCACCAACCAGGAAGATCTGTTCAGGCAGGTTTGCCTCATCGCTACCGAGGTTGGCAAGTTCAAAATCGCCTGGATAGGCTTGCTCAACCAGGATCTGACCACGATCAACCTGCAGGAAAGCAATGGCCTGCCAGAAGAGGAGCAAAACAATTTCAAAAATCTCAGATTCGACCCAGGCTCCCCGCCCGACCATGTGCTGAAAACCCATTCCTACTATCTCTGCAACGACCTCGCAAAAGATTTTCAACTGAGGCGCTGGGACGATTTCATCGTGAGCCATAGCCTGCGGTCCATCATATGCCTGCCAATCCGCAAATCCGGTATGATCATTGGCACGTTGAACCTGTACTCATCCGAAGTCAATCTGTTTGATACCGAAGAAATCGTGCTGCTCGAAGATATCGCCCGCGAAATCTCCTTTGCCCTCGATGTGTTTGAAAAAGAAAAACTGAGAAGAGCAATGCAGGAAAAAGTAGTGCATAGTGAGCTCCTCCTCAATCAGGCCCAGGCTGCTGCCCACCTCGGAAGCTGGGAATACAACCTGGCATCCGGAACTTTATACTGCTCCGAAGAAGCGTGCCGCATTTACGGGCTTGAACCAAACGAAAATGAGCAGACTTTTGAATCATGGCTGGCCTGCATTCACCCCGACGACGTCCAAATGGTAAATCACGCCGTGCGCGAAGGCATAAAAACCGGCAACGGAACGGGTATCAGGCACCGCATCATCCAGAAAAACGGTGACGTTCGATACACTTTTACCCAATTCTATGTCGTGCATGACACGGCCGGACGCCCCATTGCGCTCAACGGAATCGACCTCGATATAACGGAAACCAAAATGGCCGAAGATGCACTGGCCCGGTCAGAGGCTTACCTCCGCCTCATCATGGATCTCATACCCCAGGCCATCTATGCCAAAGACAGCAACGGCCGGTATGTATTTATGAACAAACGGTTTGCTGAGCTCTACGGCGTTGCACCCAAAGACATGATCGGTCTTACCGCCTACGAAACCGATTTTGATAAGGACGAAGTCGAACTTTCACTCAAAGAAGACAGGGAGGTCATGCTCACCGGCCGCTCCAAAACTATCTATGAACATACCTTTACAAATAACAAAGGCATCAGGCGACTGTTCAGAACCATCAAAGTTCCGTTTGCTGGCACAGGCAAAGACGAAAGCGCTGTACTCTGCATTACCCACGATATCACCGAACAGAAAATAGCCGAGAAAGAACGGTCTAAAATCATCGCAGATATCATCCAGCGCAATAAAGACCTCGAACAATTTTCCTTTATTGTGTCCCACAATCTTCGCGCACCCGTCGCCAATATTATGGGCCTTACCACCATACTCGAATCATTCGGATTTGAAAGCCCCGACGAACGGGAAATGATAGACGGCCTCACCTCATCCGTGAAGAAACTGGATGACGTCATCATGGACCTCAACTACATCCTGCAGATCAAGCATACAGAGAACAGGCAAAAAGAAATTGTTTCGTTTACCCACCTCCTTAAGGACATAAAACAAAGCATAGACAACCTGATCCGCGCCGACGACGTACGGATTTACAGCGATTTCGCACAGGTAGATGAAATACTCACTTTCAGAACTTATCTTTATAGCATTTTTTTCAATCTTATATCCAATAGTATCAAGTACCGCCAACCCAATCTGAGCCCGGTTATACATATATCCAGCTCAATAGCTAACAATACAATCCGGCTCGTCTTCTCAGATAACGGATTGGGTATAAACCTTGAAAAAAACAACAGTTACATGTTCGGACTGTACAAGCGGTTTCATGGACACAAGGAAGGAAAAGGCATGGGTTTGTACATGGTAAAAACACAGGTCGAATCACTGGGCGGCAGGATTTCGGTAAGCAGTAAGGTGAACGAAGGAACTGTTTTCACCATTGATTTTGAATTGACAGACAACTAATCATTTAATTTATATCTCCACATGAAAAACATAACTGACTTTATCATCATCGATGACGATCCGATCAATAATATGATCTTCAGGAAAATAATCCTGACCGTCGTACCCGGAGCCAATCTTCATATCTTCTCCGATCCGGCTACTGGCCTGGAGCACCTCTACCACCTCGATAAAGGCGCAGATGGCAGCACGTCCCTGCTTTTTCTCGATGTCAATATGCCCGTGCTCAGCGGCTGGGATGTGCTGGAGAAATTCATGCGAAACTCCGATATGAACAAGAACGCCATCAAAATATTCCTGATATCGCCCATGCTCAACGAGTCAGAAAACGATAAAGCGGCCAGGCATCCGCTGATCTCTGGCTACGTCAGCAAGCCACTGACCATCACCAAGCTCGAGGCGCTCATGAAAGACATCGGAAAGGTTGATACCCCCGTAACTACCTGATCAGTTCTTAATCCTTTTTTACATCCCGCAGGCACTGCACATAGTGCATGATCGCATTGGCACTGTCGGCAGGCACAGCCTGTTCATACCCTGCCAGGCTGAATTTTACGATCTTCTTGTTCGAGAACTCCTTGACCGCTTTTTCATTCAGGCTATAAAATATCGTCCTGATAGCCTGCGTACGGTCGTTGGTAAAATCGTGCGTGATCTTAATGCTATCATCCGTGTACTTCGACTTATCTTCAAATTCTACTACCAGCTTCTGCTCATCCTTTTCAACCTCGCCGGTATCGGTCTTTTTGTAAATGGATTCCAGCGGATTGGTTATCTCGAAAATCATAAAAAAATTATCGGTGGCATAATCCGGGTTCGTACCATAGTTCCTCGAAACACGCACCACCGGTGGATCATTCGGATCAAACGGGGAAGAATAATCATAAATAGTGCGATCAGGCGACACCTCCTTCTTAAGCAGGTTGCAAAAATCCTGGGCCTGTGCATTTTGCATCACTACAACCATGATAAGCAGAAAAAGGATTCTCATTGTTTACGAGTTTAATACGGCGAATTTATGCTGCAATAAATATACAACATTATATTATTTTTTAAAAGTCAATCTGCTGCAACGCCGCTTTTATCATCCCCAGGTCACCACTCTCCGTGCATCGGGTGCCCCTGCACGGTCGTCAGCCCGGGCAAGTTGATCCCAAACCTGATTCCGGAATTACGCCCGCGATAACTGTCCCACGACTGCACAAAATCTATGCGCAGCACCCGCGCCAGCTTGTATCCTATATTGTCTATTCCTGCAAATGCTTCCGTATAGTAATAATTATTGCCCGCGTAAAACGCATTGCCGCCAAACAGCAGGTAATACCGCGCCTGCCGCAACAGCGGTATCTTGTTGCTGAGCAATCCCCTCAGGTGATACTCCAGGTGCGCCTCACCATATACCGGCTGCTTGTTGCTGAATTCATAAAACTGCGCAAACTGAAAACTCATCAGGTAGGGCGACGCATACCCTATACCCCTGTTGCCAAACAGCTGCATCAGGTCGGGTGCCGACACATAGGTACTGTTCAGAAATCCGCCAACCGCCAGGTTATAATCCAGGTTGCCCAGCAGCTTCATGCTCACCGCATCCTGCACCGAAAACCGCCATTTGTCAAAATCAGATACACTGTTCAGGATTCCCGGTATACCCTTCTCATAAGTCAGCGTGAACCGCGGCCACCTGCTCCCGTTAGCCACTTTATAGTCAGGAAACTGCGTGTACGTAAAGCCCGGCTTGTACGACACCGATGCGGTCACAAGGGCCGCATCGTTCTTCCCCCACGCAGTGGCGTTCTCCAGCAGGTATACCGGCTCATTGCTTTTATAGCCGCCCAGGTCGCCTTTGAAAAAACTGTAAGTAGTGGTATTCTGCAGGGGCAGCCGTTGCTGGTACGAGGGCTTTATATACCACGTCAGGCCATTTCCGTAGTTCCGGCCCAGGTAGGCAGTCGCATCATACCGCTCATACAATTTCAGATCATTGATCCTGTAAAACAACGCTGAATACGTGTTGAACCAAGGCAGCACCGGGTCGTCCGGGTTATACTGAAATACGTACTTGCCGCCCTCTATCCCCACTGCCCAGTTCCTGTTCAGGAATGTCCGGTCCTGCGCAATATAGTACAACCGCCCGATCGCATTGAAATGCCGGTTACTGAAGCCATATCGCACCGCCGACTCGCCCACCAGGTACTTGCCCGTATCTATCATATGCCGCCACGTCAGCTTGGGCGCCAGGTTGAAACCCTCTACCGTATTAAAATTAACCAGGTTGTCGGCACTCAGGCCCAGCAGCACCGAGTTGGTACTGATGCTGTTGGTCTTGCCCGGCCCAACCCACGTATAGCCGCTGATCAGCAATCCAGGTAGCTTCAGCTTGTTGCCCTTTCGCCTCATCGAGTCTATGAATCCTAGACTGCTTATTTTCAGCCGCAGGCTGTCCTTGGCCGTAAAATCTTTCGACTCATCTTGCTCCAGCGGTATCGGCCTGTGGTCTTTCCAGTAAGAAGTATCGATCTTGTTGGCTGTCTTGTCGTAAGCGTTCGTTACCCGGTCGGCAAATACCGAATCCGCTATAGGCTGGTTCACTTTCTGGTTATTATATACCGTCACACCGCTGGCCGTTATATCAAAGCCCAGCAGGTTCACCGTGAAATAAAGCACCTGGCTCTTGATAACCCGTATGTCCTGCTCCAGCGGCAAAAACAACTGGTCTACCACCAGCGTATCCACAATGTCCATGCCGCTTTGCTTCACCAGCGCCAGCTTAAGGCTGTGTATCGCCCAGTCTTTGTCTGTAATGTAAATCGTCCCGCTGAAGCACGGCTCATAGGCCCTTTTGGGCGTCACTTTTATTTTATACACCGTCTCTCCCTGCTCCACAAACTGACCTTCCAGCTTGTAGGTGTAGTAGGTCAGTGCCTGGTCGCTCACCGGCGAAATAAACCCACGCGATTCCCGGCCGAAAATATTCACATCATTTTCATAAAAAGTGATCACCTTCGGAAACCGCGAAAAACCCAGCCCGCCCGGGTTCCCGCTTTCGTGCACCGAATGGATCACGGTCTTGCGCTTGTCGCCCTGTGCATAGTAGGTCGCGTCTTCTTCGCTCAGAAACAGTACACCCCTCCCCACGCTGTCCACGATATCAGTTTCATCGGTTGTTTTCTGCCCCATGAATTTCTTGGGCATTTTCCGCGACTTGATCGACCCTTTCAGGTAAATATCCGTCTGCAGCGACCGCACCTGGTTCAGGTGGAAATCCCGCCGCGCTATCGCATTCCGGATGATCTCGTAGGCGCCATCTTCCGCATCCGAGCGGATCACCACTTCGCTTATCGACAGGTGTTGTGCACTCAGTACAAAATTGTGTGTGATGGTTTCCGGCCCCGTTACCGAAAGATTAAAAATAGTCTGCTTGTACCCCACATACTGGCAGATCACTTTATACAGTCCCGGACCTACGGTCAGCTCATAATCCCCGTTGCCATTGGCGTTTACGCCCGTGGTGGTGCCTTCTATATATACCGTGGCAAAGGGCAGCCGCTCACCTTTTTCATCCGTTATTTTACCCTTCAGTATCCCTGCAAGCACACACGACGGAAGCAGCAGCAGCGCCAGGATGGGGAGGTATTTAAGCTGAAACATGGCAAAAAGACAATTGAACCGCAATATCGGTAAACGCGGCGAACCTACCAGTTTATATACAATTTATTATTGCGCTCCGCGCTGCCCGTTTCCGCTGAGCTCCGGCTTATTTCTTGCTGAACAGGCCGTGCAGCTGGGCATCTATTTTCCCTACCACATCTGCCAGGTCTTCTTCCTTATCGGCAAAGTTGCAGTTGTCTACGTCTATCACCAGCAGCGGGCCGTCTTTGTAGCCGTCTATCCATTTATTGTAAAATCCGTTCAGCCGTTTCAGGTAGTCCAGCCTGATGTTCTCTTCATATTCCCGGCCCCGCTTCTGTATCTGGTCCACCAGCGCAGGTATGGTTGCCTTCAGGTATATCAGCAGGTCGGGCGGCTGAATCAGCGTTTTCAGGTTCTCAAAAAACGAGGTATAATTCTCATAGTCCCGCTTCGTCATCAGGCCCATGTCAAACAGGTTGGGAGCAAATATATAGGCGTCCTCATAGATCGTCCGGTCCTGTATCACGGTCTCATGCCCCTTGTGTATGTCTATCAGGTTCTTGATACGGTGATTCAGGAAGTATATCTGCAGGTTAAACGACCACCGCGGCATATCCTCATAAAAATCAACCAGGTACGGGTTATGATCCACGTCTTCATAATGCGGCTGCCACTTGAAGTGCCTGGCCAGCAACCCCGTCAGCGTGGTTTTACCCGAACCTATATTCCCGGCTATTGCAATATGCTTCGTACTGTTTTTAGATGGCATAAAAAGGATTTAATAAATACCGCAACAGCGGCCAGAAGGATAGGCAGGTAGCCCGAAAAAGCTATCAGCAGGTAAGTTAAAAATTAATCGTCGAATAATGATAATTGTTCCGGTAAAAAAACAATGACCGGCCGCTCTGCGCTACGCCCCCTTGCTGTCCGGCGTCACAAAAATCTTGAATTCACAGTGCGCAATTTCCTTGTCGCCCACCATCACTTTGCCCCTTACCAGGTGAAAATTGAGCATCGCCTGCAGAAAAACAGCCTCCGTCGTGATTGTATCATGTACTGCCGGCAGCTCATAGATGTGCACGTTCTTCAGTGCCGCTATATAGCCCATTGGCCGCGGCTTCTGCTCATGCAGCGCGCGGTACCCCGTGCCCGCACCCGCCGTCTGCGCCATATTCTCTATCAGCCCCGGTTCGGTAAAGTGCTCCTGGTCTACAAATATATTGTCTGGCTCTATCACAAACGTCGTCCGTGTTATAGCCCCTTCGGCATATATCACATCGTCTATCATGAAGAAAGGCGCCCGCTGTGGGATATACGAAAGTGCTGCAGTGTTCATGATTGGCGTGCTGATTGAGCCGCTAATATAGCTAGCCTCTGCGTCTGAAACAAAAATACAGGCTACCCGGGCTATAGAATTATTTCGGTTCGCCCGCACGCCCGCGCCGCTGCCCCGCTAAATCGGACCTATTCCTCGTTTTAAAATAGGTGCATCTCAATAATTTTTTTATTTTTGATTGTTATGCCCATGAAATTAAAATTATGGCTGGTTCTTGTGCTCCTGGTAGCTGTTACAAAACTGGTAGCGCAGCAGGCAAAAGATAGCGCTCCGCACAAAGCCGCCCATAAAATATTCCGCCCCCCCACCTACCTGGGCAATTCCGACTATTGCCGCGGCACCATCCGGAAAGCCGAACTCGATCAGCTGCTCAAACAGGGCATTTCCTGCCACGATTCCACTGGTAGAAAATATAAAGTCTTGGGCTTCGATTTCACCTATGCCGAGCGAAATCTTTATGAAGACTCCGTAGGCAACCTCGAGGTCCTCTCCGAATACCTCAACGAGCACTGCCCCGGCGATACACTCGCAGCCAGCATCTCAGCCACCATTTACGACCGCACAAAGGCCGGCGATACCGTTTTTGTAGATAATGTACTGGTAGTGCGCTACAACAAAAACAACCAGCCCATGCCCGACAGCACCGCCTTCCTCGGCAGGGGCATTAAGCTGGTCGTGATCAAGTAGTACCCCGCTCCCGGGCAATGATGGCTGCCCCGTATCTGCCTCGCCGCGCCTTGGCTGCTAAAACGGGTAACCGATCGAAATATTGAAGATAATATTATTGGCCCTCCAGGTAGGGCTTGCCGGGTCTATCTGGTTAAAAACCCAGCCGGCATTACTGAAAATATAGGGCTTCTTCACAGGTATAGCCACATCTACACGCAGCGTCAGAAACGACGCGATATCAAAACGCGTACCTGCACCCATGTCGGCGGCTACATCCTGGCCCAGCGTACTCAGCTCAAAATTACCCCCGTCAAAATGCGGATCCGGCCGCGCCAGCCAGATATTCCCGGCATCAAAAAACAAGGCGCCATTCATCTTGACCGCATCGGCAAACAGCGGTACGATCGGGAAGCGGTATTCTGCATTGTATTCCAGCTTGATGTCGCCGGTTAGGTCTATCTGGTTTACATTGCTCGTCAGGTAATCAAAATAACTGCCCGGCCCCAGGGTCCTGATGCGCCATCCCCTCAGGCTATAAGGCCCCCCGGCAAAATATTGCTTGATGTAGGGCAGCGCTCCCGACTGCCCATACGGTATGCCCACACCCCCATAAAACCGCATCGCAATCTCCTGGTGCTCAAACGTAAAATAGTGCCGCGCATCAAAATCCAGCTTCGTATACTGCGCATATTGTATCTTGTAGATATCATTCAGGGCAGCCCCCAGCTGGTTCAGCCCGCCCAGCAGGCCCCCCGCTTCTTCCAGCCCCAGCTTGATGAACGAGTAATTCCGGTTGCGCTTCTTGTTGATGTCGTTATACGTAAACGAAATGTTTTCCCCCTCTATGAAGTTCTCTTTATAACTGTTCCGCAGGAACGCATTGCTGTCCAGCACCTTCCTGAACGAATCTGTCTCGGTAGGCAGGTGTATGATATTCACAAACACAGGCGACAAGGTCCATGTGATGGTTTGCGACTGGTGCCAGCTGTAGGTAAAGTTGGCGCTGGTGTTCAGCAGCGTGAAATAACTGACCCGGTCCATAAAATTTTCGCCCGCACCGATGATGGTGTGCGGCAAACTGCTGTTGTCAAACAGCGACGAGGCTACCGGCGCCAGGAACTTCGGAAAATCTATACTGGCATTGGCTCCGTAATACTCTGTCAGCAGGCTGAAGTGCTCCGGTATCGTTCTGCCCGTATTATCGTTATACGACGATTCCACACCCCCGCTCACACCTATGCTCAGCAGGTTGGCGCCCTTCGCTAAGTTCTTATCCAGGTAGTTAAAGCTCAGCGAATTGCCCAGGAAGTAGGTCGATCCGCTCGATACTTCAAAACTGCTCGAAAAACTGTGCTTCCGGCTCTTCGTGAGCAGTATATCTATATCCAGCGAGTCTGCTCCGGGCTGTCGCTGGTAGGCTACTATCTTGGGATACTGAAAAATGCCCAGCTCCGTCAGTTTCGATCCCGTCTTGTCATAGGCCTCCTGCGAGTACAGGCTTCCCGGCGTCAGGTAAATATGATCATACAAAACATTGGGATGCACATAAAACTGGTGGTACCTGAACGCTACCCCATCCACCGTCATCACTTTCAATCCCGTATCGGTAAGGTCGGCCGGCGACTTATAATCCGGGTACACATGCACCGATGCGATCGTGAATTTATGAAAGGCATCCGAGTCATCGGCCAGCTGTATGAACTCAGACAGATCGGCCGTAGACTGCTTATTGCTTTTCTCCGACTCCTTAGTATAGTTCACAATCCCTTCAAACGGGCTTTCCGCATTCCTGAAATACGATTTGTCCACCGTATCCATCCCGTGTGTGAAATTGACGTTCTCCTTCGTAAACTTGTAGTATCCGTTGTTGCGCAGCAGCGCAGTAACGCGGCTTCGCTCATCATCCAGCATGCCATACCGCAGCTGTGCCCCCTTCAGCAGCAGCGACTCATCGTCATGCGCATGCACCAGCTTGGCTATCGCGCTGTCGTCTATATAGTAGCTTACTTTGTTGATCAGGTAGTTCTTACCGGTGCTGATCGTATAAGTCAGGTAGGCTTTCTTATGCTTTACACGCATGGTCTCATTGATCCTGGCATAGAAAAATCCCTGCGTATACAGGTAGTTTTTCATATTGACAACCGACCGCCGCGACACCGCAGTATCATAAAGCGCCGGCCGTTCCACCGATTTGGGCAGCGAGTCCTGGGGCCGGCTGCTCCATTTCTTGTACTTCCGGTTATACGCCCACAGCTTAAAGGGTATCCCCAAAAAATTCGAATTGGGCTTCTGCAGGATCATCTTCACCAGGTTATCTCTCATCTCGCCCCGCCCGGCTAACTTCACGTCCGAGTGAAGCGCCAGGCTCGTTTTCCGTAGCAGGTACTGGTTGGGGCCCAGGTGCCGGGTAGAGTGGCAGGCCGTTGCAAATACCAGTACCGCCAGCAGCAGAATCAAAGTCCGGGGCACTGTGTTATAAATTTTGCTACTGCTCATTTATCAGGTTACTGCAATTATTATAGTTTTGCAGCATGTTGACCAGGGCGCAAATTAAGTACATTCGGTCGTTAACACTGCAAAAATCACGCAATGAATATAAAGCATTTATTGTAGCAGGCGAAAAGACAGCCCTCGAGTGGCTCTCCTCCGCCATGCCTGTACAGATGGTTATTGCCACTGCCGGCTGGATTGCCGCACACACCCTGCTGATCGCCCGCCATCCCGAAGCCGCCCTACACAGCGTCCGCGACACCGAGCTTGCAGCGCTTACTTCCCTGCAGACACCCAACCAGGTACTGCTCGTAGTTCCCTTGCTCCCGCAGGCCGATATACCCCTGCTCCCCGACTGGTACCTGGCGCTCGACGAGATCCAGGACCCCGGCAACCTGGGAACCATGATCCGCATCGCCGACTGGTTCGGCATCCGTCATATCATCTGCTCGCCCGGCTGTGCCGACACCTACAATCCCAAAGTGGTGCAGAGCGCTATGGGCAGCCACCTCCGGGTATCTGTACACGAATCAAACCTCGTGCCATTTTTACAGTCTATATCTTTGCCAAAGATGGCAGCAACGCTGCATGGCGAAAACATTTATAATATGGAAAGAATGGATGCAGGCGTCCTTATCATCGGCAACGAATCCAAAGGCATATCGCCTGCCGTACTCAGGTGCGCTACCCGCGAGGTCATGATTCCACGCCGCGGCGGCGCCGAATCGCTCAATGCTGGCGTTTCCGCAGGCATACTGTGCGCACTGTTACTTCCATGTTAAAACAGGTAAAAACGAACGTTGCTGGTTTTAATGGCATTACAATTGATCAACAAGAAGTGAAAAACAATTTTATGAGAAAATTAATGATTGCAGTTTTGATGTTGGTAGGCGCGGCAGGCAGTTCCCGCGCACAATCTTCTGTTAAAGTAAAGCTCACCGATAATTCACCCCTCAATGTAGCCGTCGATGGGCGGTATTTCAACAAGCGTGGCACGTCGGTCACCGTCGGCGACCTGCCGCCCGGAAAGCATTTTATCCAGGTTTACAGCGTCATCCGCGGCCGGCGCGGGCGCGGACGCGAAGAAATTATTTATGAAGGCAAGCTCCACACCACCCAGGGTATGGTGTCTGTCCTCACCTACGATCCCTACAGCCACCGCACCGACGTGCAGGATATCGACCTCGCCACTTTCAACAGCCAGCGCCGCCCCGACAACAGCGCCCTGAATAATAACCCCGACTACAACAACAATAACCAGGACAACTACCGCCGCGACGACAACAATTTCAACCGGCAGGGCAATTACGCCAATGGCAACGGCCGGCCAGCTTCAGCCCCCGTTACCGGCAGCCTCACCGATGCAAAAATCGACCAGCTTAAAACCAATGTGGCCGGCAAGAAGACAGATACCGACAAATCCACCTTCCTCCGGGGAGAATTGAAAGACGAACAATTCACCACCACCCAGCTCGGCGTCATGCTCGACTGGTTTAGCTTCGAAAGCAGCAAGGAAGAATTTGCCGAATGGGCCTATAACAACACCGTCGACAAAGAGTCCTTCCCGGTACTCGAAAACAAATTCACCTTCAAAACTTACCAGGACCAGCTCGATAAATTCCTGAAATCAAAATAAAGTCCCCCGGCTATGTGCGGGAGCGCCGCGGTGAATGAGCAATAGCTGCACGGCCATCATCTATAGAAAAGTGCTCCTTGCGGTGTTCTCATCCCTATCAGCTCGGCAAGCGGCTGGACACGCCTCGGTTTCAGGGTCGTTCGCGATTGTCAGTAAGTGCCGCCGGCTCAGTTGTTCTGTGCTCCCTGCTCTATCCAGTCCAGAATGAGTTGCTGGTCTGAAGCCGATAAGGGTGCATACGGCTGCAGGGGCATTTCCAAACTCCTCACCTCAACGTAAAGCAGACTGGAGCTCGGATTGACCGTCGATATCAGCCCTTTCTTGTTGATCGTGTAGTAGGCCGAATCACTGTCAAAATTGGTTTCCTGGTTTGTGCTGTTGGCTCCGGCATGGCAACTGCTGTTGATCGTGCAGTACGACGCCAGGATCGGAATAATATCGGCCTTGAAACTCACTGCCGGAGTGGGACTACTATGCGTGCACGACATCATTTCCACCGCGCCAAGCAGCGCGATGGAAATGATGAAAGCATGCCTCTTTTTATTCTTCATAACGGAACATACTGCCAATGTTGTTGGCTAGCGTATCAGCTATCAGTGGGTTAGCAGCCGTGCTGTTGCTCGTCCTTAAATTTATGGAAGCCAGCAGTTTTCCATAGTCGCACAGCACATGAATATAATTTGTGCTCCCTGCAGTGGCCACATAGACCGGGTAATTATTGGCAGCCGCCGTCCCTCGTGTGGGCAGCGATACCTGGTGCTGTATGGTCAGGCCATTGGGGATATTAAATGTGAACGGTATCGGGTTCGCGCCGGTGTGGCCGGCTGTCGTATCATAGGCACCGGTAATCTTCATACCAATATAGTCCGAACCCGTCCACATGCTGCCCTCAAGCGGGTAGGCCTGGTTGTATTGCAGCAGCGCACCCGTCAGGTTTGTGTTGGTCAAAAAATCCATAGTAGGTGCCATGGTGCTGTCAGCATTATAAAGACCCACCGTAAACATGGCAGACGTGTAGGTCCCCACCGGAACTTTGCATAAATAATAATCCTCACTGTCAAGACCCTTCAGCAAAACAACATTATTCAGCGACAGCATACTGCCATTGGCATTCACAAGCATGATATTGGAGATAAAAAACTGGGGTACAAAAAGCTCTATAGGCCGGTTCAGCCCGTCCAGGTACCACGGAGATGCCCCCGGCCCGGTTTCATTACTGTCCGATGCATCCGTATTCCCGCCTATAGTACTGTCTACTATCTGCGTATGCAGGTGAAACAGGAAGGTACAGGAATCTTTTGTGGCACTGTTATTATTGGTCTTCGTGCAGGAGGATGTAAAGAGTGTCGATGCAACTATCAGTATCGCAATTGCTGAAAGAATAAAAAATGAATGTTTTTTCATAATATTTCTTTTGGAAAATAATTTTAAATGATAAAATATGTTGTTGTTGTTGTTGCTATTAAATATGTCTCGTTGGCACACACGCACGCAGCCCAGGCGACCGGTACTGTTGGGAGATTATAATTAAAAGGAATACTGCAAACCCGCATACAGGTTCGACTTCAGCGCCTGTTGCGTTCCGTTCAGGTTCTGGTACACCGGCATGCCATACTCGGCCAGTATCCTGAACTTATTCAGCGCCGGCTTCATCACATGAAAGTTCAGCCCTGCATACAGGCTCATCCAGCTCCCGCCATAGTTGCCCGTCACCGTCGTGGGGTCATTACTTTCATATACCGGCAGCGCAATCGCTTTATCGGCGCCGGCTATCCTGTCCGCATGGTCGCCCTCGGCCCGTAGTGTGCCGCTCACAAACGGCAGCAGCTGGTACCCCGCCCAGGCCGACAGGTGGTACTGGTTGCCGTCCTTATAGCCCAGCGTGTTATAGTTCAGCTTGATGTCGGCGCCCGCATCTGCGCCCCAGTAGAGCTTTGCGTGCTTGCGCACATACGTTATCCCCGGGTCCAGGCTGTAGGAGCCCGTACCTGTCTGCATATCATAGGGCAGCCGCTCGTTATCGCCCAGCATCGTAGTGCCCGTCAACCGGATGCTCCCCGTCGGCAGGCTCACCCCCAGGCTGCCTATCAGGCGCTGGTTTGCCTTGTCCGAAAAATTATACAAAGCCGATACCTTCGTATCCGCAAACCCCGCCGACGACGAGGCCATACCCATACTGGTCCCTGCCGGCATATACATCCACGATCCGTTCATAAACATATACCCCCCTTTCGAGTCCATATTCATGTTCATGCTGTTGGTCATATACCCGCCCATGGCCATCAGTGTCAGCCGGTCGGTTACGCCATACATCAGCATCGCCATGTGCATCTGCATGCTCATCGTTTCGGGTGCCATCATATAGTTCTGGTACACCATCGCGTCGCTGGCGCTCCTGGCGCCCATACGGTTGCCCTGCTGCTGGGTATTCATATAGGTATAGCTCAGCATCCACGTTCCCTTATCATGTATGTGGTCTGTCATCACCCCCAGCGGGGCCTGGCTGTTGCCCGCACAGCAGCAGCCACCGGCGCAGCTCTTGTTGTTATCCCCTGCGTCAATAGTTTGTTGCACGCTGTCTGCCTGCTGCGCCTGTACGCCTGTAGCAGCGCCGCACAGCAGAAACAACAGGAATTTTCCTGGTAGTTTCATAAATAATGTTTTTGTGTGTAAATAAATGAATGTGGCGCTTCGCCCTTAGTGAAGCACCATTTCGCTCAGCAAAAACATCAGGCAGCGGGTGGAT
>Ga0364866_10560_pt2 | contig 18691 bp, 20 predicted proteins | sample ExccelAu500001D3_3_FD_206913 | JGI IMG/M metagenome (GOLD analysis project Ga0364866, IMG submission 206913) | Enriched cells from Trout Bog Lake Hypolimnion, Wisconsin, USA - BchlTB.Aug13.5000.01.D3 | ecosystem: Environmental > Aquatic > Freshwater > Lake > Hypolimnion/Profundal zone | place... | reverse complement strand
GAGGGCTCGCATGAGCTGGGAACCGGAATCAGGAAACTTCGAGGACGTGGACGTGGACGTGGAGGAAAAGAACTCCGGGCGGGGGCTTGGGGAGAGGGCGCTGGAAGCGGGGCAAAACTGATGGCATACGAATTGCGATAAGTTTTTCGTGGCCAGAAAATTTCATGCTTCAGGATTAATCGTTCGGAACGCGGCCGAGAGCGCGGCGCTGAACTTGCGCATGGCAACCATGCAATTGGCGGGGATCCGGGTGCCTCAACGGCCGCGAACGATTCCGCCTCTTCGTCGCCGGCTGCCGGTGGAGGTTATTTCTGAGACACCCCAGGTTGTCAATATTCGACAAGCTGTACCAAATTTGGACACTCAATTTACAAGAAGTGTACCGATTCAAAGCCAGCGCGTTTGAGGAGCGTTTCCAATTCCGCGCGGGCGCGCTGGTCGGCGTCCGCCAAAATGCCCCCTTTGCGGGCGGCGCGGGCAATATCGTCCACGGCGTTGAGGCGGGCGGTCTGTTCCAAGTCCTTGTCGAACGTGCGAAGCAAGCCGGTGGAATGGTCAATGACCTGACTGGCTTTATCGTCGAGGTAGGCATCGGTGATTTGAGGGGGCGGGAGGCGGAGCGAAACGGTTTTGCCGGCGATGGAGACATCGGTAGGCTGCAAGCGTTTGAGGTCCACGCCGGCCTTGACGACGCCATGGGCGAGGAGCAGCACGCGGCTTTCGCCGTACCATTTCACATCTTCGAGCACGACCACCTTTTCGAGGACATACTTGACGGTGACGAGTTCGGCGAGGGACTGGACTTCGCGGACGACGGTGGTGGTATCGGCAAAATGCAGGCCGGCGCCGCGACTGGCCCAATGGCCGACAGCAAAGGTGAGATAAACCGCCAAAGCGAAGACGCTGGCCGCCGCGAGGGTTAGGAAGAGGTCCCGGAATAGCCGCATAAGGTGTGGGAAGAGCGGGCGCGCCTCACTTGGCGAGCTGCCGTTTCAGCGACTGGAGCTCTTTCAAGCGGGCTTCGTCGGGTTGGGGATAATTCATTTTCAGGTCTTTGAGGGCATGCAGCACGACTTGGGAGATGATAAGCCGGGCGTTGAGTTTGTCATCGGCAGGGACGACGTACCAGGGGGCGTGTTCGGTGCTAGTAGCGGCGAGGCACTCTTCGTAAGCGGTCTGATATTCCTTCCAGAAGGCGCGTTCCACGAGGTCATACTTGCTGAACTTCCAGCTTCGGGTGGGGTCCTCGAGGCGGCGCAGGAAGCGCTGGCGCTGTTCCTCTTTGGAGAGGTGGAGGAAGAATTTGAGGACGCGGGTGCCATTGCGGTAGAGGTGCTTTTCCAAGTCGTTGATGGACCGATAGCGGTGGTCCCAGAAGCCCGGGTGGTTGCCCTGCTCGGGCGGGAGGGACTGGGCTTTCAGAATCTCGGGGTGGACACGGACGATGAGGACCTCCTCGTAATAGGAACGGTTGAAGATGCCGATGCGGCCGCGTTCGGGGAGGTTCCGCGTGGTGCGCCAGAGGAAGTCATGGGCGAGCTCCTCAGCGCTGGGGTGCTTGAAGCTGAACACCTGGCAGCCTTGGGGATTGACGCCGGACATGACGTGCTTGATGGCGCCGTCTTTGCCGGCGGCGTCCATGGCTTGAAAAACCAGCAGCAAGGAATTTTGCCCGAGGGCGTAGAGCAAGCCCTGCTGCTGGCTCAAGTCGTGGATGTGTGCGGCGAGCAGTTCCTTGTAATGGTCCTCGGACTCGTAAACAGCGGCGACCTTCGTGGGGAGCTTTTTGAGGCGGACGGGATCCCCGGGGCGAATGCGGAATTCTTTGGTGGAGATTTTCATAGGCTGAATCTAGGCCAATTGCGGCGGGGAAGCAACGGGGAAGAAAACGGCGCAAGAATGACGAATGACGGATGAAATCCGCAGCCCGAAATTCGAAGCCAAGGGTGGCGTAGCCGGGACGATCCAATGCGACCGCGGATCACGGATCAGACAGGATGAAGCACGGATTTCAGACAACAAAGACGCGAAGCGGATTTACCGGCGGTTGACCTGGCCAGATGCGCCCTGCTGCTCAAAATGTTTGTCTGGTCTTCCTCTCAGGAGCCGAGCCGGCGCTGAATCGGGGCGGGAGCCGCGGGAGCGAAAGGTCAGGCAGCTTCATCGTGTCTGCTCCTCGCGCTGAAGCTTACTGTGCCGCCGATTCATAAAACGGATACCAAACACTAAAGCGACGATATAAAAAGTCCAGATCCACGCTCGCAATTGTGGCAGCAGCGAAAGCGCGACGAGAAAGGAAGAAATAAGAACGACCAGCGCGAGGCTCGCCCAAACGACGAAACGTCGTGCTCGTGGCCCATTGGCAGCCTTGTAACTGCAATATGCACCGATGCAGCCGCCAACACAGCCAAGGATGGTGCCAAGGATGGCGGCAACAGGTCCCAGGTTCATATTTTGACTTTCGCTTTTGGTAGCACGCTCGAGGCGATGCCTACCTGAGATTAGCCAATCACGCCTGAGCCTGGCTGTCAAGGATGAGGAGTTTTTTTTCGTGTAGTTTTCAAACCAGGAATGCTTCATTTTGAACGATGGGTAAAAAGAAGCACCGGTTTTTGTTTATTATCGGGCGGGCGGCAGAGGCCGGGGGCGAGAGGATGGCCGGAAGCCGCGCACCCCGCGCCCGTGATTTTTGTGCTTGCGGGCGGGAACAAATGAGGGCTAATAATAATGGCATCGCAACCATGATCCTCGGGAGTGAACTGAACGGGCCGCGAAAAATTCTGGCTGGCATACTAAGCTTGGGGTTAGGCGCGGCCGCCTTGGCCGCCGATGAACCGATTAAACACCACCTGGCGGCGCCAACGGGCTTGCGGATCCTGGCGCAAACACCGCCTCCCGCGGAATCGGCCGGCTGGACCGGCATTACGCCATCGGCGGATTTGCAAGGTTGGACGCGCATAGCCATCCCGCCAACCAATCCTTTGGGCCGTGCCCAGTGGCGCCTGGACGCCGCCCGCCAGGTGCTGGTGTGTGACGGCGATGGCGGACATGACTTGCTCCGCTTCGACCGACCGCTGACGAATGGCACCTTTCATGTCGAATACCGTTTTCTGTCCGCCAGCGGCCCGAACACCAATTATAACAGCGGCATCTTCATCCGCAATTCGGCGGACGGCACGATCTGGCATCAATGCCAGTTGGCCTTGGATGGCGGCTATTTGTTCGGGGAGACGCCGGTGGGCGACCAGCTCACGTCCTTCAAGTCACCTGCCAGTGAGCAGCGCATGAAACCAGTGGGCGAGTGGAATACGGTGGAAGTGAGTGCCCAAGGACGCCGGCTCACCGTTTGGCTGAATGGAGCCGAGGTGAGCCAATTCAGTCCGTGCGAGCAGCCGGCGGGGTATATTGCATTGGAGGCCGAAGGTTACGCCATTGAGTTTCGCAACTTGAGGCTGAAGCCGTTGCCCTGACGCGACCGGTTTTTGGGTTTCCATTTTCCGGCGTGCCTCGGGACGGGATTTGTGTCAAACTGTTTGGCCCATGAACGAGTGGAACATCCAGTCCCGCGCGCACGTCTGCGAAGCGTGTACCCAGCCGTTTGCCGACCGGCAGCCGTATCACACCCTGCTGTCCGACGAACACGGGGAGCAGTTGCGCCGCATGGATGTTTGCGATGCGTGCTGGCAGAGCCAATTCAGCGAGGGAGCCCGCGAGCGCAAGGGCTTCGTTTCGCACTGGCAGGGCAGCTACGAGGTGCCGCCCGCGCCCGCGGCGGAGGCCATCCAAAAGGAAACCGCCGAGACGCTGTTGCGCAAGCTGATCGAACAAAACGATCCGCGCCATGCGCCGGCAGCGTACATTCTGGCCGTGATGCTCGAACGCAAACGCCTGCTGCGGGTCAAGGAACAGATCAAACGCGCAGGCCAGCGCGTGTTTATCTATGAACAGCCCAAGACCGGCGATCTGTTCACCATCGTGGATCCCGATTTGCACTTGAACCAGCTCGAAGCGGTGCAGGAGGACGTGGCGCGCCTGCTGGAACACGGCTTGAACCCGCCGGTGGCGGCCGGGGAAAGTCCGGGGCCAGCCCCAGCGCCCGCAGCCGCGGCAGAAACCGCGCTGGCTGCCGAACCCGCTCCCGCGACGGAGTAAGCTCCACCAACCCGCGATGCCCGATCTCGCCGAACTCCAACAGCGCCTTGGCGGCCAGTTCCAGAATGAGTGGTTGCTGCGCCTGGCCCTGACGCATCCCTCCATCGCGCATGAGCAGAATATGGCCTGCCCGCACAATCAGCGGCTGGAGTTTCTCGGGGATGCGGTCCTCGGCGCGGTGCTGTCACAGCAGCTTTACGAACAATTCCCGGACGCCGACGAAGGACTGCTCACCAAGTCCCGCGCCAAACTGGTGAACGCCGCGGCGCTGGCGGCGCATGGTCGCGCGCTGGACCTGGGCGCCCACCTAAATTTGAGCCGGGGCGAGGAAAACACCGGCGGGCGCAGCCGCCCCTCCATCCTGGCCGACGCCTTCGAGGCGCTGCTCGGCGCGATTTTTCTCGACCGGGGGTTTGCCGCTGCGCGGGAGTTCATTGTGCGGGAATTCGCCGGGGATTACGCCGAGCTCGCGCTGCCGGCGAGCATTGAAAACCCGAAGGGGGAATTACAGGAATGGTTGCAGGCCCAATCGCCAGCCGCGCCGATGTATGAGCTGATTTCCGCGGTCGGCCCGGATCACGACCGGGATTTTGTCTGCGCCGTGTGGCACGCGGGCGTGGAGCTCGCGCGAGGTTCCGGCAAGAGCAAGAAATCGGCCGAAAGCAACGCCGCCTTGGCGGCGCTGAAAAAATTGCGGGAAACCGAGGCAGAGGGACACGGCGGCGGCCCCGGCTGACGTCGCTGGGTTTGGTGCGAGGTTTTTGCCGCCGGGCTGGGAAGCCCGGCTCTGCGTCAGGCAGGGATGCCTGACGCTACATACGGGATTCAATTCCCGGTCAGTTTCTTTTCCCAGGCGGCGACTTTTTTGAGCAAGTCGGGCAGGCGTTGGAGGGCAATCATAATGCGCTTGGCCTGCCGATCCGGCTGCGCGGGAATGCCAAGCCACGTTTGCCCATCGGGAATGGGATGCATGACCCCGGACTTGGAGGCAATCGTCACATTATTCCCAATCTTCAAGTGGCCCGCAATGCCCACCTGCCCGGCCAGCACACAGAATCTCCCCAGTTTCACACTGCCGGCAATGCCCACTTGGGAGCACAGAATCGAATAATCCCCAATCTCCACGTTGTGCCCCACCTGCACCAGATTGTCAATTTTCGTGCCCTTGCCGATGACCGTGGAGCCCAAGGCGCCGCGGTCCACCGTGACGTTGGCGCCGATTTCCACGTCGTCGCCAATCACCACGTTGCCGATTTGCGGCACTTTACGGTGCATGCCCCCATCCAACACATAGCCGAAGCCGTCGGACCCGATGACCGTGCCGGCATGAATGCGCACGCGTTGGCCAATCACCGAGCGCGCGTAAATGGTCACGTGGGGGAACAAATTCGTGCCCTCGCCGAGGACGGCATCCTCGCCCACGCAAGCGCCGGATTGCAGCACGCAGTGGGCGCCCAGTTGCGCGCGTTCCCCCACGGTGCAATGCGGCCCGATGTGCGCCGTGGGATGAATCTGCGCGCTGCCCGCCAGCACGGCGGAGGCATGAATACCCGGCGCAAAGGCGGGTTCCGGGAAAAACGCGCCCAGCGCCCGGGCAAACGCCACCCGCGGGTGCGCCACCCGGATCACGATTTTGTGCGCCGACGAAAACCCGTGGCCCGCGATGACCGCGGTGGCGCCGCTGTGCTCCGCCGCGGCGAAATACTCCGCATTTTCCGCGAAAGTCAAATCGCCGGCTTGGGCGGCGTCGGTCGTGGCAAAGCCAGTCAGGACGGCCGTCTCGTCGCCGAGAACTTCGCCGTCGAGCCGCTTTGCGATTTCAGCAGTGGTGAAATTCATGGCATGGATTGGTCTGTCGCGGCCTACTATAAAGCCAGACCGGTTCGGTTCAATCCCAACTTTTGGGGCTGGAACCTGCCGTGGCGACCGGCGGGGTGGCCACTGCACTGGGGCAGGCGCACTCCCGCACCGCGAAGGTTTTGCTCCACAAACCCGGGTGCCGCGGCTAAATTAAGTCGATGAACCGACATTGTCACAGTTGCGGGGAGCCCTGGAGCTTGAACGGCAATCCGGGGCGCGGGGAGGTGTGCATGAAATGCCGCGCGGATTTGCGGGTGTGCCTGAACTGCGCGGCGTATGATCCGCGCGTGGCGCAGCAATGCCGCGAGCGCCGGGCCGAGCCGGTGCTGGAAAAGCAGGTGGGCAACTTCTGCGAGTATTTTGAATTCGTCAAACGCGCTTGGGCACCCAAGGAAGTGCAGAATTCCCGCGAGGAGGCGGCGCGGGCGCAAATGAAAAAACTGTTTGGCGATTGAGATGGCAGGTGATGAACACGGACAAGAAAACTGGTTTTCCCGGCGTGCTGACTCTGGCCACGGAATATTTCGGGTTGAGCCGGGCCTGGTCAGTGCTCACGGTTTGCTTCATCACGTTGGTCCTTTCCTTTGGGGTCTTTTGGTTTATCCATTCGGCCCCGCCCCGCGTCCTGACGATTACCGGCGGGCCGCCGGGCAGCGCGTTTGAAACGAACGCCGAGCAGTATTGCGCCATCCTGGCCAGCAATGGCGTGCACTTGAAAATCCTGCCCTCGCACGGTTCGATCGAAAACCTGGAGCGCCTGGAAAACCCGGCGGTCCGCGTGGACGTGGGCTTTGTGCAAGGCGGGGTGATGCAGGGAACGAACGCTCAAAAGCTGGTTTCCCTGGGGAGCATTGCGTACGAACCGCTGCTGGTCTTCTGTCGCAGCACCACCCCCATCACCCGGCTGGCGCAGCTCGCCGGCCAGCGGCTCGCCATTGGACCGGAGGGCAGCGGCACGCATTCCCTGGCCCTGACGTTGCTGCAAACCAACGGGATCACCCCCGGCGGCAGCACCACCTTGGAAGCCGGCGAGACCGACGACGCGGCCGGGGCGCTGCTGGCCGGGACCGTGGACGCCGTGTTCCTGATGAGTGATTCCGCCTCGCGCCAAACCCTGCTGCGGCTGCTGCGCGCGCCGGGCGTGCAGCTCATGAGTTTTGAACAGGCGGATGCTTATACGCGCCGATTCAACTATTTGAACAAATTGCGGCTTCCGGAAGGGGCCATTGATTTTAGCAAGAACCTGCCGGCGCACGATGTCTGGCTGATCGGCCCGACGGTGGAGCTGGTGGCGCGGCCGGATTTGAACGCGGCGGTGTCCGATTTATTGCTGGAGGCGGCGAGCCACGTGCATGGCAAAGCCTCCATGTTCCAGAACCAGGCTGAGTTTCCCGCGCCGCTGGTGCATGAATTCACCATCAGCCCCGATGCGCTCCGCTATTATAAATCCGGCAAGACCTTTCTCTATCGCAAACTCCCCTTTTGGATCGCCAGCCTGGCCAACCGCATTCTGGTGGCTTTTGTTCCCATCGTGCTGTTGCTGATCCCGGGATTGCGGCTGATACCCGCCGCCTATAAATGGCGCAGCCAGTTGCGCATTTACCGCTGGTATCGCAAGCTGCTCGTGCTCGAACGGGAAGTTGCCCGGGAGCTGCCGCCGGCCCAAGCGGAGGCCTTGCTCCACCGGCTGAATGAAATTGAAGGCGTCGTGACGCACATGCGGGTACCGGCCTCGTTTGCCAATCAATTCTACGGGTTGCGCGAGCACATTGATTATGTGCGCCAGCGCCTAACCACCCGCGCGCTTCCTCCCCAGAAATAAATCAGCGAGGTGGTGCGCGGCGGCGAAAATCAATTTGGCCTCGCATGGATCGCCGCTCCCGCTGCCGGTTTAGACTTTATCCGCCCGCCGCGGTTTGGCATCCTGCAGGCCTATGGATGGTAATTCCCAATCAAACCTTTCAATGGCCCGCCGTTTAGGTCTGGCTTGGACCTGTTTTTGGCGGATTTTGGGCCAACCGGAGTTCGCAGGCCGCATGGCCCGCCAAGCGGCCGCGCCGGCGCCCCGGTCAGCGCCGGCACGAGCGGCGGCGGCTCCGGCGCCCGCGCCCGCGCCGCCCCCGGAGCGGGTGAACGCGGCTGGCTTGCTGGTGCTCTCGTTGCTTCAGCGCGAGGGCCGGCTGATTGATTTCTTGCAAGAAAACGTGGCGGCCTTCTCCGACGCGGAAGTCGGCGCGGCGGCGCGGGTGGTTCACGCCGGGTGCAAAAAGGCTCTGGCCGAGCACTTCACAGTGGAACCGGTGTTGCCCGAGGCCGAAGGCGCGACCATCACCCTGCCGGCCGGCTTCGATGCTGGACGCATCCGGATCACCGGGAATGTGGCTGGCCAACCGCCGTTCCGTGGCGCGCTCAAACATCATGGCTGGGTCGCCAGCGCCGTGCGCCTGCCCGCCGTCTCCGCAACCCTGGACCCGCGCGTCCTTGCCCCCGCCGAAGTGGAACTCTGACCTCCGCCACGCATCACGCATCACGCACCACGAACATGCCTCGCTACTCCATCGGTATTGACCTCGGCACCACCAACTCCGCCGTCTCCTATTTCAACCTCGACGAAGCCAGCGCGCGGGGGCAGGCGCAGACCATGCTCCCGATTCCGCAAGTGACCGGCGTGGGCACCGTTGAAGAAAAACTGCTGCTGCCTTCCTTTGTTTATTTGCCGAACGAGCAGGAATTTCCCCCCGGCGGCCTGGCCTTGCCGTGGGATCCGCAACGCAAGGCTGCCGTCGTGGGCGTCTTTGCGCGCTCGCATGGCAGCAAAGTGCCCATGCGGCTGGTGGCTTCCGCCAAGAGCTGGCTTTGTCACGCCGGCGTCAATCGGCTCGAGCCCATTCTCCCATGGCAGGCGCCCGAAGATGTGCAGCGCATTTCGCCGCTGGAGGCCTCCGCGCGTTACTTGGGTCATCTCCGCGAGGCGTGGGACCACCAATTCAAAGGCAGCGCGCTCGCGGACCAAGACGTGGTGCTCACGGTGCCGGCGTCGTTCGACGCCGCGGCGCGCGATCTCACCCTCAAAGCCGCGCAGCAGGCCGGTTTACCGCACGTCACCTTGCTCGAAGAACCGCAGGCGGCGTTTTATGCCTGGATCGAAAAAATGGGGGAGGGCTTTCGCAAACAGGTTCAACCTGGCGACATGATTTTGGTGGTGGATGTGGGCGGCGGCACCAGCGACTTTTCGCTCATCAGCGTCACGGCCAAGGACGGCGATGTGGCCCTCACGCGGGTGGCGGTGGGCGACCACATCCTGCTGGGCGGCGACAACATGGATCTCGCGCTGGCGCACACGGTGAACCAGCGGCTGGCCGCCGCCGGCAAGAAACTGGACGCGTGGCAATTCAACGCGCTCACCTTCGCCTGCCGGCAAGCCAAGGAACAGATGTTTGCCGACGTAACGCTGCAGCAGGCGCCGCTCGTGGTCCCTGGCCGGGGCGCTTCCCTCATCGGCGGCACCCTCAAAGCCGAATTGAGCCGCGACGAATTAACCAGGGTGCTGACCGACGGTTTCTTCCCGCGAACAGACATCGGCGAGGTGCCGAAAACCGCGCGCCGCACCGGGCTGGCGCAAATGGCGTTGCCTTACGCACAGGATGCCGGCGTGACTCGCCACCTGGCGGCATTCCTCACCCGGCAAGCGCAGGCCATGGCCGCCGCCCACGATGCGCCGGGGCCCTTGGCCGGCCGGAAATTTGTCCATCCCACGGCGGTACTCTTCAACGGCGGCGTGTTTAAAGCCGCCTCGCTGCAACAGCGGGTGCTGGACGTGCTCAATGACTGGCTGGCCGCCGATGGCGGCCAGCCGGCAAAGGAACTGGCGGGCGCGGAATTGGACCTCGCCGTCGCGCGCGGCGCGGCCTACTACGGCTGGGTGCGCCACGGCCATGGGTTGCGCATTCGGGGCGGCACGGCGCGCGCCTATTATGTGGGTGTGGAAACCTCCATGCCCGCGGTGCCGGGCCTGGAACCGCCGGTCCGGGCGTTGTGTGTGGCGCCCTTTGGCATGGAGGAAGGCACGCAGGCGGATGTGCCGCCGCAGGAATTCGGGCTGGTGATCGGCGAACCCACCCGCTTCCGATTCTTTTCGAGTTCGGTCCGCCGCGCCGACAAAGTCGGCACGATGCTCGACGAGGTTGCCGGCAATGAGGAATTGGAGGAAGTTGCCCCCATCGAGACCACGCTCCCCGCGCAGGCCGACGAGGCTGGGAAACTGGTGCCCGTCAATCTCCAAGCGGTCGTCACGGAAATCGGCACGCTCGAATTGCACTGTCTCGAAAAAGGCGGCCCCGGCCAATGGAAGCTCGAGTTGAACGTGCGGATGAAAGAATGATTAGGAAGAATGCCGAAACCCGAAAGAAATCTGAAACTCGAAATCCGAATTCCAAACCGCCTGCCAAGCGGCAGCCTAGCTTCTGTGTAGGCTGGCTGCCGTTAAGTGTTGGCCCCTGAGGCACGAGCGAATAACGAATAATCCAGGCAGGCAGCGACATCGGTGGCGGCGAGGTCGGGAAATTCCTTGAGGATGGCAGCGGTTTCATGCCCCGCCGCCAGGTAGCCCAGCACGAGGGCAACGGGAATTCGCGTGCCCTTGAGGCAGGGCTTGCCCCGCAGCACCTGGGGATCGCTGATAATTCTATCTTGCCAGTTCATAACGCTTGTAGAATCTACCGCGCCACCGCGGGCGAGGCAATGGTTTTGCCACCGCCAGTTTTTCTCTTGGGGGGGGCCGTTGCGGGCTTCCGATCATCGCTTTTCGCGTTCATTCGCGCCTATGCGTGTCTGTTTTCTGCTTTTTGAATTTCGGCTGTTCCCTCTCCCGTCGGGTTCAATTCGACGATCCAGATGCAAAATCCACCATTCCGGATCCCCCCGCAGGCCACGAGCCCGCTGGCGGTGCCCTTCCCACCACTCCACGCGTTCGCCAATCCAGCCGCCACCCATCACGGATCAGGCATCACGGATCACGGATCACGCATTCGGGTTTCACTTTTCGCTGCAACTTTTGGCCGTTTGCGGTTATAGATAGGGGACTTTATGCCGCAGTTTTCATACAAGGCCCGCAAACGTTCCGGTGAACTCGTCGAGGGCGTGCTGGAAGTGGCTGACCGGAGCGCGGCGCTGATGCAAATCCAGCGTTCGGGCCTGTTCCCCATTGCCGTGGCCGATGCCAAGGTCAGCGCGACCACCGTGGTAAAAAAAGACAAGGGCGTGAACCTGATGGCGTTTCTGCCGCCGAGCCTGCAGGCGCAGTTCACGCAGCAGCACAAACCCAAGCTGCAGGAACTGGCCACCTTCACCACCCAACTGGCGAATTTGCTCAACTCCGGCATGCCGCTCACGGTGGCCCTGAACAGCATGACGCACTTGGAAACCAAAGGCATTCCCGCCGACGTCAGCCGCGGCTTAAAACAGGAGGTGACCGAGGGCCGGGCGCTCTCGGACGCGATGGCGCGGCAGCCGGTGATTTTCACGGATCTGTACGTGAACATGGTGCGCGCGGGCGAGCAGAGCGGCGCGCTCGTGCCAGTGTTGCGGCGCATGGCCACGCATTTCCAGCAATTCGCCGACGTGCAGGCCAAATTCAAATCGGCGATGATTTACCCGATCATGGTCGTCTGTTTCGGCATCCTGTTGGTCATCCTCTTCATGGTCGCGGTCATGCCCAAGTTCATCGTCATTTTCAACGGCTTCAACATTCCCCTGCCGCTGCCCACCCAAATGCTAATCAGCATTAGCAATTTTTTCACAAATTTCTGGTACATGACCCTGGCGGCCGGCGTGGGGCTCGCGCTGTTGATCCTGTTCAAGCGCTTCCAGTCCAGCCCGGCGGGCGCGCGCAAACTGGACGAGTGGCGCATGCGGCTGCCGGTGTTTGGGAGCGTGATCAAAATGAATTTGTTCGCCCAGTTTGCGCGCACCCTCGGCACCCTCCTGCAAAACGGCGTGCCGGTCTTGATGGCGCTCAAAATCACCGAGCAGGTCATGTCCAACAAGCTGATCCGCGAAGCGATCGCCAAGACCCGCGAGGCGGTGACCGACGGCAAGACGCTCGCGCAGCCGCTGGCGCAAAGCAAGCTCTTCCCGCAACTCATGATTGACCTGGTGCGCATCGGCGAGGAAACCGGCGACGTGCCCGGCTCCCTCAATAACATCGCCGACACCTATGAAAATGAACTCGCTATCGCGCTGCGCGTCATGAGCGATCTGATCGGTCCGGTCCTCATCATCGTCATGGCCATCGGCGTCGGGTTTTTGCTGTTAAGCATCTTCCTGCCACTGTTCCGCCTGATTTCCTCCATCCACTGATATGCCCTGGCCGACTGCCCATCGCGCGTTCACGCTAATGGAGATCATGATCGTGGTGGCCATCATCGGCCTGATGGCGGCGATGGGGGCGCCGGCCCTGAACAAAATGCTGCAGAAGGAAGGCATGCGCAAGGCCCTGAGCGACATCCAGGACGTGTGCTTTTCCGCGCGGGAACAGGCCATTGTCGGCAATAAGACCACCGCCGTGGTGTTTTATCCGCGCGAGCGGCTGTTCGAGGTGGATGGCGGCGGCGGCGGCTTCAACGCCCATTCAGGCAAGGTCCTCTCCGCCACACTGCCCGAGGGCGTGGAACTGGGCATGCTGGACATTTTCCGGCGCGACTATGTCCAGTCGGACTGGGCCAGGATTTTTTTTAATTCCGATGGCACCTGCGATGAGGCGGTCATTGTCCTGATTTCGCGGGGCCAGGCCGAGAAGATCACTTTGGAATTCGCCACGGGCATGCCCCGAATTTCTTCCGTGGACCAATGAAACCTCCGCTGAATCCCAGGCCCACCGGCGCCTTCTCGCTACTCGAAGTGATGATCGCCATCGCTGTTTTCTTCATCGCCGCCTTCGCCATACTCGGCCTGGTTTCCAGCTCGCTGGACAACGTGCGCCGGCTGCAGCGGCCGGCGGTGGATGCCAGCCCGGTGCTGGCGCGTTACGCCGCCACCAACCGGCTGGTCGAAGGCACCTTTTCCGGCAGCCTGGGCGACCCCGACCTCCTCGGCAAAGAGTATCGTGATTTCAACTACTTGGTGGACGTCGTGGAAGTGGCCTCGAACCATTTGTACGGCGTGCGCTGTGTCATCACGCCGTCGAGCGGCCGGCGCGAGGTCATTTCGGACCTCAGCACAGTGCTGTACAAGCCGCAATCGCCGCCCGGCTCCCTAGATGGCGGCATTGGGATGCGCGGGCGATGAACTGCCAACTTCCATTTGGTACGCGCCGCCGCGGCTTCACCTTGGTCGAAATCATGGTGGCGCTAGTGGTCTTCAGCATGGTGGTCGCCGCCATTTACTCCACGTGGGCGCTGATCATGCGGGCCACCGAGGTCGGCCAGAACACCGCCGCGCAGGCCCAACGCCAGCGCGTGGTGCTGCGCGCGATTGGCGACGCGCTGATGGGCGTGGAATCGTTTCAGGCCTCGCAAAAATACTATTGGTTCAAGCTGGCCAATGGCGGGGAGCCCTACTTGAGCTTTGTCGCGCGCCTGCCCGACACCTTTCCCCGCCACAACAAATTTGTCGGCTCCGACGGCGGGCCCGATGCCAGTGCGCGCCGCGTCACCTTCTCGCTGGCGAAGGGCGCCGACGGCGGAAACGACCTGATCTTGCGGCAAAACCGCATCTTGATGGACTTGGACGCGGATGAAACCCAATACCCGCTGGTACTGGCCAAGAACGTCAAGCTCTTCACCATCGAATGGTGGGGCACCAACCAGATGAATAAAGTGGAATGGAACACGGAGTGGGATGACAACCAGACCAACACCATTCCGCAGATGGTGCGGGTGCATTTGGTCATGGGATCGAACACCGACCGGGGCAAAGAAGCGCCGGATTTCGCCGCCACGCGCATTTATACCGTGCCCTCCCAAATGATGCCGGCCTTTGTGCAACGCGGCGCGGGCGGGCCGGGCGGGCCGGGTGGCCCTGGTGGCCCCGGCGGGCCTGGAGGCCCCCTCAATAATCTGATCAACGGCTTGAACGGAGCCCGAAAATGAGAATATCGCTTGCCCGCAACCACCGCGCGTTTGCCGTCATCGTTGTCTTGGTGGCGGTGACGGTTCTGGCGATGATGGCCGGCGCGTTTGCCTACTCGATGAAAATTGAAACCAAGCTGGCCGCCAACACCAATGACGACGAGCAATTTTACTGGATCGGCCGTGGCGGCGTGGACCGCGCCTGCTGGTGGCTGGCCCTGGAAGGCAACCAGCCGTACAGCTCCAGACAGCAATACTGGGCCGGCGGCCCCGGGGACGGCCCCGAAACCAACGGCCCGCTCGCGGGCGAATCCTTGTCCGGATATCAGATTGGCCAAGGGTCGGTGTCGCTGTCCCTGAATGAATTGGAAAGCAAGATCAACATCAACCGGGCCGATGAGCAACTCCTCAAGCAGGTGCTCACCACGCAGGGCGCGGACGCCAACGAGATATCCGTCGTCTCGGATTCCATTCTGGACTGGCTGGATCCGGACGACAACACGCGGCCGGCCGGCGCGGAAAGCGATTATTACCTGGGCCTCACGCCGTCGTATTACGCCAAGAATGCGCCGATTGACAACCTGGACGAACTGCTGCTGGTCAAAGGGGTGACGCGGGACATGTACACGGGTGAGAGCTCCGCGGCCAGCACCCCCTTGGCCCGGCATCAACTCGGTTTTGGCCACGCCCCGGGACAGGAGGCGAATTATGCCTTCGGCTTGCGCGATGTGTTCACGTCGTTTTCCCAAGGGCAGGTCAACATTCTCACGGCGGAGGAGAAGGTGCTGCAATGCCTGCCGGGGCTGGACACCGCCTCCATTCAGGCCATTGAAACCGCGCGCGATTCCGATCCGCCCGTCCGCAACATCGGCCAGTTGCTGGCCGCCGCCGGGGTCAACCCCCAAACCTCCGGCCAGGTCGGCGGCTACGTGGGCGTCATCGGCAACACCTACGAAATCCACGCCACGGCCACCATCGGCCAGTTGTCGCACGAATACACCGCCGTGGTTTTCCGCAGCGGCCCCAATGTGCAGGTGGTCAGCTTCTACCGCTCGAAATGAGTTGAATTCAGGCCTTCGCCGGCTATCGTTAGCCCATGCGCGCACTGCTGCTCCTCCTGTTCTCGCTTGGCGTCGTCATGGCCGCCCCGGCGGCGGACACCGTCACTGGACGGGTCATTAAAGTGCTGCCATTTCTGCTCGACCAACAGGGCCGCAACGCCACCTCGCCCAGTTTGTTCGATCGCGACGCCTATCAGGCCTTTTTGCGGGAACACGGCACCAATGTCTCCGCCGTGCGTTTCGACGTGCTGTGGCAGGCCACGAAGGCCTCCGAGGAGAACTTGAAAATCGCGGTCGAACTGCGCGGCCAGGGCACCAATGGCGCGCCCCGGCTGAGCACTCTGGAAACGAATGTGGCGCCCAGCCGGTTCCGCCATTGGGCGGCCCTGCCGCTGGCAGGGCCGGACTACCAGAACTTTGGCCAGGTTATCGCCTGGCGCGTCACGCTCTGGAACGGCGCCCAGTTGCTGGGGGAACAGAAGTCCTTTCTCTGGTGAGCGGGCGACCCCTCACCCGCGCGGTCCACTACAATCCCAGCGGCCCAGCCAGGATGCTGATGACGCTCAACGGCCCTTCATCTTCCAGTCCGTCGGCCGCCTTGTCGAACTTTTGCATGGTCAGCTTGAGGCTCTGATACATCTCCGGCTCGTTCACCAGCTTGGCAACGGTGCCCTGGCCCTTGTTGACCTTGAGCAAGATCTCGTCCACGTTGGTCATGCCTTCAATCAATTGGCGATGCAAGGTGTCATCGGTGATCAGTTTGCCGAGGGTGCCCTGGCCGGCGCTGAGGTTGGTGACCACCAGTTTGATGGAGGCGATGAGATCATTGGCCGACGCGCCCGTGGTTTGCAGATTGCTCACCGTGGTCAACGCCGAGGCATACAGCGTGTCCTGATAAATCAGTTTGCCGACCGTACCCTGGCCGGAAGCGATCTGGCCCGTGACATTCGTGATGTTGGCCAGGGTGGCGGCCAGCTCATCCCGGTGACTCTTGAAAAAATCGCCCAAGGGGCCGAATAGGTTATGGATGTCGTCGCTCGAGAAGGCTTTGGTCATGTTCTGGATGCCATCCACCGCACTGCTTAATTTATTCATGACGGCGCTCAAGTCCGGCTGCTCGGCGGTGGCCAGGTCCGTACCGTCTTTGGCCTTGGTCCCCCCCGGGGAACCGAAGTCGATGTCCACGAAATTCTGCCCCATCAAGCCGGTGAATTTGACGCAGGCTTTGCTATCGGTCTTAACGCTGGCCTGGTCGCGCAGTTTCATGATCACCTTCACTTTGGAGTCGGTGAGCTGAATGTCCTCCACGCGGCCAATCTCGACGCCGGCCATTTTCACGCGGTCGCCGGGCTTCAAGTCCTGCACCGTGCTGAAGAGGGCGTTGACATGGTAGCCGGGGCGAAACCAGTCGGTGCCGCCCAGCGTTTCCACGATGGCCCAGGCGGCAAACACCGCCAGAAAGACGAAAATGCCCAGTTTGGTTTCAAGTGTGTTTTTCATGATGGTTCGTAGGTTAAACTGCTCCTTTAGCCGCCTCGCTTGAAATCCGCGCGCAGAAACTCCTGCACCAGCGGGTGGTTGAATTGCTTGATCTCTGCCGGCGTCCCGATGGTCAAAATCTTGCCGTCGGCGATGACCGCAATCCGGTCCGCCACGCCAAAGGCCAGGTCCCGGTCATGCGAGACCACCAAGGAGGTGACGCGGATGCGGCGCTGGAGCTCCAGGATTTCGTTGCCAATGACCACCGAGGAGAGGGGATCCAACTCGCTGGTGGGTTCGTCGTAGAGAATCATCTGCGGATCAATGACCAGCGCCCGGGCGATGGCCACCCGCTTTTTCATCCCGCCCGAAAGCTCGGAGGGCAGTTTGTCCATGGCATCCTTCAGGCCGACATCTTCCAGCTTTTCCGCGACAATGCGCTCGATTTCCGCTGGCGACTTGAGCCGGTGCTCGGCCAAGTAGAGCCCCACATTTTCGCCCACGGTCAACGAACTGAGCAGCGCCCCGGACTGAAACACCAGCGCCATACGGTATTTTGCGGCGACCTCGGGCGAACTGATAGACTGGCCGTTGATGAGAATTTCGCCCGCATCCGGCGTTTCCAAGCCGATCAAATGCTTGAGCAGGACGCTCTTGCCACTGCCGCTCGGCCCCATGATGACCAGGATCTCGCCGGGCCGGACTTCGAGGTCAATGCCATCGAGCACCTTCTGCCCGCCGAAACTCTTGTGCAATCCGCGCACCACGAGGCAAACGCCGGCACCTGGCTGATCCGGGGTGTTCATCGGGCTATTCATTCAACAACATCCGGGTAAGGATATAATCAAACAGCACGATCAGCACGATCGAGTTCACCACGGCTTTAGTGACGGATCGGCCGATGCCGCGCGGGCCGCCAATGGTTGTGAGTCCCTGATGACACGAAACCACGCCCACGATGATCGCAAAACAAAAACTCTTGAACACGCCTTTGACCACGTCCTTCACGCCCACGAGATCCTTCATGTCGGAAAAGAAGGCCTTGAAGGGAATCTCCATGTGGTTGTTCAAATCCGCCACCACCGCGCCGCCAAACCAGCCGACCAGCACCGAGAACACCACCAGCAGCGGCAGCGCGGCGGCAATGGCGATGAGCCGCGGCAAAACCAGATAGTGAATCGGGTTGATGTTCATGGTGCGCAGGGCGTCAATTTCCTGATAGACCCGCATGGAGCCGATTTCGGCCGCCATGGCCGAGCCGATGCGGCCGGCGATCAGGATGGCCATCATGACCGGGGCCAGTTCCAAGGCAATGGCCAGGCCCACCACGCCGCCCACGGCGTTGGTGAAGCTCCGTTCCACCAGCGGCGGCCCAAAGTTCAGGCAGATGACGCCGCCGATGAAAAACGAGAGCATGCAGACCATCAGCAGGCTGGCATTGCCGATCTCGAAAAACTGCTCCAAGACCTTCTGCCGCTGCCGCCAGGTGTGCGGCAGCGCCAGCAGCGTGCGCCAGAACAGAAGCACGATGTCGCCAATATTTTCAAACATAACGCCGGACAACAGTTAAACGCCAAAATCTTTTCAATCAATGCAATTTTGCAACGAAATCGCGGAACGGGCGCGGGCGCATGGCAACGCACCGGGGCTCGTATTGATTGCTCTTGGGGGCATCGGGTTATTTGGGCGAGCCGTGATAGGTATTCTCGGCGCCGCGTTTCATGGTATTCCGCGGAAGGGGTCCCGCATAAAGGCATATTGACGGTGGTTATGTGGGACCTCTTTCCGCGGTTGGAACAGCCACTACGGCCAAACCAAGCGGTAGAACCGGCGAGGATAATCCGGCCATTGCGCATCGCTGAAATAAACCGGCTTCCCGGCAAGTGTGTTTGTTTTCACCGGCACCCAAAGGGCATTGAGGAGGTTCGTGCAGGCTTCCACCACCACCACGTCATTGCTGGTCCCGGCGATGTCGAAACCGAACCTATTTGTCCGCACGCCAAAGTTGCCATCCGCAATCACCGCCTGCGGATTCCAAAGCACGGTGGTCAGCCCGTCGAACTTCGCGCCCCA
>Ga0364866_10569_pt1 | contig 18742 bp, 20 predicted proteins | sample ExccelAu500001D3_3_FD_206913 | JGI IMG/M metagenome (GOLD analysis project Ga0364866, IMG submission 206913) | Enriched cells from Trout Bog Lake Hypolimnion, Wisconsin, USA - BchlTB.Aug13.5000.01.D3 | ecosystem: Environmental > Aquatic > Freshwater > Lake > Hypolimnion/Profundal zone | place... | reverse complement strand
GTATAGTTACCGGTAAATACTTTTATTTTAGAACGGTCCACATCTTCAAATTGAGGGATCCACCGGTAATGTTTGCTCAGCATTTCTGTTAAAGTAGTTTTTCCGGCACCGATATTCCCGGCAACTGCAATGTGTTTTGGTTTCTTTGGCTTTGCCATTTTTTATAAACGATTTTCTTAGTACAGGGCACTCATCCTTAATATTGTGAATGTAATATTTATATGTCAACAAATCAAAAGTTCATGAAATACAAATTTTATAAGTTTAATAATTCATCCCAATTGCATTTCTCACTTCTGTTAATGTAGCAGCAGCACTGGTCCTGGCTTTTTCTTTACCCTGATGCATTATTTTAGTCAGTAAAGCTTTATCGTTTTGAATATCAGCTGCCCTTTCGCGTATAGGTTTAACAAACTGCACCATGTCTTCGGCCAGTTGTTTTTTCAGATCGCCATAGCGAACACTGCATTTATTAAAGTCATCATTAAATTTCTGATGCACATCTTCTGCACTTACCAGTTTCAATAAAGTAAACAGGTTCTCTATATAATCCGGTTTAACGGAATCAGGTGCAGCAGGCCCACTATCCGTTTTAGCTTTCATAATCTTTTTACGGATACTGTCATCATCATCCGCCAGAAAGATGGTAGCCATCTGGTTTTCACTCTTGCTCATTTTACCATTCCCGTCCAGGCTCATAATACGCACCAGGTCGTCCCCGAAATTAAATGCCTGGGGTGCGGGAAATACATTGCCATAGCGGAAATTGAATCTTTCCGCAAAATTCCTGGCCATTTCCAGGTGCTGTTCCTGGTCCTTCCCCACGGGAACCTTCACTGCCCGGTGCACCAGTATATCAGAAGCCATTAATACAGGATAGGTTAATAAACCTGCATTAATATTATCCGGTTGTAAACGGGCTTTATCTTTAAATGTGGTGGTTTTTTCCAGTTCCCCTTTATAGGCCAGCATATTTAAATAGAGGTATAATTCTGCTATTTCCGGTACATCGCTCTGTACATATAAAGCCACTTTTTCGGGGTCTAAGCCGCAGGCCACATTTTCTGCAATTACCCTGTGAACACTGTTTTGTAATTCTTTCGTATCCGGGTGTGTGGTTAAAGCATACCAGTTAGCCACAAAAAAGTAACAGTTATAGGCATCCTGCATACGCACATAATTGCGCATGGCACCAAAATAATTCCCCAGGTGTAAAAAACCGGTAGGGCGAATTCCGCTTAAAACAACTTCTTTGCTCATGGCGGCGAAGATAAATAAGAGCGGGGAATGTAAAGTGGGAATATCATTTTTTTGTTCGCCTGTTTTAAAGTAAAGTCTGGATGAGTAGATTGGTTTTGATGGGGGATTACTACCGGACTGGTTATAACCAGCTTTTGAGTTAAAACACATTTAAAGCACAGATAACCCACAGTTATTCCACATAAAATGCGGGAAATATGTGGGATAACTGTGGGATAACTGTGCGATAACTCAGAATCAGGGGAGAATCAGTTCAGGTTATGACAGGCAGGATAACAGAAACATCATTACATAAAACCATTTCTAAACCTTACTTTTGCAGCTTTTAAAGAAAAGAGTCAATCAGTTCAAATCAAAAATCAGTAAATCGTATAAAGAATGATCAGTGCTAAGAATATAACGCTTTCTTATGGTAAAAGGGTGTTGTTTGATGAAGTGAATATCAATTTCATTAAAGGGAATTGCTATGGCGTTATTGGTGCCAATGGGGCAGGTAAATCAACTTTCTTAAAAATATTGAGTGGTGAAATTGAACCCAATAAGGGTAATGTGGAGATTACACCGGGCGAGCGGATGGCGGTGCTGAAACAAAACCATTTTGAATTTGACGAATGTACCGTATTGAATACTGTGTTAATGGGGCATCAGAAAATGTGGGAAATTATGCATGAACGGGAAAAGCTCTATTCAAAAGAGGATTTTACAGAAGAAGATGGCATGAAAGCTGCGCACCTGGAAGCAGATTTTGGTGAAATGGGGGGCTATGAAGCCGAAAGTAATGCCGGTAGTTTACTGGGTAGCCTGGGGGTTACGGAACAGTACCACCAAAGCTTACTGCAGGATTTACCAGGTACCATGAAAGTGCGTGTATTACTGGCACAGGCTTTATTTGGTAACCCAGATGTATTATTATTGGATGAACCTACCAACGGACTGGATATTGAAACCATTGGCTGGCTGGAAAATTTTCTGGCAGATTACCAGAATATTGTACTGGTGGTAAGCCATGACCGTCACTTTTTAGATGCAGTGTGTACCCATGTGGCAGATGTGGACCGTTCTAAAATAAAAGTATTTACCGGTAACTATACTTTCTGGTATGAATCTTCTCAGTTAATGAGCCGCCAGATTACGGATAAAAACAAAAAGACAGAAGAAAAGCGCCAGGCATTACTGGATTTCATTGCCCGTTTCTCAGCCAATGCTTCTAAATCCAAGCAGGCTACTTCCCGTAAAAAGGCTTTGGAAAAGCTGACTATTGAAGATATTTCCCCCTCCAACCGAAAATATCCGGGAATCATTTTCCAGCCATTAAGAGATGTGGGTAACCAGATCCTGAATGTAGAAAATTTAAGCAGTTCAGTAGATGGCCGTTTATTATTTGATAAAGCTACTTTCAGTGTAAATAAAGGCGATAAAATTGCATTTTTTAGCAGGGATCCATTAGCAGTTACCAATTTCTTTGAAATGATTAATGGTAATATACCCACTGAAAAAGGAAAATTTGAATGGGGTACCACCATTACCAAAGCCTATCTGCCATTGGAGAACAATGAATTTTTTACAGAAGGGTTAACCCTGATGGATTGGTTAAGGCAGTTTGTACCCGCCCATGTAACAGATGCCGATGAGCCCTTTATCCGTGGCTTTTTAGGTAAAATGTTATTCAGCGGGGATGATATCATGAAGAAGACCAATGTATTGAGCGGGGGAGAGAAAGTACGTTGTATGATCAGCCGGATGATGTTGCAGAACCCCAACCTGGTAGTATTGGATCAGCCTACCAACCACCTTGACCTGGAAAGCATACAGTCCTTCAATGAAGGATGCCAGACATTCCCCGGTGTGGTATTGTTAACCTCGCATGACCATACCTTTATGCAAACCGTATCCAACCGTGTGATAGAGTTAACGCCTAAAGGAATCATCGACCGTTTGGTGAGTTTTGATGAGTATATGGAAGATGAACGCATCCACCAGTTAAGGGAAGAAATGTATAAATAAACCGCTTTTTACTATATTTTATTATTACATGGTGTAGTTTAATAACTACACCATTTTTATAAAATCCACTATTTTAATTCTCTGCATTTATCTAAAGCTTTACAGTATTAAAAATTCCCCGGACATTTAAACTGTACTGTTATGAAAAATTCAATCCTCTGTTTAAAACTCATCCTGCAAGCCATGCTTTATCAGTTTCTGCACTTCTTTAAAGGCAATGCTCTTAAATAGGGCTCTTTTCTTTTTCCATATTTGGGATGTTTTTTCCATAATTGGGCATGAATACAAAATTCAATAAAATTGATTTAATTGATAATCAATGCATTGCCCATCTTCTTTTTTATGGCATTATTATGGGATTATTATATGTATCGCCATTGATACTAATCCTAAAAAAAAGAAAATGAAAAACATAACACTTACAGCAAATATAAAATGGACCAGCACCAGGTCTTTTACTGTAAAGAATTCATTTACACCAAAAAACCTGAATACCACTACGTATAGCAGGACAGGCAAAGGATTTCTTGTACGGCTTCAACCTAATTCGTAATAAAATAATTTAGTATAGGGTTTGGTTTTTACCCGGCTGCATCTGCCCCCTGATGCAGCTTTTTTTATGGGTTTATAGTACCTTTTATAAGATGGTTGGACTGCAGCCAGTTGATGGCACGTTCCATCCAAAGGTCTTTACTGGTGGGGTTATGCATACCAAATCCGTGGCCACCCGCCTGGTAAATATGTACTTCTGCAGGAATATTATGTTGTTTCAATGCCCGGAAAAATACAAGACTGTTCTCTGCATTCACCGCATTATCATCGGCAGCGTGTACTAAAAAAGATGGGGGTGTTTGCGCCGTTACCTGCAATTCATTGGAAAATTTAATGACCTGTGCTGCTGCGGCAGGTTTGCCAATCAGGTTATCCCTGCTGCCCTGGTGGGTAAGGTTGTCTGTAAAACTAATAACCGGATAAATTAATAACATAAAATCGGGCCGGAGGGAAGTGTGTTGGTTGTTTTCAATTTCCGAATGGGTAAAATGTGTACCCAGGGAAGCAGCTAAATGCCCGCCTGCAGAAAAACCTATTACCCCTATTTTGGAGGTATCGATATCCCATTCCCCTGCTTTTTCCCTAACCAGCTGTAAAGCCCGTTGTGCATCCTGCAGGGGAGCAATGGATTTGTCTTCCATACAGGCCGCATCCGGTAACCTGTATTTCAGCAGAAAAGCAGTAATGCCATACTGGTTTAAGGTTTTTGCAATATCCCGGCCTTCATGTCCCATGGCCAATGCACCATATCCGCCACCCGGGCAAATGATTACAGCCGTTTTAAAAGCGTCTTTTTTTTCAGGAAGGTAGACAGTAAGGGTAGGGGTAGTTACGTCCAGTACAATGCCCCTTGCTTCTTCTTTTTCCTTTTTATTGCAGGGTTTACTGTTAGGAATTGGATTACTGTAAAGAGGCATTTCAGTCTGTGCTTTACTCATTGCAAAGAATAACATCAACGTTGTGAATAGAATAATTTTCATAATAGTGCTATCTGAAGTTTAAATTAAAGTAAATAATCACTTAATATTAAAACTTATGATGGTTATTTAAATGGCTGGCTTATTTTCGCAGCCAAATATAATAAGTATTGCAACCATCAGTAGCGATCGTCATTCTTAATTTTAACGGAAGAAATTATTTAGAGCGTTTTCTTCCTTCTGTACTGGCTTCTACTTATGCCCATAAAAAGGTGATAGTAGCAGATAATGCATCTACGGACGATTCCATCCATTTTATTAAAGCACATTTCCCTTCTGTGGAAATTTTACTGAATACACAGAATGATGGTTTTGCAGGAGGATACAACTGGGCACTAAAACATGTGGAGGCAGATTATTATGTATTGCTGAATTCTGATGTGGAAGTAACCCCCAACTGGATTGAGCCCATTATTGATTTAATGGAATCTGATGCTGCAATTGCAGCCTGCCAGCCAAAGCTATTGTCTTATCATCAGCCACAGTATTTTGAATATGCCGGAGCCTGCGGGGGATGGATAGATGCTTTGGGGTATCCTTTTTCCAGGGGAAGGATATTTGATGTACTGGAGAAAGATGAACATCAGTATGATGATATACAGCAGATATTCTGGGCTACCGGGGCTGCTATGTTTATCAGGAGCAAAGTATTTCATGCCATGCATGGCTTTGATGACAGTTTCTTTGCCCATATGGAGGAAATAGACCTTTGCTGGCGTATACAGCTGGCGGGGTATAAGATATATGTACAACCCCAAAGCCAGGTTTATCATGTAGGTGCAGGCACTTTACCCAGGGGCGGGCGGAAGGTATTTCTGAACTTCAGGAATAACCTGATGATGCTATCCAGAAATTTACCCTTTTCAGAAAAGTGGTGGAAACTACCGTTCCGGTATATATTAGACGGCATATCTGCCTGGAAAGGGTTATTAAATGGAGATGTGGCATTTTTTAAAGCCATAGTAAAAGCACATATAGCGGTAATTACCTGGTGGTTAAAAGGAAAAAAGCAGTATTCAGCAAACCGCAAACCTATTAAAAAGCTGGATGGGGTATATAGCGGAACAATTGTCTGGCAACATTTTATTAAGGGTAAAAGATATTTTAAAGAAATAATTAAAAAATAAGCATCCATAATTTCCTTCACTCCCTTATTTTTGCAACCAACATTTAACATCTATGTCACATCAAGAAGAAAAAGAGCAAAGCAAAGACTTTACCAAAAATTGGGTAGGTTCTTCCAGGTTTGTATTTTATTTATCTGTATTTGCCTTCGTTGCATTTATTTTTGGCAGTTGTTATAAATTGTATGAAAAACGTTACAAAGGCAAGCCAGACGTGGAAGTACAGGGCAGTACCAAGTACACTCCGGAGTATAAATAAAAAAAATTAATAAAAAATTTTGTGAAGAACTTTATAGTCCTAAATTTGCACTCCCAAAACGATTAAAAGTTCTTACAAAAAAAGCGGAAGTAGCTCATTTGGTAGAGCACGACCTTGCCAAGGTCGGGGTGGCCGGTTCGAGCCCGGTCTTCCGCTCTCATGAATCTTCCATCTTCTGGATGGAATTTTTTTTGGATGCCCTGGTGGTGGAATTGGTAGACACGCAGGACTTAAAATCCTGTGACCCGCAACGGTCGTAACGGTTCAAGTCCGTTCCGGGGCACTTAAAAGCCGCTCAATTGAGCGGCTTTTTTATTGGGTATAACAATGGTTCAAAAGTTTAAATGCGATTTCCTAAAAACATTCACTCTCAATTGACCATCTTTTTATTTAATTTTTCTTTTAAATAAAAAACGCCAACTGGAAAGAAAACAAACAAGAAAAGATGTTTTACTATTTCAAAAAATGAAGGGTCAATATCAATAATTCTTAAAAATTCAATTATAAATAATACAAAAACTATTAATGCAGTAATATTATACAGAATCAATGCAACAAATAGAATTGGTACTTGATTGTTAACTTCTATACCAAATAAACTAATAATTGAGAATTGTAATATTCCATATATAGCTAAAAAAATAAATAACCATTGAAGTTTTTTAACTGAATGGGTTTTATTTTTATCGCCATTGAAATTTGATTTACAGAATTGATACAAACTATACAGAAACAATAAACAAATAAATAAGAATATAGGAGCAGCTGATCTGTAGCTATTCAACAATATAAAAGGTAATACAAAAATTACAAGCAAGTAAATGTTCTTCAACTTAAATAAATTCATTTTTCAAAAGTTATATCGTACAACCAATTTATTAAAGGAAAAATGTTTTAGGTCTTTCAGTAGAAGATTTGTCTCCAATTCAACAGCCTATAATTGATTATGCTAAGTAATTTCATATTATTCTGCAAAAATATAGATTAAAATAAGTTTTTGAAATCAGAAAGTGAAACGGTTTCAATAGGAGAATCCTCCCAGTTAAGCAATGCTTTTTCTCCTGTGACTAATAATTTGGCATTAGCAGACAATGCAATATCATATAAATAATTGTCATCTGGATCAGGGCTTTGCAGATTGAATGTTTGTGAGTCGATATTAATACTCAGATTTTGGACAAATCGTATATAAAAAATAGTATCAAAAGGTAATATATTTTTTATTTTTTTATATTCAAGAACACGAATTAATTCACGTAACAGCAACTTGTCTGTAAAAATTTCAATCTTGTTTTTTATGACATAATTGAGCAACCATTCATGTTCTTTATTAATGAATATACTGATAAAAGAATTTACATCTATAACAAATCGTTTAACTTTTCTTTTTGTCTGGGCCATTTTTACGTGCTTCTTTCACTAGAGAATAAATTGCTTCTTCTGACAACGTATTGAAAGTAACGCCATCGTCCAGTTCTTTAGCCTCAGCTGCTAATGATTGTTGATTTAACTGCATCCAAAGTTGTTTTTGTTCAACTTCATTCATATTTCTGATGTCATCAACTAATAATGCAAAAATGGATGGACTATTATAAGTAGTTGATTGCTTTTGTTTTGTAATACTCATGTTGAAATCTTTATCTAAAGTTATGATTTTTGATTAAAAAACTGCTTGCCAACAAAAAGATTAGTTACGAATTCGGAATACTTAATTCGATTCCTATACCCAGTAGCCACCACACTGGAAAGTGGAGTCACCGCTACGGACTCACAATATTAAACGATCAATACCGGTGATATTGTACCCATGTCCACGATACCCAGCTTTGCAAATGCATCTGGTAATAGCTATCAGAACAATAATGGCAATCTGCCCTATAATACCAATCCCAATAATAATTACCCCATAACCTGTGTACTGAGCAGTTTTATCACTTCATTTGCAGGAGCTTCTGCAGTTACAGGGGTAGATGGAGGAATAGTATCCGGAACAGCACTGAATGCATCACCTGTAACACCTGCATTATTAAACACTTTACTGAGTAATTATCCCACACCTACCACAACACCGAAGGCCTATATTAACTGGATCTTATTTGATGAACAGTTCCGGCCGGTAACCAGCAGCAGTTGCAGTTATTATATTCCCGTAGGGGCAGCAGATGCAGTAAATAATCAAACCGGAACAGCTACCATTACAAAGAATGGTTATCTTTATGTCTACTGTTCTGTGAAAGCGACCAGGATGTGTTCTTTGATAATTTACAGGTGATACAAACAAGGGGGCCGTTGATACAGGAGTCTCATTATTCACCCTGGGGATTGGAATAGACGGGAATATCATTTAAAGCTGCGGTAAACTCGAAAATAGATACAAGTATAACGATGGTACAGAATTAGAAAGCAAAGTGTTCTCTGATGGTAGTGGGTTAGATCTTTATGCTACTGATTTTAGTAGTTACGATGCACAGATAGGAAGATTCCATCAGGTAGACATGTTAACTGAATTGAATGAAAACTGGTCTCCGTATTCCTTTGCTCAAAATAACCCCATTCTTTATAATGATCCTTTTGGACTGGATACAGTAAAAGTTGTAGTGAAAGCTGGTCAAACTAAAGGTTCGGCAACTAATGCAGATGGAACTAAGGGAACTTATCAAATAGACGGGAACGGTCTTGTAGAAGGAACAGGAATGAGCGGAACCGGCGGTGATGCAACGGTGACAAGCACTAGTAAATCAGGAAGCAAAAGCGCAGATACTGGAACTGATGATGCATCAAATAGTGGCGGTACTGGCCCTGCACCAGCTCCAGCACCCGCACCTACTCCAAATCCTCCAAATAATAATGATAGAGGACGCCGTGAAGCTGATTTCGCATTGTCATATCCGGGGAGGGATATGCGGCCATATTCTATGAGTGACTCAGCGAATACAATAGATTGTTCAAGTTTTACAAGAGAGGTGGCGAACCGTGCAGGTTATAGTATGCCAAGAATTGCATATGATCAAGCCCGGTGGTATCAAAGGAATGGGCATTGGGAGAATAACGTAAATAATCCTCAACCAGGTGATCACATCTTTTGGCAAAGAGGAAGAAACGCTTATCATACAGGAGTAATTATCTCTAATATTATGGCAACTAATGGGGCAAGAATTATACGAGTTGCGCAATCGCAAGTACATTCAAGACCTGGGTTTGGTTCAGTGCAATTCCAAAGATTAATGATAAATGGGGAAATAAGCGGCTTCAATCAACCATTTGTTGGTTTAGGCAGATATCCAGAGCATTCAATAAAAATTAAATTAATAAGATTAATGAAGAAGTAAATTTTCAATTTTTTACTTACAACAGTATTGCTAAGTAGCGTATCATGTAATTCTCAGCATTTCCAGTGAACTGGAAAGTTACAGGCTGTTACAGATAGAGGACAAGGGTAAGCAGCAAGGCAAACAGGTCAAGCCGAGATCGCGACTTTATGAAATTAATAATGCATAATACCATATGGTGATCCACTTAGAGATTATATTTATAATACACTTGGTCTGTATATGGCAAAATTTGAAATGGGAAAATAAATATAATTATACATTATGGCAATAATTAAAAATATTAAAAGATATATTTTGACTATAGTAATTTGTGCTTTATTTTATTCATGTTATACAAAATATATAGGAACAAAAAAAATTTGTGATCAAAACCTATACTTAGAGTTATATGAAAGAAACCAACTTGGGATCAGTTATTTAACAGATTCAACAAATTTTAAAATATATGTAGGCCAGCTCAATTTTGGTGAAGAGTACTATTCATATAAATGTATGTCCGATAGCGTTTTTATATATAAAATAACTAGGGGTATGGGGCTTAATGATCCAAGATATGGTAGTACTATTGATGAATATAGGTATAATATAAATAATCTGAAGAAAGAAATGAAATTTGAAGATCAATAGTGGTTACATCAAAAATTGTGTATTATAATATACAATTCAAAATTGGGGTAATACTTATTTGTTGTACAAATTCAGGGATTAAAACAATAGAGTAAATATTTATAAAGAATTTGCTTTAAAGAGAATTGAGAATGACGAAAATTTGGAATGGGCTTAAAAAAAATCCCATTACTTTTAAAGGGAAATATTATTTTAGAATTTTTATTCAAATGAAGAAAAAAATATTTATTTTATACAAACGCTTTAAATCATAAATGTGAATAGAAATTTGAATGCATTGAGGCAACGTGTAACAACTCTTTTTTTATCGGAAATTTTATACAGGAAGATTCTACTATTATTTGTAATTGTAGCAGTATTAGCAGGTTGCAGGGCTGAAAGAATAGACAAGTTAGTTATTAAGCGTTATTCTGATAAATTATCTCAACCTCCATCTAAAGGCAGTCCCTATATCACCATTACTACCAGCCTTAAACCTGGTAAAACTGTGCCATCAGTTACAGAAAAAGAGGTTGATAAAATGTTGCCATTGTTGTTTTATTGGCAATGGGAGGATAAGTTTATCTGTACATTGAACCCTAAAATCCCTGTAAATACTTTTACAAATGCTGTTTTGCCTTATGCTAATAAGAACCTGAAACAAAAGTTAAACGAAAATAGAATTGAGTTATCCGTTGATCAAATTCCTTCTTCTTTTGCTTTTGCCGATAAAGTGCATCTTATATGGTTTATATACGGGTTTCAATGGGATCAATTGAGCCTGACACCTGATTATAAAGCAATGATTGTTTCATATAAAGTTTTTGCAAAGGATAATTCTGTAGTAAAAACCGGGTTGATAAAAATTGCCGACTCAAATAAGAAAGTAGAAAAACAGGTTTATGGATCCGGTAAAATAGGTATTTCAGCATATTTAGATCAATACGACTTAAATATTGCTACCATGAGCAAGAAAGTTGTTGATGCAATTGTTGCCGAATTATAGAAAAAGTAAAATAAAAACCTTTATAAACTATTACTGGTAACTATACTCAATCTTTGCAATCAATTCCTTCTCCCGGTTGGTGCAGATCTCTGTCTTCTTTAAACCGTTGTCATTATAAGCATATTTCCATATAAGATAATTACTGTTGGCAGCAGGTACCTGGGTCATGGTGGCCAGTCTGTTCAGATCATCATATTCAAACAGGTAATCGGGTAATAATTTTAGAACCCGCTTATTAAAACGTACAATATCGGTGAGTTGATTTTTTGCATTATAATAATAATAATAGGTTTCAATATCCACTCCTTTTCTTTTCCAGTGTTCTTCTGCAATATTACCCTGTTCATCCGTACTGAAAACAATGAATAAAGTATCAGTTTCATTTTTAATACGCAGCATCTGAAGGGGTTTGCCATTGGCTGCATATCGCCAACTATGTTTTTCAGTAGTCTGATAATGCAATGCAGTATCTGTGGTAGTGGAAAAGATGGATGCCAGTTTACCATCCGGATTGTACGTATAACTGACAGTTGTTTCTACCCCTTTTGACAGTTCATTATTGGAAACTACTTTATCTGTATTGTATTGTGTGGTTAAAACCGAATTGATATTGGCTGCTGTAATACTATTGGTAGTGGAACTGCTGTAATTTCTGTTAAAATCCTGCGTTAGCGAAAAGCCTTCTGTAACCTGCCCCTGTGCATCCATACTTTTGGCCTGTACCTGTTTTATTTTGCCGGCTTTTATGAGTTGAAACTGTTTATTACTGTATTGATTTGAAATAAGGTCGTTAAAATAGTATTGAGAAAATGCGGAATTGAAAATAAGCATCAGGGCAATTACAGAAAGGTACTTCATTTCTTATTTTCTTCAAATTTACTGGCAAGGTTATCAACATTCAAAAAAAAGCATCCACATCCTGTAAAAGAAGTGAATGTAAGATGTATTTTTAGTCAAATATTAACAAGGTGCCACATCATCACGAAAGAAAAGAAAAAGTCTGTTTAAATTGTAATGCTGCATTACAGGGAAGGTTTTGCCATGTATGCGGACAGGAAAATCTGGAGCCTAAAGAGAGCTTTTGGCACCTGGTGAGGCATTTTATGGAAGATATTACCCATTTTGATGGTAAGTTTTTTACCACTTTAAAATATTTACTGTTCCGGCCTGCTTTCTTATCAAAAGAATATTTAAAAGGAAGAAGGATGAGCTACCTGCATCCGGTTCGTTTATATGTATTTACTTCCTTTATTTTTTTTCTGCTCTTTTTCTCTTTATCTAAAGTAGAAGATTCTCTGGATGAAACAGCCAGCAATTTGGATAAAAAAGCAACCCCTGCACAGTTACAGGAAGAAAAAGCTACTCTGGCAGAGGTAATAAGTGATATAAAAGATAGCACCCAAAAAGCAAGAGTTGATGAAAAGATGAAAGTACTGGATCAAAAAATAGCTGCAGCAATAAAGGATTCTGCTGAGGGAATTGATGAAGCTGATTCCGGTAAAGTGAATGTAAGCTTAAATAAAACGGAATACACCAGTTTGCAGCAATATGATTCTGCACAGCATAAATTGCCGGAAGCAAAGCGGGATGGTTGGGTTAAGAGAAAAATAAAACAAAGAACCATTGAATTGAATGTAAAATATAAAAATCATAAAGCTGATTTTTTCAGAAAAATGGGGGAAGTGTTTTTGCATAAGATACCACAAATGCTATTTGTGTCTTTACCCTTATTTGCCTGGATGCTTTGTTTGCTCTATTACAGGCGAAAAGAGCTCTATTTTGCCGATCATGGTATATTTACCATTCATTTATATACAGCTACGTTTATATTTTTCCTGGTATATTTTTTAATGGATCATTTTTTACCGGGAGGATCTGTAACTCGATGGTTGAAGGGGGGCATATTACTGGCATTTGCTTTTTATAATTATAAGGCATTTCGTAATTTTTACGGGCAGGGCAGGGTTAAAACAGTTTTAAAGCTAATCCTGTTAAACTTTCTTGCATTTTTTATAATGTTATTTCTGACTATTCTTTTATTTACATTTTCTGCATTTACAATTTAGTATATGGATAATACAGCCGCTGCATTTATGGGTTTAGTGAAGATTATGGATGAACTGAGGGAACAATGCCCCTGGGATAAAAAGCAGACCATTGATAGCCTGCGTACTTTAACCATTGAAGAAACTTATGAGCTTACAGGAGCCATTACAGAGCATGACTGGAAAGGCATAAAGGAAGAATTGGGTGATTTGCTATTGCATATCCTGTTTTATGCCCGGATAGGAAAGGAAGAGCAGCAATTTACACTGGAAGAAGTGATTAAAGGCATTTCAGAAAAACTCATTGTCCGTCACCCGCATATTTACGGAGATGTAAAAGTGAATGATGAAGAAGATGTAAAGAAGAACTGGGAACAGATTAAATTAAAGGATCCCAATAAAACCGTATTGAGTGGGGTGCCAGCCTCATTGCCCGCCATAGTGAAAGCTACCAGGATACAGGAAAAGGTAAAACAGGTTGGATTTGAATGGGCAAACCGGGAGGATGTATGGAAAAAAGTGGAAGAAGAAATGCAGGAATTGAAGGAAGCTATTGAGCTAAATAACCAGGACCATATAGAAGAGGAATTTGGGGATGTTTTGTTTAGCCTGGTGAATTATGCACGGTTTTTGCAGGTAGACCCTGAAGCTGTACTGGAAAAGACCAACCGGAAATTTATAAAACGCTTTCAGCTGATGGAATCAGCAGCAAAAGGGGGAGGTAAGTCTTTATCAGAAATGACTTTGGAAGAGATGGATGCCATCTGGAATGAAATAAAACAGAAAATACATTGATTGTTTCTATACAAAATGCAATATACCGTCATGGTTATTTAATTATAACTGCAGCCTGGTTATTTACTGTTTCTTTTATTGTTTCCAATTACTGGAGTTATAGTTCCTCTCCGGAAAAAGTGCAGGCAAAACTGCAGCATCATTTATTTGAGAAAGAAAAAAGATTTAATGAGATAGTGTCTGATACGGCATTAATAGCCTCCCTGATAGAAGATACTTTGTCTAAAAAAGCAGACCGCACGCAGCTTTTTTCAGAAGAATTTGGATTGTTTATATTTTCAATTAATGACCTGGGCAATCCCTTTGTAGTTTACTGGAACAGCAATAATTATTATCTGCCAAGGGCAGACCTAAAAAGAAGTGATGGTAATTATTTTGTAAGTTACCAGAATGGTGAATTTGAATTGATTAAGGAAACCATCCAAATACACCAGAAAAACATTTATGTGGTTGGGTTATTGCCTGTAAGATGGAATTATTTTATCAATAACAAGTATTTAAACACTCATTTTGACGGGTTTCCGGATCTGGATAAACAATATCAGATTACTACCGACACTGCAGCATTTCATATTCATAGTGGCGAGGCGCAGAAAGAGTTATTTAAAATTAAATTTAAGGAAGGGAAAACATTTGCCGGGTATGATTTATTTACAGTTATACTGCGGACAATAGCAGCCCTTTTATTCTTTTTGTTCTTATATGCTGTGGCAGTTGATTTATCCCGTGATGAAGGGTTTAAAGCAGGCTTTTTTTTCCTGTCGGGCATAGTATTGTTTACAAGGTATTTATCCTATCATTTGCCGGTTCCTTTTGATTATTCTCAGTTGGAATTATTTGATCCGGGTATTTATGCATCTGATTTCGTGCACAAATCTTTGGGTGATTTATTCATTAATGTAGTACTGGCTTACTGGCTGGTTAATTTTTATAAATTCCAGTCGGACAAACCACTCATTAATTATACTACCAAATGGGGCAGAAAAATGTTGTATGTAAATGTGGCAGTAATTGTGCTGCTCTGTTTTGTTTTAGTGAACCTGATGAGAAGCCTGGTACTGGATTCTAAAATATCCTTTGATGTTTCCAATGTATTTAGCCTGGATATTTATACCATTGTATGCTTTATTATATTGTGCCTATTTGTGTTATTGTTCTTTGATTTATCTCATATATTGTTAAAACCGGTGTATCAAAATAATCTGGATATTTATGAGCAGCTTATTACCGTTGCTGTTTCTGGGTTGATTTACCTTACTGTTAATATCAACAGTTCGTTTACCCTGTCCAATATTATGGTACTGATATGGCTGGTTTTGTATTTTTTAATTTTATATTACCGTAAAAAAGATATTCCATTATCTATTCTGCAATCACGGTTTTTTATATTCTGGGTGATGTTTTTTGCCTTGTCTATTGCTGCAGTGCTGATGAATGAAAATAAACAGGTGGAACTGGCCTTACGGAAAAAAGTGGCGGAGAATTTTTCTGTACAAACAGACCCGGCAGGTGAGGAACTACTCAATATTGCCACTCAGAATTTTAATGATAATTTCAATAGCGACCTGTTTAAAAGGGTTACAGATGAACAGGGTAGCAAGTTTTTGAAAGATAGCCTGATTGAAGCCAATTTTTCCGGGTATTTAAATAAATATGTGACCGGTATTTATACCTACGACCGGTATTATCATCCATTATATAATGAAGACAGTACTGAATATGCGACCATGAAATCATTGGTGGTATCGCAGGGAAAACCTACCGGTATTAAGGATTTATACAGTTATGAAGCTGAAGGCAATCATTTAAGTTATTTATATGAAAAAGTAATCAGCAATAAACAGGGTGTGTTTGGGTACTTGTTTATATTGGTTAAACCCAAGCAATATGTAAGTGAAGCCATTTATCCTGAATTATTCAGGCAATCCAATGATTTGTCGGCTGGTTTAAACCTGAATTATGCCTATTCTATTTATCATAACGGCAAACTGATTACCCGGTTTAATGATTATAATTTTCCACAGCAGATTAATGAAAAAGATATACCTGCAGCCAGTTACCTGCAGAAGTATAATGAAGATTATGATGAGCTCTGGTATAATGCCGGAAATGGAAAAACGGTATTGATTGTAAAAAGAGGGAACCCTTATATTGCTTTTATTTCTTTATTTGCCTATTTATTCTGTTCCTTTCTGATTGTGATTGTTTTATTAAGATTATCGGAATTTTTACTGCATGCAAGGTTTCAGTGGAGAGGAATAAAATTGCTTTTTAATTTCAATATACGGTCGCAGATTCATTCAACTTTTATTTTTATCAGTATTTTTTCATTTGTGGTAATAGCTGCGGCAACCATCACATTTTTTATCATTCGGGTAAACCGTAGCAATGAAGAAAGGCTTTTCAGATCCATCCAGGTGATGGCATCTGAAATTGAGTCGAGAATGCGTACCCAGCTGGATGCTGAAACCAACCCAACGGTAAGGGATATAGGATTAAATAACGATTTTGAGAAAGCCATTGTAGATATTTCTGAAGCGCATAATATTGATTTGAATTTGTTTGATGCCAATGGTAAATTAAGGGTATCCACACAACCTTATATTTATAACAAACGGTTACTGAGCCATAATATGGAGCCCCATGCTTTTAATGAATTGCATTATAAAAAACAAAGCAGATTTGCCCAGCAGGAAAAAATTGGCAACCTGTCTTACCTGAGTATTTATACACCGGTTGTGGATGGAGACGGAGATGTACATGCGTATCTGAATATTCCGTATTTGAATTCACAGGCAGAATTAAATCAGGAGATATCCGGATTTCTGGCTACTTTAATTAACCTCAATGCCTTTATCTTTTTAATTGCAGGCGCCATTGCATTCCTGATTACCAACAGGATTACCGCATCTTTCAACCTGATTGGCGATAAAATGAAACAAATAAGCCTGGGTAAAGTAAATGAAGTGATTGAATGGAACAGTAATGATGAAATTGGCACATTGGTGGATGAATACAATAAAATGGTTACAAAACTGGAAGAAAGTGCCAAAGCCCTGGCACAGAGTGAAAGGGAAGGTGCCTGGAGAGAAATGGCCAGGCAGGTAGCCCATGAGATCAAGAATCCATTGACCCCGATGAAATTAAGTATTCAGTATTTGCAAAGGGCCATTGACAGTGGGTCGCCCAATGTAAAAGAACTATCCCAGAATGTGGCAAAAACACTGGTAGAGCAGATAGACCAGTTGGCTAAAATAGCGGGAGATTTTTCACAGTTTGCGAATATCAGTAATGTTAATCTGGAAAAATTTGATATCAGTGAGTTGATAGAATCATTATTGATATTGTACAAAACAGATCAGCAGATTGAGATTTACTGGAATAAGGAAGAAGGCGTTTATCCTGTACTGGCGGATAAGATTCAGATTAACCGGTTATTTACCAACCTGTTTAAAAATGCAATAGAAGCTTCTGAAGACCAGGAGAAAATAAAAATTGATGTACGCTTAAACAAAAATAACAACAAGGTAAGATTTTCTATTGCCGATCAGGGTAAAGGTATCCCGGTTGAAGTGCGGCATAAAATATTTGCGCCCAACTTTACGACTAAATCATCAGGAACAGGACTTGGACTGGCTATATGCAGGGGCATAGCAGAAAAAGCCAATGGGAATATATGGTTCAGTACTACTGATAAGGGGACAGTATTTTATGTAGAATTTCCCCTTGATGTTTGATAGGCGTAATTGGCAATGATATTATACTGGAATATTACTTTCTTTTTTGGTGCTGTTGGGAAACAAAGAATTCAAATTCAGGCAAAGCAAAACTGCTGAGGTTGTGTTCTTTGGTTAATCCGGCTTTCTGAGCAACCAGCACACCAAACCTGCAATCATCAAAACCGTCAATGGTATGTGCATCCGGGTCAATTGAAATCAGCACATTTTTTTCCAGTGCATAATCAATCCAGCGCCAGTCAATATCCAGTCTTCTGGGATGTGCATTTAATTCGATCACTACATTATTCGCTGCGCAGGCTTCTATGACCAGTTTATGATTTACGGGGTAACCATTACGGCTAAGCAGTAATCTGCCCGTCATGTGGCCTAAAATGCTTGTGTAAGGGTTTTCAATAGCTTTCAGAAGCCGCATCATTGCTTTTTCTTCTGTCATTTTCAAATTAGAATGAATGGAAGCGATCACCAGATCGAAAGTAGAAAGGATTTCTGTCGGATAATCCAGGTTGCCATCATTCAAAATATCACTTTCAATACTTTTAAAAATCTTAAAAGGAGAAAGCCGCTGATTCAGTTCCTCAATTTCACCCTGCTGTGCCAGTATTCTATCTTCTTTCAGACCGTTGGCATAAAAGGCAGACTTGCTATGGTCGCTGATGACCAGGTATTCAAAGCCTTTTGATTGTGCAGCTTTTGCCATTTCTTCCATACTATGCAGGCCATCACTCCATTTACTGTGGCTATGAATAATGCCTTTGATATCAGTAGTCTGAAGCGTAGCCGGAAGTTTATTTTCTTTTGCCAGGCTAATAATGTTTTTCTTTTCCCTTAAATAAGCAGGAATAAACGGAATATTATTCTCAGCAAAGATTGCTTCTTCGGATGTATAGTTTTTTATTTTGAATGAAAACTGTTGGTTCCATGTTTCAGCAAATGCATCACTGCAGCTACTTAAAAATAATTCTTTATAAAAATTACTGTTATCAGTTAATATAAATCCGATGGTAATATTTTCTTTTCCTTTAAAGGACAGATAGTATTCTGT
>Ga0364866_10655_pt1 | contig 18797 bp, 9 predicted proteins | sample ExccelAu500001D3_3_FD_206913 | JGI IMG/M metagenome (GOLD analysis project Ga0364866, IMG submission 206913) | Enriched cells from Trout Bog Lake Hypolimnion, Wisconsin, USA - BchlTB.Aug13.5000.01.D3 | ecosystem: Environmental > Aquatic > Freshwater > Lake > Hypolimnion/Profundal zone | place: USA... | reverse complement strand
TTTCTTACTCAATTCTTCAACAGAAAAAGCATCATTATCCATATTTTTTTCTACTATCTCCAAAGCTAAGCTGATGAATTTCTCATTTTCTGAGATTACTTGTATGTCGGCAGGCTGGGCTTCCACCTTTTTCTCAAAGGTTTTGCGGAGTGAAGCCTGTTGATTCAGCAGATTTTTGATCCGGGATTGTAAAATCTCAAAATCAACAGGCTTTGTAATATAATCACTGGCACCGGTCTGATAGCCTTCCAGCCTGTTTTCATCGGTGGTTTTGGCGGTAAGCAGGATAACCGGAATTGAAGAAGTCCGGGGGTCTGTCTTAATCTTCCGGCACAATTCAATCCCATCCATCTCTGGCATAATAATATCACTTACTATCAATGCAGGATGAAACTGTAAGGCCTTCTGCCAACCCGATTTTCCATTGGATGCTTCAATGATATTATAAATCGCTTTCAAATTATCTTTCAGGTAAAACCTGAAATCTTCATTATCCTCAATAATTAAAAGGGTAATTTTTTTAGAAGATAAAACCGGAACAGGAATTTCATGCAGGGAACTATCTGTCAGGTATTCTATTGCTTCAGGGTTGCCAGTTGCCACCTGATGCTCTTGTTCATTTACTAGTGTTAACTGTTCTTCCAGTACTATAATTGGAATTTCTACTGTAAAAATGGATCCTTTACCTGGCTCACTCTTTACCGTTATATTACCTCCATGCAGTTTCACAAATTCTTTGGTAATGGATAATCCAATTCCACTACCCTGATTTAACATAGAATCAGGCAATTCATTTTGAAAAAATCGTTCAAATATTCTGTCCTGTTTTTCCAATGGTATACCAATTCCAGAATCAATTACCTGTATTTCCAATATCTGATGATGTAACAGGTTATCACCATCCGGCATTTCCTTGCTTTGAACATTAATCTCAATAGTTCCATGTTCCTGTGTAAATTTAAAAGCATTCGATAGCAGGTTAAACATGATCCTTTCCAGTTTATCCGGATCAAATAAGGTAATCAATGCTTTATTTACAGCAAGAAATGAAAATTTTATATCCTTTTTTTCAGCCATATCCATAAAAGAATAAGATATATCTTTCAAAAAACGGATGATATCTGCCCTGGAAGGGTTCAGCTTTATTTCCTGTGTTTCCAGTTTCCTGAAATCAAGCAGCTGGTTTACCAGATTTAATAACCTTCTGGCATTTCTCTGCATTAATTCAAACTGGCTTCTGCCTTGTTTATCTGCAGTAATACTGATGAGTTTATCCAGAGGGGCAATAATTAAGGATAGAGGAGTTCTGAATTCATGGCTTACATTGGTCAGAAATTTAATTTTCATCAGATCCAGTTCATGCATCCTGCTCGCTTCCCTTCGCTCCTGTTCAATTTTAAACTTTTCCCTGGCTCTTAACAGGATATATCTTCTTGAAAAATATAAATAAAATAAGCAAAGCCTGTTCTCCAGAATGGTGGAAGTATGGTAATCTGTAGCTTTGTGGTTGAATCAGACCATTTTCCAATATCATTCGCTGTTTTTACATAAAAAGTATAAGTACCCGGATTCAGATTGGTATAGGTAACTTTCTTATTATTCTGATCTACATATACCCAATCCTTATTAAATCCTTCCAGTTTATACGCATATTTATTTTTATCCGGATCTATATAATTTAAGGAGGCAAATTCAATGGAAAATATGTCCTGATTATAGTTTAAAGTTACTTCCCTGACAAATGTAATGGACTCTTTCATCAACACTTTCCCATTTACCATTTCCGAAATTGCCTTTGAAGTTGGATTTAATAATCCCAAGTATTTTGCACGGTATTTTAAGGCTGAATATGGTAAACTTCCTTCTGTTTACCAGAGTGAACAACAGAAAAACAGTTGATTCCCTGCCATTTAGAGGCTTTCATTGAAGTTATACTGCCTTATTACACCATTTTTAAGAGATTTTTCCTTCTTTTTTCAGGGTGGAATATCGCCCATCTGCCTGTTTTGAATACACATAGGGTATAAAATGTTTCCAATTTGATCGTTTGTAAAGCAAAAAAAGGCTGGTTAACATTTTAGCCCCTATTCATGTACAATCACAACCTGCTTTTTTTTAACGTGAAATTAGCTTTACACCGCAATTAATTCAAAAGAACGGTCCTCAGATCAGCAGACCATTGATTAACTACTTGTAAGCCATGAGAAAAAAGAATGCATTGATATTGCCAGTTTTACTGTTAGTAATGATTAGCCCTTTTTTGGGTTTAGCAAAAGAATCTTCCTCCTATATAAAATTAAAAGACGGAATTATTGTTCATGTAGCACATCCGGATATAAACAGTGCGAAAAATATAAGGGTCTATGTGATTAGTCCTGCTATTATCAGAATTGTAGCCAGCTGTACAGATAGTTTTTCTGATCAGAAAAGTTTAATCATCACTAATTACCCGGTTAATGAGGTAAACTGGGAAATAACAGAATCAGGCCAGGTGCTCACAATCAGCACTGAATTGATCCAGGTTAAAATTTCTACTGAAAATGGTAAAACAGCATTTACAGACAAAAAAGGGAATATCCTGTTAACAGAAAAAGAGAAAGCAGCCAAACAGTTTGAACCATTTATAGTAGAAGGGCAACCTTTATTTCATTTAAAACAGAGCTTTCAAACAGCAGAAGATGATGCTTTTTATGGTTTGGGACAGCATCAAAACGGGTTGATGAATTATAAAGATTATCAGGTAGACCTCTCACAGTATAATACAGATGTAGCTGTTCCTTTCCTTGTTACCAATAAAAAGTATGGTATTTTATGGGATAATTATTCAATTACTAAAGTAATTGACAGCCGGGAATATGAAGAATTGAGCAGCCTTAAACTTTTTGATAAAGAAGGGCATCAGGGGTGGTTAACAGCATCTTATTTTAATGATTCCCTGTTTTCTCAAAAATTAACTGACAGGCCGGAATCTGAAATAAAATATAATTATATCGGAAGCTTTAAAAATTTGCCGGATCATTTTGATCCCACTAAGGGTTCTGTAGAATGGGAAGGATCTTTTGAAACCGGATTAAATGGCTTGCATCACCTGTTTTTTCGATTTGCAGGGTATGCTAAATTATATATAGACGGTAAGCTGGTGGCAGACCGTTGGAGGCAACCCTGGAATCCGGGATCTGTTATAATTAATCTGGATTTGGTAAAAAATTCGAGGCATACATTAAAAATAAGCTGGATACCCTGTGGTACAGAATCTTTTATTGGCTGTACCTGGATGCCTCCGGTACCAGAATCTGAAAAAGGTCTTTATTCCTTTAAATCAGAAGCCGGATTACAGATTGACTATTATTTTATTTACGGTAATTCTATAGATGAGCTGATTGGTGGTTACCGTTTCCTGACGGGCAAGGCTACCCTGATGCCTAAATGGGCACTGGGTTTATGGCAGAGCAGGCAGCGTTATAAAACACAGGATGAAATTGTAAGCACTGTTGAGGAATTCAGGAAAAGAAAAATACCACTGGACAATATAGTGCTGGACTGGAATTATTGGGAAGAAAACAAATGGGGAAGCCAGGATTTTGACAGTACCCGTTTTCCTGATGCAACAGGTATGCTAAAAACCCTGCACGAAAAGTACCATACTCAGTTGATGATCTCAGTCTGGCCAAAATTTTATGAAGGCATAGATAATTATAACCATTTTCAAGAAAAAGGTTGGTTGTATGGCCGGAATATTGCGGACCGGCAACGGGATTGGATTGCACAGGGCTATGTATCAACTTTTTATGATGCCTATAATCCGGATGCCAGAAAAGCTTTCTGGAAACTGATCAACCAGCATTTATTCAGTAAAGGAATTGATGGATGGTGGCTGGATGCTTCAGAACCAGATATATGTTCCAATCTGGATATTGCCAGAAGAAAATCACTGATGACACCTACTGCGTTGGGTTCTTCCACCCAATATTTTAATGCCTATGCCTTACAAAATGCCAAAGGTGTATATGAAGGACAACGTACAGAAAAACCTGATCAAAGGGTATTTATATTAACCAGGTCGGCTTTTGCAGGTATACAACGGTATGCTGCTGCCACCTGGAGTGGAGATATCGGAGCCAGATGGTCTGATTTGAAAAATCAGGTTCCGGCAGGGATCAATTTCGGTTTATCCGGATTACCCTGGTGGACAACCGATATTGGAGGTTTTGCAGTAGAACACCGTTTTGAAAATGCGCAGGGAAATGACCTGGAAGAGTGGCGGGAGCTGATGGTACGCTGGTACCAGTTTGGCACATTTTGCCCCTTGTTCAGAGTACATGGTGAATTCCCCTACCGTGAAATATATAATGTTGCTCCTGAAAATCATCCGGTGTACCAATCCATGTTGTATTACGATAAGTTGAGGTACCGGCTAATGCCTTATATCTATTCTATAGCGGGGCAGACTTTTCATAATAATTATACCATTATGCGTGGCCTGGTGATGGATTTTCAGGCAGATAAAGCTGTAGCCAATATTGGTGATCAGTTTATGTTTGGACCAGCCATACTGGTGAGTCCGGTTACAGAATTAAGGGCCGTTTCCCGGAAATTATACCTGCCTGCAACAACAGGATGGTATAATTTTTATACAGGAAAATATTCTGAAGGTGGACAATCTGTATTAGCAGATGCTCCTCTTGAAAAAATACCCTTGTTTGTTAAGGAAGGCAGTATCATTCCATTTGGGCCGCAGCTTCAGTATACCACTGAAAAAAATGCAGATACAGTAACGCTGTATGTATATACTGGCAAAGACGCTTCATTCAGTTTGTATGAAGATGAAAACAATAATTATAACTATGAGAAAGGCCAGTTTGCGACGATTGATTTTAGCTGGGCTGAAAATACTAAAACACTGACAATCGGCAAGAGAAACGGAAACTTTTCAGGCATGCTGAAAGAACGGTTTTTTAAGGTAGTATTGATTGGAAAAGGCCAGGAGAAGGGGTATGACCTGAACAGAAAACCTGATAGCATTAAAAGATATACAGGCGAAAAAATTACTATACTATTTAAATAAACGATTTAATAATTCCTAATTAATCACTATTAATTGTTTGCAATGAAAGAAAAGAAAACCAAAAGAATTGTATCCCATTTGTTATGGGTACTTTTTTTAATCCTGTTTGCAACAGTGCAAAGTGTTGCACAAACAGGTGTCCGGAAAATTACAGGAAAAATTACGGACAAAAGTACCGGAGAACCTGTAGTAGGGGCAAGTATTTCCATTAAGGGTACTGCCAATACCATTACTTCCGGTAATGCCGGAGAATTCTCCATTTATGCTAAAACGGGCGAAAGTATAACTGTCAGTTATATAGGATTTGCTCCGCAGGTAATCAAGATTGATGCGGCTACTGTTAGCCTTAAAGTGGCTTTAAATGTAGATTATGGTAAACTGAATGATGTGGTGGTAATAGGGTATGGAAAAATGCGTAAGACTGATTTAAGCAGTTCTCAGGTTACGGTTACATCGGCAGATATGTCCAGGACTGTAAATACCACATTAGACCAGGCACTGGAAGGCCGTGCAGCCAATGTGCAGGTGGCATCCAGTAATGCACAACCGGGTTCTGCGCCCAGTGTCATTATCCGTGGTTTGAATTCACTCAATCAGTCCAACCAGCCCCTATATGTAATTGATGGGGTACAAATCAGGCCTTCTGATTCTCAGGGAGGTGCTGCCGGTACCTATAATGCGCCAACAAGTTATGCCAATCCTTTATCAGGCATTAATCCTGATGATATAGAAACAATGAATGTATTGCAGGGGCCCTCTGCAACTGCCATATTTGGTGCAGCAGGTGGAAACGGTGTTATAATGATTACCACTAAAAGAGGTAAAGTAGGGGAAACAAAAGTGAGTTTAAATTCAACCTGGTCTTTTCAGGATTTACCCAAGTTTGCACCTGTTATGAATTTGCCTCAATATGCAACTTTCAGGAATGAACTGCAAAAAGCAGGAGGAGCTAACTCTGAAGCTGATTTTAATGACCCAACCGTTTTAGGAAATGGTACCAACTGGCAGCAGGCATTGTTTAATAAAACCCTGATGCAGAAATATGTGATGGCATTGAGCGGTGGAAATGATAAAACCAATTTCTATTTTTCCGGTGAATATTTCAACCAGAATGGTGTTGTAGCCGGATCCGGTTTCAGCAGGGGTTCTATAAGAGTTAATCTTGATAATAATACCCGTAAATGGTTGAAGGTAGGAACCAGTTTAAGCATGAACCTGACTAATGAAAAGATTGTCTCCAGTAACAATGCATTAATAACAACTGCTATTGATATCAGTCCGGCTATTGCAGTAAAAAATGCAGACGGAACATGGGGTGGGCCAGCTCCAGGTACCGCTTATGCCAATAATTTCGTGAATCCAATTGCGTTGGCACAGATTAATACCAATTATAATAAAGGACTGGGAGTGTTAGGTGGTGTATATGCAGATATCACTTTAATGAAGGGTTTGGTTTTTAGAAATGAAGTGAATGGGACTTATAATTATAACAATAATTACCAGTTTAATCCAACCTATACTTTTGGCATTACAGTAAACAATATTTCAACCGGTTCTCAGCAAAGCAGTAATAACTGGTGGTGGGGTGTAAATTCCAGGTTGCAATATGATAAAAAGATTAAAAAGCATGCCATTTCAGCTATGTTGGGCCATGAAGCCACTGCCTGGGGTTGGGAAAGTTTATACGGATATAAAACCGGTTATGTAAACAATACCGTGCAGACATTAAATGCTGGTGTAAGTGATCTTACCCAATCCAATTCCAGCTCAAAAGGAGATGCCTCCAAAGAGTCTTATTTCGGCCGCGCCAATTATATATATAACGACCGGTATATCGTACAGGCCAGCTATCGCAGGGATGGTTCTTCCGTATTTGGATCTGCTAACCGATGGGGTGGTTTCCCTTCCATATCAGGAGCATGGAAGATTTCAGAAGAAAAGTTCATGAAGAACATTCCTTACCTGAATGATTTGAAAATAAGAGCAGAATATGGGTTAAGTGGTAATTCCGGTTCAACAGCACTGGCGCAATATGCCGTACTGACATCTTATCCTTCTGCCTTTGGAACTTCTTTCCTTCCTTCAGGATTTTATAATCCGAATGTTCAGTGGGAAGTAGATAAAACAGAAAACATAGGATTTGATATGCACATGTTTAATAGCAGGTTAGAAGTGATTTTTGACTATTATCAGAAGTATTTAAGTAAACTGTTAATCTCCACAACCTACCCAGGCTATTTTGGCGGGGGTACAGCTCAGGGTGGATTAACATGGCCGGTACAAAACCTGGCAAACATGTATAACCATGGTTTTGGGTTAACGGTGAATACAGTTAATATTTCAAAATCTGCGTTTACCTGGAAAACAGGGCTTAGTTTTTCACTCGACAGAAACAAAGTAACCTCCCTGCCTTTCCCGATTAATGTTGTGTATCAAACCAGTTCCGGCAATTCACAAACACAGTTTCTTACCCAACAGGGTGCTGCTGCAGGTATGATAACAGGGTATGTTTACCAGGGATTGTTTAAAAATTATCAGGATATCACTTCGCATGCCAATCAGACCAGTGAAATAAATAGCAATGTAAAAGTAGATCCGAATACAGGTACCTGGGTTGGAGATATGAAGTTTAAAGATGTGAACGGGGATGGCAAAATCACTGCAGCTGATCGTGTGGTTTTAGGAAATCCCTGGCCTAAATACACTTTTGGTTTCAATAACAGCTTCTCTTATAAAGGGTTTGATCTGAATTTGTTTTTTACTGGTTCAGTGGGGAATGATATTGTAAATGTGTTAAGAATGCAGAATGAATTGCCTGGCAGTAAAGGAGCTTTTGAAAATTACTATGCTTCCACCAGTAATTTTGCAAGGCCATCCAGTTATAATGCTGCAGATGCATTAACAGCAACACTTACAAATCCCAATACCAATATACCGCGTGTATATACCAGTACGGCCAATGGTAATAACAGGTTAACACAACTGGATGTTGAAAAAGGGACTTATGTTAAATTAAAAAATATATCTCTGAATTATAATGTTCCAGCTGCATTAGCAGGAAAGATTGCCATGAAGGGATTAAGAGTAGGTGTCAACATACAGAATCTGTTAACATTTACAAAATATAAAGGATTTGATCCTGAAGTTGGTCCATTTAACTATTATAACAGTGGCAACCCTACCGTTATTTCGGGTATAGATAATGGGAGATACCCATCTGTTAGGATGTACACTTTTAATATTCTGGCAAATTTTTAATCGAAAAATAAGAAAGATATGAAACTGATTATAAAGTTTATGATTGTTTTTGCAACAGTTGCAAGTATGCAAAGCTGCAAGAAAGAATTTCTGAACAGGCCTCCGCAGGATGCAACCACTTCAGGAAATTTCTATACGACTGATGCAGAAATACAGTCAGGAACATCCGCCTTATATGGCATTGTTTGGTTTGATTATAACGATAAAGCATTTTTAAGTTTTGGTTCAGCGCATGGAGGCGATCTGAATTGTGATGACGCAGACAGGTTGGGGTACAGCCGGTTTGCAGTTCCCTCTACCGATGATATTTTGCCCACTGGTTACGGAGCATTCTGGAAAGTAGTAGCTCAAAGTAATATCGTAATGGCTAATATTCAGAATGCAAAAACTACCGCTTCTGCATCTGGTATTAAAACAGGGTTGGCTGAGTGCAGGTTTATGAGGGGTATGGCTTATTATTTCCTGGCCTGTAACTGGGGACCAGTACCCATTTTATATAATAATGTGGCACAGTTAGGCGATACCTCTATCCGCCGAAATGATTTACCAAGTGTCTGGAAATTTATTATCAGGGATTTTAGTTATGCTATGCAGAATCTGCCGTCAGCAGCTGCACAAAACGGAAGGCTTACCAAATGGGCTGCAGAATCTATGCTGGCCAAAGCCTATTTGTTCAGAGCTGGATTAGGAATGTCTGAAGGTTCAAGAACCCAGAGTGATCTGGACAGTGCCAAATACTATGCCGGAGATGTATGTACCAACAGTGGATTAAGTTTATTACCCAATTATTATAACCTGTTTACACATGCATACAATAGTACAGCTTATTCCAATCCAAATCCTGAAACCCTGTTTTCGTTACAATGGTTGCCTTCTAAAGCTACCTGGGGTACCAACAATACTTTACAGGCTTATATAGCATTCAGTTCCAGCATTACTCAAACCGGTGATGGATGGGGTGCAGCTTTTGGAGCTTCAGCCAATTTGCTGAGATATTATCTGGACCCTGCTAACAGTGCAGATTCAATCAGGCGTAAAGCTACATTTATGTTACCTGGTGATAATTATACAGATTTAAATGCTGCCAATGGAGGAACTCCAATCCTTGCTTCTTATTTTGGAACCGGGAATGATCATGCTTATATTAAAAAGTATGTAATTGGGTCGCCTGCTGATAATGGAGGAGGAGATATGATGGCAGCTTATGAGAATACTTATATGCTAAGGCTTGCAGAAGTATATTTGATTTATGCAGAAGCTATTTTAGGAAATAGTAGTTCTACTTCTGATGCCACTGCCCTGCAATATTTTAATGCGATTCGTAAACGGGCAGGAATAGCTACTAAATCTTCCATAACATTTGATGATATTTTCCAGGAAAAAAGAATTGAATTTGCTTTTGAAGGATTAAGCTGGTACGATTGGATTCACTGGTATTATTTTGCACCATCCAAAGCCAAAGCTTATTTCAGTACACAGGACAGAGGTCACTATAATTTTACCAGTACCACCCGCCCTTTATCACTGAATTCGGTTGCTTTTACCGGTGATGGTTATAATACCATTACAGATACCAATGTGTACCTGCCCTGGCCTGAAACTGAACTGACTGCAGCACCAAATTTATTGGAAGCACCGGTTCCCTTTGATTTCAGCAAATTGCCAAACTGATTTAATTAAACGCTTAAAAATATTTATATGAAATTTAATATTTTCCATATTCAAAAAAGGTTGATCCTCCTTTCATTGATAGTGGCCACTATTGTCCAGCTGGCCTGCAAGAAAGAAGGCAGTGGTTCTGCGCCTGTTATTAAGGATGTTAGAGCTTGTGACAGTACTGCAAGAGACAGTTTTTTTGTAAAAGCATATCCGGGAACATTAATTGTAATTCAGGGTAGTAATTTTAATGATTTACAGCATGTTTATTTTAACAACCAGGATGCTCCTTTTAATCCGGCTTTAAACAGCAGTTCGAATATTATCATTAGTATACCAACAAATGCACCTACTGCACCCCCACTATCATCAGTTCCTAATACAATAACAGTAGTAACGAGCCATGGTTCTGCAACTTATACTTTTACACTGATATTACCTCCGCCAGCTATTCTCACAGCTTCCAATGAAAATGCTGTTCCGGGTATAACTATTACTTTAACTGGCACCAATTTTTATGGTGTTTCCAAAGTTGTATTTCCGGGTGGTATAGCCGGGACGAATCTGAATGTTGTCAGTCCTACTTTATTAACCGTAACTGTTCCATCAGGTATTACCGCAGGAGATTCCCTGCATGTGGTGGGATCATTTGGTACAGGTGCATCACCATTTGTTTTTGATAATTATTTGTCGCCTTCAACAGGATTCATTGCCAATTTTGATGGTGCACCCAATCCATGGGCTCCTCCATCCAGTGCTTATTATGGATGGTCTCAAAACCAATGGGTTGGAAACTTAATTACAGACCCAACTCAGTTCCCTAATGGAACAGGGCCTGCAGATGGAACCAGTTATTGTACTGAAATTAATCCTCAGGGAGTGAAAGTTGCCGGAGATGATTCCTGGTGGGCTGATGCCAATTGTATTGTTACCAATACGGCAACCTGGGTTTCCAATATAGGAGTACCTGTTTCCAATTATGCCCTGAAGTTTGAAGTATATGTAAAGAAACCATGGACTCAGGGATCCATCTGGGTGGGAACAACCTGGCCCAACTGGAAATACATGGCAGAATATGCACCATGGAAAACAGCCAATGGTGGTAATGGCAAATACCTTTCCAATGGATGGGTTACAGTAACTATTCCGTTAACAAAATTCTTAGCTGCAACAGGAAATGTCTATACCCCCACAGGTACCGGCCCATCCAGTATTACAGACCTGCAGCAGGGAGCAGGCGGTATGCTGATGATTATGTATGCCAATGACGGAACAGCGCCCATACCCGGTAATACATTCGATATGGCCCTGGACAATGTTCGAATTGTAAAAATTCAATAAGAAGGTTAGCGTTGGTTGTTAGATTGTGAATACAAATTGCCTGCAACAGGGAACTAGAATTGTGACCATGCAGGCAATTGTTTTAATCAAAAAATATGATGCATTATAATTTCTTAAGAACCATACACTTACTCCTGGCTGCTTCAGTTTGTTTTTTTGTTTGTAGTTGTAATAAAAGTACTGGTGCTGGAAATTCTACCGGCGGGGGAACCTCCACTACAACAACTGTAACAGATTCAGTATATAATCCTGTTGATCCCTCTGTTGCTGTTTCGCAGGGTTTTTTTCTGGGGGACTGGACAGCCCGTAGTTTCAATTTGCCTTCCTATACACAGGTTGCACCACCGTCGGGCGCTGCAACAGATACAATTACTATTGATGTAAACAATGTCATAACCAAAGTGCCTCAGTATATATTTGGAAATAATTCCAATGTGTATATGACACAGATGGTAAATCAGCCAACTTTACTGGGTTATTTGAAAGACCTGGCACCGCATGTACTCCGTTTTCCCGGCGGGAATATCAGCAGTGTTTATTTCTGGGATGCAGCAGTGAATACACCACCAGCTGATGCCGCAGATACACTGTACGATGGTAATCTGAATCCTTATCAGGCTAATGCATCTACATACTGGTATGGAGGAAATACAGGCAGCTGGACCATGAGCCTGGATAATTATTATGCAATGTTACAGGCTACATCCAATACAGGTATTATTACCATTAATTATGCATATGCCCGCTATGGAAAAAGTGCCAATCCTGTGGCAACTGCAGCGCATTATGCAGCCAACTGGGTTAGATATGATAAAGGGAGAACAAAATTCTGGGAGATAGGCAATGAAAGTGGCGGAACCTGGCAGGCTGGATATAAAATTAATACCCGTGAAAATAAGGATAATCAACCCCAGCTTTTAACCGGATCACTGTATGGGCAGCATTTTCTTGTATTTGCAGATTCTATGCGGCAGGCTGCTTCCGAAGTAGGAGCCTCTATAAAAATAGGTGCGCAGGTTATTGGAACCAATCCTTCATCATCTTCCAATCCATCGGACCTTACCTGGAATTCAGGTATGTTTGCGATGGTTGGTAATAATGCAGATTTTTATATAGTACATGATTATTTTACCCCTTATAATACAAATTCCTCCGGAAGTGCAATTCTGGCAACAGCTGCATCGGAAACCAATGCGATTTCTTCTTTCCTGGCATTGAATACCGCTTCCAGTGCAGTGAGCATGAAACCAATTGCATTGACAGAGTGGAATATTTTTGCAACTGGCTCTAAACAAATGGTATCAAATGTTGCTGGTATCCATGCCGTGCTTACATTGGGTGAATTATTAAAAAATAAGTTTGGGATGGCATCCCGCTGGGATCTTTCCAATGGGTATAATGGGGGGGGATGACCAGGGTATGTTTAATGCCGGTGATGAAGCTGGTGCACCTTTATGGAATCCAAGGCCAGCATTTTATCATATGTATTTTTTTCAACGGTTTTTTGGTGACAGAATGGTGTCCAGCACACTTAAGTCGGTTTCTGACGATGTATCCTCGTATGCATCAACTTTTTCTTCAGGTCAGTCTGGAACTGTGCTGGTGAATAAAGGAACATATAACAGAGTGGTCGCAGTCAATTTTCAGCATTTTCCGGCCGGGTCAAAATATTACTGGTATGAGTTAAAGGGTGGTACGGATAACGGGGAATTCTCTGCCCAGGTTTATGTAAATGGAACAGGTCCATCCACGGCTACCGGCGGACCTTTAAATTATGCTTCTCTAAATGCTTATGAAGCACCACTGAACGGAACTATTTATGTGTCATTACCAGCAAGAGGTGTTGTTTATTTGATGGCGGATAAAAAATAGTGAAAAGAAAAGCAAGCGTCAAATAAAATTAACATGAAATCAGTATTCACAAAATGTCTGTTTTTATTTACCGCCATTCTTTTTAGTGTAATTGTCCTTTCTCAACCATTGCACCGGACCCTTTTTAATAATGGCTGGAAATTTAAACTGGGGGAAACAACAGGCGCTGAAACTGTAGATTATAATGATGCAGGATGAAGCAATATCAGTCTGCCACATGATTGGAGTATTGAATTCCCATTTGATTCTACCAGTCCTTCGGGTACCGGCGGTGGTGCATTAAATGGTGGTCTGGCCTGGTACAGAAAAACTTTTGTATTGCCAGCAAATTTTGTATCTGGTAAAGTATTTATAGATTTTGATGGAGTGTATAGAAACAGTGAGGTATGGGTGAATGGGCATTACCTGGGTAAACGGCCTAATGGCTATATTTCTTTTGAATATGAAATAACAGCATACCTGAAACCTGTACCTGAAAAAAATTGTATTGCAGTAAAAGTTGACAATTCACAGCAACCCAATTCACGCTGGTATTCGGGTTCAGGTATTTACAGAAATGTTTGGTTAGTAGTTAAAAATAATGTGCATACCGATCATTGGGGAACTTATATTACTACTCCGCAAGTGACTGGAAAATTTGCTACTGTTAAAATTACCACCAGTCTGGTGAATTCAGCATCAACAGAAAAGAATATTGAACTGGTAACAAGTCTGGTAAACCATGCAGGGAAAAAAGTTGCAAATGCAGTTTCATTTGTAAAATTTACAAAATCAAATAAAAATGTTGTTCAAATATTGAGAATTCAAAATCCGGCATTATGGAGCGATACACATCCAAATTTGTATAAAGCCGTCACTAAAATTTTACTGAATAAAAAAACATTGGATGTATATACTACTGTTTTTGGAATCCGTACATTCAGATTTGATCCGGACAAAGGATTTTTTCTGAATGGCAATCATATCAAAATCAGAGGAGTTTGCAATCATCACGATTTGGGATGTTTGGGTACAGCAGTTAATAAACGGGCACTGGAACGGCAGCTGGAATTACTAAAAGGAATGGGGTGCAATGCCATTCGTACTTCGCATAATCCTCCTGCTCCTGAATTGCTGGACCTGGCAGACAGTATGGGCTTTTTTATTATGGATGAAGCTTTTGATATGTGGAAAAAGGGGAAAACAAAATACGACTATCATTTGGACTGGGACCAATGGCATAAAAAAGATCTGGAGGACCAGGTACTGCGTGACAGAAATCACCCTTCTGTGATTATTTGGAGCATTGGAAATGAAATACTGGAACAATGGGGTGCTGAAGAGGATACTACTTCTTTTGGGATGATCCGGGAATTGAACAGTATTGTTAAGAATTTAGACAATACACGACCAACCGTGACTGCCAATAATTCGCCTAATGCAGGGAACAAATTATTACAGGCTCAGGTAACAGATTTAATTGGCTACAACTATGCACATGATCAATGGAGCCAGGATAGTGTAGTGAAACGCTGGGGAAGAAAGCCATTTATTATTACTGAGTCTGTTTCTGCTTTGGAAACAAGATCGCATTATGATCAGTTTCCATCCGATAGTATTCGCCGCTGGCCGGGTAAACATTGGGATGACCCCTGTTCTTCATGCAATACTGATTTAACGGTAAATGCATATGACAATGTATCTGCAGGTTGGGGATCTACACACGAGGAAACGATGAAACTATTTCAGAAGTCAGATTTCATTTCAGGTGAATTTATCTGGACCGGTTTTGATTATATAGGTGAGCCCATACCTTATCCATGGCCAGCCCGAAGTGCCTATTTCGGAATAATTGACCTGGCAGGCTTTCCAAAAGATGTTTATTATATGTATCAAAGTGTTTGGACCAACAAACCGGTTTTGCATATTTTACCGCATTGGAACTGGATGCGGGGAGATACTATAGATGTATGGGCATATTACAGCCAGGCAGACGAGTCAGAACTTTTTTTAAACGGGAAATCATTGGGAATCCGTAAAAAAAATGGAGACGATTTGCATGTGGTGTGGAATGTAGCTTTTGAGGGAGGTGTGCTGAAGGCTGTCTCCAGAAAATCAGGGAAAGTTGTTTTGACGGAGCAAATAATTACCGCAGGTAAACCTGCGGTAATTGAATTGGATGCAGACCGGAAGCATATAAAAGCTGATGGCAGGGATTTGTCTTTTGTTACCGTTAAAATAAAAGATGCATATGGAAATATTGTTCCTGATGCCAACAATTTAGTATGTTTTAAAATTCAGGGAAATGGCTTTATTGCCGGGATTGACAATGGGTTGCAAACAAGTATGGAGCCTTTTAAAGGTGACAGGAGAAAGGCATTTAACGGATTATCATTAGTTGTGATTCAATCTGGTAAACATACCGGAAAAATTATTCTGACTGCTCAGTCAAAAGATTTGAAGAAAGCCAGAATAGTAATTTCCACAGCAAAATAAGTTCACTTTAAATAATTAACAGCTTTGAAAAAATATTATCCTATAACCGGAGTGCTGCTTTTCCTGATATTGCCTGTTTTTTCTTTTGCTCAAATTGAGCAGGGCATTTTTTTGAATGATTTTAAACCCAAAAAAGTCAATATTCCTTCATACAAAAAAATTAAAACAAGTTCTGCCCAGCCGGAAGTTAGGGTGGTGATTAATATAAAAGACACAATGGGTATGGTTTCTAAATATTTGTTTGGCAATAATACCAATCAGTGGATGGGGCAAACAGTAACAGAACCTTTGTTGGTGGGTCAGTTGAAAACCCTCTCTCCAAATATACTCAGGTATCCGGGAGGTAATATCAGTAATGTTTTTTTCTGGGATGCAACACCGGATCAGTTTGCAAAAGATTTACCGGATATCCTGCTGTATGGAGATAAGGAGAAGCATGGCAACCAATATTTTTTTGCAGGAAAGCAAAGCAGTCCGCAGGCATTTTCTCTTGACAATTATTACGAGCTTTTAAAAAAAACAGGAAGTGTTGGGAGTATATGTGTAAATGCAGGGTATGCACGTTATGGAACAGGTGAGCATCCCATTGAAACTGCGGCACATTATGCGGCAGATTGGGTTAGATATGATAAAGGAAGAACAAGATACTGGGAAATTGGAAATGAAGATTATGGAGTATGGCAGGCAGGGTATAAAATCGACACCAGTAAAAATAAAGATGGTCAGCCCGAAATAAATAATGGCGAATTGTATGGCCACATATTTAAGGTATTCAGTGATTCGATGAAAGTTGCAGCAAAGGAAGCAGGTATTGTTATTTACATAGGAGCCACAATTATTGAATTGCCAAAAAACAAAATATCAGATAAGGAAGTTGATAAAAACTGGAATAGTGGCTTTTTTAAGTCAGCCAGGAATACAGCGGATTTTTTTATTCTGCATAGTTATTATACGCCTTATCAAAAAGATTCAAATCCGGAAGAGATTTTGCAATCTGCTACTGCAGTTACAAGCAGGATGGCAAAGTATATGAATGATATGGTACAGGAAAACAATATTATAGCTAAGCCAATAGCCTTAACAGAATGGAATATTTTTGCTGAAGGCTCAAAACAGCAGACATCCTATATCGCAGGTGTTCATGCAGCTATAGTACTCGGGGAACTGATAAAAAACAAATTCGGAATGGCATGCCGCTGGAATTTGGCAAATGGGTATGAAAATGGCAATGATCACGGATTGTTTAATAAAGGAGATGAACCAGGTATGCCAATATGGAGCCCCCGTCCAGTATATTATTACATGTATTATTTTCAAAGATATTTTGGAGATCGAATGATTGGCAGTACATCCAGTGATTCAAATATTATTGTGTATTCTTCTAACTTCAGTGATGGAAAGAAAGGATTGATTATCATTAATAAAAGTAGGGAGGTTAAAACTGTATCTATACAGTTTGATGACAGAAAAAGTAAAGGCAAATGCACTGGCAATATCCATATATGCCATTTCCGGTTCTGTATATAAATAATGGCAATGATCCTGCATTACAGGGTTGGGTCCACCTACCAATAAGCCGGGTACTGGTTCTGTTATACCATCAGCTTCTGAAATTCGATGATGCGGATGCATTGGTGATTGATATCCCTGCCCTGTGATAAAACAATATCCGGTTGCATTTCTGCCCATAAGATAATCTGCATTGGATATTGCTGCCAGCATGTATTTTTTTTCTTTTGATAGCAAGAAAGCATTAATCAATAATATGCCCTGGTTTGCAGCTATTGCATTACTCCCCCAAATAAATTCCTTCCGGCTCTGCCCCATCACAGTTCCAAATGCATTGCTGTACGAATTCTTTACAAACCTGTCAGCAATACTAATTATACTATCCCTGAATTCATTCAAAATTGGTTTTAAATCAGGAAACTGATGTCCATGCCTGATAAGTGAATAAATCCCGAGCATAAAAACATTGTTCCAGCTGGGAATACTAAGTGTTTGATGTCTTTTATTAATCAATATTTTAAGATAATTGCTATCATATGTGGTAATGTACATTTCACTGGCACTCCAGAACCACTCATCCTGCAAATAATTGTCACCATAATCTCCAGTGGAAATTTTTGGTGCAAACATTTTATTCATTGCTTCCTGATCATAGAATTTGTCCGGATTTTTTAATGACCATCTCCAGGCTATTTTAGCTGCATTCAAACAGCTATCCTTCAATTTAGTAAATGCAGGAAATGCAGATAAAACCCTGCAGGACTGAGCCATTACTGCAGCAAAATCCAGGCTGGCAGCCGTACTTTTTTGCACTACATATCTTGGCAATTTGGTAACACCCGGCATTACCATTCCATCAAAAGCAGCATTTGTACATTTATGGTATACACCGCCATCGTCCCTATCCTGCATGGTCAGCATCCATCTTAAATTATAAATAATCTCATCCAGCAAATCCGGAATACTGTTATTACTTTCAGGTATACCGGTATTTAGGCTCTTAAAATAATCTGGAAAATCTTCATAGGCGGATAAAAGTGTTCCCATGGTAATACCGGAATTTACGATGTACTTATTATAATCTCCTGCATCATACCATCCACCCGGAGTTGAAATTACAGTTCCTTCCTTTTTATGAACAGTTGCTGCTGAAGAATGAATATAGACAACAGTATCAGGATGCCCTTCTTTCCTTGCCCATTTAGTTGCATATCGTGGTTCAAGTTTCAAATCGGATCTTTGAAAATAAAATGCTTTGACACTGGCAATTGCTGCATTTTCCAAAATATTATCCTGAATATGGAAAACAGGTGAATATTTGCCATCATCCAAACCAAGGTAATATGCTCCGGCTTCATTTAGTTTAGTAAATTCTGCTTGCCTGGTAAATACCCCTGAATTTTTTGAAAACCTTACTGTACTTAATCTGCCGGCAAAAGCAGTATCTTTTGTTGTATTATTAATTATATAAAACTGGGTAGCATTTGTATCATTAACAATCACAGCCAGCTTATTTTCTTTACAATAAAACCCAACCTGATTTAAACAGATACTGGAATTGTATTGTTGAGCCAGTGTAATTCCATGCAATAATGCAAACATAAAAACAAACTGTATTAAC
>Ga0364866_10652_pt1 | contig 18861 bp, 15 predicted proteins | sample ExccelAu500001D3_3_FD_206913 | JGI IMG/M metagenome (GOLD analysis project Ga0364866, IMG submission 206913) | Enriched cells from Trout Bog Lake Hypolimnion, Wisconsin, USA - BchlTB.Aug13.5000.01.D3 | ecosystem: Environmental > Aquatic > Freshwater > Lake > Hypolimnion/Profundal zone | place... | reverse complement strand
CCGATAAACATAAAGTCACCCTGGATACCAAGGCCGGGATCAAACCGCAGGGCACAAGCCACGACATGCATGATATGGGGGATATGCATGATATGAAGGGGATGTAGGGCATACACGAGCATTTGTGCAATAGCGGCAAAGTCGAATAGCCCCCGAAAAAGCGCCCCCGGATTGACGTTTATAGCGATAAAGTTGATCGCACTCCCCGCAGAAAAAACCACAGCCAAATGGTTGGTACAACTTGCCTGCGGGATGCTTTATTGGCATGGGAACCTGCCGCAACTCCAACTGCGTGCGCCGGCAGCGTGTCTGAGTCGCTTCAAAATAATCCCGTTTCTCTTGCTTTGTCAATTCAGATTAACTTGGAAATTTCGGTAAGCTTTAACCTGGGGCAATGATCAGATAAACCAGACCTTGGTCTGATAAATTTAAGCTTAAAGTCCGTGGTGGCATCCTCTAAGATTGTATAAAATAATAAGTGTTACATAATCAAAAACATTCCCACGTTGAAGTAATGCTTCAACTAATAACGTAATAACATTTGCACACACAAGTGTGTAACTTAATAAATCAAAGAATTTTGTGAAATTATGATCAGGATGCCTTATGTCGATTAGAAGTTACGGCCTGCAGGAACCGCCCAGCCTTGGTGTGGAGGGCAAAAAAAGGTACGCGATGGTAATCGACCTGAGAAGGTGCAACGGTTGCGGCGCATGCATGATTGCGTGCAAGGTTGAATTCGACTTGCCTCTGGGAGTATGGAGGATCTGGCTGAAGGAAGAGAACCGGGGCGAGTTTCCAAACGTCAAGAAGATCGTGATGCCGACCCTCTGCAACCACTGCGACTATCCGATCTGTGTCAGAAACTGCCCGACTGAAGCCACTTTCAAACATGCCGACGGCTTTGTCCTGCAACGACCGAACCGTTGCATCGGCTGCCGCGCCTGCATCATGTCCTGCCCCTATAATGCGCGCCACCTGCTGCCGGCGGATAGAACGGACATGCAGAAACCGACCACCGTCACCGATAAATGCAGTTTATGCATCCACCGCGTAACCCGCGGGCTTGCTCCCGCCTGCGTGGCGTCTTGTACAGCCAGGGCGATGATTTTTGGCGACGCCAACGATCCAGCCAGCGAAGTGTCGCTCCTGCTCAAAAAGGAAAACGTCTCGGTGTTGCGGCCGGAAATGGGTACGGCGCCCCAAGTTTATTACATCGGCCTGGATCAGGCCGGGGTCGCGGACCCGGTCGACTGCTACAACGACCGAAGCGTGGATCTCAAGGAAGATTTCAATGCATTCAAGAAAAACCACAACGGCCTTTCGTTCGGCGATATCGTCGAAGGGGAAAAAGAAACTTCGTCGCTCGGATTCGCCCGACAGGTGGTCGGACACATGAAGGATTTCCTGGTGGATATTCTGGAAAAAACCCGTATCATCAGCCGCCATTAAGCGACTTCACCGGACAAGGTAGAGAGGCATTGCCATGATAGAGCTGATGAGAAACCCCGACTCATTCTGCAAGATTCTCAAGTTGACGGTGTCGGACTTGGGCGACGCCGACATCATGACCCTCGTTACTGACGAACTCAGGGATCTGTTCGACAGCGACAGATGCATGGTTTACGCGGTTGACAAGCAAGCCAACGAGCTCTATACGCTGGTTGACCAAAAAAGCAATATCCTCAATTTCAGGTTGCCGAAAGATCCGGGTAGCAGCCTGTCCGGTTTCGTCGCCTGCACCGGTCGTGAACTCATGATCGCTGATGTCTATGACGAGAATGAACTGAAAAAAATCGACCAGAACCTGGTTTTTTCGCGGGATCACGACGCGAAGACTGCATTCAAGACCAAGCAGCTGATAGCCGTCCCGCTAAAGATGCGCGGGGAAATTGTCGGTGTATTTCAGGCCATGAACAAGCCAGGCGGCTTCCTGCAGAAGGATTTGGACGCGATGAGGGAGTTCTCTCCGGTCTTGGCGCTGGCATTGAGCCACGCACTACTCGTGAAGGAGCTGGCCGCATGTGCTTCCCAGGTTTGATGCCCTTTTCCCCGACGTTACCGTACTCAGGAGGTATTTTTTGGAACGCGAAATAGTTGCTAACGCCTATCACCACGTTAATTGGGGTATTCCGATTGCCGTGTATTTCTGGCTGGTAGGCTCCAGCGCGGGGTCATTCGTCATCAGCAGCCTGGGATGGGTGTTCGGTATCAAAAAATACAAGCCAATCTCTTTCTTCGCCTCGAACCTATCGATCATTCAATTGCTGATAGTGCCGGTGCTGCTGGTATTCGACCTTGGTCAGGTGATGCGCGCCCCGCATTTGTTCCCGCTGGTCACCGGTTTCTGGCACTCTACCGCACCGCTGGCCTGGGGCACCGCGCTGGTGGCAAGTTATCCGGTCGGCATGGTCATCTACAGCTTCCTGATCTACAAACACAACGAAAAATGGGCGCGGATTTTTGGCCTCATCGCCGTGGTTCTTGCTATATCGACCCACTGGTACACGGGCATTACCATGGCTTTGAATCCGTCTCGCCACCCGAACCATACGGCGCTGGCGGCGCTGCTTTTCCTGATCGGTGCATTTATTTCGGGTATCGGGCTGTTGAATATCATCCTCAAGATTCGTGATTATTTCGTCAAGGAAGTGGACAAACTCGATCCGACCATAATTGTCGGTCTGGGCCGGTTGATGTTGGTGGGGTTGGCTCTCGACATCTTCCTGGTCTTTTCGGAATTCATCACCATGACCTATGGCACCGAGGAAGAGTACCACGTCCTTGAACTGGTCACTACGGTTTTCAAGGCACCGGTGATTTTCTTGTACCTCGGCATGGGACTGGCCCTGCCGCTGGCAATATTGGTGAGCCCCTACGGGAAAAAGACCAATGGCGTTCTGTTGGCCTCGGGGCTGATCGCGGTGGGGATTTTCGGTATGAGGCTGGGCTGGGTGCTCATCAGCCAGTTCTCGCAAACCATTTTTTAGGATAAATGTCATGCCACGGTTAACCCGAAGACAATTTCTACAAATCAGCGGCGCGGCACTGGCGGTCGGAGCTGTACCCAAGAGGATCGCTGACGCTATGGAATTGGATGTGGGCGGAAGTGCCTACGACTATGACCTTGTCGCAATGGACCGCAAAAAATCAGCCTTTACGGTAAGTCCCTTCGCCAAGCTGAAGACTCCGCAGCAGGTTTTTCTTGAAAACGGGCAGGTAGTTAGCGCTACCGGTTTCCTCAACCACCCGGCCACCCGAGGTCGATCCTCGGCAATCGATTCCGTCGCACACCTGACCTCAAGCGACCCCGATCGGCTTTTGTATCCGCTTAAACGGGAAGGAAAGCGCGGGGAGAACCGTTGGAAGACTATTTCCTGGCAGGAAGCTCTCGATGAGATCGGCAAGGCGGTCAAGGATACAACTGCGAAAAGTGGTGCAGCATCCGTCTGGCTGGTCAGGGGTGAGGATTCTTCGGACGGCGCCTGGAAGCGCTACATGAACACCATAGGTTCAGCCTCGGTGGTCAGCCTGGTAGAAGACGGCAGCAAGAAGGCCGGACAAGCGCTTACCTGGGGCGAGGAGACGGAAGTCCCGGATTTTGCCAATTCCCGCTATATCCTTAACTTCGGTTCCAGCATCTTCGAAGCCTTTCCCGCCCACGCTGCAGCCGTTGCCGATGGTCGAGCCGAGCGCCACGCCAAACTGGTGACCTTTGACCCACGCATGTCCATGACCGCCGGGCTGTCGGACGAGTGGGTACCGCTGCTACCGGGAACGGACGGGCTGGTGGCACTTGCCATGGCCAACGTCATCATGCAGGAAGGGTTGGCCGACACTGCTTTCATCAATGCTTGGACTAACGTCTCGGCGGACAAGCTGGCCAAACATCTGAGCCAGTTCACGCCCGAAATGGCGGAAAAAGAAAGCGGCATCAAGGCCGATGACATCAAACGCATTGCCATCGAGTTCGCCAGTGAGAAACCGGCTACCGTTTTCAGCTATGGCGGAGCTTCGTCGCATACCAATGGCACGGACACGGAAAGAGCCTGTATGTTACTGCCGATCATCACCGGCAACATCGAGGTCAATGGTGGTTATTGCATGCCGCGAGTGATTCGATGGGATGACGTCAAGCCCGTGCCGCCCACCCCGGCGAAACAGGAGGCGAGCGTCAAGGGAGCGATGTTTCCCCATGCCGCCCAGAGTGGTCGGGCCAAGGTCGGTGTGCTGTTCAACTATAATACAAATCCGGCGCATAGCGCCGCAGCCGCACCTTACTGGCGCGAGATACTGAAGGATGAGAAGGCTGTGCCGTTCATGGTCAGCATCGGCACTCACATGAGCGAAACTGCGGCATTGGCCGATATTGTCCTGCCCGATGCAAGCTATCTGGAAAGCAACGAGCCGGTGAGCAGCCCGTCATCATTGTTCCCTTGGCTGGGGGTGCGCACCGTCGTGTCCAAGATACCCGGCGAGGTCAGGGAATTGAAGGTTATCCTCAGGGATATCGTTTATACCTTGGACAAGGACGGCAGCGGGGGAATGAAGCAATACTGGGATTTCCAGGACCCGGAGGAATGGCTGACCAAGTGCGTCGAAAGCATCCCCCGCCTCAAGAAAGACGGCGGACTTGATACCATCAAGGACAATGGCCCTTGGCCCAGCTACGGCGCCTTGGACATCAAGACGGGAAAGGTGCTTGACAAGGATGGCAAACCGCTCAAGGCAGAGTATGGCAAGTACAAGAAGGCTGGCTTTGCAACAGCATCGAAGAAGATCGAAATCCATAGCGAATCCCTGCGGAAGCGCGGATTCTCACCCTTACCCACTTGGCAGAAGGCAGGAAATCTCGCTGTCACCCAAGGCAAGGAGAAGGATGCCTTTGCCTTCGTAACCTTCAAAACCGCTTACCAAGCCGGCCTGGCTACGGAAAACAACAAATACCTGGTCGAAAAAGATCACTACAACCATTGTCTGATCAACAAGAAAGCCGCGCTCGCCATGGACATCCATGACGGTGAATTGATCAGGGTTGTGAGTCCGGTGGGTTACATCGTTACCAAGGCCCACACCACCCAGAGTATCCATCCTCAGGTGATTGCCATGGCCGCTGGGCACGGCCACAACGCCGTAGGTCGGGTTGCCAGCATGGAGCCGCGCGACAAGCCGGGTTGGGTTGCTTCTGCCGAGGATCGGGATATTCGTTATAACCTGTGGTGGGAAGACAAGGGAATAAATCCCAACGAGATCATGCCGCTATTCACTGATCCTGCAAGCGGCAGTGCGGTAACGTCGTTCATGGTGAACATTGAAAAGGCCAAGGAAGGCGACAACTACGGCGATATCAAGGCCGATGTCGCCCTGCACGAAGCCTTCTTCAAGAAAGCAGCAGAGTCGTTGTGATGCAAGATCCGGGAGATAGTATGGCAGAGGAAAAACTGGCGCAGGGACCATCTGGTGGCAGGAAGATGTTCGGTTTTTTGCCGCTTTGGGGGGGTGTCCTGCTGGTGGCAATGGTCTTGATACTGGGAGGAGGTATCTTCGTCAACCATGGCACGATTGAAGCGCAGGGTTACTGCAGTACCTGCCATCACACCTATTACGATGCCAAGGAATACGCTTTCAACGAAAAAGTGGGAATGAACAAGCCTTCCGGGCTGCTTACCGGTTGTGCTGAATGCCATCCGCAAAATTATGCCGAGTTCAAGAAGTCGGCACACTTCGATACCAAGAAGCTGGAGCGGCGGCCAGGTTGTTCCAATTGCCATAACCAGCCCCACAGTATACTTAGCTGGTATGAATTCATGTATTGGCAGCCGGTTGCCTGGAAAAAAGTGCAGTTATCGCTTCATGATAATGTACTCTGGGAAAATGAAGTCAGGCCGGACCTTGCCGGCAAGGCGCGAATGAAGTTTGTGAAGTCGGACAGTAGCGCCTGCCGGGGCTGCCACAACGAGGCCGCCAAGACTTGGCGTCCCGACATCAAGATGCATATACAAGCAGTGCAAACCAAAGAAACCTGCATCAAGTGCCATTTCAACCTGGTTCACGCTGAAGTTCCCTGGCCGGACAAGGATAAGAATTAAACAACGATTTTAATAACCTCAAGGAGACACAAACATGAAGAAGAAAGTATTGGCAATTGCTATTGGCATCGGTTTTATGGCCTCGGTACCTGTTATGGCTGCAGACCACAGCATTCCGACCGCGCCCAAGGACTACCTGGATATGAAAAGCCCGTTGAAAGAAAAAAAGGATGTTCTGGATAGTGGCGAAAAGGTTTTTGACCGGAAATGCAAGAAATGCCATGGTGCCAAGGGCGATGGTCATGGCGAGGCAGCAGACAAGCTTAAAATCAAGCCGGTAGCCTTCAGCGCTCCAAATTACATGAAAGGGAGGTCGGATGGACAGCTTTTCTTTATCATAGAAAAGGGTAGCCCCAATACGGATATGGAAGCCTTTGGCCCGGGCAGTGAGAACAATCTCTCCAAGGATGACATCTGGAGCGTGATTGCCTACATTCGCAAGACTTTCAGCAAATAAGAAACATTATTACTGAAACTTTATAAGGCTCATGTATTAGGAATGGATGTCCTAACAACAATCCGACTTTCTGGAAAGGAACACACAATGTTCACGATAGCAAATACAATTCGACGTGGTTTTTTGAAGATCGGGACACTTGCCGCAGGCCTAATGGTGACCTTCGTAATGCTGGTGCCCTGGGATGCGCAGGCTCTTCCCCTCTTCGCCCGCCAGACCGGACAGAACTGCGTCGCCTGCCACGCCGGTGGCCAGTTTCCCGAACTCACGCCCTATGGGCGAATATTCAAGTTGACGGGATACACCTTCGGCGACCGAGTTTCTATCCCGTTGTCAGTTATGGGATATGCTTCTTATACGAAGGTCAGTGACACCTCGAAAAGCGACAATCCGGCAGCGGATTTCCAGGATAACGCGACGCCGGTTTTTGGAGGCGGAAGTATTTTCACCGGCGGCAAGATCACCGACAACATCGGCGCGTTCATACAGTGGACCTACAACAACTATGATTCCCAAGATGCCAATGGGAATTGGCACGGACATTCCGCAATGGACAACGTCGACATCCGTTATGCAGATCGCTTCATTGACGCGAACCGGGATTTGATCTTCGGCGTCAGCCTGAACAATAATCCATCGGTTTCCGATGTATGGAATACTGCTGCAGCCTGGATGCAATATGTTCCCGGGGCGAGCGTACCCGCCAACCAGTTCAACGATGCGGCCACCCCATATCCGGGCAACAGTTCCGGAAGCAATGTCGCCGGCGTGAGCATGTATATGTACTTGAACAAATTGGTCTATGCAGAATTAGGCACCTACCGGACGGCCAACGGAATTTTCTCCCCTCTTTCATTGGGCATTAACGATGCGAGTACGACTAAGCTACAGGGTGCCAACAACCCATATTTGAGGCTGTCGCTAACGCGTGAATTTGGTCCAAATAACTTCATGGTTGGCACCTCCTACAATATAGCTCACATATACGACGACCCTACTAACACATCTGATCCAAACAGCGTTTCTCGTACAGTGAACACCGGGCTCGACGCCCAATACCAATATCTTCTGGATCCGCATACGGTAACGGCGCAGGTTGCTTACATGAGGCAGAAAACTGACGTTTCTCCTAATACGGCCACTGCAAATCTTGGGGCCGGTGCTGGTTTGCCTTTTGTTGACGCCAATGGAAATCCATTGGCAGACCCCAACAATTCAAACACGACCAACACGTTCCGCGCCAAGTTGTCGTATATTTATCAGGCAAAATATGGTGGCAGTTTAGCCTACTTCAATTTGAGCGGCACGACTGATACAGCGCTCCAGACCTCGGGTTACGATCCTGTCAATTGCGTCGGTCTTACTGTTTGCAACGCCTCGTCTGTTCGCGTTAACGGCAACCTGTCTGGCAATCCCGCCATCCAAGGCTTCACTTATGAAGCGTTCTGGATGCCCGTGCAATATGCTCGCGTGGGCGTGCAATACACCGCCTACAACAAATACAACGGCGCAACCAACAACTACGACGGATTTGGCCGCAACGCCAGCGACAACAACACGCTCTTCTTCTACATTTGGGCTGCGTATTGATTCGAGCCGTTCCCATCGCGAAGTATTTGTTGCAGGAAATAACCTAAGGAGTTGATCATGAAAAGTAAGAAGTGGATGTTTGTAGTTGTGGCCGGATTGTGTTGGATTACAACCGGAGTCTGTGCCGCCGATGAGCCAAACAAGACAGAAAAGCTTGCAATGAGCTATTGCGGTGAATGCCATGGCCTTGATGGCAACTCAATTTCCCCCCAATTCCCCAAGCTTGCCGGTCAAAGAAGCAAATTCCTTGAAGCGCAGTTGAAGTCAATGCGTGATCATGACCGCAGCAACGCGGACTCGCAAGACTATATGTGGGGGGCTGCACACAAACTGGACGACGATTCGATAAAGGATCTCGCCAAATATTATTCGCGGCAAAAACCCTCTCCTGGCGGAACTGTCGAATATCCTGCGTTAGCCGCAAAAGGAAAACAACTTTATGAATTCAAGCCCGCAAACGAAGAGATCGGCTCATGTATCGGCTGCCATGGGGATGATGCAGAAGGTGGAGGAAATGAGCCACGTCTGGCTGGACAGCACCGGCACTATTTAGTGAAACAGTTGAATTTGGTTCAAGATAACAAACGATCGGCACCTGACAAAATGCTTGCCTTAGTTCGGAAGCTGTCAAAGGAGGAAATCGAGGCATTGGCTGAATATCTCCAGTCGAAATAGTCATTGCTAACCGACCGCATCTGACGACGTACTAGTTTATGCTCCGGTTAACAAACGTTCAAATGGCTATCCAGATTGATTGTTCAGTAAATCGCCAACTTCTGCTTAGGTCAATTACGCACAGCTCTCGATTATGTGAAGTGAAGATTGAAACGGTAACCTCGTGCTGACTACTGGGGATAGGCGAGAATTCAGACCTTCACATAATCACAGCCTCTTCATGAAATCGAACAGCGAGTCAGGCAACTATAGCGCTGAATTAGGCACTCGGATTCGAAAACAGAGATGAGTGGTGACAGGAGACTTACGGCCGGTCCTATGGACTGTGAAGCTGTTGTCTATACCCTGAATGTTATTGTCGATGGTTTTAGTCAGCGGTCAAATGAAGAACATTAGTGGACATGCGGATCCCTCTATAACCATGCCGTTGGAAGTAAAGGTGATCTTCCCTTCGCCCTCAATAATTCGCACGTTAATGATTAGGAGATAAAAATGACCCGTCAAGCTCGGACTTCAATGTTATTCAGCGTTACCGGTGCCGCCCTCATGCTGGCATTTACCCTCAATGCATTCGCCGATGTCGATGCCGATGCGGCAAAAAAGCTTGCCCGTAAGGATTCATGCCTGCGGTGTCACGACGCCCGCAAAAAGAAAGAAGGGCCTTCCTTCCAGACCATCGCCTACAAATACAAAGGCCAGCCAGATGCACTTGACAAGTTAGTAAAGCACATCACTTCCGGTGAAGATCGGGTGAAGCTATCCGATGGACATGAAGAATTACACAAGTTCGATACCACAACGGATACGGTCAGGATCAGGAATCTGATTGGATGGATTCTTGCGCAATAGGTCTGAAAGTTGGCTTGATAGCCACTCAGCGCAATTGTTTATTGCAAGCAGGCGGGCTGAGTATGAATTTTAACTTGCTGATTGCTGGAATTGTTACTTGCTTTTTCATCATCACACCCGTGGCAACGGGTCAAGTTATTGTGCAAGAAGTTCCCAAAGCAGGGGAATCTTTTCGCGATTGCCCCGATTGTCCGGACATGGTCGTGATTCCGGCAGGCAGCTTTGAAATGGGATCGCCCGGAAATGAAGCGGGACGATTTGATAATGAAGGCCCGGTGCATCACGTCACCATCAGCCATGCAATCGCGCTGGGTAAAACGAAAATTACCCGGGGGCAGTTTGCGGCGTTTGTGAGCACAACAGGCTACAATGCCGGGGATAAATGCTGGGTATTTCATGGCGGCAACAAATGGGTAGAAAACAAAGACCGGAGCTGGCGTAACCCCGGTTATTACCAAGATGACAACCACCCTGTAGTGTGCGTTAACTGGAATGATGCAAAAGCTTACGTTGATTGGCTCTCACGCAAAACAGGCAAGCAGTATCAATTACCGAGTGAGGCGGAATGGGAATACTCAGCCCGTGCGGGTACAACAACCGCACGCTACTGGGGTAACAGCGCGGATCAAGCTTGCGGCTACGCAAATGTGGCGGATCAGACTGCGCAAGTGCAAATTCCCAGGACATCGTCATGGACAGTCCACAACTGCACCGATGGGTTCGCCCATACCTCCCCGGTAAGAAGCTTTAATCCCAACGCTTTCGGTTTGTACGACATGATCGGGAATGTGTGGGAATGGGTTGAGGACAGTTGGCACGATAGCTACAATGACGCACCGATTGATGGAAGCGCATGGCACGGTGACACTCAGCATGTGCTTCGCGGGGGTTCCTGGGACGACATTCCACAGATTTCCCGTGTGGCTGCGCGTAACAGAAACGAGGCTGCTGATCGTTTTGACGATTTTGGTTTTCGTATAGAAAGGCCGCTCCCATAACAATATGGGAAGGGTTTAGTCGTTTCATTTTGGAATTTGTGGAGGCATTAAAACTTAACCGTCCCAAATGGAACTTTATCCAAATTCTGAAAAGAACTTTTGCTTATTCCAGTGCAGATCGATCACAAGCTGAGAATTGATAACCCTGTTTCAAGCCACTACCTCGGAGTAGCGGGGCAATGTCACAGTAATTGTGGTCTGGTTTTCCTGATCGGAAAACGCCATCGAAATTGTCCCATCCTGGGCCTCTACAAGCAATTTTGCCGAATACGTTCCGAGGCCGGTTCCGCCTAGCTTGCCGTGTGTGACGAATTTGTCGAAGAATCGACCGCGAATCTCGGCAGGAACCGTCCCCTTGTTTTTGATGATGATGCGTAGCGGAGTTTCATCAATCAGATTTACGGTAACCCGTCCCTTTTCCGGTGACGCCTCACAGGCATTCTTGATCAGGTTCTGAAACAGGGAATAGCAAAGCATGGCGTCACCCAACGCATTGGGCACTTCTTCCCCGACCTGTGTATCAGAATCAATGACGACGATGAGGTGTTTCTCGGCAAAAGCGGTGCGCGAAATCTCGACGATGCGGCGTAGAACATCCCCGATCTTGACCGGTTTGGCATCAAGTTCGAAGCGTCCGGTTTCGATCTTGAAGATTTCCGAGGACATGTTGATCATGTCAAGCAATTTCAACGCGGTTTCCTCGGCCATGCGCAGTTGCCCGACTTGTTTGTTGTCCATCAAGTCGTCATCGGCCAGTCCTTGCACCAGGCCGATCACGGCGGCCAGAGCGCCCTTCATGTCATGGCGTGTAATCTGCTCGACATTTTCGCGCAGGCGTGCCAATTCCAGCATGCCGTCGTAGTTGGCCTGCAATTGCTTGTGCAGTTCGACGTAGCGCATGAAGTTGCGCACACGCGGCTTGAGCACTTCCGGATCAATCGGCTTGTTGACGAAATCCACTGCTCCCAGTTGCAAACCCTTGTGGCGCGCATCCTCGCCTGCCATGGCAGTGACGAAGATTACGGGAATATTTTCCGACGCGGGATGCTCGCGCATGCGCCGGGCAACCTCGAAGCCGTCCATACCGGGCATCATGATGTCGAGAAGTACCAGATCGGGAGGATTATCCGATTGACAGATACTCAGGGCTTTCTCGCCCGTATGTGAAATGCGCACACGGTATTCATCCTTGAATAGCTGCGACAGCAGTAGCAGATTGTCCGCCGTATCGTCAACAACAAGAATCGTCGGGCGTAACTGCTCCCGTGGTACCTGGGGACTCGGGGCGACGGCGACCTCCGGCGGTGCTGAAACGGAAATCCCCGGTCGTGGCCGTGATGACAGTGCCTTCTGGACACGTATGGCAAGCAGGCCGGCGGTATAGGGCTTGACCAGCAGATCACTGATGCCGCTGGCGATGGCGTCCTCGATGCTGTAACGCTCGGCTTCGGCGGTAATCATGATGAAGGGCAGATAAGAAAGACTTTCGTCAGCACGAATCGCCTTGAGCAGTTCGAGTCCTGTCATGACCGGCATGTTCCAGTCGGAAAGCACGATATCTACCTTCTTGTTTTTTAGTATGCGCAGAGCCTCGGCGCCATTGTTGGCTGTTACAATAGTTTTGGCACCCATCGCGCGCAATTGGCTGGAAGTGACTATGCGCATAGGTTCAAAGTCGTCGACGACGAGAAATACTGTCTGCTTGTCAATCATGTCTTGTCTATTGCATGTTATGCGGTGCCTGCCCGCGTCAGATATTCATTCTTCTTTTCCATATCCGCATCGGAATCAACAAAACGCCGGGCAATGGCGCGGAACTCTTCCTGTATCTCGACGAAGGCATCAAACATGTCCGCATCGAAGTGCGTACCCCGTCCTTCAATCATGATTTGCACGGCCTTTTCATGTGGCATGCCTTCCTTGTACACGCGGCGGCTGATCAGTGCGTCATAGACGTCGGCGACCGCCATCAGACGCGCCGGAATCGGGATGTTGTCGCCGGCAAGTCCGTGCGGATAGCCGCTACCGTCCCACTTTTCCTGGTGTGAGAGGGCGATGGATTTGGCAAATGAGAGAAACTCGACACTTGTGCCCAGTGCAGTTTCGGCGTGTTCAATGGCATCGCGACCCAGTGTGGTATGCGTCTTCATGATCTCGAACTCGTGCGGCTCAAAGCGGCCCGGCTTCAGCAGGATGCGGTCGGGAATACCCACCTTGCCGATGTCGTGCAGCGGCGCCGACTTGAATAGCATGTTGATGTTGGTTTCCGTCAGGAACCAGCCGAAGCGGGGATGGTCGCGCAGCCGCTCGGCCAGTGCTTTGACATAGAACTGCGTGCGGCGGATGTGATTGCCGGTGTCCGAGTCGCGCGTTTCGGCCAGTGAGGCCATGACCAGAATCGTCACGTCCTGGATCGCCACCACTTCCCGCGTGCGTTTTTCCACTTCAAGTTCCAGAAAGTCGTTCTTGTCACGAAGGAAGTCGGCCATGGACTTGAGAGCAAGATGGTTTTTCACGCGAGCCATGACAATGGGCGGACTGATTGGTTTGGTAATATAGTCAACCGCGCCAAGTTCCAGCCCTTTCTTCTCGTCCTCAACTTCGGTCTTGGCGGTGAGGAAAATCACCGGAATATCTAACGTTTTTGGATCGAGCTTGAGTCGCCGGCATACCTCATAGCCGTCCATGCCGGGCATCATGATGTCGAGCAGGATCAGGTCGGGTGACGCGTCGGACGCCGCGATTTTCAGTGCCTTTTCGCCACCGATGGCAATTTTCACCTTGTAGTCGTCCTTGAGCAGGTTGCTCATCAGTGTCAGATTATCCGGTGTATCGTCAACCACAAGTACCGTGGATTTTTTAATCAAATCAAGCCCGTCCATGTGAGTTCCTTTCAGGCAGATGTTCCGGTGGCAAGCCTTATTTCCATGAGTGCAGCCTCGAAGTCGAATGACCGGATACCACTGTCTATCTTGCGGTAGTGCTTGGGGAAAGCCGCATTAAGCAGATCCGCATTCGCATCCAGCACGTCACCCGCCTCTGCATCGTCGTCGTCCAGCAGAGCTTCCAATTTGTCACAGACCGACTTGAGCTTTTCCGGGTCGACTGTAACAACTATCTTGCCCCGTTCCTTCGGCAGATTTTGTTCCAATTGCAAGATGAGGTTTTCCAGCGGCGTTTTGAGCACGCCAAGCAGGCCATCTACTTCCTCGCGGGGATGTAGCTCCCTGATTGAGGCTTCCAGTTTCTCCGCCAACTGTTGCAGGTCGGTGGCGCCAATGTTGCCTGAAGAACTTTTCAGGGTGTGGGCGATCCGCTCAGCGGTAGCACAGTCATTGCCCTCCAATGCCTTGTGGATTCCCTCCGTTGCGGATTTCTGCCCGGAGACGAATTTGCGCAGCATTGAGAGATAGAGCGGCTTCTTGCCGAGCACGCGGCGCAGCCCGTTGGCAATGTCCAATCCGTCAACGCCGGTCGGCAGGCCATCGTCTTCACTCACCACTGGCTTAACCGCTGCCACTGCTGCTTTCGAGTGCTGCGGTTTGATCCACTTCAGCAGCGCCTTCCACAAGTCCTCTGGTTCGATCGGCTTGGCAACGTGATCATCCATGCCCGCAGCCATGCAGAGATCACGGTCGCCCTGCATTGCATTGGCGGTCATCGCCACCACCGGAAGATCTTTGTAGCGTTTCTCCTTGCGGATTTCCCGGGTCGCCGTCACGCCGTCCATCACCGGCATCTGCATGTCCATCAGCACAATGTCGTAATCGCCAGTCCTGATCTTGTCCAGCGCGATCTGTCCGTTCACGGCCAGATCAATTACGAAACCGGCATCACGCAACAGTTCGGTTGCCACTTCCTGATTAAGATCGTTGTCCTCCACCAGCAGAATGCGGGCTCCCTTGATGGTGGACAGTTTTTCGAAGGTGTCGGTCGGCACAACTCCGACGGTTCGGGTGCCATCAATCACTCCCCCCAGAATGCGTACCACGCTGTCAAAAAGCACCGAGGCGCTGATCGGTTTGATCAGTATATCTTCAATGCCTGCATTTTCTGCGCCCTTGATAATTTCCTCGCTGCCGTATGCGGTCACCATAATCAGGTGTGGTATGCGGCCGGGTTGAAGCGCCCTTAGCCGGGTGGCCGTCTCGATACCATCCATGCCGGGCATTTGCCGGTCTATGAAGACGATTTCGTAGGGCTTTCCTTCTGTCTCGGCGTGAGCCACCTCAACGATGGCTTCTTTGCCTGATTCCGTCAGGTTGACCTCCAGGTTCATACCGCACAGCAGGTTGCCGAGTACCAGGCGAGCTTTCTCGTTGTCGTCCACCACCAGCACGCGCTTGCCTTGCAGGTCGCGCGCAAGCGCCGGCTTGCTCTGCTGGCCTGCGCCCTTGCCAAAGCGTGCGGTAAACCAGAAGGTGCTACCCTTACCTGGTTCGCTTTCTACGCCCACCTCTCCACCCATCAGTTCAGCCAACCTCTTGGAAATGACCAGACCGAGGCCGGTACCGCCAAATTTTCGGGTGGTTGAAGTGTCGGCCTGCGTAAAGCTCTGAAACAGGCGCTCCATTTGTGCACCCGTCAGGCCGATGCCGGTGTCCCGTACCGCGCAGTAGAGCAATACGTCCTTGTCAGTCTGTTCCTTGACGCGGATAGTGATATCTATCTCGCCCCGCTCTGTAAACTTGACGGCATTGTTGCTGTAATTGATAAGAATTTGTCCCAGCCGCAGCGAGTCGCCGATCAGATTGGGCGGAACGTTCTCGTCCACATCGAAAACCAGCTCCAGCCCCTTGGCGGATGTTTTCTCGGCGACCAGGTTGGCCACATTATCGAGCACTTTTTCCAATTCAAAATCCGTCTGCTCGACCAGTAACTTGCCGGCTTCAATTTTCGAGAGATCGAGAATATCGTTGATAATTCCGAGCAGATGTTGGCCGGAACCCTTGATCTTCTTGAGATAGTCGCGCTGACGCGGCGTCAGTTCGGTTTTCAGCGCCAGATAGGACATGCCGATAATAGCGTTCATCGGGGTGCGTATCTCGTGACTCATGTTGGAGAGAAAATCCGATTTGGCAAGATTGGCTTTTTCCGCCACCGACTTGGCATTTTCCAATTCGGCGTTTTTCTCCAGCAGAACCATATCCTGGTGATAGCGTTCTTTGTACAACAGCCGAACTTCCAGCATGTTGTGAATACGCGTTTTCACTTCCAGAACATCGAACGGTTTGCTTACGAAATCCCTCGCGCCGGCTTCCAGTGCACGCAGTTTGTGATCCGGCTGGGCTGTCACCACGATGACCGGAAGGTACCCGTCCGGTTCAATTTCCTTGAGTCCCTTCATTACCTGGAATCCGTCCATGCCGGGCATCTGAAGATCGAGCAGGATCAAGTCATAGCGGTTCCTGAAGTGAAGCCCGCAGACCTCATTAGGATTCATGGTTGAAGTGGTGGAAACGTAGCCGGCGCCGCGCAGAATTCTTTCCAGCAGCATTACATTGGCTTCCTGGTCGTCAACGATAAGCACGTTGGCTTTAAAAATGTCAGACGAGTTAATCATTGGTTTGATTTCTTTCTATCTGTATTTCCCGTTCTTGCCGGCGAGAATTCCAGTGCTGCATCCAGTAGCTCAGAAAAGGCATATGCTTAGATCCGGTCGGCAAGAAAGTATCAAAACTCTGCTTTCACCCCGCACCGGAAAAAATGTCTGCCTTTTCTTACAGGCGCAGGAGAAAAGGGGAAATTGTATCTATGGACGAATATTGAGCAGCCAAATTGCATCATGTCAATTTAGCCAGACTCTCTCCGTGCGTTGCCGCACATAACAGCGATTTGTGGTATTTCGTTCAGTGCGGTCGAGCAGCCAGGCAGAACTGACCGGCGAGTGATGTTTACCCGGATCTCAACCTTTCCCCTGCGAGGGGGAAGGCACCCGACCGGTATTAATGGAACACTTTGGATAATGCCATATGATCAATTACTATTTCCGGCATCAATTACTGACGTGTAAAAATTCAGCATGCGCTCTGCCTGTTTACCCGCTGACCAGCCATGCGAGTACTCGCGCCCGGCTTCGCCAAGACGTGCTCTGACACCGGCATCTCCCAGCATCTTGATGACCTTGCCGGAAAACTCTTCCAGTTCTTCTTCTGCGATCCAGACACCGGCTCCTTCACGCAGCACGTCACGGGTGCCCATTTCGGCGGTAGACACCACGGGTACACCTTGCGCCATTGCTTCCAACAGTACCAGTCCCTGAGTTTCCGTTCTCGAAGAAAACACGAAGATATCCGCAGCGTGATAGCAGCTATTGAGTTCGGTATGGCGATCAAGGTAACCGATAAACATGACGTTGCCGGATAAATCCAATTTGCCTGACTGATGTTCCAGCGCTTCCCGCGCCGGACCAGCGCCGGCTATCAGCAACAGCACTTCTGGGATTTCCTTCCTGACACGGTCAACCACTTGCAGCAGAAAACCGATATTCTTTTCGTGCGCTACGCGCCCGACGAAAAGCAGCATTGGCCGATCCGGCGCAATACCGTATTTCCTGCGAAAGTCATCCCCTTTACCCGGTACGAAACTTTCCGGTTCAAGTCCGGTCGGGATGACTTCCGCATGGGCCGTCACGCCATAGTTGCGCAGTACCTCCATCATCGGGCGTGAAGGAACTACCATGCCATCCAGACTGTTGCCCTGATGGCGTGAGAATCGTCGTGCCACAAACCCCATCATTATCTTTGGCACGAATGGAATGTAATAGTGAAGATATTCCTCGAAGAATGTGTGATAAGTTTCTATACAGGGGATAGCCAGCAAACGGGATAGTTTGGTGCCGAGGTAGTGCGCCACGAACGGCGTCTGGATATGGATGATGTCGTAATGCTCGTTACGCAGTTTTTCGCGGTGCGCCATCACCCAGTTGAATTTCATCAACCGGTCTTCCGGATCTAATGGCAGTTGGCGGGATGGCACCCGCATGATTTCGCTTTCATCGGAACTGGATCCGGGATAATCCGGCGCAATCAAGTGTACTGTATGTCCAAGTTTGCGGAGTTCATGCCGGAAGGTTTCTATGGAAGTCGAAACCCCGTTGATACGCGGGAAATAGACGTCGGATATGAACAGGATTTTCATTTCGTGTGTCCGTAGTATGAGCAGTAGGAGAACATCTCAACCGAGCAGAACCAGCAACCAGACCAGCATCAGATTAACAATGGTAATTAATACCGCCGCACTGCCGATGTCCTTGGCGCGCTTGGCAAGTCTGTGGTCGTCCAGCGAGATGCGGTCAACTGTGGCTTCAATGGCGGAATTCAGCAGCTCGACAATAAGCAGCAGCAACACGCTTCCTATCATCATGGCACGTCCGATAGCCGCCACATTAACCCATAATGCTATCGGCAACAGGAAAGCCGCCAGAATCACTTCCTGGCGAAAAGCATCCTCATTCCGGTACGCTTCTTTGATGCCGGAAATGGAATAATTCAATGCGTTGAATAATCGTCTGAAACCGGTCTTGCCTTTGTATGGACTTTCCATAATTATTTTTCTGTTGTTAATCAGGCAGGATTATGAATCGCATTCCATGCCACGAGTTCCATGCGACCGTCGAAATGCTCGACTATTGCGGAGCAACTATCCACCCAGTCTCCGCAGTTCATATAAGAAAGCCCGTCAACTTCCTTTATCATCGGCCAATGGATGTGGCCGCAAATGGCGCCATCCAGCTTGCGCTCGCGCACATGACGAATGACCGAATCTTCAAAATTGAAAATAAAACTGACGGCGGTTTTTATTTTTCGCTTGACATAGCCGGCGAGCGACCAGTATCCGGGGCGTCTGAAAGTCCTGCGCAGCCAGGATAAATATACATTCAGGTTCACCAGCATGTCGTATGATTTATCGCCCAGAATGGCCACCCACCGGTGATGGCGCGTCACCTGGTCGAACTCGTCGCCATGCAATAGCAGATAGCGTCGCCCGTCAGCGGCAGTATGGACAATCTCGTGTGCAACCACCACGTCACCAAAGGATGTGCCTGCATATTCACGCATCGCCTCATCATGATTGCCGGGGATGAAAAAAATCTTGTCGCCGTGCCTTGCGCGCCTCAGCAGTTTTTGCACAACCGTATTTTGGGCTGGTGTCCAGTGAACCGCCCCCCTGTTCATCGCCCACAAGTCAACAATATCTCCAA